>Ga0134126_10000476_pt1 | contig 51516 bp, 44 predicted proteins | sample KB31752_FD_96881 | JGI IMG/M metagenome (GOLD analysis project Ga0134126, IMG submission 96881) | Terrestrial soil microbial communities with excess Nitrogen fertilizer from Kellogg Biological Station, Michigan, USA - KB3-175-2 | ecosystem: Environmental > Terrestrial > Soil > Unclassified ...
ATTTGAAACAGAAATACGGGACGTAAAATCAGAAGTAATCAATATGTGGCAATTAGTTCTTTCGCAATTAACCAAGGCAAAAGAAGCCATGCTTGCATTTGATAAAGACCTTGCGCGTGAAGTAATGGCCCGTGAAAAAAGGGTCAATGCTCTTGAATTGAAAATAGACAGAGATTGTGAAAACATCTTTGCACTCTATTGCCCTGTTGCTATAGATTTACGGTTTTTATTAGCCGTGCTTAAAATAAATACGAACCTGGAACGTATTGGTGATATTGCTGATGGCATCGCCAGGTATATCGCAAACTCACCTGCAAAATTTAATAAAGATTTTTTGGCATCAAGCCGACTAATTGAAATGTATAACAGTTCCATAAGCATACTCTCCGATACCCAAGCTGCATTTGAATTTGAAAATACAATTCTTGCGCGCACTATCTTTTCCAGGGACGATGTTCTCGATACCATAAACAAAAACTCAGATGACAATATCTCTAAGTATATTCACGAAGACCTTAATAACATCAGTGAAGCTTTGAATATACTTTCCATCATCAGAAAATTGGAAAGGGTAGGTGATCAATCAAAAAATATTGCAGAAGAAATTATATTTTACGTAGAAGCAAAGGTGCTGAAACATCAATAAAAGCCTTTTTGAACGATAGGCAGATTCGTTTACTGTTGAGCCGAAAGAGTCATTTTTTCACCATGCTTTATCAGTAGTAAAAAAAATCAACCTAAAATAGCTTTCACTAAATTTGTCCTATGGAATCAAAGCAGAGAAAAATATTAATTGCAGATGATGAGCCGGATATCCTGGAAATAATTTCTTACAATTTAAATAACGAAGGTTACCTGGTCTTCACCGCAAAAGATGGCATTGAAGCGATTGAAAAAGCAAAGGAAGTGCATCCCGATTTAATCATTCTCGACATCATGATGCCTTATAAATCCGGAGTAGATGTTTGCCGCATTCTTCGCTCTCAAACTGCATTTGAAAATACTTTAATTATTTTTTTAACTGCACTCAACGATGATACGACGCAAATAAAAAGTCTTGAAATTGGCGCGGATGATTACATTACAAAACCCGTGAGCCCAAAAGTTTTGATAAGCCGCGTCAATGCAATCTTCAGACGGGTTTATAAAGAAGATGGGAAAGTGATACAAATTGGAAATGTAATTATTGATCCCGAAAAATATATGGTTTCAATAAATGGCGCCCCTATTGTATTGGCGAAAAAAGAATTTGAATTGCTGTACATGCTTGCATTCAGCCCAGGGCGTGTTTTTTTAAGAAATGAAATCCTTAACCAGGTTTGGGGGAGTGATGTGATTGTAGGTGACCGCACCATTGATGTTCACATAAGAAAAATCCGTCAAAAGCTGGGGCTGGATTGTATTACCACTGTAAAAGGTGTCGGATATAAATTTGAATTGCAGCATTAGAATACATCAATCTTATTGATTGCCCAGAAAATATCAAATGAGCTTTACTACAAAAAATCTATCTCCAAATCAGTTGTCAGCAATTACTTCAGTAATTCTATCCGTCCCTGTCGGCGCAGCCTTTTTTTTCATTACAAAAAACTGGATGGTTACACTCTCGGTGTCATTCATAATTTTTTTGCTTGGGCATTTTTTAATTCATGCTGTTTTGGAATGGTTTATTTTCAGGAAAATAAAGCTGATTTATAAATTCATCAATCAAAAAAAGGCAAATAAAAAAGAAGAGATGTACTACAAATATATTTTGCCTAAAAAAAGTATTGATGATGTACGGCTGGATGTCGAAAACTGGGCACAGCAAAACAAAGCGGAAATTGAAGTATTGGAAAACAATGAGGCCTATCGCAAAGAATTTTTGCAAAATCTCGCGCATGAACTTAAGACGCCGATTTTTGCCATCCAGGGTTACGTAGATACTTTGCTAAACGGTGCACTCGAAAATCCGTCAGTCAATAAAAAGTTCTTAGAAAATGCTTCGCATAATATTGAACGAATGGTAAACCTGGTGAGTGATTTGGATGAAATTTCCAAATTAGAAAATGGAACTCAACCAGTAAACAAACAAAATTTCATCATTCAGCCTTTAATAAAAGAAGTATTCGAAGCATTGTCAATCAAAAGTTCGAAAAAGGAAGTTAAGTGCACGATTAAAAAAGGCTGCGAACACTCGGTTGCTGTTTTTGCAGATAAAGAGAAAATCAGGCAGGTGCTTACCAATTTAATTGACAATGCGATTAAATATGGAAAAAAGGGCGGCCACGTCATTGCCAGTATTTATAAAACAGATGGAAAAAATATTTTAATAGAAATAAGTGACGATGGAATCGGAATTGCCGAGGAACATTTAAACCGGGTATTTGAAAGATTTTATCGCATTGACAGTAACCGAAGCAGAGATATTGGCGGTACCGGTTTAGGGCTTGCAATTTGCAAACACATCATTGAAGCGCATGGTCAAATCATTCACGCGCGAAGCAAATCAAATGTCGGTACAACTATCGGTTTCACTTTAAAAGCTAAAGAAAGTTCAGATGCTACCTAAAGTTTGCAAACTTTATTGTTATTGGTAGTCCCGACAAGAATCGAACTTGTATCTAAAGTTTAGGAAACTTCTATTCTATCCATTGAACTACGGGACCATTGCTGTTTTAAAGGACGGCAAATTTAATGGAATTTTTATTAAGAAAAACAGGTCGATAATTTGATAGTTATTATTAAATCTTGAATTACTTTTTGATCAAAAAAGCAAATACAGTGAACGAATAAATAAGATAGATTTCTATTTCGGCTTATTCTCCTGGCATGATCAGAACGTCCCAACATTTTTTTGAAAAGCCATTCCAACTTCTTTTCTAATGAATGTGCCGCCGCTTGATAATGCCGCCAGATGCCTCTTTGATGGTACTTGCAAAAACAAATGAACGTGGGTCTATTTCACTAACCAGGTTTTTAAGTTTTCTTATTTCCAAACGGGTAATTACCGTAAAAATAATATCACAATCACTATGCAGGTCAAACTTTCCGGGCAAGAATCCTCTTTCTCCTTTATAAATAGTAATGCCGCGTCCCATTTCATTCACAAGCCTGTCCTTTATGATTTCGCTTTTGCCGGAAATAATAGTTACGCCTACGTAGGCCTCTAAACCTTCTACTACATAATCAACTGTTTTAGTAGCTGTAAAATAAGTAAGCATAGAATATAACGACACTTCTATCCCAAAGCGAAAGGCTGCAATACTAAATATGACGATATTGATAGCGAGAATTATTTCGGTGATAGTGAAACTGGTTTTTTTCCAGGTATATAGTGCGAGAATTTCGATGCCATCGATAGCGCAACCGGCTCTCATTGTTAACCCTACACCGGCTCCCAGGAAAAAACCTCCAAAAATTGAAACTAATAATTTATCTTTTGTAATGTCAAAATGCGGTAAAATCATCAGAAAAACACCGAGTAATAAAATACAGAAAAATGTTTTTAAGGCGTAATTAAAATTAATTGCATATACACAAATAATAATAAAAGGAAGGTTGGCGAGTATAATCACATAGGCAAGGTTGAAATGAAATATTTCATGTATCAGCAGCGAAATACCCGTAATTCCTCCATCAAAAAATCCATTTGGAACCAGGAAACCATTAAGCGAGAATGCGGCTAAAACAGCTCCTACTAATATGAACGAGGCATCACCAATCCAATCATAAATCATCTCCAACTTTTTTTCCGGCTTTTTTTCTATATCCGATCTTTTTTTAAGTTGAGCCAATGTCTTAACCAGGTTTGTGTTTAGTTTCTTCCGAGCAGTTCCCGTAAAATAATGATGAGATTCTACAAATTTTATTTCTTCTTTTCTCCACTCCTCCCTGTCTTTTACAAACCCGGCTTCATGCAATTCCTTATAAAGCTTGTTTGCATTTATAAAGTATTTATCAGTGCCCATATAATACAGGTCTGCATCACAAAGAATCTCTGCCAGTTTATTTTTAGGCGTTTGAGGTATTTTGGTCGCCAAAATAATTGAGCAAATTTCTTCAATTTCATCTGTGGAATATTCGAATTGGGGCAGCCATTTTCTTGCCATATCACACGATATTTCTTCGTGGTCCGAATAAGTTTCCAAAAAACCACAATCATGAAACAAGGCTGCAGTCTTTACGATAATTGAGTCCCTTTCAGAAATATTTTCAGCATTAGCCAGTCTATCCGTGGCGGAAACCACTTCTTTAGTATGCTCCGGACTGTGGTAATGAAGATAAGAAGGTAACCCGGATTCTAATTTTTCAATTAAAAATGAATATGCTTTTTCAAACTGCATTTGTTGGAGCTGATTCAAGAGTTTATTCGGTTTGTGTGTAATAAAAAATAGGCAAAAGTTCTGGCCAAAAGAGAAGTTTCATTTTTGCATTATCTAAAAGTCACTCACAAATTTAAACAATACGGGAGGAATTTGTCAAAAAATGTATCTTCAAAATAAATTATAATCGTGGAGTAGTATCGTGTTGGCTTCAATCCGACAAACTAATTGTAAAATAATTAAATAACTATCCGGTAATAATGGCAAAATCGTATCACATCTTTTTATGGAAAAAGGCTCCTTTTCTTCGTTTACTGGTTCCTGTTATAGCCGGTATTCTTATTGAATATTATTTCAAAGTAAAAATCCCTGTGACCATTGCTATTGGGCTCCTTTCAATCACTTTGCTGTTTGTTTTTTCTTTTTTTCGGGAAGCGGCAAGATACTCCTTCAGATGGTTACAGGGAGTTATGATTTCTGTTTTTCTTATCGCGTTTGGCTCGTGCATTACCTGGCAAAAAGATATCCGTAATCATCAAAACTGGTATGGGAAGAGCTGTGATGACAGCACTTTGTTAGTAGTTCGTCTTATTGAGCCGCCGGTGGAAAAAGAAAAATCCTATAAGGCATTAGCTTCCGTAGAATCCTGTATCAACAATAACTCCTCCCACATCACAGATGGAAAAATAGTCGTCTATTTTGCCAAAGATTCCTTTTCAAAAGGATTGCAATATGGTGATAAAATTATTATTGGCAAAGGATTAAAAAATATAAAAAATTCAGGTAATCCGGCAGGCTTTAACTATGTCCAATACATGGCTTTTCAGCAAATTTTTCAGCAATGCTATCTTAAAAAAAGTGATTGGATTCTCTTGCAAAATACGGATGGCAACCCCTTCAAAAAAGCACTTTTTGACACAAGAGACTTCGTAATCAGAATAATCGATAGCTATATACCCGGAGAAAATGAATCAGCTTTAGCAAAAGCTTTATTGATAGGATATAGAGTGGATTTGGATAAAGACCTGGTGCAGGCATATAGTAATGCAGGGGTAGTGCATTTAATCGCCATTTCCGGTTTGCACCTGGCGCTTATTTATGGCTTGTTATTATGGATTACTTTAAGAATTCCGCTGTTGAAAAAAGAAAAGATCTCCCGCATTATCGTAATACTTTTAAGCTTATGGTTCTTTGCTTTTTTAACCGGCGCTTCTCCTTCGGTAATGCGTGCCGCAGTTATGTTTAGTTTTATTTCTGTCGGAAGCCTATTCCGAAAACGATCTTCCGTTTATAACTCCCTCTGTGCTTCTGCGTTTTTCCTGCTTTGTTTTGACCCATACCTGCTTTGGAACGTGGGTTTTCAGCTTTCTTACCTTGCGGTTGCAGGTATTGTTGCTCTGCAAAAATCAATTTACAATTGGCTTTATTTTAAAAATAAAATTTTGGATTACACCTGGAAACTGGCTTCTGTTTCTGTTGCTGCGCAAGTGTTTACCGTTCCGCTTTGCTTCTATTATTTTCACCAATTGCCTTTGCTTTTTTTAATAGCTAACATAATAGTAATTCCTCTGGCAACAATCGCTTTGTGGGGATGCATTGTGTTAATTGCGGTTTCGCCGCTCGGCATTTTGCCGGTTTATTTTGGTAAGCTGGTTGGCATTTTTCTTTATGCCATGAATTATTCCGTGCGGGCAGTAAATACACTTCCTTTTTTATTATGGAACAACGTTTCCATTTCGGTATCGGAAACTATTTTGCTATACCTGGTCTTCATTTCCTTTTCAGCATGGCTCTTGAAGAGAAATATTTTGGCGTTGAAAATCGGGCTAACAGGATTGCTTGCATTTTGCGCTTTCATTTTTTTTGATAAATTGGCTTCATTCTCGCAAAAGAAAATAATTGTTTATAACGTTCCAATGCACAGTGCTATTGACTTTATAGATCGGAATCAATATCAGTTATTGGCAGATAGTGGTTTTGCAAATGATACTTTACTTCAAAAATATAACCTGTTCCCGGCACGGATTTCTTTGAATGCCAGGAATAGTACGACGCTCATACACACAATTTTTCACCATAATAATTTCTATCAATTTTATAACAAAAAAATTCTGATAATAGATAGTGCCGGTCTTTTTCTGCCATCCTCGCCAAAAACCGCACTGGACTATGTGGTAATTTCCAAAAATCCAAAAATTAAAATTGGGGACATTGCGCAAACATTTAATTGTGACCAATATATTTTTGATGCTTCTAACTCCTTGTGGAAAATTGAACAATGGAAAAAAGAGTGTGAAGAATTACATTTGCAGTTTCATTCTGTTTCTGAACAGGGTGCATTTGTAATCAATCAGTAAAAGAATTTTTTTTCAAAAAATCATGCAACAAAAAATCAAATCCGCACTCATCTCTGTTTTTAACAAAGATGGTTTGCAACCTATTATTGCCTCACTTACAAGCCAAAACATAACAATATACAGCACCGGAGGTACGCAAAAATTCATAGAAGAAAATGGTGGTAAATGCATTCCTGTAGAGTCGCTTACAGGCTATCCTTCTATACTTGGCGGAAGAGTGAAAACCCTTCATCCTGTTGTTTTTGGCGGGTTCCTGGCAAGGAGAGACGTGGAAAGCGATTTAAAAGAAATGAAGCAGTATAATATTCCTGAGATTGACATGGTAGTAGTGGATTTATATCCGTTTGAAGAAACCGTAAAATCCACCAATGATGAAGCTGCGATAATAGAAAAAATTGATATTGGCGGACCTTCCATGATTCGCGCAGCAGCGAAAAATTTTAAAAATGTGCTGGTAATTGCCCACAAAAATGAATACTCCGAACTCGAAAAGATATTGTCGGAAAATAACGCAGAAACTTCTTTGGAAGAAAGAAAAGATTTTGCGGCGAAAGCTTTTGATGTTTGCGCAGGTTACGATATTGCTATTTCTAATTACTTTAATAAATCCGCTTTTGCCAATCCATTTCAGTCAGCAAAAAAAGTATTACGCTATGGCGAAAACCCGCATCAGCACGGATTTTTTATTGGAGATATTAATGAAATTTTTGAGCAATTACATGGCAAAGAACTTTCTTATAACAATCTTGTAGATGTAGATGGAGCTTTGCAGTTGATGAAAGAATTTGAAACGGATGGTTCCGATAAAGTAACTTTTGCGATCTTCAAACACACTAATGTTTGTGGAATTGCCCAAAGAAGTAATGTTTCAGAAGCATTTACCGCGGCCCTTGCCGGTGATCCTGAAAGTGCCTTTGGAGGTGTACTGATTGCTAATTCATCCATAGATAAAAAAACCGCTGAAGCGCTTAAAGATTTGTTCTTTGAAGTATTGATAGCTCCGGCTTTTGATGAAGATGCGCTTCCTGTATTGCAAATAAAAAAGAACAGGATCATTTTGAAGTTAAAGGCATTTCCAACAAACGCGCAGCAAACGAAAACATTATTAAACGGTCTGTTGGGTCAGGATATTGACAACATAAACTTATCTTCCGGTAAAGAAGATGCTATTGATTGGCACAATGCTACAGGAGAGCAAAAAGAAGATATGATTTTTGGAAATATCGTCTGCAAGCATTTAAAAAGTAATGCGATTGCGATTGTAAAAAACAAGCAGCTTTTAGGGAAAGGATGTGGCCAAACATCCCGCGTGGATGCTATGAAACAGGCCATTGCAAAAGCAAAGCAATTTGATTTTGATTTGGAAAATTCGGTAGTTGCCAGCGATGCATTTTTTCCCTTTGATGATTGCGTAAAAATCGCACACGAAGCCGGCATTACTACTTTTATACAACCGGGCGGTTCTATCAGGGATAAAGATTCTATTGAATATTGCAGAGCAAACAACCTGTTAATGGTAATTACAGGTATAAGGCATTTTAAGCATTAAGGATTTACAGAATAGAAATCTTTAATAAAAGTTGGTTCACTGTATCGATTCGTGATAGTACAGAATGTGCCTTTCTTCTATACTTTCTTCCCAATAGCAATACGGAAATTGTTCATTGTTTTTCTTTGGCGTTCTATATAATGCCAAACCCAGAACACCAATAAAAGGGAAGCAATCAGATACAATGCGGGTACGATAAAACCTAAGCCACTTAATAAAAAAGCGAATACTAAAAGCAAGCCTGTAAATAAATGAGTAATGGCAGTATGTGCATTGCTTGGAATCAGGTCAGCAGAATTTTTATTGTAATTTTTTTGAGCATAACGGATCGCCTGCACGCCGAAAGGTATGGAAAGAAATGCTACATAAAAAGTATAAGGTGCATAACCCAGCACAGGTAATATGGCGATGATTGCGTAAGCGACGATAAAACAAACGATCAATATATTCTTTGCGTTTCTTTTTCCCAAACGCACTACCAGGGTATTTTTACCGGATTTCATATCAGACTCCGCATCCTGAAACTGATTGATCAATAATACATTTGAAATAAAAATAGCAACAGGCAAAGAAATTAAAAAAGCCTGTAAAGAATAATAACCGGTTTGCACATAAAATGTTCCCATCGTCATCATAACACCGAAAGTGGTGGCGATCAAAAATTCTGCGAGGCCCGGCGCGAGATTGATAAATGAAAATTTTCCTTTTTCACTTGTATAAAATAATCCGGAAAGTAATCCGTAAAAAATTAACGGAATCAGTCCCCAACCGCTCACGGCTACTAAATAAGCGCCAATTAAAAAAGCCAAGGAACATAAAACCAATCCAAAGAATCCCATGTCGGAACGGGAAACGAGGCCAAGCTGAATCATACGCGAGCCACCCGTGAACGGACGGATGCCTTCCACATTTTCATTATCCCGTTCGGCATCTTTCCAATCGTTTATCATATTGGTTCCTGCCTGGATCATGACTCCACCAATAAGCGTCAATACAAACAAAAAGATATTGAGCGTGTGAATTACAGAAAAAGCAATTGCTCCTCCAAGTAAAAGCGGAATCAAAGAAGCGGTCAATGACAATGGCCGTACCGCTTCTTTCCAGGCACGTGCTTTGGATTTCACATCATCCCATTTACTAAAGGATTCCCTGTTTTGGGAGAATTCAAAGATCGTTGGTTTCTCTCCTTGCAAAATTTCAGGAACGAAACGGTATTTAACGGTAAATGGTTTGATGCGGATAAATTCCAAACGATCTGTTGCATTTATTTTGACGAAGTTGGCTACGATCGGAGAACGAACGTTCATCAACTCAATAGCCTTCTCCCGATCTGCATTATCTTTTATAATTTCTGCCCTGCCAATAATTTCACATTCTTCCATTTCCATAAATGACTTTCCCTGGTGAATCAATAAAGCTGTTTCAGGGATATTGCTCCATTGAATCACTTTCGGATCTCCCTTCATACTGCTCACATAAATATTAAAATTATCATCTGAGCCAAAGTGCATCATTCTTTGCCGGGGAGTGCCCATATTGGAAGTTCCTACTGCCGCTACTTCGGCCCTGGATAAATATTCTAAAACTTTTTCTTTGCTGCGCTGTGCCATAGGTTGAATATTTTTAATAAAGTACCACTATCAATAATGATACCGACAACAAATTTACTTCATTTGACTTGCGCAGGGTTTGCTTGTTTGGGAATTCCTTTTCAATCAATTATAAGCTTTTGTTCTTTTGCAAAATGATTCCGGTTGTCACACAGAACCGTCAAGCCAAAAAGAATTTTTTTTAGCCAAATGGGATAAGTAAAAAAAGTAGGATTTTTTTTTTCTTGAAACTCGGATTTATTAACAATGATATAAACGATATCAAAAAATCATCTAATCAAGTTAATACAGAAAATCCGGGTATCAATATTTTGGAAGGGGAATTGTTAAAGCAAAATCTACCGTAAAAGTTTGTTTACTGCGATTGATGTTATTGAAAAAGCTATTTATTTTCTCTCTTCTTTCCACATTTCATTAAAAGTCTTTTTGCTAAATTCAAGCGGAGCATGATGTTTGTCCCAATCCTTAAATAGCATATTTACTACTTTTGTTTTCAGGCCACCATTTCCCATGTTCATCAAGCCTCTTTTTAATGAAGTTGATTTCCAAATTTTCCATGCCATCTTTTCTGAAAAAGAAGTCATTCCCTGCTCCACACTTTCTTTTCGATTTACCAATAATAATTCATGCAGATTTATTTTTACCGGGCACACTTCTGTACATGCTCCGCAAAGAGAAGATGCAAAACTCAAATGTTTATTTTCTTCAAGTCCATTCATATTCGGTGTGATTACACTCCCGATCGGACCGGTATAAGTAGTTCCATAACTGTGGCCGCCAATATTTTTATACACCGGGCATGCATTTAAACACGCTCCGCACCTTATGCAATAAAGACTTTCGCGTTGGCGCTCACTCGCAAGAATGTCAGTCCTATTATTGTCCAAAAAAATAACATACATCTCATCGGGCCCGTCATTTTCTCCGGGTTGTCTCGGTCCGCAAATAATACTGTTATAAACAGTTACTTTCTGTCCGGTTCCATAAGTCGCCAGGAGCGGCCACATCAATGCTAGATCCGTCATCGAAGAAATCATTTTTTCAATACCAACAATTACAATATGCGTTTTAGGCCATGCAGAGCTTAGCCTTGCATTCCCTTCATTTTCGGTAATAGCAATGCCTCCGATATCGCTGATAATAAAATTAGCACCGGTAATTCCTATTTCAGCCTGAACATATTTTTCCCTTAAGTTACCCCGGGCTATAAGCGTTAATTCCTGTGGAGAAAGTTTCGAGGGCGTTCCCAATTTATTTTCAAAAACTTTGGCAACATCTTCTTTGCTCTTATGCATCGCCGGCGTTACAATATGATAAGGAGGTTCTCCGTCCAGTTGCTGAATATATTCTCCCAAATCAGTCTCAACACTTTCTATTCCATTTTCATGCAAAAAATGATTCAGGTGAATTTCTTCCGTAACCATGCTCTTGCTTTTCACAATGGATTTGCAATTTTTCTCTTTGCAGATATTAAGAATTTCGTCTAAGGCTTCCTGTGAATTTTCTGCCCAAATTACTTTTCCGCCACGTTTGGTAAAATGCATTTCAAATTCTTCCAAATGCTGATCGAGCGTTTCAAGGGCTCTCCATTTTATATTTTTGGCCCTCTCTTTTACCAGGTTATTATCAGCAAACTGTAATTTCCCCAGTGGTACCGCAGCATTGTATCTTCCTATATTGAAATTGATCTTCTTCCTGTGATCAAGGTCAGCGCTTTTAATGGTGCTTTTTGCTTTGAAGGTGGATTCGTTCCCGGTCATGTTAATTATTTCGGATTCTGAGTTTACCATTTTGATAAACAGAGAAATTATTTCTTATTTGAGAATAACTATTCTGAAAAATATTTTGAATTACAGATAATTTTTCTTCCGCCACTGCATCTTCTAACCTTAGCAATAGGATTCCATGATGAAATGAAAATTGCTTAAAGATTAATTCACCAAAATCTTTATCCATCGTAATTATCAATGCATTCTCTTTATTCGCTAATTTTAAAATATCCAAATCAGGCATTTCATGATTTATCTTTCTAATTGATATTATTTTATAATGACGAGATAACCATTCTTCAATAACCTTCCCAACACCAAGTCAACGATTATTTTATCAAAAGATTCATCCTTCATACTTTCTCTTCTTCATGTGAAATGATAGTGGCTGCGTAGAGCAAGCAAGCCCTGATATCATCTTCTTCCAGAAAGGGATATTCTTCAATAATGTCCTTATGAGAGATACCTCTTGCAAGCATTTTTAAAATATGCTCTACAGAAAGCCGCATCCCTCTGATAATAGGTTTTCCGGCTAAGATTGCAGGATTATTTGTCACTCTATTCAGCAACGTTGTTTCCATTTTTTTAATTTCTTATAAAGTTACAAAAAATAAAACCTCATCTTCATTTCAACACTCCTAATTCCTTCCCCACTTTTGTAAATGCTTCAATTGCCCTATCCAAATGCTTTTGTTCGTGTGCAGCACTTAATTGCACACGAATCCTCGCTTTTCCCTTTGCTACTACCGGGAAGAAAAATCCAATTGCATAAATGCCTTCTTCTAATAATTTCTCTGCAAAATTTTGCGCCAGCACTGCATCATACAGCATAATCGGCACGATTGGGTGAAGACCCGGTTTGATATCAAACCCTGCTCCGGTCATTTTTTCTCTGAAATATTTTGTGTTGCTTTCTAATTTATCACGCAAATCAGTTGTTTCACTGAGTATATCAAAAACTGCTATGGACGCGCCCACAATACCTGGAGCCAACGTGTTACTGAATAAATAAGGACGGCTGCGCTGGCGAAGGATTTCTATAATTTCTTTTCGGCCTGAAGTAAATCCGCCGTTTGCCCCACCCAATGCTTTTCCTAAAGTGCCGGTGATTATGTCAATCTTTCCCATTACGCCACGATATTCGTGAGTGCCCCTTCCTGTTTTCCCTATAAATCCTGTTGAATGAGAATCATCCACCATTATTATTGCATCATACTTATCTGCTAAGTCGCATATTTTATCAAGCTGTGCAATAGTTCCATCCATGCTGAATGAACCATCTGTAACGATAATCCTGCTTCTTAACTCTTTCGTTTCTTTCAATTTATCTTCCAAATCCTTCATATTATTATGCTCGTACCGGAATCTTTGAGCTTTACACAACCTGACTCCATCAATAATACTCGCGTGATTCAACGCGTCAGAAATAATAGCATCTTCCTTTCCAAATAGTGGTTCAAAAACCCCACCATTCGCATCAAAGCAGGCAGCATATAAAATGGTATCTTCTGTTCCGAGAAACTCAGAAATCTTTTTTTCCAATTCTTTATGAATGTCCTGCGTTCCGCAGATAAAACGCACACTGCTTAATCCATATCCGCGCTCATCTGTTGTTTTTTTTGATGCGGCAATCACTTTTGGATTTGCTGCCAACCCTAAATAATTATTGGCACAAAAATTCAACACTGTCTTTCCACCTACCTGTATTTCCGCACCTTGACCGCTGGTAATAATTCGTTCATTTTTATAAAGGCCTGCAGATTTTATGCCTTCAATTTCCTTATCAAGTCGTTTTACAAAATTCTCGTTCATACTTGTTTATTTTTGTTCCCACAAACCTACACTGAATTCAATAAAAATTTTACCTTAAAAAAATTTTAGGATAAAATGTAACTTTTAGTTTGTTAGACCGTATTATATTAAAACCGGGCGGATGTAGTTAAAAATTACCAATGATTATATGACTGAGAAAGAATATAATGAATGTGTAAATCTGTATGCTGATAATGTTTACAGGTTTATTTTAAAGAACTTAAGGCATGAAGAGGATGCTAAAGATGTAGTGCAGGCGTCATTTGAAAAAATGTGGCTTAACCGCGATAAAGTGCAAAATGAAAAAAGTAAATCTTATTTATTTACGGTAGCTTATCACCAAATGATAGACCTGATAAGAAAAAATAAAAGAATCAAACTGGAAGATGATTTTTCTTCTTCGTTACAAACAACCAGGGAGCCACAATACGAAATAAAGAAAATATTGGACCAAGCGCTATACAGATTGAATGAAACACAACGAAGTCTTGTTTTATTAAAAGATTATGAAGGATACAGTTATGAAGAGATTGGCGTCATAACTTCATTAAGTGAGAGCCAGGTAAAGGTGTACCTGCACCGGGCAAGAATACAATTGAAGAACTATTTAGTGAAACCTGAAAACGTACTTTGAAATGGACATCAACAGAAATAATTACGAAGAATTTTTTTTACTGTATGCCGATAATGAATTATCAAAAACAGAAAGAAAAGTCGTAGAAATATTCGTACAGGAAAATCCTGACCTGAAGGAAGAATTCAGTATGTGGAAGCTTTCTATCAATATTCCTGATGAAGATTTAAAATTACTGGATAAATCATTTTTGCTGAAAAAAGAACCTCCTTTTATCAATGAAAATAATTATGAAGAAATTTTTGTGGGCTACCACGATAATGAACTTTCAGACGTACAAAGGAAACAAGTCGAAAATTTTGTAACAGAAAATTCAAAGTTGAAACCAGGTTTTGAATTGATTGGAAAAGCAAAATTAATTCCTGATAATTCAATTGTTTATCCCGGTAAAAAATCTTTGTACAGAAAGGAGAAAAATGGAAAAGTCTTTCCAGTGATTTTGTGGAGGTCGATGGCTGCAGCAATTGTTATCGGTTTTGGATTGTGGATTACTATTTCTTATTATAACAAAGACGGAGTTTCTAAACCAGTGGCAACAACCACAAATAATAACGTACAAAAGTCATCAATAAAAGAAGCGAAACCTCATACAAATATCGTTAGTAACCAACCCGGCAAAGAAGACAATAACATTGCTTCTTCCACAAAAACCACTGGACCGGCAACGATAAAAAAGAATGAAACAAAAACTGAGAAACCCGTTTCAAAAGAGCAAAAATTAAGGGAACAATTGACTGCGAATAGTGATAGTAAAAAAGCGGATAAACCTGCCGAACAACATATAAATATTCCGAATCCGGATATTGATTATCAAATGGCGACTTCAGATAAACCGGTTAAAGATCTACCGGTTATTTTTGAAAAAACGGAAACTCCTTTAGCAGAAAATCACCTCGCATTGCAGGCAAATAAAATCGATCCGGATATTCAAAACGTACCGCAGGCAAAAAAAGCTTCTTATCTCTCCGATGCCAACAGCAATAACCAAAACTATGTTTTCTATGATGTGTCTGCTGACGAATTCAGAAAATCAAAAGTTGGCGGATTTCTAAAAAAAGTAACGCGGGTCGTTGAAAGAAACAATCCTATAACACGATTACTTACTGAAAGAGATATTGTTGCAAAATAATTCAAAACCAAAAGAATTCAAAAATTAAACAGAACTCATAAACTTCTAAAAATGAAAAGGACAATTCTACTATTAAGCATGATACTTACAGGAGCGGCTGTATTCGCACAACAAGATTCCGTAAAAGTTGAAAAAGACAATGACACGATCCGTATCGGCGGAATGATAATTTTAAAAAAGGGAGCGCCTGACGAAAAAAAGAGGGTAACCGTGACTGTTGGTAATCCCAATTCGCATCGAAAGGAATCAAATGTCAGTACGTCCTACATGATCTTTGATATTGGTTTCGCCAACTGGGCAGATAAAACAAATTATGCCAATGCAACATCAGATGGTTATTTGGTAAACAGGCCTGGTTCTTCTGATTTGAGCGCTAACGATTTAAAATTAAGAACCATAAAATCGGTTAATGTAAACATATGGTTTTTTATGCAAAGGCTTAATCTTGTGAAACGTTATGTAAACCTGAAATACGGGCTGGGCCTCGAATTGAATAATTACCGTTTTAAATCCGATATAAGTTTTAATGAAGGTGCTAACAATCCTTATAATCCTTTGCAAAATATTTCGCACCCGTTTATATTGCGCGATTCTATAAGTTTCTCGAAAAACAAACTGGCTGCAGATTATGTAACAGTGCCATTGATGCTGAACTTTTGTACCAATCCTAATGATAACAAAAAAGGAATTAGCCTGAGCGCGGGAGTGAGTATGGGCTATTTATATAGCAGTAGGAATAAGCAAAAGAGCAGCGAAAGAGGCAAACAAAGAAACCGGGGTGATTATGATGTTCAGCAATGGAAATTTTCTTATGTGGGCGAATTGGGACTCGGCCCGGTACATTTATACGGCTCTTACAGCCCCAAATCCATTTTCACAAATGATTTGAATTTTACGCCGTACAATATTGGAATAAGATTGAGCAATTGGTAAAAGTACTTATGTCGTCACTTAAAATAAAAACCTGCTGATAATTAGCAGGTTTTTTTATAAACAAGGAATAAGAATCGTGATTATTTTTTGATTTACTGATGAAAGCAGAAAATATACGTATCAACTGTCAGGATTTTTTGTTGCTCTTAAATCAGGTAGTTTTATTTCCTCCAAAAAATTCACCAAACTTTTCTTTCGCAAATTCTTCTATTTTCTCACCTGAGGAACCAGGAATAAAATCAGAAATTTTGTCAAGAATATCTCCGCCACCAATTGGTGCGTTTGCTGTTGTAGCCTGAACTTCTGCAGGAGTGGTTCCTGCCGCCGGTGTTGTACCTGATTGGAATAGATTATCAATAGCACCGCCAACCATAGGAAATTTTTCTTTAATGTAGCCGCTGATAGTAGTTAAAATTCCCTGGGATTGCTCTGCACTCAGGCCATGAATATTCTGTAATTTTTGAATTAATTCTTCCATAATAGATTGTTTTTAAAGGTTAAAAAAGCTTCCACCACAAAATAACCAATTTATTAAAAATAAAATATTAATTATTAATTATTACATTGAAATTACAATCAATAAAATAAATATGGCGAATATTTGTATTAATATTAAATTCGCGTTTTTTTAAACCCTTAAAAACACCTAACATGAAAACGAAAATACTTCGTAAGATTACTCCAATCGTTTTGTTGATCAGCTTTCTGGGAATTGGCAGTCATAGCTTTGCGCAGGACCAAACGATAAAAGATTTACAATCCGGCGCGAATAAAGAAATAAAAAAGGATAAAATCGACAGCAGTAAATACTGGAATACAGGAGGTCTATTCAATTTCAATTTCGGACAGGGGAGTCAAAGCAACTGGGCTGCAGGCGGTGATGATTTTTCTCTCTCAATTGCAACCTATCTCGGCTATCACGCTTTTTATAAGAAGGGCAAATACAGTTGGGATAATACTTTTGATTTTAATTACGGACTCGTAAACACTACCAGCGCCGGCACCAGGAAAAATGATGATCGCATTGATATATTATCAAAAGCAGGTTATGCCTTAAATCCAAAATTAGATTTAGCAGGGTTACTTAATTTCCATTCTCAAATTTCTAAAGGTTATGCTTATAATGCTGATGGCAGTAAAGATCTTTTATCTAATTTTCTTGCCCCCGCTTACGTATTATTGAGTCTTGGTCTGGATTACAAACCTGTGTCCGGATTATCTATTTTTGTTTCACCGATCACATCCCGATGGACTATTGTTAACAATGATACTTTAGCTCCTAAATACGGTGTAGCTCTGGGTAAAACAGTGAGAAATGAAATCGGCGCTTTCGCAAGCATTACTTATATAAAGAACTTTACCAAGACAATTAGTTATAATGGAAGGCTTGATTTGTTTTCGAATTACGAACACAAACCGCAAAACGTAGATTTGATGATGAATAATATGTTTGCTGCTAAATTGTCTAAGGTATTGACGGCGAGTCTTGGACTCAACTTTATATATGACGACGATGTGAAACAGTTTGGACCAAACCATGATTCTCCGGCATTACAATTTCAATCAATGCTGGCAGTAGGGCTGAGCGTGAAGTTGTAATAAAATTTATAAATCATTTTACATTTACCTCAAGTACGCTTTGCCTGATTTCATCGGTTTTAAAATTCGATCCGTTCTTTACTTCAATAGGATAAGCTTTCGAATTGTTGGTAGCTCCTGTCCCCTGAAAATCAAGTATTTTCAGGTTTTCAAAATGATCTACTTCAATCCCGTTTGATAAAAAGGAAGCGTGAGGATTTGTCCATCTTAATTTAAAATTATCAATTGTAAGATTCTTAACATACCTGGCCAAAAGACCGGGTATGTTGCTTTTAAACAGTCCATTTTCTACTCCCATAACGCCTCTTAAATCAATATTTCCGCCGGCAACGTCGTTTAATCTGCTGTTTACAAAATCAAAGGTTATATCGTTCATTTCCACATCGCTGATGATACTTTCATCGGTTCCATAAACCAAAATCCCATTTTCACCTTTGCAAATAATATGATTGAACAAAACATTTTTAATCTGCCCCAATGTCACTTTCTCCTTGCCACGGATAGCGGAAATATGGATCGGTTCTCCATTACCCCACCAATCGCCGGTTCTCAATTTCGTTTCAATATACATGTTGGAAAAGGTGATATTTTCCAATGACCCTTCGTCTCTTAAAAATATGCCAATGCCACGGGTTGAGTTGGTAATATTTACGTTATCTACATGAATGTTTTTCACGGTGTTCTGATCTAAAAAACCGATACGGATACCACTTGAAGCTGATTGCAAATTGCAATTATTCACTAAAATATTTTCTGAAGTTTTTCTGATTCCGCTAAAACCCGGTATTTCAAAATGGTGATCGTAGCCGGTGATGGCAATTGCGTCATCGCCTGTACGAATATCGCAATCTGAAATAGTAACATTAGAAGAGGAAGTAACATCAATGCCGTCTGCATTAGGTACCAGCATACCGTTCCATAAACGAATACCGTTTACCAACACCGCATCACAATCAGCGAAATGGAGTGTCCAGAAAGGACAATGAACCAAAGAAATATTTCGTACCTGCACATTTTTACACTGAGAAAATAGGATCATCTGGTGTGGCCGGTCTTTGGGAACCACCGGACCATCGCCGATACCGCTTTCCACTTTTCTGAAATTATTTTTTTGTCTTGTGAAACGGGTATCTGAAGAATCAATTTTTTTTGCTTTATCCCATGCAAAAAAAACGGTATCATTCCCGTCTATCATGCCCATGCCCGTGATGGAAACATTTTCCGCTCCGCGCGTGTAAACGATTCCATAATAATTAGTGCCATATTCCGGCATCTCATAGCTTTTATAATCTTTCAGTTCAGGGCTTCCTTTCAAAACAGACCCGTTTTCCAAATGCAAATTCACATTGCTTTTCAAAGAGAAAGTTCCTGTAATAAAAATTCCTGCCGGAACTTCTACTATTCCTCCGCCTTTAATAGCGCATTCGTCAATTGTTTTTTGAATGGAAAGAGTATTTACAGTTTTACCATCTGCAATTGCCCCGAAGTCTTTGATACTGTAAGTCTGTGCATGTACAGAAATAAAATAAAAAAACACGCAGGAGGAAATGATTTGTTTCTTCATAGCACATTAAATTTGATCAAATAAAAAAACCTAAATATTCTTGTAAAATATAAAGACAAAAAATTATTTCAAAGGATATTCTTTTTATAAATTTTATCTAATCTATATTTTCAATGATCCCCGCAATGCCTTGTCCGCCGCCAACGCACGCAGTTACTATTCCATATTTTTTATTCAACCTTTTCATATCGTTGATGATCTGAATGGTAAGTTTTGCGCCAGTGCAGCCAAGGGGATGACCAAGTGCAATAGCGCCGCCATTTATATTTACTTTTGCGGGATCAAGTTCCAATTTTCTGATAACTGCAAGAGATTGTGCCGCAAATGCTTCATTTAGTTCTACAAGGTCTATTTGGGAAAGATTCATGTTGGCTCGTTTCAGTACTTTTGGAACAGCTTCGATCGGCCCAACTCCCATGATCCGTGGATGCACTCCGGCACTTACGCAATTTACCAGGCGCGCAATGGGCTTTAGTTTTAATTCATTCATCATTGCTTCGCTCATTACAATTACGAAAGCAGCGCCATCACTGGTTTGAGAAGAATTCCCGGCAGTAACTGTGCCACCAAGGGCAAACACAGGTTTCAATTTTGCCAATGCTTCAATGGAAGTATCTGCACGAACACCTTCATCCGTATCAACTACAAAACTTCTCTTTTGTTTTTTATTATTTTCATCAACGTAAACTTCTTCGACTGGCATGGGAAGTATGCCACTTTTGAAATAACCTTCTTTTATTGCATTCAACGCTTTCTGGTGTGAACGCAAGCTGAATTCATCCTGGTCTTCGCGGGTCACATTATATTCGTTTGCCACGGCTTCTGCGGTTAATCCCATTCCAAGATAATAATCCGGAGTTTCTGAAGCAACCGAATAAGCAGGTACAGGTTTCCAGCCCGACGTTGGCACCATTGTCATACTTTCCGTGCCACCGGCAATGATACAATCGGCCATTCCTGTCCTGATTTTTGCAGTGGCAATCGCAATGGTTTCCAATCCGCTGGCGCAATATCTATTTACAGTCATCCCCGGTACCGAGATTCCCAACGCCCTCACGCTGATCATTCTTCCAACCTGCAAACCTTGTTCAGCCTCCGGTACAGCATTTCCAACAAATAAGTCATCTACTCTTTTTGGATCTAATTCCGGAACGGTTGCCAGTAAGCCTTTTATCACATCTACAGCCAGGTCATCGGGACGATAGAAGCGGAATCCGCCACGTTTTGATTTGGTAACTGCTGTTCTAAAACCGGCAATGATGTATGCTTCCATAAATTTTTGATTTTAATAAATGTAGTAAGCAATTTAAGATTTTTTTCGTTCGTAAGATAGTTGTTTAACTAACTCTTTTTTAAAAACAGGCGGAATGAAAATACCGGGCATTTGCCTCTAAGTTTCCAAAACGCTTCGGTTTGGTATTATGCAAAATCAACCGCATCAATTCGGTATCGCGAATTGATGCGGTTGATTAAAAGTTGGATTTGCAGATGTTATATAAAAAATCTTCTACGATGTAGATTTATTATTATTTCTAAAATTTGAAAGCAATTCCAAGACGGGCATTGGTAGAACCGATAGCGCCCAATTCGAGAAAAGCGCCGATATTATCGCTGAAATAATATTTACCTCCTATTAATACGCCAAAAAAAAGTCCGCTACCATAGGATCCACCCAAACCGGGATAACTGGTATTCTTCCAGCTAAAAACTCTGTAGCCCAGTGTAAGGCCGCCATACAAGTCAACGTTATCATTATCTATTTTTAATAGCTCATTAAAATGATAATTGCCACGCACTCCAATATAAGTTGCAGTAAACTTATCCATGTTACTATATTTATAAGACAAATAATCGACGCCACCTCCTACACTTATGGCATCGGTAACACCTACTTCAAAAGAAGCTCCAATTGGGATACCCCCGGAATAATAAGAGTTAACGCCAACTCCTACATTTAAAAGTTTGTCGCCATTTTTAAAGGCGCCATTTTGAGCAAAGCCAACTGAACTTAAAACGACAGCAGCAAGAAGGGTAAAAATTGTTTTTTTCATGATTTAAATGTGTTAATCTGTTTTAAATTAATGAATGTCACCGTTTCTATTTCTATTGGTGAATTTTGCTAAAATAAGTACATTTCCGTATATAAAAAATTTTTAATGGAACTAATTTTATACAGTTTTTTAAGAGTGGATTTATGGGGAAATTGCAATAAATAAGAGTGACTTTTTTTCAATAAAATAAAGCATCCGTCACAAAACAGATTGCTTTGTTTCTGATCATATATACGATTAAACCGGCAGTTGTTCTGACACGTCTATTTCATTTCCGTGGAGAACGACAGGTGCGAAAAAAATTCCCCCGGTAAACCAACAAATAAATTTGATTTATATTTTTTTCAAGACAGATAGCTACCAACTATCGGCAATCTTCTTCCGGTACCAAACGCTTTGGGAGAAACTCTAATAATAGGGCAAAATTGGTTTCGCTTGTATTCATTTGTGTTTACCATTTTCAATATTCTGTCGACAAGTGCTGCATCAAAACCGAGCGATTTTATCTCCTTAGGCCCCTGCACCCTTTCAATGTATTGATACAAAATCTTATCAAGAATTTCATAAGGGGGAAGGCTGTCGCTGTCTTTTTGGTCGGGCCGCAATTCTGCCGAAGGCGCTTTGGTTATAATGTTTTCCGGAATAATCTCTTCTTTAGAATTAATATATTTCGCAAGTTCATAAACCTGTAATTTATAACAATCGCCAAGAACGCCAAGCCCCCCCGCCATGTCTCCGTATAATGTGCCATAGCCCACAGCAAGTTCGCTTTTATTGGAAGTATTTAATAAGATGTATCCAAATTTATTGGCTATGGCCATCAATAAATTTCCTCTTGTTCTTGCCTGGATATTTTCTTCGGCTAAGCTAAATGGAAGGTCTTTGAAAACAGGTTTTAATCCTTTTAAAAATGATTCATAAATCTCTTTGATAGGAATGATATCATAAAGATTTCCGAGATTTTTACTGAGTTGCTCTGCGTCATTTACTGAATGTGAGGTAGAATATTCTGAAGGCATCAGAACTGCTCTCACATTATCTTTCCCTAAAGCAGCGCAAGCTAACGCTATCGTAACAGCGCTGTCAATGCCTCCACTGCTACCAATGATAGCTTTGGAAAATCCCATTTTTGAAAAATAATCTGTGATACCTAAAATAATAGCATCATAAACCTGCGGAATGTTTAATTCGGGATTAAAATACAATGGCTCTATAATCAATCCTGAAAGTGTCGCAGCGGGTTCTATCACCGGGGCGTCAATCGTGCCATCATCATTCAAAATTATCTCTCTGAGCTCTTCTTTAAATTGTGATAACTGACTGCAAAGATTGGCATCTTTATCAAAAACCAGGGAGGCTCCATCAAAAATAATTTCGGTTTGACTTCCAACCGCATTGCAATAAATAAGCGGAATCTTGTATTTTAATACATTGGATTTTACGGTGGCTTTCCTGTCTTCATTATGTGTGTAATCAAATGGCGACGCAGAAATGTTGATCATAAAATCAGGTTGTTGCTGCATCAATATGTCCATGGGGCAAATTCTGTAAAGCGGATTATCTCCAAGGTTCCAGATATCTTCACACACGGTAAGCGCAATTTTCTTCCCTTTGAAATCAATCGTATTCCAATTATAGGCCGGTTCAAAATAGCGGTTTTCATCAAAGACGTCATAGGTGGGCAGACAGGTTTTGTGTGCAATACCTTTTATTTCTTTTTCATAAAGAAAAAATGCCGCATTAAAAAGATCTTTGCCTTCCAATGCCGGATTCCTGTCTGGCGACCCAATGATAACGCCGATTGTATCCGCATACTCCTTTATTTTATCAATGCTGTTAAAACATTTATCAATAAAGTCTTTGAAATCCAGGAAATCGCGGGCAGGATAGCCGCAAATGCACATTTCGCTAAAAACAATTAGGTCAGCCTTTTTTCTCTTCGCCTCCCGGATGGCTTCTATAATTTTTTCCTGGTTCTTTTCAAAATTGCCAATATGATAATTCTGTTGCGCGAGAAAAATTTTCATTTTGCAAAATTAATAGAATAAAATGTTGATTATTTTTTCATTTAACAAGAAACTGTTTATTTTTTTGCTTTTATTTGGGGTATGAGAAATATTGTAAAACTTTTAGTTTGTGCAGCCGTTCTATTTTCGTGCAATGGTAATAAAAATATACCGGATGTTTCAGGTATTAAAGTTAACCTGGGAACCCAAAGATTTGAACAGGATTTTTTTGCCATGGATACCAATAAGGTTGCGGAATCGATGCATGCAATCTTAAAAAAATACCCGGATTTTTTACCAGATTTCACCTATAATATTTTAGGGTTAGACCTGGATAGCTTACTGGTTCCTAACAATCCGCAGGCCCGCGGCATCAGGATGTTTATACATGATTATATGGCGCTAAAAGATTCGGCGGAATTGATGTATAAAGATTTTTCAAAAGAAACGAAAGCCATAAACCAGGCTTTACAATTTGTAAAGTATTATTTTCCAAAGTATCAAATTCCCGCGTCAATCATTACTTTTATCGGGCCTATCAATGCAAATTTTGAAACCTCTTTTGGCGTTCAGGGCGACGTGCTCACCAGCAAAGCTTTTGGAATCGGGCTCCAGCTTCATCTTGGAAAATACTTTTCTTTTTACCGCACACAGGAAGGATTGGAACAATATCCTGATTATATCTCTGACAATTTTGATGCGCAACACATACCTGTAAACTGCATGAGAAATGTGATAGATGATATGTTTCATGATAAAACAAACGGCAAGGCGCTAGTTGAGCAGATGGTTGACCGCGGAAGAAAGATTTATCTTCTCACTAAATTTTTGCCATATACACCGGAATACGTTTGTATTTGCTATACCAAACAACAATTGAGCGATAGCTACAACAATGAGGCTGTAATTTGGAATTTGTTTTTGAATAATGATTTGTTGAATAAAACCGATCCCAATATTATCAAGAATTATATTGGTGAAAGCCCGAAAACACAGGAACTCGGAGAAGGCTCACCTGGAAATATTGGCACCTTTTCCGGTTTACAGATTGTAAAAAAATATATGGAGAAATTTCCCGAAACCACCCCTGCAGAGTTGATGAAGTTGGATGCGCGGGATATTTTTAATAAGGCCAAATACAAGCCTCGTTCTTAGTTGAGTTTGCTGGGAGCTATCATTTCAAAAGAAGGAATTTTGATAATAAATGTTTGTTTATTGTGGCTGTTTTCCATAAAATACATCCCATGCATTTTACCCATTTCGCTTCTTAAGTTGCACCCGCTCACGTATTGATATTTTTTCCCTGGATTGATTATTGGTTGAATTCCGATAACTCCTTCGCCTTCTACTTCGCGATGTTCCGCATTGCTGTCAAAAATATACCAATGCCTCCGCAACAGTTGTACCGGGAAAGAATTGTTGTTTTCAAGCGTAATTCTATACGCAAACATATATTCACAAGATACCGGGTTGCTGTATTCCGGCTGGTAGAAAGTTTCAATGCTTATATTTACTCCTTCAGAAATTTGTGAAATCATAGCTTTTAGGTTGTTTATGAAGTTATTAAAACTGATTGACTATATCAATTAAATTTTTCGCGCTTTAGTATAACCATTTTTCACAAGCCACTGCACTATTTTTTCCCTGTGATCGCCCTGTATAATAATTTCATTATCCTTTGCAGATCCTCCGCTGCCACAAAAAGATTTCAATTGTTTTGCAAGTGCCGCTATCTCTTCTTCCTTCATTTCAAACCCTCTAATAACGGATGCCGTTTTCCCCGCGCGATGCTTCGTGTCAAGAACTACTTTCAACAATTGCTCTTTTGGAGGCCGCGATTCTACTTCTTCATTTTCATTTTTAAAATCAAAGTCAGGAGCCGTTGAATAAATAATCCCGGTCTTATTATATAACTTTTTCTTGGGCATATTATTGTTTTATTTCCGCTTTTAAACTTAAATCAAGGCTTTTTGCCTGGTGAATGATAGCTCCGCTCGAAATAAAATCTACTCCTGTAGCGGCATAAGATTCAATATTTTCAAGCGTAATGCCACCACTTGCCTCAGTTTCATATTTGCCGCCTATAATTTTTAAAGCCTCGCTTATTTTTTCGGGAGAAAAATTATCCAGCATAATCCGGTTTACTTTTCCAATTGCCATCACTTTTTTTACATCATCAATGTTCCTGGTTTCCACCTCAATTTTTAACCCTGGTTTTTTTTCCTGGACATACTTCCATGCTTTTTCAATCGCCTTTTCGATTCCCCCGCCATAATCAATATGATTATCCTTCAGCATAATCATATCATATAAGCCAAAACGATGATTTTCACCGCCTCCAATTCTAACAGCTTCTTTTTCCAACAATCTAAAACTCGGCGTCGTCTTCCTGGTATCTAATAATTTTGTTGAATACCCTTTCAGCTTATCCGTATAATTTTTGGTAAGCGTGGCAATGCCGCTCATTCTTTGCATACAATTAAGGACTAATCTTTCACAGGTAAGTATGGTATGAATCGACGCTTCTACTTCGAAGGCAATCTCTCCAAAGCGCATTTCATCGCCATCATTTTTTAGTTTTTTTAAAATTGATGAAGGTTCTACAAAGGAAAATATTTTTTCAGCCACGTCTATTCCTGCTATAATTCCCTCGTCTTTTATTTTAAGGATTGCTTTTCCATTTACGTCCGGCGCTATGATCGAGAGCGTAGAATGGTCACCATCACCCACATCTTCCTTTAGCGCGTTTGAAATCAATTCTTCAAGCTGATGCAGGAAATTCTTGTCGTTTCTCATGGAAACAAAATTAGCCATAATTGTTTGTTTGCTGTTTAAAGAAATCGCTTTTCGAAAACGCAAAAAACGTAGTATCAAAGGCAAATAGGTAAAATCAAAATTTCGATTAAATGTTCGTTTACTGCATTCAATTACTTCAAAAAGAACAATTTCAGTCTCCTGGGAAAATAGAATTCAGCGCAGCAACTTACCGGGAAGCAAATGAAGCGGCTTCCTGCATTTCAAATTGCATTTTATGTAGTTGAAAATAATGCCCTTGTAAGTTCATCAATTCACTGTGAGTACCCATTTCTTTTATTACTCCTTTATCAAGAACCATGATTTTATTCGCTTTACGAATGGTGGAAAGGCGATGTGCAATTACAATAGAAGTACGCCCCTTAATTAATTTATCAATCGCATGTTGAATCAGTATTTCGCTTTCACTATCAATAGACGAGGTGGCTTCGTCCAAAATTAAAATAGATGGATTGTACAATAGCGCCCTTATAAATGACAATAATTGTCGCTGGCCAAGCGAAAGTGTAGAGCCCCTTTCCATTACTTTAAAATCGTATCCGCCGGGCAATTGCATTATAAAATCATTTACCCCAATCATTTTGGCGGCCTCTATCGCCTGCTCTCTTTTTATGTTGGGATTTCTCAAAGTAATATTATCTAATACAGAGCCGCTAAATAAAAAAACATCCTGCAACACCACGGCTATCCGGCTTCTCAGGAAATCAATATCATAATCTTCAATGCGACTGCCATCTATTTTTATGTCTCCTTTGCTAATCGGATACAAGCGATTGAGCAAGCTGGTGATTGAGGTTTTACCACTTCCGGTATGTCCAACAATGGCAAGCGTTTCGCCCGGGGCTATGGAAAAATTAAGATCTTTCAAAACATAATCTTCTTTGTTGTACGCAAACCAAACGTTATTAAATTCTACTTTCCCTTTTACAAATCCTGAATGAATACCGTTATGATGGTTAATCGTAACATTTTCATTTTCCAATACTTTAAAAACTCTTTCGCTTGCTACCATGCCCATCTGCAATACATTAAATTTATCAGCTATCTGGCGTACCGGCCTAAACAATAAATTCAGGTACATAATAAAAGATATAATTACTCCCGCGTTTGCAGAATAATTTCCTCCCCACCAAACCAATAATCCAATACAAAATGCCAGAACGATTTCAACCACGGGGAAAAAAACAGAATAGGCAAAAATGGCTTTTATATTGGCATTACGATGCTGTTTGTTGATGTCATTAAATTTATTAAATTCTTTATCTTCCACTGCAAAAGCCTGCACTACGCCCATGCCGGTAATATGTTCCTGTACAAAAGCATTTAATGCTGCAACTGCGTTTCTAACTTTTATGAATGATTTATTCACACTCTCTTTAAAATAATACGTTGCTACAATTAATATCGGAAAAGGCGCAAGGCTTATGAGCGATAAACGCCAATCAGTAAAAAACATAAACAATAAAATAGAAATAATAGAAAGCAAGTCAGAAATAATTGGAATTAATCCGTTGGCAAAAATATCGTTGATGGATTCTATATCGTTAATGGTTCGCGTGGTCAACGTGCCAATTGGCGTTTTATCAAACTGGGAAAGATTGAGACCTAATATCTTTTTATAAACGGTTACCCTCAAATCTTTTACTACGGTTTGCCCAAGCCACGAGGTAATAAAACCAAAATAAAAACGCAACGCAGTCTCTACCAGCAGCATTCCGATTTGAATGATGGTAATCAGTATCAGCCAATACATGTTCTTATCTGCGATAAAATGATTTACCGTATATTGGATAAAATAAGGACGCAGTGGCGAAATAACAGCGAGTATAACCGAAAGAAAAATAGAAAGATAGATTTTATTTCGATAGGGCAAAGCGTAGGAAAAAACTTTCCTGAGGGCACTAAGGTCTATTAACTTTCTACGTTTTGTTTTCTCTGGCATTAGGCAAATTTAAAAGAAAAAGGGCGATAAGGATTTTAAGAAATTAACCGATTAAGGAGTTAAGAAAGTTAAGACACATTTTAAAGTACAAAACAGCATTGCTTCTTCAAAGATTAGGTTTAGTATAAATATTGTGTTACCCAATTAAAATTATAGAATAGTAAACGCCGCCTATACCATTCGGGCAATCAATAAATAATCCGGATTCTTGTTTTTTATTATCGCTGAAGAAGAAGAAATAAAGTACTTATCTTTAAAACAAACCAGCTATGTATGAGGAAAAAAATTACCATTTTCTTTTATCTATTGCTATGTATGGGCAGCTTTGGGTTTGCTCAAATTGCAGAAAACTTTAATGATGGGGATTTTACCAATAACCCAACATGGATAGGTTCTACATCCGATTTTATTGTAAATCCGGCTTTACAATTGCAAAGCAATAATACTGTTGCCAACAGTACTTTTTATTTAAGCACGATCAATGAATTGGCCACTTCCGCGCAATGGGAATTTTGGGTACGGCTGGCTTTCAATCCATCTTCCGCGAATTATGTGGATGCCTTTTTAACAGCTTCGGCAAGCGATTTAAGATTAAATTCTACCACAGGATATTTTGTGCGAATAGGAAATACTGATGATGAAATAAGCCTTTACAGAAAAGATGCTAACGGTACAATCACAAAAATTATTGATGGAGTAAATGGCATTCTCAACAAAAACAACAATGTGATGAAAATAAAAGTAACAAGGGACGCTGATAATCGTTGGACACTTTTTAGAGATTTAACCGGAACCGGAAATTCTTTTATCAGTGAAGGTTCAATTACTGATGCTACTTATACAACATCTGCTTACTTTGGCTTTCTGATAAAACAAAGTACAGCAAGTTTTTTTCAACGACACTTCTTTGATGATATAGAAATCAAAAATTACGTTCCGGATATTTTGCCACCGGAAGTCCTTTCTGCAAATGTAGCTTCATCAACAACTGTTGATGTGATGTTTAATGAATCACTGGATGATATTAGCAGCCAGGAAGCATTCAATTATTCTGCTAACAATGGATTAGGAATGCCTGTAAGCGCGATTTTGGATGCTGCAAACGCTTCGTTGGTGCATCTTACGTTTGATAAGGCTTTTACTAACGGTATTGCATATACGCTACTTATAAATGCTGTAAAAGATGTAGCCGGCAATGCTATGAATAATGTAACAGCCACTTTTAGTTTTTATACACCACAACAATATGATGTAATCATTGACGAACTTTTTCCCGACCCGAACCCGCAGGTTGGGTTACCGCTTTTAAAATTTTTGGAACTAAAAAATGTTTCCGCATTTCCTATCAATTTACAAGGCTGGAAATTGATTGACGGTAATTCGACCGCAACATTACCATCCTACAATTTGCGCCCGGATAGTTTTGTGATAGTTTGTGCTACTAATTCTGCGGCTTCATATACTCCTTATGGAGCAATTTTGGGTGTAGCCAATTTTCCATCTATGAATATTGGCGGCGCTGCTATTGTTTTAAAATCTTCAACCAACAAAACCATTCATGCAGTTCAATATGATATTTCAACTTATAAAAATGATTTGAAGAAAGATGGTGGGTGGACTTTAGAAATGATAGATACCAGAAATCCGTGTGGCGGCAGCGATAACTGGAAAGCAAGCACTGATGCAAGTGGCGGCACACCTGGAAGAAAAAATTCTGTTGACGGAACTAATAAAGATGAAAATCCGCCGAAATTATTGCGTGCCTTTGCGATTAATTCCAATACGGCAACATTGGTTTTCGATAAACCAATTGATAGCCTGAAAGCCACTGCCATAAATAATTACACGGTTGACAACGGGTTTTCTGTGACAAGCGTTTCTGTAGTTCCGCCATTTTTTAACCAGGTTCATATCACCCTAAATAATTCAACAAGTGTGGGAACAATTTATACGGTTATTGCAGATAATATTTCAGATTGTATGGGTAATATTATCGGTTCAAAAAATACGGCAAAGTTTGGAATAGCGCAAGATGCAGATAGCCTCGATTTGGTAATTAATGAAATATTATTTAACCCATCGCCAATGGGAACAGAATATGTTGAAGTTTATAACCGGTCATCAAAAATAATTGACCTAAGCAAAATATCTATCGCTAATCGCAATAACAACAATGTTATCAGTAATATTAAAATAGTAACTGCTGAAAATATTTTATTATTTCCAAAAGAATTTATGGTGCTTACAGCAGACCCGGTTGCTGTAAAAAGCCAATACATTACCACCAACCCTGATGCATTTCTAAAAATGAATTCTTTTCCTTCCTATCCAAACACAGGCGGGGACGTGATTGTGCTGAACAACCAGGGAAAAATAGTGGATGAAGTAAAATATTCTGAAAAATGGCATTTTTCGCTTATCACCAATAAGAAAGGTGTTGCGTTGGAACGTATAGATTATAATGAACCTTCGGTTCAAACCAATTTTCATTCAGCATCCACCTCATCAGGCTATGGAACGCCGGGCTACAAGAATTCTCAGTATAAAACGAACGAAGATCTACAGGGCGAAATAACAATTACCCCAAAGATCTTTTCTCCGGATAATGATGGCCACGATGATTTCGTCACTATTAACTATAGCTTTCCTTCCCCTGGATATGTGGCCAACATTACTATTTTTGATGCTTCGGGCAGGCCTGTCCGTTATCTGCAAAAAAATTCGTTAAGCGGCAATAATGGCTATTATCGGTGGGATGGTTTGAATGATAAAAATCAAAGGTTACCACAAGGCATTTATATTATTTATACAGAAATTTTTAATAAGGAAGGAAAGAAAAAACAATTTAAGAATACGGTAGTGCTGGCGAGAAGGGCCAGCTAATTTTACAACACAGCAAACGAACCAATAACATCGATTTTCATTTAGTAATTAAAAGATTACTAAATTCGGCGCTATCTCCATAAAAAACATTAAAATCCACAGGACCATTGATACCATCCACTCTGCCATTTTCACTGTGTTGCCAAAAGCTCCACTTACTTTCAATTCTTGGTTTATCCGGTTGTAAATAATGCGCTATCCAAAGGGGATAATCTTCGAATCCGGTTTGAAAATATCTTTCGTAAAAATCGATATTGGTATAAATTATGGGCTTTACTCCATAATGATTTTCCACGGCATCAAGCCATTCTTTTACTTCTTTTTGCATTTCGGCTACCGAAACCCTTCGGCTAATTTCCACATCAAGGACGGGCGGCATATCGCCGTTTTTCAGATCTACAATTTGCATAAAGTTTTTCGCCTGTCGTTGTACGTTTCTTCCCGGAATAAAAAAATGGTACGCTCCTTTTGGAATATTTTGTTCTTCTGCCCCTATCCAGTTTCGTCTGAATTGACCATCTACGATGTTGGTGCCTTCGGTAGCTTTTATAAATGCAAAACCTATTTTGATTCCCTGGTCCTCCATATTGATAACTTCTTTCCAATTTACAACGCTTTGATAACGACTTACGTCAATACCATGAATTTCATAACCATTTGGAATTTCTATTTGAAAGCCGGAATAAAATACATGCGGCTTAATAATAAAAAGATTTACTGCGTAATAAATAACGAGTATTATCAGGCAAAGCCAAAAAAATATTTTAAAAAATGATTGGGATTTTCGCTTCTTTCTTTTTCGTGCCACAGCAGGTTCTCTTGTTTTCTATTATTGCTCAGGGTTTTCTTTACAAACTTAACACCATTATCTGAGCCTTGGCGGAAAAAGAGAGAATGTTATTTCCTCGCTTTACTCTATTAGCCTGCAATAAATCCGAAAGATCATAAATAATGCAACTGGCATCATGAAAAATTATAAAAAAATATAATGCGATCCTCTCAATATAGTCTACTGCCGGATTTATTTTCTAATGGCATCTAGTAGTATTTATATCATAATTTTAGAATGCAGCCGTTCTTTTTGCCTTGTTTTGGTTGCTGAAAAGGGTTGCTTTTTAGAAAAATAAATTTCTTTTGATTTTTTTATGATATTAGTATTTGATACTATGTCCTGTACCTAAATATTTGAGTATAAGAATATTAGGCAGGTAAAAAAATTTGTCATAGCTTTATTTACAGATTCATTTAACAACCAGAACTTGCATCTTACCGTTTTGAATATTAAGTTTGCACACTTTTTGCATTACAAGGCAGACAAAATTAAAGTTCATACTTTCTTTTTGATATAAATCCTAAATACCTCAATCCCAATCTTTGAAAACCGGCATATTCTGGAAACCGGCGTTATGTAATAACGTGAAATAAATTTTTGACGAAAAAAAATTCTTTATGAAAAGTATTCAATCAAAGAGCTTATTAACGTTGATTATAATCTTTTTTATAATTGGCTTTAGCACTTCAGCAAAAAACCTGTTTGGTTTTGAAAATAGAACAAAGAGTTTTGATGCTGACACCATTTCAACTGAGGTTCATTTTGACAGAACGCTCGTAAGAAACCCTGACAGGGTTATTTACCCTCTTAGTCTTGAAGAAGACCGCGACAAAAGCAAAGATTATGTTAAGCATTACTCAAGGAGCGAAAGAGAATATATTATTCATATGTTTCATAAAGGGAAAAACTTTTTTCCCAAAGCTGTAGCTATTTTTGATAAATATGACGTTCCTGATGAGTTACAGATGCTCCCTGCCCTTGAATCTAATTTTAATGGCAATGCGGTATCTAAGGCCGGCGCTGTGGGTTATTGGCAATTCATGAGGGAGCTTGCCGGAGAATACGGTTTGCAGACGGGAGGCAAATATGACGAAAGAAGAAATTTCACTAAATCAACAGTGGCAGCTGCAAAATTCCTACGTGACCAGCTCGATTATTTTGATGGAGATTTGCTGCTGACTGTAGCTTCTTTTAATTGCGGACCAGGACGGGTGGCTTCAGATATTAAAAAATCCGGGAAAAGAAACGCTACTTTCTGGGATATCAAAAAATATTTACCTACAGAAACAAGGCTTTTTGTGATGAGGTTTATCGCATTGAATGTCGTTGCCGCTAATTATGATAACTTTTTGAAAAAACATTTGAATTTCGAAGAACCACCTTTGATTCAATTAGCAACTATTGATTCTTCTCAAAAAGAAAAAACAGCGGATAATTCAATTTCGTTAAACTCTTTATAAGAAGTAAGTCCGGCTTTTAGGTATTACCTTTGGCGATATGCCGAAGGTGAATTATAATGATAGCGTCAATTTTTTATCTAAACTTACGATAAGAAGGTTGTGGAATGCTTCAAAGGTTTATTCAAGTTATTATATCACTCGTTTATTAAAAAAGCCTGTTCAATGGGGTTTACCGATTTCCATTTCTTTCGAACCAACCACAGCGTGCAATCTCAGGTGCCCTGAATGCCCAAGTGGGTTAAGAGAATTTACCCGTCCACGGGGCATGCTTAAAAAGGATTTTTTCTTTCAAACCATTGATGATATCTATAAGGATATTCTATACCTGATATTTTATTTCCAGGGCGAGCCTTATCTCAATAAAAACTTTTTGGAAATGGTTTCCTATGCATCGTCAAAAGGCCTGTACACTGCCACTTCGACCAATGGACATTTTCTTACGGACGAGATTGCAAAAAAAACAGTAGAAAGCGGTTTGGACAGATTGATTATTTCGCTTGACGGCACTACCCAGGAAGTTTATGAACAATACCGGAGAGAAGGCGATATCAATAAAGTAATTGAAGGTGCAAGAAATATTGTAAAATGGAAAAAGGAATTAAAGAGTAAAACTCCTTTTGTTTTTTTTCAGTTTTTAGTAGTGAAACCCAACGAACATCAAATAGAAGATGTAAAAAAATTGGCGGCAGAGGTAGGTGTGGATGAAGTACGTTTTAAAACGGCCCAGGTATATGATTATGAAAATGATCCCAATCAATTAATTCCTGAAAATGAAAAATACAGCCGGTACAAAAAAAACGGCGAAGGAAAACATACTGCAAAAAATAAGCTGCAAAATCATTGTTGGAAATTATGGCAGGCTAACGTGATTACCTGGGATGGAATGGTAGTGCCATGCTGCTTTGATAAAGATGCCACACACAGGCTCGGCGATTTAAAAAAGCAATCTTTTAAAGAAATATGGCAAAACGATAAATACAAAAAGTTTCGTAAAGATATCACCATGAGCCGCAAGAACATTGACATCTGCGCTAATTGCAGTGAGGGCTTGTCTGTTTGGAAAGATTAATTTTCCTTATTTCATTTTCTGAAAACAATCGTCTTCAGATTATTAAACTACAAGGACAGCGCATAATTTATAACAACTCGTCTTTTAGATCATTATACATTTTTCTTAGTATTTTTATTCAATGAATACTTTTAATAATCGTCTTCGTCAAGTTATTTTATTAGGTATCATCATCATCATAGGAATTTTAATTCTCAATAATTTCTTTAGTTTTTTACCGGGCGTGTTAGGTTCTGTTACTTTATATATTTTAAGTAAAAAATCTTATTTCTATTTATTAGAAACGAAGAAATGGCGCCCCGGTTGGACTGCGTTTCTTTATATTTTAGGGTACACTGTTATCATTTGTCTTCCTGTTTATTTTGCCGTAGTGATGTTGGTTCCAAAGATGGAAGCGCTCTTCAACGATCCAATACAATTGGTAGTGGCTGTAAAATCCTTCTCACAAAAAATACATGAAGCTACGGGAATTCAATTGGTCAATAGTGACAATCTTCAAAATGCCACTAAAAATCTCGCCACTAAAATCCCATTACTTCTTACAGGTACCGCCAATTTCGTCACCAACCTTCTTCTGATGTTTTTCGTTTTGTATTATATGTTGGTTCATGGCAGAACGATGGAAAAATATTTGAACGATTTTATTCCTTTAAAAAATGTAAATCGCGAGATTTTGAGTTCAGAAACCGAGCTAATGATTAGGGCCAACGCTATCGGGATTCCTTTATTGGCTGTCATTCAAGGGCTGGTAGCTGCATTAGGTTATTATATTTTTGGCATTAGTGAAGTTTCGGTTTGGGCATTTCTCACAGGCGTGGCCTCTTTGATACCAATCATTGGTACCGGGTTGGTCTGGATTCCATTAACCATTTACCTGCTTGCGTCGGGTGATACCTGGCAAGGAGTAGGGTTGGGCATCTATTCGGTAGCGATTATCGGAAATATAGATTATGTAGCCCGCATCACTTTGCTTCGAAAAATAGGAGACGTTCATCCCCTTATTACCATTTTTGGTGTGATAGTAGGGATTAACATTTTTGGTTTTCTCGGTTTGATTTTTGGACCTCTTTTGATAAGTTATTTTATAGTATTGATAAAGATTTACCAAAATGAATTTAATGAAACCCAAATAATTTCTTAAGACCGGAATGGAGAAAATATTTCCTGAGAATTTGTGGACACTATTTTAATTTAAACTCGTGCATTCTTTATCAAAAAAATTTCATGAATCATATCCTTCATTTATCAAAAGATAAAAAGTTCAAAAAGCTGATAGAATCGCAGGAAACTTTTGTTTTAGAGAAAAGAAATAAAGTGTACCTGCGTCTGTGTTCTTCAATTTTGAGCCAGCAACTAAGCACAACTGTTGCAAAGGTTTTGTATAAAAGATTTCTCGCGCTTTATAATGATAAGGAACCAACGGTAAAACAGATTTTAGAAACGCCTGCAGAAACATTTAGAAGCATTGGCTTTTCAAATGCGAAAGCTTCTTATGTTCATAACGTTTGCAGATTTTTTATTGATCACAAAATCACCGACGCACAATTGCATAAAATGGAGAACGAAGAAATCATTCAATTGCTGACACAAATAAAAGGTGTGGGAAAGTGGACCGTGGAAATGATCCTGATGTTTACACTTGGGCTTGAAGATGTTTTTGCATTAGATGACCTGGGATTAAAGCAGGGTGTCATTAAATTATATAATCTTAAGGAGACTGATAAAAAATTATTACAGAAAAAAATAGAAAAAATCTCATTAAAATGGCGGCCATACCGCACTTATGCCTGCAGGTATTTGTGGAATTGGAAAGATAACGCGCCGCTTCCCGATAAAAAAGAGAACCCTAAAAGCAAATGACAGTAAACGAATAATTATAGTGGTTTTTTATTTTCTTCTTATCAAAGGATTATTCAATCCGTTGATCACATTATCGACTACTATAAAACCCGGAAGTTTTGAAAAAAATTGCGTGAGTGTTTTGCAGCCAAAAGTACGGACATCGAAACTGGGGTCGAGTTTCCGGAGATTAATACCCATGGTAGAAATATGAGCTTCATTGCTTTCATTAATACTCATATCGTAAGCCTTATTGATCAGTTTGGAATTAATATTTGAAGACGTTTTTTCCTTCTTTTTCTTTTGTGTTTCTTTCTTTTCAGGAACTTCTGTTTTTGGCTCCAGATTCTCTACATACCTAAATATTTCACAGGATTTCACAAAAGCGTTGGGCGTTTTCTCTTCACCAATACCCATAACAAAAATGCCGGCTTCGCGAATGCGTTTTGCAAGGCCCGTATAATCGCTATCGCTTGATACGATGCAAAAACCATCTACCAGTCCGGCGTGCAGGATATCCATTGCATCTATGATTAAAGCACTGTCTGTAGAATTTTTTCCTGTGGTGTAGGAGAACTTCTGAATGGGATTAAAAGCCATTTCGTTGAGAAGGCTTTTCCAGTGATTCATATGTTGTATCGTCCAGTCTCCATACACTCTTCTAATAGTCACCTTTCCATATTTAGAAGCTTCCTCAAGTATAAGGTCCATCATTTTTGATTGAGCATTGTCGCCATCTACCAGTAAGGCTATTCGTTGATTTTTAATTTCCATAAGTTTTTATATTATCACAAAAATAGGTTTAATCGCTCACAAAGGATTGGCAGTGTTTTTTCAAAACATTATCTTTAATCGCAGGATAATTTATAAACTTTCTATAAAAAAATAAAATGAAAAAAAGTCGCTGGTACCTCTTCCTGTTTATAATTGGAATTTTATTGATCATTACAGGAATTTATACCTTGACTGATGCTATTGCTAAAAGCGACAAAACAGCGATATGGATCAGGGCTCTAATGGTTTTTTTCTGGACTGTATTTACAATAAGTAATTTTTTTCTCTACAAAAAAGAAAAGAGGAAAAGAAATGAGCTATAAAAATTTGTTGACTATTCTTTTTATTATTCTCTTCTCCCCGGCAATTATTAGGTATTTTATTTCTTTTCATTAATTTGAATCTTTTATCTTTGGCATTAAACATTCTCATATGAAGTTCATCGTTTCCTCTACCCAATTATTAAAACACGTTCAACAAATAAGCGGGGTTATAAGCGCCAATACGGTTTTGCCCATCCTTGAAGATTTTCTTTTTGAAATAGAAAAAAATAAACTTACAATTGTTGCTACAGACCTGGAAACGGTGATGAAGATCCACATGGATATAGAAGCCAAAGACAGTGGTAAAATATGTATCCCCGCGAAAATTCTCCTGGATTCTTTAAAAAATCTACCAGAGCAACCACTTACATTTAATATCGATAAAAACTATAGCGTAGAAATTACAAGCGACAACGGAAAGTACAAGGTGATGGGAGAAAATCCGGATAATTTTCCAAAAGATCCTGAGGCAGAAACTTCTAACTCTTTTACAATGCCTTCATCAGCGCTGGTTACAGCTATCAATAAATGTATTTTTGCGACGAGTTCCGATGAATTGCGGCCGGCAATGACGGGTATTTTCTTCGAGCTTACACCCGCAGGATTAAGGACAGTAGCCACTGATGCACACCGGCTGGTCAAATTTTCACGGACTGATGTAAAATGCCCGGAAAACACCTCTTTTGTGGTTCCAAAAAAGCCACTCAATTTATTAAAAAATGTGTTGCCCAATACGGATGAAGAATTAAATGTGTCTTATAGCAGCAACCATTTATTTGTAAAGTTTGCCGGCACAGAATTGGTTTGCCGGTTGATTGACGCAAGATTTCCCGATTATAAAGTGGTAATACCTGCAGACAATCCCTATAAACTCACCGTTAACAAAAATGATTTTCAAAATGCCCTGCGCAGAGTAAATGTTTTCAGCAATAAAAGTACCAACCAGGTGGCCGTTACCATTAGCGGAAGTGAACTGCAACTTGCTGCCCAGGATGTTTATTTTAGTTTTGAAGGCAACGAACGCATGGCATGCCAATATGATGGCGAAGATCTTCAAATAGCTTTTAACGCTAAATTTTTGATTGAAATGTTAAGCGCCGCCGATACTACGGAGGTAGTGATTGAATTAAGTACTCCATCAAAAGCCGGCATTATCAAACCGACAGAACAAAATGAAAATGAAGAATTGTTAATGCTGGTAATGCCGCTGATGTTGAATAATTGATTTGATTTTTTTATCATTATAATTTTAAGGAGTTTGCATTTGGCAGCTCCTTTTTTTATTAAATACTTTTGCAAAATCTATTAATGTATTTTTAGGTGAATTATCTTTTTTAAATAAAATGAATTTCGTTACAATACGTACATTTCAAAACAATTTTTCAGCGCACCTGACACTTACTAAACTGCAGGGTGAGGGAATAACCTGTTTTTTAAAAGACGAGTTTACTGTTACGGTAGATCCTATTCTGTCTAACGCGATTGGCGGCATTAAATTGGTTGTAAAAAAGGAAGACGAACAAGAGGCCATTGAATTGTTGCGCATGTTTGATGAGGCTTATATGAAAAGCGCTGTATGCCCCCAATGCGGAAAACACACTATAGAACGTGTGGCCAAAAATACTACGCAAAATTTGGTCACAATCCTGTTGAGTTGGCTTTTTGGAAGCTACGCTGTCTCTGCAAAAAATGTGTATCAATGCTCCACCTGCAAATACGAGAGCGAATCCCTTCCCGAAAGTTTTGAAAATGATATAGACTTCTACGAAGATGAAAATTTGAATTAAAAAATGTACAAGTAATGAAAACAATTGCGTTTATTCCTGCCCGTTATGCTGCCACTCGCTTTCATGCGAAACTAATGCAACCTCTTGGTGATAAAACAATCATCAGGCATACTTATGAAAATACGTTATCCACTCTTTTGTTTGATGAAGTGATTGTAGTGACAGACAGCGATATTATTTTTAATGAAATTGTGCAGAACGGGGGTTACGCGATGATGAGCAAAAAAACACACGAATGCGGAAGCGACCGCATTGCAGAAGCAGTGTCAGATATAGATGTCGATGTGATAGTTAACGTGCAGGGAGATGAACCTTTTGTAAAAAAAGAGTTGCTTGAAAATTTATTAAACGCCTTTAAAGATAAACACGGAGAAAAGACCGAAGTGGCGTCGCTGATGTTTCCCACAGCAGACGAACAAATAATTCATAATCCTAACCACGTAAAAGTGGTGGTGGATAAAAACAGTAATGCATTATTCTTCTCACGAAGCGTAATTCCTTTTCAAAGGGAAAAAAATACACCGCCGGTTTATTATAAACATATCGGAATTTATGCTTATCGAAAAAAGGCATTGATGGACTTTACCCAATGGGAGATTACCCCGCTGGAGGCGTCTGAAAAACTGGAACAGCTTCGTTATTTAGAAAATGGAATTAAAATTAAAATGGTGCTTACAGATGAAAGCCCGTTATCCATCGATACTCCCGAAGATTATGACCGGGCTAAAAATTTAATATAATTTTTAAAGTCGTTCATTTTATCTTTAGCCCCGTCGTTCTAAAATTACACAATCAATATGCTTTTAATTAAACGCTTCCTTTGTTACTCTTTTTTATCTTTCCTTTTATTTTCATGCAATGAACAGGATAAGCTTGAAATAGAAAAATCAGCTTCAGCATTTGATATAAAGCAGGGAGAGGCTTCTATTTTACAAAGCAATCAGCATTTCATGAAATCGTTTGAAGCCGCCGATTCTGCTGGAGTTGCTGACTGTTATACGACTGATGCCGGGCTAATGGCGCCCCACCATCCCACTATTAAGGGAAGAAAAAATATCATCAATTATTTTTCTGAAACAATGCGCAAAGGAATTTCAGATTTTGATTTGAAGACAGTGAAAGTATGGGGCGATAGTATGATTTTAGTAGAAGAGGGAACTTACCAGATTTCCGACAATGAAAAAGATCAATTGGATAAGGGAAAATATATTGTACTATGGAAACAGGAAGCCGGCAACTGGAAAATGTACCGCGATATATGGACAAGCGACCTTCCCATTAACGCAATTAAACCTGACTCTCTTAAGAAAAAACCAACCTCCAAAAAAACCGTAAAAAAATAATTTCACTAAACTTTTTTTATGAGAAACAAAAGGTACTTATCCTTAATCAAACCTTTTGAAAGCCTGGCCACCAAAAGAGTTTTACAGGTAAATCCAACTATCGCGCCTTCAAGAAAAGAGCCAAAAAAAACTTTGATTTCGGTTTATGAATACAATAACCTGGAAGTTAAGCTCGAGCAATTGGAAAATGTAGAAGGTTCTTATAAATACCTTTTATCTCCAAATATTTCCTGGATCAACTTTGATGGTTTAAAAAAGGAAGATATAGATAAAATAAGCAACCATTTTGGCATCCATCCCCTCATTGCCGAAGATATTTTCAGTTCGGGCCAACGCCCCAAAATGGATGAGTTAAATAATTTACTGTACTGCCTGCTAAATATGCTTTATTTCAATGCAGAAAATCTTTCTGTAGAAAGCGAACAAATAAGTATTGTACTAGGTTGCAATTTTGTGATCAGCTTCCAGGAAGACGCTTCCAGGGACGTCTTCAATCCTTTGAGAGAAAAAATAAAATCTGCAGGGAGTAAAATAAGGCAAAGCAACGCGGATTATTTATTTTATTCACTAATAGACATGATCGTGGATAGTTACTTTGTGATTATGGAACAATTGGGTGAAAAGATAGAAGACCTCGAAGAAGACATTACCAACAGGCCCGATACGCAAACACTTGCCAAAATCAATCTGCTGCGTAAAGAGATGATTTTTTTAAAACGAAACATTTCTCCTGTGCGCGAAATGATTAATGGCATTCTGCGCAGCGAATGTGAGCTGATAGAAGACAAGACCGAAAAATATTTTAAAGATATCTATGACCATATTATACAAGCGAACGAGTTAGCAGAAAACTATCGCGACATGATGATAAACCTCCAGGATCTTTATCTCAGCAATGTGAATCTAAAAATGAATGAAGTGATGAAAGTAATGGCTGTAGTTACTTGTCTCCTCGCGCCAGCTACGGTTATCGGAGGAATTTTCGGAATGAATTTCAACCGGATACCATGGCTTCATAATCCCTACGGATTTTTTATCGCTGTAGGATTAATGTTTCTTATTCCTTTATGGATGATTTGGATATTTAGAAAAAGAGGCTGGTTTTGATCTGTCTATCTGACGGTCTCCGTCTGATAAACAGTGGTGCTCAAAATTTGAAGGTCAGAGAACTTTCGCGGCTTTGTAAATGGGCACGGTGCTACAAGGTTCACCAAACATTATACTTTTTACAACCGGTCGTAAAATTTTTGTAATTTCTATGTACGCGGATTCAGGAACTTTTTTGTCGCCACATCCTTTTACCACTATTCTTTTTCCCTCAAATTCCCTGGCGTCAATTTTCAATATGTTTTTTAAGAAAAGATGCTCCAGAACATCCGCTTCCTTTCCAAAAATAATATTCTTTGCCACCGGTTCGAGATAAGTAACTGCGAGCATATAGGCCCAAAGCGGTATAATAGCATCAGTAGAGCAACAAATAGCAACTATTTTGCCTTCATAAACACTCAAATCTGCATTCTTTAATGATTCACGATAATCCTTCTCTTTTAATATAAGCTCCATAAATAAATAGCCCTTAAGATCGAACACTTTTATTTCGTCTTCAGGGTAAAATTTCTCCAGGTCGAGAGTTACCAATCCACTTTGAGCTACTTTATTTATAATTACCTCTTCCATACTATTTTCATTAATTGTGTAAAGTTACGAAATCATTATTTTTAGATAACGATGATTTGTTGTTTGAGCATAAACAACATCATCGTAGCAGACCAACCTTGCCTGACTTAGTCAGTCGGCCAGGAAATAACTGGAATTCGCATTTTAATAAAAAAGCCATCAAAAACATGATGGCTTTTTTAAAACTTTATTATTAGCATATTTAAAAGAATCTGCTTCTGTCATCTTTAATATCAGCTATTTTTTTCAACGCACTAAATGACTGGCCCAGGGCTGCCTGTGTATCTTTAGACGTTTCTTCATTCATTTGAAGTTTTTCAAGCTCCGGAGATATGGTTGCTTTGGGTGAAACGCTGTTCACTTTAATTACAAAAACTCCGGAATTTCCTGCAAAAGCAGGAGAAACCTTCGACTGGTATTCTTTATCAAAGGCAGCACCGGCGACTTTTGGTTCATGACCAATGCCATTAATTATTTCTGCCTGGAATGTAAGCGTAGAATCAGCACCACTATTCATCACCTGCAAGTGATAAGGTGCTGCTGCTGCATCTAAACTTGTCGGATTATTTAGTTTCTTTTTTATTTCATCCGCTTTTTTATTATTCATGATAATTCCTTCTACCATTGGCCTGGCAGTAGCTACATCGGGAATACCCGCTCTTATTCTTTTATCTACGATGGCTACTATGTAATCGTCTTTCACAGAATACGGTTCAGAAACCTGGCCTTCCTTTGCGTCAGTTGCCCATTTTATGATGGTTCGGGCATCCTGCAAAGCGCCCAACTGAAAGTCATTTTTTTGAATCACATTAGGCACATCCACTTTTTTCAAACCATTTTTGGCGACATAATCGTCAAATGATTTTTGGTCTTTAGCCAGGCCTGATAATTTTATAGCTGCGGTATTGGCTGCGTTAATCGTTTCATCGCTCGGCACTATTTCTTTAGCCATATAAGCGATCTTGTATGCAGGCTCAGGGTTAATTTTATCTAATATTTCAATATAATGCCATCCATATTGTGTTTTCACAACCTTTTTGGTTTCTCCCTTATCATTCAATAAAAAATCTCCAAACTCTTTTGAAAAGCCATCGCCCTGGATAGTAGTCAGGTCAAACGTCATTACGCCTTGCTGTTGTTTGGCAGATTCGTCTGTTGAGTATTTTTGATCTAGTGCGTTAAAATCAGCACCATTTTTTATAGCGAGAGCGATGCTATCGGCGATTCTGTGGGCGGTGCTATCAGGCATTGTGGGTTGCTGCGTTTGTGGATCAATCGTTCCAATCAATATATGACGGCATTTAATGCTATCTGGTAATATTTTTGTCTCAAGTTTTTTTGCAAGAACGTAGTTGCCCCCGTCTTGGTAAGGACCATAGACTCCTCCATTTGGCAAGTCTATAATAGAGTCCTTATTGGGTATCTGAATCTTTGATCTTGGCGTATATCCGTCAAAGAAAGGAATAGAGGAAGAATTTCTTCCAAGAAAAAATTTAGCATTAGAATCCGCTTCAAACTGAGGTTTCAATTCTTTCAAAGAATTTAATATGCTGGCGCTATCGGAGGCGCTTGCCGCAGCGCTGAATGCTACATAAGAAATCTTCACACCAGCTTCCTGTTTGTATTTAAGTTTATTATTATCCAGGTATGTTTTTATGTCCTGGTCAGTAACTTTTACAGCGCTGTCACTTATTACAGTATAAGGAACAGCCACATAAGATATGGTTGCAAAATTATTTTTTTCTTCTGTTTTTTCTTTGGCAAGCCATTTAGGTTGGTAGATGCTTGCTGCAATCATAGAAGTATATTTGGTATACAAACTATTTAGACGCATAGGGTCTATTACCTGTGAAATGATCGCGTTTCTTTGATCCTCATTTTTATTTTTTTTCGTTTGCGCCCACCATTGTTTTGCCTGCTCTATATCATATTGGCCGGTTTGCTTATCTGTAAAAGCTTGTTTTAACTGCTGAGGTGCATCCTGGCTAAACATTATTGCACTCATTTCATCAGGGGTAAATGTGATTCCCAATTTGTTAAACTGACCGTCAACCACTTTCTCCGCGACCATTTGGTTCCAAACAGATTCCATAATCTGGTTGTTTTGCGAAGCGCCTGCATTCGGATATTGCTGCTGAATTTCTTTTACTTTATTATTAAAATCATCAAGCCTGATTTTTTCTCCATTTACTACTCCGATAGTAGTAGTATTATTGTCTCCAAATAAAGAGCCACCGCGTCTGCTGCTCATAGAGTCCATTAATATAAAAGCCACAAGGCTTATACCGATAAGAGCAATCACTATTACAGCCCCTTTTTCACGAATAGTCTGAATTATTGACATTTGTTTTTTCTTGAATTTTAAATAAGGCGGCAAAAATAGTGTAAAATAGAATAGGAACAAACTGTGGATAACCTATTAAGATTAGCACTGGCAGGGATTTTTGTAAATTTAATTCAAATCATTTTTTTTAATTTTAGAAACACACAATATTATTGTCCTCATTACGTTGTGCACAAATTCCTTTTTGTGTTGATAAGGCAGAATCCGATAAAATTTTTTCTTAATAAATTCTAATAACTTCAGTTTTTTTAAAGAGATTTCCGTTTTGCACAAAAGAATTTACATTTTGTTCTATTTCAATTCACAACTTTTAAAAATAAATGAGTCGTTTTTTTATCAACCTTCTTTTTTATCAACGGATGTTAAAAACCACATCGAAAGCGAGAATCTACGTCAAAAAATTAGTGTTAATAAAAATGTGAATTGCCGTGGATAAAAAGTTAGTTTTAATTTTGCTTCAACACAATAATTTGAAATTTCCACAAATCCACACTCCTAATAGTAATAGGAGTTTAAATAAATAATGTATTAATACTAAATACTATGGCAGATATCAACATTGAAACCGCGAAAAAGAATTTGGAAAAAAAAGGTTTTCTCGATTTAGATATTGATGTTAACTTAGACCTCTTCGCAGAAATAGAACGTTTAAAAAAAGAAAAAAATGCCGTTGTACTTGCACACTATTACCAGGAACCTGACATACAGGATGTGGCCGATTTTATCGGCGACAGCCTTGCTCTTTCACAAAAAGCCGCATCCACCGATGCTGATATAATTGTTTTCGCCGGCGTGCATTTTATGGCAGAAACAGCTAAAATTTTAAATCCTGGCAAGAAGGTTTTATTACCGGATTTAAAAGCCGGATGTTCACTGGCCGATTCTGCGCCTTCCGATCTTTTTCAGAAATTCAAAGATCAATATCCGGATCACCTGGTGATTACTTATATCAATTGTTCTGCCGGTATGAAAGCTTTAAGCGATATTATTTGCACTTCTTCGAATGCTGAAACAATCATAAACAGCCTTCCAAAGGAACAAAAAATAATATTTGCACCAGATAAAAACCTGGGTGCTTATTTAATAAAAAAGACAGGAAGAGATATGGTGCTTTGGAACGGTTCCTGCATCGTTCATGAAATTTTCAGTCTTGAAAAGATCACTAAACTTAAAATGCGCCATCCAAATGCAAAGGTAATAGCACATCCGGAGTGTGAAGACCCGATATTGAAGGTAGCTGATTACATTGGAAGCACATCCGGTCTTTTAAAATACACTTTTGAAAATCCGGCGACTGAATTTATCGTGGCCACCGAATCAGGAATTATACATCAGATGCAATTGAAATCGCCTTTAAAGACATTTATTCCTGCACCACCAGATAATATGTGCGCCTGCAATGATTGTCCGTATATGAAGCTAAATACTTTGGAGAAATTGTATTTGTGTATGGAGTATGAGGAACCCGAAATTATTATGGATGAAGAATTGAGAATCGCTTCAAAAAAGCCGATTGAGAGGATGCTGGAAATAAGCGCAAGGTTTGGATTATAAATAGAAATGCGGTACTTAAAGTAAGTACCGCATTTTGAAAGTTTCAAAATTCAAATTAATAAATTCGTGGATTAAGTGAAGTAACTGCTATTACTACCGCAAGAAGTAAAACAACGTAGACACCAAATCCAATCCACGCCCATTTTCGTCTGTTTCTATCAACATCTTCATCTCCCCTGATCATGTAAGCGATTAAAACACCTATAAGTCCTACAAAAAAGCCCAGCGCAAATCCTCCTAAATGAAAACCCCTTGAATGGTCCACGCCATACATTGCTTTAATTAGCCTTTTGTTAGTAATAGTACCATCTGCAGCGATACTGTTTTTGAGTTTCTTTTGCCCGGACTTAAAGGCTATCTTCTCAAAGAAATTTAAATGTTTTCCACTCAGTTTTTCATAATCCTGTACGTTCATTTTAGAGACTTCCAATAGAGAAATTTGATTATTATTTCCTATAGGAATGTATATCTCTGTAGCTTTTTTTGGTAAATAAGAATAGCTGGAAGCTGCAAAAGAAGTAGCGAATAGAGCAAACGTTAGGAAAAGAGATAGAACTTTTTTCATAAAAATTTAGTTTTGGTTAAATGTGACTCAGGTTGATAAAGAAGTATTTTATAAATGAAAATAGTAAACCCCTATATATTTTAGGTAGTCAAAATAAATGCTGCCTTTTTAATGACAGCATTGTAATAGATGAAATTAATTTAAACGACTTTAGAAAAGTTAATTAAATAAAAGCTATAATAAGTATCACTACCCAAACTCCGAAGCCTATCCACGCCCATTTTTGCCTGTTTCTCTTAACGTCTTCATCACCGTTAATAAGATAAGAAAGTAAAACACCGATAAGGCCTAAAAAGAAACCCAACGCAAACCACCCAATATTGAAACCGGATGTAATTCCGTCGCTTGATACAACTTTTAAAAGTTTCTTGTTAGTAATGGTACCGTCAGCAGAGAAACTATTTCTTAATTTTTTTTGACCAGCTTTAAAAGTTAGCTTCTGGAATAAATTCAAATGTTTTCCGGATAGTTGTTCATAATCTTTTACTTTCATTGTTGAAAGTTCCATTAATGAAATTTGATTATTTTGCCCGACAGGTAGATAAATCTCTGTAGCTTTTTTTGGCAAAGAGGAATAGCCCGATGCTGCGAATGAAGTTGCGAATAGAGCAAACGCTACTAAAAGTAAAAATGCTTTTTTCATAAATTGTTTTTTTTGTGTTAATAAATAAAAACTGAAGATATTTTTATTTAACGAAAATTTTACGAAAAAATTACATTCTTGTGAAACAAATCAGCGAAATGTGTTGGTATATCTTTTACACCAGGAAAATTTATTTGCAAATCTTATTTTGTTCGGACGGTTACATTAAAAGAACAAAAATGTTTGATTTCTATTTTTTATAATTTATATAATCCAGGTATAAAGTTTTAATAACGATGATGCTTAAATAAATAGTGCTTGCTCCAATGGGAGCAAGCACTATTTATTTCGAAAGTACTTTCTTTATACTGCGATCCCTTCAGCAATTTTTGCCCTTATTTTTGCTTCTATTTCATTAGCCAAATCAGGATTATCAACTAAAAGTTGCTTTACTGCTTCGCGGCCCTGTCCGAGTTTGGTTGTATCGTAGCTAAACCAGCTTCCACTCTTTTGCACGATTCCAAGATCTACACCCATATCTATTATTTCGCCGGTTTTAGAAATTCCACCCCCGAAAATAATATCAAATTCTGCTACGCGAAAAGGTGGCGCCATTTTATTTTTTACCACCTTTACTTTTACGCGGTTTCCAATGGACTGGTCACCATCTTTTATTTGTGCCATACGGCGAATGTCGAGTCTGACAGAAGAATAAAATTTTAGCGCATTTCCACCTGTTGTTGTTTCAGGGCTTCCAAACATAACGCCTATTTTATCGCGAAGTTGGTTTATGAAAATGCAACAGCAATTTGTTTTGCTAATAGTAGCGGTTAATTTTCTCATTGCCTGGCTCATTAACCTTGCCTGCAATCCCATTTTACTATCCCCCATTTCTCCTTCCAGTTCTCCTTTTGGAACTAAAGCCGCGACAGAATCTATCACTACTACGTCTAAAGCTCCGGAAAGGATTAACCTATCAGCGATTTCTAATCCCTGCTCGCCATAATCGGGCTGGCTGATTAAAAGATTATCAACATCTACTCCGAGTTTTTTTGCATAACCGCTGTCAAAGGCATGTTCAGCATCTATGATGGCACACATTCCGCCTTTCTTTTGAGCCTCCGCTATTACGTGAATCGCGAGGGTGGTTTTGCCGGAAGATTCGGGGCCGTATATTTCTACCACTCTTCCTTTTGGAAGACCACCAATTCCTAAAGCAACATCCAATCCGATAGAACCGGATGAAATTACCTCATGGGGTTCCTGGGAGCGTTCATTCATCATCATTACACTGCCCTTTCCGAAGTCTTTATCTATTTTATCGATCGTTAGTTTTAATGCTTTTAATTTTTCGGAATTTTTATCTGCATTAGTGTTATTTGCTGCCATTGTTACTTTTTTAGTAGTGAATTTGTATTGTAAAGTTATAGGTTGGGCAAATATAGAAATTTATATTTATTAACACTAATAAAATTAGTAATATAGAGTTAAATTTTTTAGTTATTGGTGAATTTTAGTTGAAGATATTTGCCGTTAGTTTGATGCATAAGAAAAAGGAGTGTAAATATCACACTCCTTTCTTCGTGAATTTTTTACATTTTCTTATTTATTGCTTCAATAGCGTCGAGGTGTTTCTGAAGTGTAGGAAGTGCATTGGAGATAAAATTCTTGTAATCGGGATCAGTAATTTTATCTTCATTCTTCTTAAATGCTTTAATGTCGTCCTTATGGTCTTTTATCATCATTGATACATAGTCCTTATCAAATGCTTTTCCGGTCTCTTTACTTAACTTATCTATATCTTTTTGTTGATCGTCTGAAACTGCAGTGGGAAGATCCACATTCTTCTTTGAAGCAAGATCTTTTAACTCGTCATTGATTTTTGTATGGTCATCTACCATCATTTTTCCAAAATCTTTGATGGCCTGAGTTCCGCCGTTTTTCATTGCTATATTGCCCAATTGAACTTCCATCATTCCACCCTGGGCAGCGTCCTTTGAAAAGTTTTTTGCATCGTCACCAACGGTAGCCATTTTAGTGGTATCCGATGACGAAGATGCCATTTTATTGGTATCACTACTCATCATCTTATTAGTATCACTGCTTGTCATGGTTGAGGTCGTGTCCGAATTCGAATTCCCGGAATTGGAATTTCCATTGCAGGCAGAGAAGAAAACTGCGCCAATTATTAAAGAGGCTAAACTGAACTTTTTCATAAAATATTTTTTAAAAGTTAATTAATACCGGAGGGAACGCAAAAGATGTTCCATGTCCAAATTGAAGTGGAAAATGCTGTTAAAACAGTATTTTTTACAGCAAATTGTTGATTTTTTTGAACGATTTGAGGATGATATGCCGGATCTTTTCCGGGCACCTATTTTAAATTCCAGAATTTATTCTTACCAATCTGTCAACGGCATTCTTAAGCGTCTCTTCTTTTTTTGCAAAACAAAAGCGAAGAATTTTATTTTCTTTCCCGGTTTTGTAAAATGCAGATAAAGGGATTGCTGTTACACCTGCATTAGTCGTTAATTTTTTTGCAAATTCAAATTCGTTTTCATCACTTATATCAGCGTAGCTATAAAGTTGAAAATAGCTTCCCTTTGAAGAGAGGCTCTTGAATTTTGTTTCGGACATGAGACTATTAAAAAAATCTCTTTTTGCCTGGAAGAATTTTCCTAATTGGAGATATTTATTTTTCTGAAGAAGAAATGTTGACAGGGCATACTGTACTGGTGTGTTACAACTAAAACAATTATATTGATGGACCTTTAAAAATTCTTTCATTAAAAAATCCGGCGCAATGCAATAACCAATTTTCCATCCGGTACAGTGGTACACTTTACCGAATGAAAATGTTACAAAGCTTCGTTGAAAAAGGTCAGAATACTTTAAAAGGCTCTCGTGCTGGTGGTCGTCAAAAATAATAGGCTCATAGACTTCATCACTCAGGATCAAAATATCAGTGCCCGTTACAATTTTTCTTAATTGAGTGATATCATTTTTGTCGAGGATTTTGCCTGTTGGATTGTGAGGTGAATTGAGAATAATCATTTTGGTAGCAGGGGTTATTTTCTCCTTTACAATATCCCAATCAATTTTATATTCGGGAAATGCAAGAGGAATCAGTACAGGTATGGCGCCATTAAGTTCGATATTCGGAATATAGCTATCATAAGCGGGCTCAAAAACGATAACCTCATTGCCAGGGTGCAAAACAGAGGTTAATGCAGTATAAATAGCATAAGTTCCGCCGGGCGTAAGAGTAATTTCGGTTGAAGGATTCACTTTGGCCTGGTATGAAAAATCCACTTTTTCAGCAATGGCTTCTCTTAACTTTAATAAACCATTTCTATGTGCATATTGGTTATGTCCATCTTTCATGGCTTTTGTTACCAGGTCTATAAGGTCTTCATCCATTTCAAAATCCGGTGTTCCCTGACCAAGATTAATGGCTTTATGTTTCGCAGCAAGTGAACTCATTATAGTGAAAATGGTTTCACCAGTATTTGGTAATTTACTTTTGATTACAGGAGATGGCAAAATATTTCGATTTGATAAATAAATCGAAATTATACAAACATTTGAAAGAAATCATGGCTTTGTTTTATGGGGATATACGGCCAGGAATAGCGGAACTAACCAAAGAAGGCGTGATAGATATTTTGTAATAACCTGGAAGAGAAAAGCTCTTGGAGCGGGTGATTCATTTATTGCTCCTACATCGGCTTTTAGTCCGTCGCCAAGACCCCAATTGATAGCGGCGAAGTTTTTGTGATAATATTTCTTTAATTGGTCCGAATTATGATTCCAGTTTTTTAAATTCCGGTCTTCAGCGGTCATGACCGGCTCCATATTCGTATCAAAAAAATACCAGGAATTATTAAATTCTAATTCTGTTGCATAATGGTGTGGAAAGCCCAGCTTTCTGTAAGAGACCTGGTTTCTTTTCATTACTTCTGCTAATACAATTGCTTGCTGCGAACAGCCGGCGTATTGATATTTTAAAATGTCTTCAGGAACGACAGGATTTGCTAAATAATGACCAAATACATATTGAGTTACTGCAGCTATCCAGTTTTGGCGAAGGCTATAAGTTGAAAAACCGTGGTAAAATCTTTTTTCCATAACATCTGAAACTACTAACGCATATTCCAGAGTATTGCGTTTATATTCATTTTGTGAAACACTGTCGCAATAATTTATCAGGTTTTCAACTGAATTGATTTTAGAAAGCGACGGATCAAAAATTTCTGTTTTATTATATTCTGGTTTTTTCTCGAGTGTGATGTTTAAAAAATTGGGGAGCAGAAGCAGCAGGGATAAAGAGAAATAAAATATTTTCATCGGGGGAAATAAACAAATTACAAAAAGAGTAACGAAAATGTAAAATCGTTTATTATAAAAAAT
>Ga0134126_10000478_pt1 | contig 51450 bp, 50 predicted proteins | sample KB31752_FD_96881 | JGI IMG/M metagenome (GOLD analysis project Ga0134126, IMG submission 96881) | Terrestrial soil microbial communities with excess Nitrogen fertilizer from Kellogg Biological Station, Michigan, USA - KB3-175-2 | ecosystem: Environmental > Terrestrial > Soil > Unclassified ...
CGCCAGCAGGGCCGGCGCTGGGTGGGGCTGTGCCCGTTCCACTCCGAGAAGAGCCCGTCGTTCAGCGTCAACGCCCAGGAGGGCTTCTACTACTGCTTCGGCTGCCAGGCCTCGGGGGACGCCATCACCTTCGTCCGGGCGATGGAGCACCTCGACTTCGTCGACGCCGTCCGGTTCCTGGCGGACCGGGCGGGGGTCACCATCCACGAGGACGTCCGGACCGGGGCCGACCAGAAGCGGCGAGCCGTGCTGTTGGAGGCGATGGAGCGGGCGGTCGACTGGTACCACCGGCGGCTGCTGTCCGAGCCCGACGCCGGCCCCGCCCGGGACTACCTGCGGTCGCGGGGATACGACGGTGACATCGTCCGCCAGTTCCGGCTGGGCTGGGCCCCCGACGACTGGGACGCCCTGGCCAAGGCCCTGAAGCTGTCCGACCGGATCCTCACCGACACCGGCCTGGGGTTCGTGAACCGGCGCGGCCGGACCCAGGACGCCTTCCGGAGCCGGGTCATCTTCCCCATCTGCGACCCTTCCGGACGGCCGGTGGCGCTGGGTGGCCGCATCCTGCCGTCCCCCGAGATAGGTGGCTCCGGCAGCGGTGGGGGGGGTGACCGCCGCCCGGAGCCTAAATACAAGAACTCCATGGAGACCGCCATCTATTCCAAGCGCCGCACCCTCTACGCCCTGAACTGGGCCAAGAAGGACGTGGTGGCCTCCAGCGAGGTGGTGGTCTGCGAGGGGTACACCGACGTGATCGGCTGCTTCACCGCCGGCGTCCCCCGGGCGGTGGCCACCTGTGGGACGTCGCTCGCCGAGGAGCACTTCAAGCTCCTCCGGAATTTCGCCCCCCGGATCGTGCTGGCCTACGACGCCGACAACGCCGGCCAGTCCGGGATCTCCCGGGTGTACGAGTGGGAGCGGCAGCACCAGGTCAGCGTGGTGGTCGCCGCCCTCCCGACCGGGAGCGACCCCGGCGACCTGGCCCGGACCGACCCGGACACCCTTGTCAAGGCGATCGGTGAGGCCCGGTCGCTGCTGCAGTTTCGCGTCGACCGGGTGCTGGACGCCGCCGACCTCACCGGGGCCGAGGGCCGGGCGAGGGCCGCCGACGCCGCCCTGGCGGCAGTGGCCGAGCACCCCGACGGCCTGGTCCGGGACCAGTACGTCATGCAGGTCGCCGACCGCTGCCGGTTGGACGCCGCCCTCCTGCGGGAGCGCCTCGAGGAGGTCCGCCGCCGGCCGCCGCCGCCACCCCGCCGTGACGTCGGGGCACGGGACGCCGGGGGCCGGGACGCCGGGGGGCGGGCGGCGGGCGGCGTGGAGCCCGGCGGCGGCGGTCGTGACGGCTACGACGACATCGACGACGGCCGCTACGACGACGGCGGATGGGGAGGACGGGAGGTGGACGGCCCGGGTGGCCACCGGAACCGGGGTCCCGGCGGCCCGGCGGCGAACGGGTCCCGCCGGCCGGTGGCCATCCCGTACCGTCCCGGCCTGGAGGCGCTGCGGCTGGCGGTCCACCGCCCCGAGGCGGTGGCCGACCGGCTGGAGGAGGTGCTGTTCAACGACGAACTGCAGCGACGGGCCTTCGTGGCCCTGGCCGACGCCGACAACCTCCGACAGGCCGTCGACGGTGCCGACCCGGAGGTCGCCGCCCTGCTCCGCCGGCTGTCGGTGGAGGACCCGGCGCCGTCCGAGGCGACGCTCGGTGATCCGGTGGAGTCGGTCGTGCTGCAGCTGGTCTTGGAGGCCGCCAAGCGCGCCGTCAAGGACCTGGAGCACCGGGCGAGGACGTCGCCGCAGTGGACGGCGGAGGACCAACGGGAGCTGTCCGCGGCCAAGCTCGACACCTTTGTACTGGGCGGATGGCTCGATTCCCACGAGGATCTCAAGGCGGGGCGCGAGGCGTCGGACCGGTTGGTAGCGTGGCTCCTCGGGGCGGGGCAGGAGGGTCGATGAGCGGGCGTATGCCGGACGACGGAGTCCGAACAACGAAAAGGGCGGCAGCCGCCTATCTGGAGACCGGTTCGCTGGTCACCGCGCCGCTCACCACAGCTGCCGATGCGTTGCCCGCACTGATCGTCGAGGGCCGCCGACGCGGGGTGCTCATCCAGGACGACGTCGCCGACGTCGCCGGTCGACCAACCCACTCGGAAGCCGTCGAAGACCCGGGGTTGGACGACGGCCATGTCGACGTCGACGGGGACGGCGATGTCCTCGAGGCCGAGGTGGCCGCGGCCGAATCGGCAGTGGCCGGACAGGTGGCGGTGGAGATGGCGGCCGACGTGACCGAGGCCGCGGCGTTTGAGGTGGTGACGGCGGAACCTGTAGTGGCTGAGGCAGTACTGGCGGAGGCGGTGGTGGCAGAAGCAGTCGTGGCCGGTGGGGCCGACGAGGGTCGAGACGACGACGGAGACACCGCGGTGCCCGGTCCGAGCCCAAGCGCGAGCCAGGGCTCCAGCCAGAGCCAGAGCCAGAGCCCGAGCTCGGGCCAGAGCCCGAACCGGCCGACGTTGGTGCGGAACGGGTCGGGGTCGGAGGCCGACGGCACCCGGTCGGCCGACCAGACCCGGACGAGGTCTCGCCAGTCGTCGGGCGGCGACTACTTCGGCGGCAGTGCCGAGGACCCGGTCCACACCTATCTGAAGGAGATCGGGAAGGTCCCACTGCTCGGTGCCGAGCTGGAAGTGGAGATGGCCCGACGGATCGAGGAGGGCAACGAGGCGGCCGCCCGACTGGCCGCCCACGCCCTGGCCGAGGCCGAGGGTGCCCCCGAAGGTCGGCTGATGTCGTCCGACGACCAGTTCCGGGACCGCCGGATGGTCCGCCGGGGGCAGCAGGCCAAGGAGGCCCTGATCGAGGCCAACCTGCGCCTGGTGGTGTCCATCGCCAAGCGGTACCGGAACCGCGGCCTGGCCTTCCTCGACCTCATCCAGGAGGGCAACCTCGGGCTGATGCGGGCGGTCGACAAGTTCGACTACACCAAGGGCTTCAAGTTCTCCACCTACGCCACCTGGTGGATCCGCCAAGCCATCACCCGGGCCATCGCCGACCAGGCCCGGACGATCCGGATCCCGGTGCACATGGTCGAGACCATCAACAAGGTCGTGTGGGCCCAGCGGCAGCTCCTCCAGGAGCTCGGCCGGGAGCCCACCGCCGAGGAGGTCGCCCAGCGGGTCGAGTTCCCGATCGAGCGGGTCCGGGAGATCCAGCGGATCAACCAGGACACCGTCTCCCTGGAGCAGCCGGTGGGGGAGGAGGACGACTTCAGCCTCTCCGACCTCATCGAGGACCGTGGCGCCGTCGTCCCCGACGACGCCGCCACCCGGGCCATGCTCGACCAGGCGGTCAAGGAGGCCCTGGCCCACCTGACCACCCGCGAACAGGACGTCGTCCGCCTACGGTTCGGTCTCGAAGACGGCAAGATCCGGACCCTGGAAGAGGTCGGCAAGGAGTTCGGGGTCACCCGGGAGCGGGTCCGCCAGATCGAGTCCAAGACCCTGGCCAAGCTCCGGCGGCCCGACGCCGCCTACCTGCTTCGGGACTACCTCGAAGAAGCCTGACCCTGCCGGCATCGTCCGGGCAGGGCTTTTGCCCGGGGCGGAGAAGCTCGGGGGTCAGCCACGTGTCCGGGGAGTCATCGGGACGGGTGGGGGCGTTTCCGCGGAGACATCTTTTGGCGGCTCGGAGGTCGGCAGGTGGCGGTGCCGGCGGGAAGCCACGGTCCGGGCGACTGCTATCGTCGCGGCGTCCTTCCGGGGTAGCTCAATGGCAGAGCAAGCGGCTGTTAACCGCTAGGTTGAGAGTTCGAGTCTCTCCCCCGGAGCTTCCGTCCCTCATCAGACCCTGTGGATAGGCGTTGGTTTACGACCGGTCGTGCAGCAGGCCGACGATCTGGGGCATCGTGCGGGTAACCTGTACTCATGGCCGCGCAGCCCGTGATGACCGCAGAGGAGTGGTTCGAGGGTATGCGTCATGCCGCGCCCCCGACCGAGGATGACGTGACCATTCTGTGGGATGGGCGGCGACTGGATTCCCGGGAAGCCGTGATGGAGTGGCTCGCCGAAGTGGAGGCCAAGCGGGCCGAGGAGGCCGCAGCCGCCGGTGGCGACGCCTGACGGCCCACCACACGATCTCCAACGTCTCATCGAGGTCTTGGATCGGCATAAGGTCGAATACCTCGTGGTGGGTGGGGCAGCCGCCTATGCCTATGGCGCTGAGCGCCGTACTGAGGACGCCGACTGTGTGGTGCGGCGAGAGCGGGCCAATCTCGAACGGCTGGCCGCCGCCCTGCGGGAGCTGCACGCTCGGCTCCGAGTGGGCGGTATGACTGACGCCGAAGCCCGAGCTCTCCCGGTTCAGATCGACGCCACTTCACTCGACTTGGCAGGCATGTCGACCTGGATGACCGACGCCGGCGGATTCGACATCCTCGCCGGCCTCGAAGCGGCCGACGGACACCTCATTCCCTACGATGAGCTCGTGACTCGATCGACTGTCATCCGGGGCGACGGATTTGCGGTGCATGCTGCGGCACTGGCGGACATCATCGTCGCCAAGGAACGGGCGAACCGACCGAAGGACCATGACGCCCTCCCGGAGTTGCGGGCACTGCGAGATCGCACACCGCAGGACGAAGCCGGACCGTTGGCGTAGGCGTCCCTGGTCAGCGGCCATTGTGGAGGCTGACCGTCCGACCAGTGCCGGTTTGGGAACTCTCGGCCCGCAGGTCGTGCCGGTGCGCCGTCGAACGCTCAGTGGCATGATCTGGTGGTGGGGTTACGGAGGAGTGACCTTCACCGTCGAGAGTGGTTCAGGGACGCTCGGGACGACGGTCGGCGAATGGAAGTCACCTCGCACCCCGACGAACGACTGGTCGTCATCAGCCTGTGGCATGGTTCGACCTGCCGGGCGACGTTCCGGCTCCCGGTCGAGGAGGCCCCTGGCGTCATCTCCGCCCTGGCCGGCGCTCTGGGAGAAGCCGCTGGTGCCGGCCCCGTGGCCAAGCACGCCCCGGCGGTGACCCTCGTCGAGCGGTTGCTGCGGCGGCTTCATCAAGAGTCCGCCGAGATAATCAACCTGGCCAAGCATCGTCCGAAGTAGCAGTCCGCCTGCCCTTGTGCTGTTCTGTTCCAAGTCCACCCTGTCCGCCCGAAGGAGGCCTCCATGCCCGACGACGCAAACGGAGAACTTGACGACCTGATCGGCGTCGAGGAAGCCAGTCGATTGTTGGAGGTGGCCACGGATAGGGTCCGGGTAATGGTGGAAGAAGGCCTGCTGACGCCGGCCGAAGGTGGTGATGGCAACCGGTTTCTCCGAGCTGAGGTGCTCGCCGTGCGAGAGATCGGCGGCTGACCTCTTGATCGTCTGCTTCGTGGCGTCGGCCGGACGGCGACGATTCGACGACTTTTGGCCGTATGGCGCGATCGCCTGACCCGTTACAGAGTGATGATCGACGGCAACCAGACCGGCCGGCCGGTGAGAACCGGAATCTTCGGGTGCCCTACAGCGGCCGCTACCGCCGCAGCCGACCACCAGAAACCGTGGATCGACCGGTGACATGACGATGCCCGACCGCCCGCTGTGGCTCTACGAGACGCCGAAGATGACGTTCACCGGCCATACGGCCTTTGCCGTCTGCCTCGTCCGTCATGAATCAAAAGTGGAGCAGGTGGTCGCCGCCTCGTTCCACTACCAGGTGATCGGCCCGATGGAACGAGGCGAGAGGGCATACGTCTGGATCGGCACCCCATGGGAGGACCTCATCGTGGACCCCATCGAGAACGTCCCCCTTGAGCTCACCGCCCAAGCCCAAGAAGCGCTCTCGCTATGGCTCGCTTGGGCCGAGGGTGGCGAGTCCGAAGCCATCTAGGCCGGTGGCTGCACGTGACCGCCGAGACGGTTACGTTCCGAGCCCGGTCGGCGCAACCGGGGGTCAGATCTCGCAGGACCCGTCGCTACAGGCGCGGGCGTCGTCGGTGCTCACCGTCTCGAGCGGATTGGCGCGCGTCCACGCACGGCGCAGCGTGAGCAGGAACGTCTCCTGGTCTTGCGCCCCCGGCACGGCGAACGCCCGGTCGATCACGAAGAACGGCACCCCGGTGCAGCCCAATGCCGCCGCATCGGTCTCGTCTTCGCGGACCTCGCCGGCGAAGCGGTCCGACGCCAACAGCTCGGCGACCTCTTCCTTGTCGAGACCGGCGGCCACCCCGACGTCGATGAGCGTCTCGGGTTCGCCGATCGGTCGCAGGTCGGTGAAGTACGCGGCGAGGAGCCCTTCCTTGAGGGCGGCGCCGGTTTCGGGGCTCTTGTCATAGCCGAGATGGATGAGCCGGTGAGCATCGAAGGTATTGCCGCCCTGGGTGTGGGCCAGGTCATAGCAAAGCCCTTCGGCCGCGGCCAACTTGTCCATGCTCTCAAGCCGCGCCTCGGCGTCGGCAACACTCATACCGTACTTGTGCGCCAAGTGCTCGGCCATGCTGCCCGGGCGATGGGCCGGCGCGTGGGGATCCAGCTCGAAGCTGCGCCAGCGGACCTCCACTTCGTCCTTGTGCTCGAACCGGTCCAGCGCCGCCTCGAACCTGCGCTTGCCGATGTAACACCACGGGCACACGACGTCTGACCAAATCTCTACCAGCACATATGCTTCAACGGAGGGTCCTCCGTCGATATTCCGGCGTGCCGGCCTAGGCTCCTCCCGTGTTCCACTGCGACGAGTGCGACTTCGCATACGACCTCGACCAGGCGCCCGGGGCTGCCGACGCCATCGTGGCTGGGGCCGCCGAGATGGCGATGACGCTCACCGAGCGTTCTGTCCAAGACCTGGTCCGGCGCCGGCAACCGAACCTGTGGTCGCCACTCGAGTACGGCTGCCACCTGCGCGACGTCGTGATCGTGCAGCGAGAACGAGTGCTGTTGGCCCGGCGCGTCGATCGACCCGCACCGGACCCGATGGGTCGGGACGAGCGGGTGGACCACGACGGCTACGCCGAGCAGGACCCGGCGGTCGTCGCCCTGCAACTGACGGAGGCCACCCGGCTGTTCGTCAACGTCCTCGGCCGGCTCGCCCCCGCCGACTGGTATCGGACCATCGTCTACACGTTTCCCGATCCGGCGGAGCGGACACTGCGCTGGGTGGCCGTCCACACCGAGCACGAGTTCCGCCACCACCTCCTCGACGTCAGCCGACAGCTGGCGTAGCGGAGCCGAGTGCCAGGCCGCCTGTTGGGAACGGCCCGGAGGGCGCCCCTCGTCTCCCCTGGTCATGACTACTCGCTGGCCCGCCGGTGGTGCTCGCAGCACCCCTCCATCCAGTCCGTGCCGGCCCGTCCGGCTCCCATCTTGGCGGCCGTCGGTCCGGTTACACGCGCTGTCGCCCGCAGTTTTGGCTCCTCCCGCCCGGGTACGCGTAGAGGAGCGGTCGCCCGAAACGACCGCCATCAACGACGAAGCCCCGGCTTGTCCCCCTCCGCCGGGGCTTCGTCGCGCCGGCGGCCAACGACGGACGGTTGGCCCGCCGGTAACGTTGCGCCGTTGCGGGGCCGTAGCTCAGTGGTCAGAGCAGGGGACTCATAATCCCTCGGTCGTGGGTTCGATCCCCACCGGCCCCACTCACAGCCCCACTTCACAGCCGCCATTAGTCGTGCAGTGCATCGGGCCGGTGCCGTCCTCCCTTGAAGCCATGGAGGGCGAGGGCATAGATGACCAGGACGTCTAGGGCGATGACGATGATGGACCACCACGGGTCGGTACCGATGTAGAGCAACTGCGCGGTGGCACTCAGCGCGGCGATCACGATGCCGAGGAGGGCCGCCCAGTTCCGTTCGAAGAAGATGGCCAGGCCGGTTAGGAACTGGACGATGCCGACGATAAGGATGGCCCAGCCCCACGATCGGGTGTCCCCGAAGATCAGCCGGTTCCCGTAGCCGATGGCCACGAAGTAGTGGGGGTCTTCGAGGGTGACGATGCCGTCGACAAAATTGAGCACCCCGGCCAGAAATATGAGCGTTCCGGCAAACGCCCTCCACCCGACTCCATCCTGCGGCTGTCGCGTCACGGCCCCTCCTCCATTCGGTGCTCCTGGTTCGGGTTGTCGGCCGGTGGGGTCTGGGGCCCGTCGGGCGGCGGCTCCACTGGGGCCCCAGGACGCCTCTGCCACACCAAGCGGGTGAGCAGGTATCCGATCAATAAGACCACCACGATCGGGATGGCGATGATCAGAACGATCTCGGGCCCGTTGACGGCCAGCAACCCAGGTGGCACAGGTGCCAACATAGACCGCACTCGACGAGAAGTCCCCTGATTTCCACGTCTATCCAGAATTGGAGGTCCCGGGCGGCCGGCGCGGAATCGTCGCCATAGCCCTGGTTGGGCCCCCGGCCACCGGGGGAGCCCACGCCGGTTTCTGCCGTCATTCGACACCTGGCCCTCGTTCAGTCGGTTCGTTTACGGTGTCGCCGTCCTTGTGGGTGGTCACCAATTCGACGACCTTGGAGGGTTGAGGCGGACCTGGAAGTCGGGGGACGCCTCAGCGAGGTTGATTACGGGGCAGCGACGGTGGGCCCGGGGTTCTTTTTGTGGGATGCCGAGACCACCCAGAGTCGATTCGTCCCGACGCGGGCGGGTCGTCCGGAGCGCCGGGACGGGGGTACTACCGGCCGCCGTCCGGGCGGGGCCGGAGCGCGGGGCCGCGGTAGGTGTAATGGCCCATGGCCTCCTTGGAGGCGAACCCGGCCCGGTCGCTGGCGTCCCGCTCGCCCGCGGTGCCGCTGGTCATCCCGATGATCAGCCCTCGCAGGAGGAGAAAGATGCCGGCGCAGTTGATGGCGGCCTGGCTCCGGGTCGAGAAATCGAACGTCTTGGCCACCAGCGACACGGTGGCGATGTCGGCCAGGTGCGACTGCTCGAACCCGGTTACGGCGATCACGGCGGCCAGCCCAGGTCGCAGGCGAGGGTCATCCGCAGGTCCCGTAGGCCGGCGAACCCGAGCCGCCGGCAGGTCCGAACGACCGTGGCGCCCGACGCCCCGGAGTGCTGGCCCAGTTCGGCCGCCGACCAGTTCACCACGTCGTGCGGCTGGTCCAAGATGACCTGCGCAACCCGCAGCTCACTGGCCGACAGGGTGCCGATCAGCGACCGGACCCGCTCGAGGATGTACGAGCTGTCCGGATCGTACGGGGACGGCTTGGGAGGTTGATCCGGATCGGCCGCCAGGAGTGCGGCCGCCAGCGGCGGGGGGTCGGCGTGGGCGGCGACCAGTTTTGCAACCTGGGATGGCTTCAGTCGGACCACCCGCGGCCCGCCGATGGGTCGTCAGCCGCCCATCCCCACGATCGGCTTGTTCAGGGCGATCGATCCGGTCGACCCGTAGAAGGTGGCGTTCCCGTAGCTGAAGATGCCGCCATCCGACGCCACCAGCCAGTACCCACGGCCATCCGGGGTCGACTCCATCCCGACGATGGGCTTGTTCAGGGCGATCGATCCGGTCGACCCGTAGAAGGTGGCGTCCCCGAAGGCGAAGATGCCCCCGTCGGACGCCACCAGCCAGTACCCCTCCCCGTCCGGCGTGCTGGCCATCCCGACGATGGGCTTGTTCAGGGCGATCGATCCGGTGGAGCCGTAGAAGGCGGCGTCTCCGAAGGCGAAGATGCCGCCGTCGGACGCCACCAGCCAGTAGCCCTTCCCGTTCGGCGTGCCGGCCATCCCGACGATCGGCTTGTTCAACGACAGGGAGCCGGTCGACCCGTAGAAGGCGGCGTCCCCGAAGGCGAAGATGCCCCCGTCCGACGCCACCAGCCAGTACCCCTTCCCATCCGGCGTACTGGCCATCCCGACGATCGGCCTGTTCAACGTCAGGGAGCCGGTCGACCCGTAGAAGGTGGCGTCCCCGAAGGCGAAGATGCCGCCGTCGCTGGCGACCAACCAGTACCCCTTGCCGCTGGGCGTTGCCGCCATCCCGACGATGGGCTTGTTCAGGGCCATCGACCCGGTCGATCCGTAGAAGGTGGCGTCCCCGTAACTGAAGATCCCGCCGTCGCTGGCCACCAGCCAGTACCCGTTGCCGGTGGCCGGCGATCCAATCACGGTGAGGGTGAACGTCCACGTCCCAGCGTCACCCAGGAGGTCGCTGTCGGTTCCCGACACGGTGTAGACCCCGGCCGCGTCGGAGGCGGGGGCCGTCATGGCGCCGCCCGCACTCACCGTGAGGCCGGGCGAGGGGCTCGTGGTGGTGAAGGTGACCGGGCCGGTCGCCCCACTTACCGCCAGCTGGCCGGTGAACGGCTTCCCGGCCGGTACGGAACCGGTCAGCGGCACCGCCTGGGGGAGAGACAGGTCGAGCACGGCCACCGTGCCAGTTCCGGCGGACCCCGAATCGGCGTAGTTGGCGACATACGCTGCCTGTCCGTTCGGGCTCAATGCCATCGCGTAGGGCCCACTGCCGACGGTCACCGGGCTGCCCACCACGGTGTTGGTGGCCGTCGAGATGATGCTCACTGTCTGGGCACCGGAGTTGGTCACGTCGACGGCCACGCCGTTCGGCGTGGCGGCGATGCCGTAGGGCCTCGTCCCGACCGGGATCGGGGTCCCCACCACCGTGTTGGTGGCCGTCGAGATGACGTCGACCGTGTTGTCGTCGTAGCTGGGCACGTAGGCGGCGGCGCCGTTCGGGGTGATTGCCACATTGGTCGGCTTGCTGCCGACGGTGATCGGACTACCCACCACCGTGTTGGTCGCCGTCGAGATCACGCTGACCGATGTGCTGAACTCGTTGGCCACGTAGACCGCCTGGCCGTTCGGCGTCACGGCGACCCCGTTGGGATGCTCCCCCACGGCGATGGGGCTCCCCACCACGGTGTTGGTCGCCGTCGAGATCACCCTGACCGCTGTGCCGGTGAAGTCGGCCACGTAGACCGTCTGGCCGTTCGGGGTGATGGCGACGCCGATCGGGTTGGTCGCCGCCCCCAGTGGGATGGTCGTCACCACCGTGTTGGTCGCCGTCGAGATCACGCTGACCGATGTGCCGAGGAAGTTGGCCACATAGACGTAGCCACCGTCCGGGGTCACGGCCACGCCGTCGGGCGTGTTTCCTACGGGTATCGGGCTGCCCACCACGGTGTTGGTGGCCGTCGAGAGGACGGTCACGTCGCTGTTTGTGGAATTGGCCACGTAGACGAATTGGCCGTTCGGCGTGACGGCCATCGCCTGCGGGTTGACGCCGACCGGCACGGTGGTGACCGGCGTGACGGCGCCGACTGGGCCAGCTGACTGGGCGGCGAGCGATGCCGTCGACAGGCCGGCGAGGAGCCCGACGGCCGCCGCGGCCTGCCACCTCAGCCGCCACTTCCGGGACCGGCGAACCTTCATCTGACTGACCTCCTGACGACGCGGCATGTCCACGGTCTGTGGTCCGATGGGGTGCTCCAGCACGCCGTACGGATCGCTCCGGACGTGGTACTCGTGGCTTGCCCGTCAGGCAATACGCAATCTCCCGTATGCCTGGCCCTCCGGCTGATATCAGGGATGATTGGTGATATCATTCGCTCGTGAAGCAACTCCTGCTACGGGTCCCTGACGACGTCCACCGCCGGCTGGCCGCTCGGGCGGCTCGGGACGGCCGGAGCGTCAACGCGTTGGCCAACGAGATCCTCGATGCCGCAGTCGACGTCGACGAAGGGGATCGTCGGGCCCGGTTGCGGGCCCAGGCCGCCCTGAGGGGAGTGGTTCGGGCAAGGGAAGGCTCTCCGTTGAGTGGTCGCCGCCGGCGATCCATCGTCGACTCCACCCGCGGTACCGGCGCCATCCTGGATCGGCTGTTGGCCGAAGAACGGGACCGCGTGTGATCGCCTATCTCGATTCGTCGGTGCTGGCTCGGGCCTATCTCGCCGACGAACCCGGGCATGAGGAGGCGTCGGAACTGCTGGAGAACTCCGAGATCGGCCTCGTCACCGGTTCTTGGACCCGGATCGAGGTCGCCGGCGCCTTGGTTCGGGCCTGCCGGACCGGACGAGGGGACGAAGCCGGGCTCCTGGCGTTGCTCGCCGGCGACCTTGGACCGGAAGGTCCGGTGACCGTGGTGACCGTCGACCAGGCCCTGGTCGAGGACGATGCGTTCCGCTTCGTCCGCCAGCACGGCATCCGGGCCATGGCCGCTTGGCATCTGGCCGTGGCCCTCCACAGCTTGCCGAGCCTGGCCGAGCGGGGGGAAGAGGCCTGCTTCGCCAGCCGGGACAAGGCCCAGGCGGCCGTGGCGGTCATCCTCGGCTTCTCGCTCCTGTAGTGGCCGCTCCTTCCGTCGGGGCGATCGTGGCAGGATCTTCAGCGTGGCGATGTCGGTCGAACCGCCCTGTGCCCGGTTCGACGACCACGCGGACCCGAGCCGCTCGTTCGTCCTCGACGACTTCGAACGGTCCTTCGAGGCGTGGGAGCCTTCAGCGGTCCTCGACGTCCTCGACGCCGCCGAGCGGGGGGCGGCGGCCGGCGGTTGGGCCGCCGGGTTCGTCGCCTACGAAGCGGCCGCCGGCATCGACGACCGGTTGACCGTCCCGGCCGGAACGCCCCGGCTGCCGTTGGCCTGGTTCGGCCTCTACCGGACCCGGCGGGCCGCCGAGCCGCTCCCGATTGTCGACGGTGGACAGCAGTGGTCGTTCCGGTCCACCGAGGACGACCACGCCAGGGCGGTCTCGGTGATCAAAGACCACATCGCCGCCGGCGACACCTACCAGACCAACCTGACCGTCCGGGCCACCGCCCGGGTCGCCGACCCGTTCGCCCTCTACGCCCTGATGGCCCGGGCGCAGGGTGGTGCCTACAACGCCTACCTGTCGACCGGGACCCACGCCGTGCTCTGTGCCTCGCCCGAGCTGTTCTTCGAGCGACACGACGACGTCCTCCGGACCCGACCGATGAAGGGCACCCGGCGTCGCGGCCGCTGGGGGCCGGAAGACCTGGCAGCGTGCCGGGACCTGCAGGCGTCCGAGAAGGAGCGGGCCGAGCACGTCATGATCGTCGACCTCCTCCGCAACGACCTCGGCAAGGTCTGCGAGATGGGGTCGGTGAAGGTCGGGGAGCTCCAAGCCGTCGAGCAGTACCCGACGGTCTGGCAGATGGTGTCGGACATCTCCGGCCGGGCCCGTCCGGGCACCACCCTGGCCGACGTCTTCACCGCCCTGTTCCCCTGTGGGTCGGTCACCGGGGCCCCCAAGCGTCGGACCATGGAGATCATCGCCGACCTCGAGCCCCACCCCCGGGGGGTGTACTGCGGCGCCGTCGGCTACCTCAGCCCGCCCAGCGGCCCATCCGGCGGCCCGCCCAGCGGCCCGCCCGGCCGCCCGCCCGGCGGCCCATCAGGTGGCCCATCCAGCGGTATCGCCCGGTTCGCCGTCGCCATCCGATCGGCCTCGGTGGAGTTGGCCACCGGCGACGCCGAGTACGGGGCCGGTGGCGGCATCACCTGGGACTCCGATCAAAGGGCCGAATGGGACGAGGTGCTGGCGAAGTCGTCCATCCTCGGCCCGTCGACGGCACCCAACGAGCTGCTCGAGACGTTCCGGTTCGACGTCGACGACGGCCCGGTCAACCTGGAACTCCACCTCGACCGGCTGGCGTCGTCGGCCCGGTACTTCGCCATCCCGTTCGACCCGGCCGTCGCCCGTCGCCTCGTCGACGTCACCTGCGCCGGGGCGACGTCCTCCCGACGGGTCCGCCTTGTCCTCGCCGCCTCCGGCGACCTGCGGGTGGCCCTCGGCGACCTGCCCCCCGACTCGTCCACCCGGGTTCGCCTGGGCTACGCCCCCCAGGCCGTCGACAGCCGTGACGTCTACCTCTTCCACAAGTTCGCCGACCGCGCCCGGTACGACCAGGCCCGGGAGGCCCGCCCCGACGTGGACGACGTCGTCCTGGTCAACGAGCGGGGGGAGGTGACGCAGACCACCATCGCCAACCTCGTCGTCGACCTCGGCGACGGCCGATGGACCCCACCGGTCGGCTGCGGACTGCTCCCCGGGGTGGAGCGCACCCGGCTCGTCCGGTCCGGGGCGGTCCGGGAGCGGATCATCACCCCGGCCATGCTCGAACAGGCGGCGTCGATCGTGGTGGTCAACTCGTTGCGCGGCTCCCGAGCGGCGGTGCTGGTCGACCGGGTATGACTGGGTTGTGCCCCCCGACGCTGTTCCCCCCGACGCTGTTCCCCCCGACGCTGAGCCTCCCAACACTGAGGCTCCTAACGACAGGCTGTCGACCTACCGGGCCCGGCGGGACTTCCGGCATACCACCGAGCCGAGCGGCGACTCCCCGGCCAAGGGTGCGTCCGCGCCCCGCCGGTCGAGGGCCAAGCCGAAGTTCGTGGTGCAGAAGCACGACGCCTCCCGGCTGCACTACGACTTCCGGCTGGAGGTCGACGGGGTCATGAAGTCCTGGGCCGTGCCCAAGGGCCCCTCGTTGGACCCGGCGGTGAAGCGGTTGGCGGTCCCCACCGAGGACCACCCACTGGACTACCGGACCTTCGAGGGCACCATCCCGACGGAAGAGTACGGCGGGGGCACCGTCCTCGTGTGGGACGCCGGTACCTACCGGAACGTCACCGAGAAGGGCGGTTCGGCGGTGACCATGGACGACGGCCTGCGCCACGGCCACGTCAGCGTCGAGCTGGCCGGCCAGAAGCTGAAGGGCCGGTTCGCCCTCACCCGCTTCCGCTCCGAGGGACAGGACCGCCGCGGCTCGAAGGCCGCCTGGTTGTTGGTCAAGCAGGACGACGACCAGGCCGATCCGGGCAGCGACGTCGTCGCCGACCAGCCCGACTCGGTCAAGACGGGCCGGTCCCTCGACGACGTCGCCGCCGGCCGTCGCCGGTCCCCCGGCCGCGCGTCGGGCGCCAGTAGCCGGTCGTCTGGCCGCCAGCCGACTCGCCGCCAGTCGACTCGCCGCCGGTCGGCCTGATGGGCCGGTTGCCCGGCACCGGGCTGCTGGAGGCCTTGCCGGTCGACCGGCAGCGGTTGCTCCGGGCCGTCCGCCTTCCCGACTGGGTGCCGCCGATGTTGGCCACCCTCACCGACCGTCGGTTCTCCGACCCGGGGTGGCTCTACGAGCGGAAGCTGGACGGCGAGCGGTGCCTCGCCTTCTACGACGGCGACGCGGTGCGGCTGTCGTCGCGCAACCGCAAGGTCCTCGACGGCACCTACCCCGAGCTGGTCGACGCCCTGGCCGACCGGTCGGCCGGGGCCACCGGGTGGATCGTCGACGGCGAGGTGGTGGCCATGGACCGGGGCCAGACCAGCTTCAGCCGGCTGCAACAGCGGATGGGCAACACCGACCCGGCGGTGGCCCGCCGCAGCCCGGTGGCCGTCTACTACTACCTGTTCGACCTGCTGTGGCTGGACGGCTTCGACACCACCGGCCTGGCCCTCCGGGACCGCAAGGCGATGCTCCGCCAGGTGTTCACCTACGGCGACCCCCTCCGGTACACCACCCATCGCAACACCGAGGGGGAGGCCTTCTACGCCGAGGCCTGCACCCGCCACTGGGAGGGGGTCATCGCCAAGCGGGCCGACGGTCGTTACCGCGCCGGACGGTCGCCGGACTGGCTGAAGTTCAAGTGCGCCGCCGGCCAGGAGATGGTGGTCGGCGGGTTCACCGACCCCGCCGGCAGCCGGGTCGGCTTCGGCGCCCTACTGGTCGGGTACTACCGCGACGGCGACCTGGTCTACGCCGGCAAGGTCGGCACCGGCTACGACCAACGGACCCTGGTCGCCCTCCGACAACAACTGGACCTGCTGGCCGTCCCCCGGTCCCCGTTCATCCGGGCCGGCGGGCCCACCGAGCGGGCCCACTGGGTCCGGCCCGAGCTCGTCGCCGAGATCGGGTTCGCCGAGTGGACCACCGACGGCAAACTCCGCCACCCCCGCTTTCTTGGCCTCCGCGACGACAAGGCCGCCACCGAGGTGGTCCGCGAGTGACCGTCAGGTGGCAGTTCGAGAGCCGTTACCCCTTTCGACGGCTTTTCGATCTTGGAGGGCTCCTTGTCTGCAACCGGTTTGCAACCAGAACTCCACGGCCTCGTCCTAGCATTCGGTCGACGTGGAGACGGGGGTGATCATCTGACGGCGTCGATGCCGACGGCGGGCGGGCCGGAGGAGGCACTGGAGGCCGTGCTGGCCGGGGCGAGCCGGTTCGTGGCGCAGCTCGGGACGTCCCCCTGCCTGGTCCTGGCCTTGGGCGGTGACGACGTCCGGGCCGCCTTCGACCTGGTGTGGCGAGACGACCTGGAGAAGGACGTCGTCATGACGGCTGTGACCACCGTGGCCCTGGCCGTCGGCGCCGACACGTTGACGGCGGCCGTCGTGGCCGATGTCCCCGGCCTCCCGCCTACGGGTGACGACCTCGGGGACGACGTCGTCGGGGGAACGGCCGACCACCGGTTGGCGGTGGTCGGCCTCGTCGTCACGGCTGACGGCGCCGTCGCCAGACGGGCCGTCCGCGTCGACGACATCCGGCCCGGGGACTGGGCGGATGGGAAGAGCTGGGCGGATGGGAAGAGCTGGGCGGACTGGAACGTCGAGGCCGGCGATCCCGGCCCCATCCGGCTGGGGGAGGACCTCGAAGGCCTGTTCCGGCCCCTGGTCGACGCCCTGCGACCCGACACCGCCTACGTCCCCTTTCCCGCCGAAGTGACCGCCGCCTACGTCAACCTCCGCGAGGCCGGCTGCGTCGTCCGGACCGACAGCCACTACACAGCTTTCTGACGATCTTCCCGCTCTGGGGGCACCCATCTGAACGGCGTTTGGGCAACTGACGGAATTCGTCGTCAAGAACCGGGTACGGCCGGCCGATGACCGTTACTGGAAAACGCGATCGTTCCATCAGACCCGCCAAACAAACCCGGTCCCACCGTTCGTCATGTCCCCTTGGAGAGCCCCGGAGATGCCCGTGCCCGGCCCGTACCGCCGATGTGGAACCTGCGGCCGACGGCCTCGACCTGACGGTCAGGGCCGGCCGTCGTGACCGTCATCGACCGTCCTGGCCAGCCAACTCCGGCCGGGGACCCCTCCGACGACGACACCGCCGGGCTCTGGCGCTCGTTCAAGCAGGACGGTAGCCAGACCGCCAGGGGACGCCTGGTCCACCTCTACTACCCCCTGGTCAAGCACGTGGCCCGGAACGTCTCTTCCACCCTCTCCCGGCAGGCCGAGCTGGATGACCTCGAGGGCTACGGCGCCGAGGGCCTCATCGACGCCATCGACCGGTTCGACCCCGGGCGTGGGGTCCGCTTCGAGACCTTCGCCGCCCACCGGATCCGCGGGGCCATCTACGACGGCATCCGCAACGCCGACTGGGTGCCGAGGAGCGTGCGCCGGAAGGCTCGGGAGATCCAGGAGGTCCAGCACGAGCTGTCCGCCACCTTCGGACGGCAGCCGACCGAAGAGGAGGAGGCCTCCGCCCTCGACGTCAAGGTCTCGGCCCTCCGCCACAGCAAGGCCCAGGTGGCCACCGCCTACGTCTCCTCCCTGGACCGACCCACCCAGATCGACGGTGGTCCCGGCGCCGACCTCCGGGACGCCACCCACGAACCGCTGACCGCCTACCTGTCCTGGGAGGCCCGGCACACCGTCCGGGCCGCCATGCACCGGCTCACCGAGCGGGAGCGGACCGTCGCCGTCCTGAGCTTCGGCGAGGGGATGACCCTGGCCGAGATCGGCAAGACCCTCGGGGTGACCGAGAGCCGGGCCTGCCAGATCCGCAGCAGCGCCCTCAGCCACCTCCGGATCTACATGCGGTCCCAGGGGATGGGGCCGGACGGGGACTCGGCCGACGACCGGGTGGCCGCACCGGTCAGGGAGCCGGCGGAGCGGGCCGGCTGATCCCGGTCGACGTCGAGGAGGGCCACCCGTCGGCGGTACCGCTGCAAGGCGGCCGGGTCCGGGCGGGGAGTCCCCCCGGCGGTGAGTTCGGGCGATGTCGCCGGATCGGCCGGGGCCGAACCGACTGGGGCGGAACCGGCTGGGGCCGAGCCGGCTGGCGACAGGGTCGACGCGGCTGGGGCCGCGTCGGGGCTCTCCGCCCAACTTCGGGCAACGGCCCGGTGGACCCACCGGTGGGCGTAGGCCGAGAACCGGAGGCCGTCCCGCCAGTCGAACCGATCGGCGGCGTGCACCAAGCCGATGTTGCCGGCCTGCACCAACTCCACCAGGGCGCGGCTCGTCGACACCGGGTAGCGGCGTACTTCAGCCATCACCAGCCGGAGGTTCGCCTCCACCAACGTCCGACGGGCCCGGTCGCCGGCGTCGACCAACGCCTCCAGCTGCTGGCGGTCCCGGCCACCCGGCCGGTGGGACCCCTTCGTCCGCCCGCCGCCGGCCAAGTCCACCAGTTCCCGGGCGGCCTGGGCACCGGCCTCGATGGTCCGCGCCAGCCGCAGCTGGTCCGGGTAGGACAGCAGCTCGAGCTGGCCCACCTCCCGCTGGTACCGGCCGGTGGGCCGGTGTCGGTGCGACATCAGACGGCGGGCTCGCCGGCCCGCATCCGGTCCAGCATCGACCGGATGGCTCTCGCCCGGATCCGGGAGGCCCGTCCCTCGGTGACCCCCAGGACGTCGGCCACCTCCCGGAGGGTGAGCTCGTCGAAGTAGTAGAGCTCGAGCACCTGCCGCTGCCGGTCCGGCAGGCTGGCGATGCCCTCCCGTAGCACCCGGAGCTCCTCGGCGGCCTCGAAGGCGTCGGCCGGGTCGGCGGCGTGCTCGGACAAGCGGTCCTCGTGGTCCTGGTCCAAGCAGTCCACGCTGCCGCGGGCCAGGTGCACCCGGAGGGCTTCGAACGCCGCCCGGGAGATCCCCATCTCGGTGAGGATCTCGTCGGTGGTCGGCGACCGCTTGAGCCGGGTCTCGAGATGCGCCGAGGCGGTGGCCAGGGCCCGGGAACGGGCCCGCACCGATCGAGGGGCCCAGTCGTCCGACCGGACGGCGTCCAAGATGGCGCCCTTGATCCGGGGGACGGCGAAGGTCTCGAACTGGACCTCCCGGGCGGGGTCGAACCGGTCGATGGCATCCACCAGGCCGAAGACGCCGTAGTGGATCAACGAGTCCCGTTCGACGTGCCCGGGGAGCAACGGCACCATCCGCGCCACCACGTAGCGGACGAGGGACAGGTAGGCCGCCGTCAGCTCGGCCCGGACCTCCCGGTCGCGGCAGTCGAAGTACTGCTGCCAGAGGGTGGCGAGCGGTGTCGGTGGGCCGACCACCGGCGTCGAGGCTGGGACTACCGACTCGGGGACGGGCGGCTCGGGGGGCGCCGGGCCGGCGTGTGGCCCCTCGCCCTCCTCATAATGCTGTGGCCACGCCGACACCGTAGCTGCAGACATGCTGACGGGAACCTCCTCGGCAGAGAATGTAGAGCAACCGGACCCCTAACGGAAAGGGCAGTTGCGGACGAGAGGTGTCCCCGGTTCAAGATCGGCCGTGCCGATGCCGATAGGGCACGCCGGGATCCCTAGTGCCGCACCGGGCGGCCGAGAGGCACGGCATGATCATCGTCACCAACCTGAAAGGCGAGTCGATCGCCATCAACGCCGGGTTGATCGAGCGGGTCGAGGGAGACCGGGAGGCGCGGATCATCCTCGCCGGCGGCGCCCGGTACGTCGTGGCCGAGTCCCTCGAAGAGGTCGTCCGGCGGTCGCGGGAGGACCGGGCCATCGTCCTGGCGGCCGCCCACCAGCTGCTCGACGGGGACGGTAGGGAAGACGGGGCGCCCCTGCGGCTCCTGTCGGCCGGGGTGCCCGACGGATCGGGGAGCCCTCCGCCGTGAAGGACCGCCTCACCCCCATCGCCATCGGCGGCGCCCTGCTGTGCGTGGTCGTCTCCATGTTCCTCGACGGCGGCAGCCCCACGGTCCTGATCCGGCCGGCGCCGTTGATCCTCGTCTTCGGCGGCACCGCCTTCGCCGCCGTGGCCGGCTGCATGCGGTCCGACCTGAAGGGGATCCGGCCCCTCCTCCGGCGGGCCATGGGGTCCACCCCGCCCGACCTGGACGGAGCCATCGAGACCATGGTGCACCTGGCCCGAACCGCCAAGAGCGGGACCATGTTGTCGTTGGAGGACGAGGTCAGGACCATCGACGACCCGTTCCTGCAGCTCGGTGTCCAGCTGGCCGTCGACGGGCGCAGCTCCGAGGAGATCCGCGACATCCTCGGCAGTGAGATCGACGCCATGGACCGCCGGCACCAGCTGGGGGCGAAGTTGTTCTTCGACTTGGCCGGACTGGCGCCGACGCTCGGCATCCTCGGCACGGTGATCGGGCTGGTGCACGTCCTGTCGCAGCTCGACCGGCCCGGCGCCCTCGGCCCGGCCATCGGATCGGCGTTCACCGCCACCCTGTGGGGGGTGCTGTCCGCGAACCTGCTGTTCCTGCCCGTCGCCAACAAGCTCAAGCGGATCAGCGTCGCCGAGGTGCAGGTCAAGGAGATGCAGCTCGAAGGGCTGCTGACCATCCAGGCCGGAGGGTCCAGCCGGATCGTGCGGATCAGGATGGAGACGTTCCTCCCGGCCACCGAACGCCGGTCCGGCAGCGGCGAACGGCGGATGGAGGCGGCGTGACCGCCGACCAGGGGGGCAGAGGCGGCGTGACCGCCGACCAGGGGGGCAGAGGCGGCGTGACCGCCGACCAGGGGGGCGGCGGCGCCGCCGGCGCTCGACGAGGTGGTCGTGGGGGGCCCGGCGGGAGCTCGGGCATGGACCGGTGGCTGCTGACCTATGCCGACATGATCACCCTCCTCCTCGCCCTCTTCGTCGTCCTCTTCGCCCTCAGCTCGCTCAACGCCAAGAAGTTCACCGCCTTCCGGCTCGGGCTGGCCCAGACGTTCAGCGACGCGCCCATCAAGACCGCCCCGACCGACGCGTCCAGCCTGGTCCGGCAGACAGGCCTGCTGATCCACCCGACGGCGACGGGTGCGACGCCAACCGCGACCCCGTCGGTCGATTCGGCGAGCCTGCCCGAGATCGCCTCGCAGATCGAGCAGGCCGTGCAGGCGGCGGGGCTGGCCGCCGACGTCACCACGACCACCACCACCCGCAGCGTGGTGGTGCAGGTGCTGGCGGACAAGGCCTATTTCGCCCTCGACTCGGCCACATTGGGGACGGTGGGGGACCAGGTGGTGGACACCATCGCCGGGGTCATCCGGAACGATCCCAACGACGTGGCCGTCGAGGGGTACACCGACAACCAGCCCATCTACGGCGGCCCGTTCGCCTCCAACTGGGCGCTGTCGGCGGCCCGGGCGGCCAACGTGGCCCAGCGGCTGGTGGTGGCCGACGGCCTGGCCGAGACCCGCCTGTCGGCCGTCGGCTACGGGGACACCCACCCCCTCGTCCCGAACACCAGTCCGGCCAACCAGGCGGAGAACCGCCGGATCGACGTGGTCATCCTGGCCCCCGGGCTGACGGGGACGACGACGCCGTGACGATGCCGGCAGGCTCCGCGCCGACGTCGGGCCCGGCGATCACCGGCGCGACCCTTCACCGACCGCCCGGCGGCTTCTCGCCGGCCGACCGCCGGCGACCCGATGGGCCGCGCCCGAGCGGGACCGAACCCGAAGCGGGCACGGGCGGCGCGGGCCGGAAGCGGTCGCGGTGGAAGAAGATCGCGGTCGTGGCGGCCGTCGTGGTGGTCGCCGCCGCCGCCGCCGTCGTCGTGAAGGGCCGGCTGGACAAGCCGGTCTACGGACCGGGCCAGCCGGTGCCCGACGGGCAGGTCGTGTCGCTGGGGACCCTCACCGTCGCCCTGGCCGACGGCCATCTCGTCCAAGCCGCCGTCGACCTCCAGATGACCAAACCGGCCAACCTCACCGAGGAATCGGACGACTCGGCCCACCTGAAGAATGAGGCGGTCGCCCTGCTCGGCCAGCAGACGTACACAGGGTTGCTGCCGGCCACCGGCCGGACGGCGCTGCAGGGACAGCTCCTCACCTCCTTCCGGCAGGTGCTCGGGAAGGCGGACGGCGCCGAGCAGGTCGGCGCGGTGTACTTCACCGGGTTCGTCCTCCAGTAGGGGGGCTCGGGTGACCGATCCGCGAAATCCCTTCATCGTCGAGCGGGACGTGCCGATCGGTACGGGTGTGGAACAAGAGACCCGGGAGGCGCTGGAGCGGTTGGCTCGGACCCTCGAGGGGCAGCTCGTCGCACTACGGCACCTGAGCTTCAAGTTCGAGGTCCAAGAGATCGTGTTGACCGGCGGCCGGCACCAATGGCTGAACGAGACGACGGCCGAGCTCGAGCGGGCCGTGGCCGCCGTGCAGGCATCGGACGCCGACCTCCGGCTGGCCCTCAGCGCCGGGGCGGTCGCCCTCGGCCTGTCCCCCGAAGCCACCGTCCGCGAGGTCGCCGCCACCGTGCCGGAGCCGTGGGGCTACATCTTCGACCAGCACCGCACCGAGCTGCAGCAGTCGCTCGAACGGGTGGCCGCCCTGAGCCGGGCCAACCGGAAGCTGTTGGCCCACGGCCACGCCGCCACGGTGGCGGCCCTGTCCTTCCTCGGGGTGGAGTCCCCGAGCTCCTACGACGCCAGCGGCGCCCTGACCTCGGCCGGCGGCAGCCTGGGCCTGCTCGACGCGAGGGCCTGACCGGTGGACGAAGCCCTCAGCATCGCCGCCTCCAGCCTCGACGCTGAGCGGGCGGCGATGGCCGCCACGTCCGAGAACGTGGCCAACGCCCAGACCCCGGGCTACGTCGCCGAGACCGCCCAGATCGGGGCCCTCCCCGGCGGCGACAACCTGGGGATCGGCGACGGGGTCGAGGTCACGACGGTCAGCCAGGCCACCAATGCCCTACTGGCCGCCAACAACTGGCAGGCCCAGGGAGCCTTGGCCCACCTCGGGTCGCTGCAGCAGTCCCTGACGGCCATCGAGGACGTCTTCCCCCTGGCGACCGAGCCGTCCACCAACGCCACCAGCACGACCACCAACGCCAGCATCGCCGGCCAGCTGGCCAGCTTCTGGTCGTCCTGGGACGCCGTCGCCGAAGCACCGTCGTCCCTCGCCCCCCGGACCGAGATCGTCGAGGCGGCCCAGGGCCTCGTGACCAGCCTCGGCGAGGCGGCCACCCAGTTGACACAGGTCCAGACCAATACGGCCACCCAGCTCGGCAACCAGGTCGAGCAGGTCAACTCGCTCCTCACCCAGGTGGCCGAGCTCAACCAGTCCGTCGTCGCCACCGAGGCCACCGGGGCCAGCGCCAATCAGCTGACCGACCAGCTCAACGTCACCGTCGGCACACTCTCCCAGCTGGCCGGGGTGGACGTCCGCATGATGGCCAACGGCACCGCCACCGTCTCCATCGGGGGGATCACCCTCGTCCAGGGAACCAACGCCGCTCAGCTGTCCCTGGCCACCGCCGGCGGGACCACCTCGGTGGTGGCAAGCCCCGGCGGGGCCACCGTCCCCGTCTCCAGCGGGTCGATGGCCGGCCTGCTGTCCTCCTTGAACCGGTACCTGCCGGAGTACCGCCAGCAGCTGGACACCGTGGCCGACGACCTGAAGTCGACGGTCAACACCCAGCTCGCCGCCGGGTACACCGCCACCGGGGCCTCCGGCGCCACAACCCCGCTCTTCGTCGGGACAGGGGCGTCCGGGCTCGCCGTCAACCCGGCCGTCGTCGCCGACCCGTCCCTGCTCGCCGCCTCGGGCGTGGCCGGTGCGGCGGCGGCGAACGACGGGAGCAACGCCCAGGCCATGGCGGAGCTGGGGACCGTCGCCACCGGTCCGGACGCCGCCTACCAAGACCTGGTGCAGGGCATCGGCGCCGACACCCAGAACGTCAACAGCCAGTTGGAGGCCCAGACGTCGGTGGCCCAGCAGGCCCAGCAGGCCCAAGAGGCGGTGTCAGGGGTCAACCTGACACAGGAGCTGACCAACCTGGTGGCCTTCCAACAGAACTTCGAGGCGTCGGCCAAGTTGCTGACCGTGGTCGACACCACCGTCCAGTCGTTGCTGACAGCAGTGTGAGGAGGGATTCGGCATGAGCAGCGTCGGCGCCACCGGTCCGGTGATCGTCACCCCCAACGTCCTGTCCACCGCGCTGGTCAACGACCTGGCCAACGACCAGTCCAGCATGGCCAAGCTGGAGAACGAGATCTCGACCGGCTACGCCGTCACGTCGCCGTCGGACAACCCGGCGCAGGTGGCCAACATCCTCCAGCTCCAGTCGGGGGTGGTCCGGGCCAACCAGTACGCCACCAACGCCCAGGACGGGGTGAGCTGGCTCACCCTGGCCAACTCCACCGTCAACTCGGTGCTGTCGGTCCTCCAGAAGGTCCAGAGCACAGTGGAGAGCATCAGCGGGGCCAACCTCTCGGGGACCCCTTCGATGGTGTCCGGCATCTCCGACGCCGTCAGCGGGGCTCTCCAACAGATCCTCAACCTGGCCAACACCCAGTACGCCGGGCAGGCCATCTTCGCCGGGACCGGCAACCCCACCCAGGCGTACTCGTCCACCGGCACATACCTCGGCGCCGGGAGCGCCCCCACCCGGACCGTGGCCCCGGGCAGCCAGGTGGCCGCCTCGGTGACCGGCCCGCAGATCTTCGGTTCCGGCACCACCGGGCTGCTGAGCACCACGCCGGGCAACCTCGGGGTGCTGGCCCAGATCGTCCAGGACCTCCAGGCGGGTACAGCCACATCGATCAAGGCGGCCGTCACCACAGGCCTCGGTGCCCTCCAGAGCGCCATGCAGACGGTGGAAGCGGCGGCCGGCACCCTCGGGACCGCCCAGCAGGCCATGGAGGGGTTCGCCTCCCAGGCGACGGCCTCGGCCTCGGCGTTGCAGCAGGAGCTGGGGTCCGCCCAGCAGGTCAACATGGCCCAGGCCATCACCAACCTGCAGCTGCAGCAGACCTCCTACCAGGCCGCCCTGTACGCCACGTCGCAGCTGCACACCGACTCGTTGGCGGCGTACCTGTGACGGCGGGGCCCATGCTGGATGCCCCGGGGGCCGACCCGGCGGGGCCGCCCGACGGCGGTGGCCTGGTCGAGCTCGTCCGGCCGATCGTCGGCTGGGAGGAGTCCACCCGGTTCGTCGTGCAGTCCCTCGGGCCGGAGTACGGCCCGTACCTGTCGCTGGCCTCCCTCGACCAGCCGGGGCTCCGCTTCGTCGTCGTCCCCCCCGGCCGGCTGTTCACCGACTACGTCATCGAGGTCCCTTTGGCCGACCGGGAGCTCCTCGACCTCCAACACGAGAGCGACGCCCTGGTGCTGACCATCGTCTGCCGCCGCGGCGTCCGCACGCCGGTGGTCAACCTGATGGGGCCCGTGGTGGTCAACCGGCGGACCGGACGGGCGATGCAGGTGGTCCTCCAGGACGCCGGGTACGCCGCCGCCGTACCGGTCGACGCCGGCACCGCCCGGCCCTGAAGCCGGCGCCGATCAGGTAGGGCCGGCCGCCGGCTCCGAACGGTCGCCCACCAGCGCCGACAGGTCGTCGTCGACGCCGCCGACGGCGGCCCGGTTGGCGGCCGCCAGGTCCTCCCACAATTCCTTGCGGAACACCCGGCGGTCCGCCGGAGCGTCGATGCCGATGCGGACGTAGCTGCCCATCGTCCGCAGCACCGTGACGGTCACGGCGAACCCGATGCCGGGTCCGTCCATCTCGAGGCACGGGTTGCCCTTGGAGATCGCCGACACGGTGACGGTCAGCCCGTCGTTGATGGTCACCGACTCCCCGAGGCGGCGGACCAGGGAGAGCATGGCCCCGACGGCCGCCGACGGGTCCTCGGCGCCGGCGACGGCGATGCCGACGCCGTCGGCCCCGAAGTGCACCGAGGTCGGTGGGCCCACCTCCAACCGGGCCGCCTCGTCGGAGATGGCTGCCGAGGAGAGCCGCACCGGATGGTCGACGCCGGGTGCCGTCACCTCGAGGTCGACGTGGTGGTCGGCGACCGACAGGACCGTCAGGTGGATGCCGCCCTCCACCGCGATCGACTCGCCGGGGCGTCGATTCAGGACCAGCATTCCCACTCCCTCCGCGCCGACCGGGCAGCCGACCGGTCGGCCGTCGCCGGCGGACCAGTCCATGCCCACCGTATCCGGTGGGCATGGGTCGGCCCGGCGGTTCCGGTCGGGCGGCCAGCGGAGGTGGTGGTCAGCCCACGTCCCGGGGAGGTCGGCCGTCGGACGGGGCGCCGCCGTCGGGTTCGGCCAGCCGGGCCCGAGCCTCGTCGAGCATCCGGATCATCTCGGCCTGCCGGGCCTGCCGAGCGTAGGTGTCGACCACCCGTTCGATGATCGCCCCCACGGCCCAGCACAGGACCAGGGCGACGGCGAACCGGACGAGCCCGGCCGCCGGGCTGAGGCCGCCGTCGAGGATGGACGGCAGGAACGGCAGCGACAGCACCAGGGCGGCGGCGACCACCAGTTCCGGATGGCGAACTCTCATGGCACGGTCACCGGCTACCGGTGGACCCCGGTCACCGCCGGGCGGCCAGCTCGGCCACCACGGCGGCCCAACGCGGCGGGGTGGCCGGCTGCCCGTCGAGGCGGGCCACCGGGATGCCGGTGGCCACCACGGCGGCCGGGGTCATGGTGTGGCCGACCTCGCCGACGGCCAGGGCGTCGAGACCCCCCAGGTCGTCGGCCCACCGGGCGACGTCCTCGATCTTGGTGGTCGCCGACACCAGGCCCCAGACGCAGGACGGCCGCAGGGCCCGGAGCATGGCCCGGGCCCACTGTTGGTCGCCCCCGGGCGGCGGGGCGTGGACCACGACGATCCCGACGCGGTCCCGTCGCCAGTCGCCCGACCGGTCCGTCGCCTCCTCGACCGTCCGGACCCGCAGTCCCGGCCGTCCGGCCCCGGCGTTGCCGTCGGGGGCGGCCACGGCGATGTCCTTCGGCGGCACTGCCAGCTCGGCGGCCACCGTCCGGGCCAGGCGAGCCGCCGCCCGGGGATCACCCACCAGGGCCACCAGGCTGCCCGGCGTCCGGGGCAGCGGACGCGCCGGGGGGAGGGACCCGAAGGCGGCTTCGAAGAGCCCGACGGCGTGGTCGCCGGTGAGGCCGGCCAACGGAGCCGGCAGGAGGGAAGCGGGGAACCCGACCATCTCGAGGAGACCGGCCTGGATGGCCGCCCACTTCGCCGGTCGGCCCGGCCGTTCGGCGACGGGCGGCAACGGCGACGCAGCCGGACGCTGGCCTGCTCCACCCCCTCGCATCCGCCGGAGCGTCGTCGGATCCGGCCGGTAGGTTCCGGGCTCCTCTCCGAGGGAGCTGGCCACGTCGGTCAGGACCTCGTCGAACGACTTGGCCGGCCCGACCGCCGCGGGCGGGGGAGCAGGGGCGGCGTCGGCACCGGCCACCGGGCCACCCGACGACAGCTCCACCTCGTCCTCGGTGGAGGTGAGCAGCCCCTCCCAACCACTGACCCCGGCTACGGCGGCGCCGGAGGGACCGTCGCCGGCGTCGACCTCGATCGTGTACACCTCGCGGGTGAAGAAGCCGAGGAACCCACCCTTCCGGCGCCGCTCCGGCGGCCGGATCTTGGCGGGCCCGTGCTCGTCGAGGACCTGTTGGATCAGCGCCTCGAGGTCCGTACCCTCATACACCAGCTGCTGCGTTGGCACCGCTCACCACTCCAATCCGCTCGAGTTGCACGTGGGATCCGATCTCGCCGACCGACATGACGGCCATCCGGGGCACCGCCGTGGCGAAGAGCCGCTGCAGGGCCGGCCGGATGGCTGAGGCCACCGCCAGGACCGGCTCGATGCCGGACCGACCGCCGGCGTCGAACAGCGACCGGACGGTGGTCACCAGGTGCTCGGCCACCGAGGGGTCCATCGGCAGCACGGAGCCGTCGTCGGTCAGGCGGACAGCGTTGACCAGCGACTGCTCGAAGGCCGTGTCCAGGGTGATGACCGACAGCCTCCCGTTCCGGGTGTGGAGGGCGGTGATGGCCGGCCCGAGGGCCGTCCGGGCGGCTTCGGTCATGGCCTCGGTGTTCTTGACCTGCCGGCCGCGCTCGGTGACCGCCTCGATGATCCGGACGAGGTCCAGGATGGGCACCCCCTGGTCCAGGAGGGTCACGAGGACGCGGTGGAGGTCGGTGACCGTGATCTGGGCGGCCGTCATCTCCTCCAGCGCCACCGGGTCGGTGGCCTTGTGGGCGTCGAGGAGGATGCGGACCTGTTGGACGGACAGGAGCTCGCCGGCATGGGACGAGGCGACCTCGCCGAGGTGGGTGATGATGGCCGACGAACGGTCGATGGCGGTGATGCCGGCGGCGGCCAGGGCCTCCTGCCGGGCCTCGGCCGGGATCCACTTGGCCGGGAGGCCGAAGACCGGCTCGATGGTGGCTTCGCCCGGGAGCAGGTCGAGGCCGGTGCCGATGGCCAGCATCCGGCCCGGCGGGGCCTGCCCTCTCGCCACCTCGACCCCGTGGACCCGGATGGCGTAGGTGCTGGGGGGGAGGTCGATGTTGTCCCTGGTGCGCACCTTGGGGATGAAGACGCCCTTCTCGTAGGCCAGCTTGCGGCGGAGCCCCTTGATCCGATCGAGGAGGTCGCCGCCCTGGGTCTGGTCGGCCAGCGAGGCCAGGTTCGGGGCGATCTCCAGCTGGAGGGGCTCGACCCGGATCTCCGTGGCGAGCGCCTGGGGGGTGTCGGTGACCGTCGGCTCTTTGGCCGAGGCCTCCTCGGCCTCCCGGACCTTCTCGGCGGCGTGGGACCGCCTGATCCGGCTGGAGAGGAACAGGAGGACCGCCCCGACGAGGAGGAAGGGGATGTGGGGCAGCCCGGGAACCAACGCCAACGCCACCATGGCCCCACCGGCCACCTGGATGGCCCGGGGCTGGTTGCCGAACTGGGCCGTCACGTCGGAACCGAAGTCGGCCTCGTCGGTGGCCCCCCGGGTGACGATCAGGCCGGTCGAGATGGAGAGGAGGAGGGCGGGGATCTGCGAGACCAGGCCGTCGCCGATCGACAGGATGCTGTAGGTCTTGATGGCATCGGCCGGGGACAGGTGCTGCTGGAGGACGCCGATGGCGAACCCGCCGATGAGGTTGATGAAGGTGATCACCAGGGCGGCAATGGCGTCCCCTCGGACGAACTTGCTGGCCCCGTCCATGTTCCCGTAGAACTCCGACGTCTCGTCGATCTCCCGCCGGCGCCGTCGGGCTTCGGTCTCGTCGATGAGCCCGCTGTTCAACTCGCCGTCGATCGCCACCAGCTTGGGCGCCATGGCGTCCAGGGAGAACCGGGCCGCCACTTCTGAGACCCGGCCGGCCCCGCTGGTGACCACCACGAACTGGATGACGATCAGGATCAGGAAGACCACGATCCCGACGACGATCGACCCGCCGACCACGAAGGACCCGAAGCTCTCGACCACCGTGCCGGCGTACCCGTGGAGGAGGACGAGCCGGGTGACGCTGACGTTGAGGGCCAGCCGGAACATGGTCGCCACCAGCAGGACCGACGGGAAGACCGAGAAGTCCCGGGCCCGCCGGACGTGCATGGTCGTCAGGAGGACGACCAGCGCCGCCGACATGTCCAGGGTGATCAGGACGTCGATCAGGAACGTCGGCATCGGCACGACCAGCATCACCACGATGCCGATGACCATCGCCGGGACGCCGAACAGGCCCATCCGCTGCTTCAGGTTCATGCGCTGCCTCGACACTCGGACCGACCGGTTCCGGCCGTTCCGTGGCCGTTGCTGCTGGGCCGCCGTCCTGGCGCGCGCTCTCGATATCGGCAGGTCCAGCCCGACACTTGAGCACCACCAGGGATGCCATTCTGGGCGGAAGGGCGTTACACGTCTTCGCCCCAGGTGATCGATACGGCAATCGCCGCTCCCGCGGGAATGGTTCCTGCATTGAAACCCACCGCCAGAACGTCACCAATGCCGTTGAGGATGACCGGCTCGTTCTCGCCGAAGTCCATCGAGATCACCGACAGGCCTGGCGAAGCAGCCGTGAAGAACGGCAGGTATGTGGCTCGCAGTACGCCGACCTCCGTGCCGAGAGAGGTTGGGTTGGAGGTATACGACGTCACGACCGCCGTCGGCGAAAGATCGGCCGGGTCATGCTTGACGACGAGTGGATTGGCGGACGTTCCGCGGGAGTTCGCACTCGACCGCTTGTAGAGATAGACGATCGTCTGGCTGGCCGAGGTGGCAAAGGCGGAGATCCTGACGCGGGTCACCCGAACCAGCCGTAAGGATGACCCTGAGAGGGTGAACACGTCCGTCGCGTTGGCTGCTGGACTGATCGATGCCCCAGAGGAATAGATCGCGGTTCTTCCCATTTCTGTCGGTCGAGTTGCCATTTGGAGGCCTCCTGACGTGAAGCGGCCCGGCGCCGCGGGGTGGATCATCGGCCCGAGAGCACGGGACCTTGAACCTGCGTGTGGCCAAAGGACCGACCTTCGTCAGCTTCCTCATCCCGTCCCCCTCGGGCGGATGGGGCGTCAGTTGGTGGTGGCGGAAGTGGGGGCCGGCCGGGCCCGCCAGGCCCTGGCCGCCAGGAGCCGGAGCCCGTCGGGGTCGTCCGGGCTGACCACGGCCAGGTGGGCGAACGGTCCCTCGGGGCGCCGGACCGACAGGACGGCGTAGACCTGGTGGGCCACCTCCCGGTCGGCCGCCGCAGAGGGGGTGGGGGGCAGGATGGCGGCCAGTTGCGGCCCGTGCTCGACGTCGACCCCGGCCCGACCGGCCACCTGGCGGAGCGTCCGCTCGAACTGGGCCGGGTCCAGGCCGGGGCCGTACACCACCAGGGACGCCTCGTCCTTGGCGGTGAAGGCCCGGCCGTAGGTGGCCAGGACCGACGCGTCGGCCAGGACCTCGTCGGCGTGGGCGAGCACCAGGAACCGGCTGGTGGGCGTGGGCCGTTGGCGGGCCACCTTCTCGGCCACGTACCGCTGGTTGTCGGCCGACATGGCCGCCGGGGTGGACGGACCGTCCCAGATGTCGGTGATGGTGGCCGACGACCGGTGCTCGAAGTGGAGGACCTTGCCGGACTGGCAGCGGAGGACCCGTTCCCCGATGCGGGCGGCCCGCATGGCGTAGTCGTCGTCGTCGTGCCAGAACAGGCCCAGCTGTTCGTCGAACCGGCCGATCCGGCCGACGGTCTGCGGACGCATCACCATGCAGTAGCCGACGGCCACGTCGCAGGGTTGGGGGCCGGCCCCGAGGACGGGGTGCAGCGCTCGGCCGTCCGGGCCCCAGGTCACCCGGACCCCGTCCTCCCCGGCGATGCCGGCGTCGGGGTCGGCTTCCAGGGCGGCCACGAAGGGGGCCCACCACTCGGCCAGCACCTCGGTGTCGTTGTCGAGGAACACGATCCAGCCCTCGTCGCCGTCCAGGTGGTCGAGGCCGACGTTCCGTCCCCCGGAGACCCCGCGGTTGTCCGGTAGGAGGACCGGGCGGACCCGGCGGTCGTCGAGCCCGGTGAGCCAGTCGGCGGTGCCGTCGGCCGAGCCGTTGTCCACGACGACCAGTCGGAGGGGCACCGTGGTGTGGTGCAGGACGCTGGCCAGGCACCGCTTGGTGTACTCGAGGGCGTTGTGGGCCAGGACCACCACTCCCAGCTTCGGCCGCACCGCGGTGGTTCGAGTCGCCGGCCGAACGGGCCGTCGTCGGTCGACCAGGGTGGTGAAGAGCTGGAGGTAGCGGCGGGCGGCGGCCCCGGCGTCGAAGACCTCTCGGACCCGAGCGGCGCCCGCCGCGCCCGCCGCCTCCCGCCAGTCGGCGTCTTCGAGCCGGTCGGCGGCCGCCGCGGCGAAAGCGGCGGGATCGGTGGTGGCGGCGGCGAACAGCCCCTGGCCCGGCTCCACCCACCGACCGAGCGGGTGGTCCGGTCCGCAGATCACCGGCAAGCCGGAGGCCAGAGCCTCGACCGCCGCCGCGTGCAGGGTCTCCAGGCGTGACGGGAGGATGGCGGCGTCGGCGTTGGCCAGGTGGGCGTTCACCCCGGCCAGGTCGAGGTGGTCGACGAACCGCACCCGGTCGAAGCCGAGGCCGAGGTCGTCCATCAACGGGAGGAGGACGCCGCGCCGGTACGAGGTCCCGTAGGAACGGCCCCCGGTGTCCCGACCGACCAGGGTGAGGGCGGCGTCCACCCCGCGGCGGCTGAGCTCGGCCACGGTCGCCAGGGCCAGTTCGGGGGCCTTGCGTGGCTCCAACCGACCCAGGAAGAGGAGCTCGAGCCGACCGCGCCGGTGGCGGGGGTGGACGGCGAAGCGGGCCATGTCGATGGGGGGCGGCAGCACGGCCACCCGGCCGTCTGGGCCCCCAAGGGTGCGATGGGCGACAAGGTCGGTGGCGGTCAGCACGGCGTCGGCCCGGCCGATCGCCGTGTGCTCCATGGCCGCCGCCACCGCCCCACCGGGTTCGGCCACCGGGTCCACCGACTCCGGTAGGACCAGCGACCGGCACCCGTGGAGCTGGACGACCAGGGGGGTGTTGGGACCTGGCCGGACCTTGAGCCCTTCGGCGAAGTAGTCGGGGGCCACCACGACGTCGAATCCCACCTGGGCGTCGAGGCCGGCGTAGAAGTTGGCGACCGTGGTGGCCCAGAGACCCTGCTCTACCTCGGGGCATCCAGGGAGCGCCCCTCCCGGCATGGGCAGCCGGTAGACGGCCACCCCGTCCTGCAGAACCCGGCGGCCCTGGCCGGTCGGGTCGAGGGTGATGACGTGCACGGCCACCCCCTCGGCCACCATGGCCCGGGCGGCCATCTCGTTCAGGCGGGCGATCCCGCCGTGGTCGGTGTCGGGGGGGTACTCCCGGCTCAGGATGCAGATGCTCCGGATCATGCGTGTGCTCCCGATCCGACCGTGGCCTCGGCCACTGATTGCACCGTGGCCTCGGCCACTGATTGCACAGTGGCCTCGGCCACGACGACCACGTTGTTCTCGTGAGGGCAGTACAGATCGACGACGGAGAAACCGGCCAGGCGGACGGCCCGGGCGGCGTTGGCCTCGCTGAACAGGTTGACGTGCTCCAGTGGGCTGAGGTCGGCCCAGCCGATCCCCTGGACGAGGAAGTCGAGCGAGTCGGTGGTCGGGGTCTCCAGGACCAGCAACCCTCCGGGGGCCAGCAGGCGCCGGCATTCCCGGAGCACCTCGATCGGCTCGAACAGATGCTCGAGGACGTCGTGCATGGTGACCACGTCGAAGGTCCGGGCCGGCAGGCCGAGGTGGCGGACGTCCCAGCAATGCAGGTCGATGTCGTGGGCCCGCTTGGCGATGGCACAGGTCTCCGGGGATGGCTCCACCCCCTCGGCGGCGAAGCCCCGGTCGCGGGCGGCCCGGACCATGCCACCGTTGGACGCGCCCACGTCCAGGAGGCGGCCACCGGTCCGATGGGGGAGGACGTCGCGGCCCAGCTTGCCGAACCCGTTCTGGTAGTCGTAGGCCACCCGGTCCTCCAGGGTCGGCGAGCCGACCCCCCGGGCGTAGTCGTCCCAGTAGGCGTTCCCGTACAGGTCGGGCACCGCCTCTTCGGGCAGCCGGGGGCTGACGAACAGGTGGTCGCACCAGTCGCAACGCCGCAGGTCGATGCCGTACTTGCTGACGGCGTAGGACGACGGTGCCCCCGGCCCGCAGAGGACGCAGGGTACCTCCTGCCAGAGGTAGGTGGATCGCATCCGGTCCACCAGCTGGTCGCGCAGCCCCTGGTTCCGGGCGGCCGCCTCGGGGTCGTAGAACTGCATGACGGTTCCGTGGGCCATCGTGGTCACCTCCTGAGTGCGGGGACCCGGGCGAGCGGTTGTCGGACCCGGCCGAGCTGTTCGTCGATCTCGGTCAGCCGCCGGCGGATGGCCGAGCCGACCACCGCCGGGCCGTGCGTGCGCCGGATGTCCTGCTGGGCGACCCGGCCGCGCTCGGCCGCTTCGTCCGGGTGCTCCCAGACGTGGCGGAGCAGTCGGACAGCGTCGTCGTGCCGGGGCTCCGCCCAGGTCGCGCCGGCCGGGTAGATGCGTTCGAGGCCCGTCGGTACGCGGCCGGGGTCGAACGGAACCAGGAAGCTGTTGCCAGCCGTCATGAAGTCCAGGTTGCCGGAGTACCCGGTGGCGACCACCGGCCGACCCCAGGCCATCGCCTCGGCCGGCGTCAGGCCGAACCCCTCGGCCCGGTGGAGCGACACGGTGCAGTCGGCCTGGCCGACGAGGTCGGACACCCCGTCGTCGGTGAGGTACTCGTCCATCACCACCACGTCCCGGCGGCCGCCGATGGCCTGGCGGAGGTCGTTCCAGCCCTGGGCGTCCCAGGCGGCGTTCAAGACCTTCAGCACCAGCACCGGGCCCTCCCACGGGCCGAAGGCGTCGCAGAAGGCGCGGACCGCACCGAGACCGTTCTTGCGGGCGGCCACCGACCCGAAGTCGAACATGGTGAGGAACGTGAACGCCTCGGGCAGCCCGACCTCGCGGCGGGAGCGACGGGGGCGCCCGGAGCGGTGGGGTACGGGAAGCGGCACCGTGACCACCGGCTTGTCCGTTCGTCGGGCCAGGGCGGCACCGATGAACGTGCTCGGCGCCCACAGCTCGTGGACGTAGGCGAAGGCCGGGACGTGCCGGGCCGGCAGCTCTTCGAGCTCCCAGAACCAGACGCCGACGGTGTAGCGGTCGAGCCACAGCTCGGCGCCGGCGACCGAGGCGAATGTGGCGAGGAGGTCGGCGTTGAGCACCAGCAGGTTGGTGTCGTAGGCCAGCCGGTCCGCCGGAGGCGGCGCGTCGGCAACGACTGGCGACTCGTGGCGACGGTAGGGGAGGGCGGCCGCCTCGACCCCGGCGTCGGTCGCCGCGGCGAGGTACCGTCGCCCGGCGTCGCCGATGCCGCAGGCCGCGTCGAGGAGGCCGACGACGTTGAGCCCCGGCCGGGCCGACCGTGGCAGGTACGGCGGCGTCCAGTCGAGCGGATCGGATCGGATGGCGGCCGGCCACGACGGTGAGTCGCCGCCATCCAGGCGGTGAACGGGCACGACGGCCCGTCGCCAGCCGGCCGCGGCCAACGCCGCCGCCGTCGCCGGCGGGACGAGCGGCCCACCGGAGTCGGCCGGATTGTCGGGGTCGTCGGGGTCGGCGGCGACCAACGCCCGGGGACCGCCGACCGAGTCGAGGGCGAGCCGCCGGACGGCGACGATCGAGGTCGCCGGCACCTGTCCAGGCGCCCGTGCAGGGGACAGTGGGTAGCCGTCCGGCACGACGAGGCCGATCCCGGGGTCGTCGGCGAACGGGGCGACCGCCTGGTCGAGCCAGCCGTCCGGCAGCACGGCGCCGGCGTCGACGAGGACGACCAGGCGGCCGGCGGCCAGGTCGACGCCGGTGGCGAGGGCCTCCCCGAGGCCCGTGGCCAGGAGGCGGTGGACGATCCGGGCCCGGCCCGTCACCCGGGCCAGCTCGACCCGAACGGCGATGGTGGTGCCGTCGTCGACGACCACCAGCTCGGCGTCGGGCCGGCCAGCCACCGCCCGGGCCACCCCGGCCAGCCCCGGCGGTGGAGCCGGCGACGGGGGCCCGACGACCACGACGACGGAGATCGACGGCGCTTCGTCGGTCACACCAACACCTCCTGATAGGCGTCCAGCTCGCCTGGTGCCGGCACCGACGCCGCCTCGCCTGGCGCCGACCCAGGCTCGCCCGACGCCGACGTAGTCCCGGTGAGGGCGACCAGGCGCTGGGCGATCGTGGCGGCGGTCCGCTCCCAGGTGAACCGGGCGGCGATCCGGTCCCGTCCGATCGCTCCCCGGCGTCGCCGCTCGGCCGGATCGGCGACGACCTGTCGGAGAGCGGCGACCAGCCCGAGGCGACTCGTCTCGGACCACCACGCCCCGCCGGCCGTCGGCGTCCACTCGGCCGGGGCGATCGGGACGCGACGGGCCGGGACCAGCCAGCCGGTGTGGTGGTTGCAGAAGTCCAGGCAGGCGCCGTCGTCGGGGACGACGACCGGCAGCCCACAGGCCATCGCCTCGGCGATCGGCAAGCCGAACCCCTCGCCGCGGTACGGATGCACCAGGGCGTCGCAGCTCCGGTAGAGGGCGGCCATCTCGTCGCCGGTCAGGTCGCCGTCCACCACCTCGACCTCGGCGCCGCGGCCGGCCGCCGCCCGCCGGACGTCGGCCTCGAGCGTCGACGTCCGGTAGACCGAGTCCGACCCGAAGGGCTTGACGACCAGGCAGACGTCGTCGGCCGCCCCGAACCCGCCGAGGTAGGCCTCGAGGAGGATGTCGATGCCCTTGCGCTCGATGCAGCCGCCGACGAAGAGGAGCCGCGTCCGCTTCGTCGTGCGCAGCGCGCACCGGGCCCCCTCGGGGCGGAACCGGTCGACGTCGACCCCGTAGGGGACGACCTGCACCTTGTCGTCCGGCACGCCGCTCGACACCGCGCAGTCCCGACCCCACGTCGTCGCCACCCACAGCTCGTCGACGACGTCGCGGAGCCCGCCGACCCACTCGGCCGGCAGGTCCCCGAACTCCCACGGCTGCATCACCACGAGACGGCCGTTCGCCGGCGCGGACAGGTCGGGGGGCCACTGGTGGCGGACCTCCACCACCCGTGTCGGAGCGACCCGGTCGACCCAGCCGGTGCGCGGCCGGACGGTCACCCCGTAGAGCTCCTCGACCGTGTCGGCCGGGTACGGCGGTCGCTCGGCGGTGCACGCCACCACGTCGACCCCGGTGCCGGGGGCCGCCAGACGACGGACGATCTCCCGGTTGGCGTGGGCCAGGCTGTGGTGGGCGAAGACGTCGCCGACCCAGCGCACCGCCGGACGGCCGCCGGGGTACCCGCCTCCGGTGGAGCCGGTGCCGGTAGAGCCGCCGGACGGTGGCCGGCGCCGCGGCCCGGGCAGCCCGGCCAGCGGGTTGCGGACCTGGTCGACCGGCTCACCGGCCTCGGCGCCGCCGCCCTCGGCGCCGTCGCCCTCGGTACCGCCGCCCGCGGCCGGCGGGGCGATCCGGAGCCAGAGGTCGTCCAGTTCCACCAAGGCGGCGACGGCCCGGGCCAACCGATCGGCCTCGGTCGGGTGATCGGGCACGAGGAGGGCCGGGGTGCCGGCGTCGGCGGCCGCGGCCAGCCAGGGCTCGGCCCCGTCGGCGACGGCCACGACGACGGCTCGGGCCGTCCGGAGCCACGGCGTCGGATCGGCCACCGGTCCGGTCGACAAGGCCAGCGGCAGGGCGGCGGCCATCTCGCGCCCGGGATCGTCACCGACCACGGCGATCGACGCCGTCCCCAGGGCGGCCACCAGCGCCGGCGCGGTGACCTCGGCCCATCGTTGTCGCTCGCCTGGCGTCGCCTGCCGGAAGTTGCCGACGACGCAGACCCCGGCCCGGACCGGGAGCGGGACCGCCGGGGCGGCCGGGAACAGGGCCGGCACCGGGGCCGGGCCCACCGCCACGCCGTCGTCGACCACCACGTCGGCCAGGGGAATGAGACGCCGGATGGCCGGTACGACGTCGGCGGCGGCCGCCGCCACGACCACGGTGTCGAACGACCGCTCGGCGTAGAGCCTGGCCACCAGCGCCTCGCAGGGGCGGCGCCATTCCTCGCGGGGGCGGGGCCATTCGTCACCGGACGGGGCACCGCCGGCCAGGGGGCTGCTGGCCTGGTGGCTGCCGGCCAAGGAGCTGCCAGATGGCGAGCCGCCCGTCGGGGAACCGTCGGCTGAGGGGCCGTCCGCCCAGCCGTGCACGGTCACCCCCGAGGGGCCGAGCAGCTCCTCGGCCGGCGCCGCCGGCTGGGGGTGCGCCAGGGTCACGTCGTGGCCGTACCGGCGGAGGGCGCCGGCCACGGCGAGGGTGCGGAGGTTGGACACCTGCCGGTCCACGACCAGGACCCGCCGAGTGTCGTCCCGTGCCGGCGCCGTTCCGGCCTGAGCCCGGCCGCCGTCGCCCGGAGGGCCCTGGACCTCGTGGGGTGCCGGGGCATCGAGGGAGGCCGGGACTTCCAGGGGAGCCAAGGCGTCGAGGACCGGGAGCAGCGGGGGGGCCACCGCCGACACCTCGGCGAGGAGCTGGGGCGGGAGGGCCGGGGGGAGGGCGGCGGCGTTGGCGCCGAAGGCCTGCCGGGCCCGGGGGTCCCCGAAGGAGGTGACGGCCACGGCCGCCGCCAGCAGCCGGTCGCGGGGGGTGCGGGACCGGTCGGTGGTGGCGCCGACGAGGGGGCAGGGACCCGGGAGGCCGTCCGCCCGGAGGCGGGCCGACCAGACCAGCTGCCGCTCGACCGGGAGGGCCGTAGCGACCTGGGCGGCGGCGGCCAGCACCTCCCGTCGGGCCTCGGCCACGGCGTACCAGGCCTCCAGGGCGCGGTCGGCGGCCTCCGGCCGAAGCTGCAGGAGCTGGGGGACGAAGGCCATGGCCCGGTCGGGCGGGACGGCCAGGACCATCTCCGACAGCGGCCGGCCGGCCTGTTCCAGGCTGTCGATCAGGGCCCCGACGTGGGCGTCCATGCCGCCCTGGGTCCGCACCGTCGCCAGCAGGGCGTCGGCCGCCTCGGCATGGCGGCCCAGACCGGCCAGGGCCTGGGCCCGTCCGGAGGCGACGAAGTGGGGCTCGTACTCGAAGCCGTCGTCGTCGAGGCCGGGGACGACCCGGTCGAAGGCGGCCAGGGCCCGATCGAACCGCTCCAGGGCCAGGTAGGCGTTGCCCTCGTGGAAATCGGCCAGCGTGGGCACGGCGGTGGCCCGGCGGAGCCGGTCGATCTCGACCAGCGCCTCCTCCGGCCGGTCGAGGGTCAGCAGCCCTTCGACGATCGCCCGGAGGGCCAGCCTGATGGTGGGGGGCGTGGCGCCGGGGGTGGCGGCGGCCAGTCGGCAGAGGTCGATGCCCTCCTCGAGGTGCCGGGCCAGGAGATGTGACCGGCCCAGGCTGGCCAGGCGGGTGGCCAGGTCGAGGTCGGAGTCACCGGCCAGGTCGGCGAAGGCCCCGCGGACGTTGCGGGTGCCCTTGGCCCGGCCGGCCACCGCGGCCTGGAGGTAGCCCCAGTGGGTGATCCGGGCCCCGTCGAGGAGGGAGAGGGAGAGGGCCACCGTGCCGGCCCGGGCGCCCACCTGCTCGTGGAGGCGGCCGATCCAGTGGCCGGACGCTCGCCGGAACAGCCGGCACGCCGGGTGGGTGAGGGTGGTGGACGCCTCGGTGCCCCGGAGGTTGTCGATGTGGACCAGGTACCCCTCGACGACGGAGGAGGCGGTGGCCAGCTGCTCCCGCAGCGCCGAAGGGTCCGGGCAGACGAGGGCCTCGTCGGCGTCCACCCAGAGCACCCACCGGCCCCGGCAGTGGGACAGCGCGTCGTTCCTGGCCCGGGCGAAGTCGTCGTCCCAGTACCCCTCGACCACCGTGGCCCCGGCCGACCGGGCCACCTCGACGGTGTCGTCGACGGACCCGGTGTCGTAGACCACCACCTCGTCGGCCACCGAACCCAGCGACGACAGGCAGCGGGGAAGGTTCTGGTGCTCGTCCCGCACGATCAGGCAGGCCGACACGAGCGGCCACGGGCCGTCGGAGGGGCGATCGACCGCCGCCGCGCCACCCTCCGACCGGGACGACGGGCCGCCGCCGTGGTGGAGATACGAAGCTTCGGCGACCACCAGCCGGCCCTGCCGACGGGCGTGCTCGGACAGCCTGGCGATCGGGTCGGGTTCGGCGAAGGCCTTGACGACCCCACCGGCGGCGTCGACCAGGCTCCGACGGACGGCCAGGGCCGGCCCCGACAGCTGCGACGCCGGCGTGGTGTCGGTCCGGCCGCGGACGGCCAGCCGGTGGGCGAACGACCGGTGGACCTCGGGCTCGTACGGCCGGTAGGGGATCCCCACCAACAGCTCGTCGCCGTCGGCGATGTTGGTGCGGGGAGCCGCCGCGGCGACGCCGGCGTCGGCCAGGGCGGCCACCAGCCCGTTGATCCATCCGGGCAGCGGGACGGTGCGCTCGTCGACCGCCACCACCAGGCCGTGGAGCGGAGGTCGGGCGGTGGGCCGGACCAATCGGCGGGGTCCTCGCAGCCGCCAGCTGCCGACGTCGCCGGCCGACCGTCCCGGGCCGACCACGACCACGTCGTCCCGGGGGGCCAGCGTCTCGCTCAGGACGGCGAGGAAGGCCCGGGTGGCGCTGCGGTCGACGCCGGCCAGGACGGCGACGGTGACCGGTTGGCGTGTCATCTCGGGCGGTCCCCCTACGGGTCCGGGCGCCCGGTGGTCCGTGGCGCGTCGCCGGGTCCATCGGCAGGAACCGGCCGCAGCTCAAGTCCGGAAGGCCGGACGGGGCCGGAACGGCTCGGTCGGGGTCGAGCAGCTCAAGTCCGGAGGTGGTCCGACCGATACCAGCCTTGCTCGCCGGGACGGGAGCACGCCCTCCGGCGGTCCATCGGGGGGTGGGAGCAGGAGCCAAGCACCAGGAACGGCTGCACATGGATGTGCAGCCCTATCGAATGAGGAGGATACGGATGTCTTCTCTTGTGGTCGACACCAACCTTTCAGCCATCACAGCGCTGAACGACTTGAATGCCACCAACAGCAAAATGTCCTCGGCCATCCGGGAGCTGTCGTCCGGCCTCCAGGTCCAGACAGCGGCTGACGGCCCGGCCCAGTACGTCACCAGCCAGGCGTTGGAGTCCCAGGCCAACGGGTACTCGACGGCCATCGCCAACGCCCAGGACGGCGTCTCGTTGATCCAGACCGCCTCGGGCGCGCTCAACCAGATCTCGTCGATCCTCCAGACGATGGACCAGCTGGCGCTGTCCTCGGCCAACGGGGCGACCAACGACGCCACCTCGCTGGCGGCGAACCAGCAGGAGTTCGCCGCGCTGCAGGCCGACATCAACCAGATCGCCGGCACCACCAGCTTCGGGCAGACCACGTTGCTGGACGGCAGCTTCTCCAACCAGACGCTGCAGGTCGGGGCGTTCAACATGACGAACCAGCAGATCAGCCTCTCCATCGCCGCCGCCACAGCCGGCTCGCTCGGCGTGACCTCCGGCGTGGTGGGCGTGGGATCGGCCGGGTCGGCCCAGGCCGCGGTGACCGCCGTGCAGAGTGCCATCTCGTCGGTCGACAGCATCGAGGCGTCGGTCGGCGCCGTCCAGAACGAGCTGCAGGCCATCGTGGCCAACCTGACCGTCGGCCAGCAGAACCTCTCGGCCGCCGACAGCCAGCTCGTCGACGTGAACATGGCCCAGGAGATGACCAACTTCTCCACCGACCAGATCCTGGAGCAGACCGGCGTCGCCATGCTGGCCCAGGCGCAACAGGCACCCCAGTTGGTCCTGAAGCTCATCTGATGAACCGCCTGGCCGGCCCCGGCCTCGACGTCGACCGATCTCTCCGCCGGGTCGACGTCGGGGTCGGGGCAGCCGGGCCCCGACCCGGGGCAACCCGATCCGTTGGCGGTCGGGCCCCGATCTGCGGCAGCCGGGCCGGCGAGGCCCCGACGACGGAAGTGGTGGGACAGTGACACTGGCCAGCGTGACCGGAGCCAACGGGAACCAGATCGTCGTCAACGGTCTGGAGTCGGGCATCAACACCACCCAGGTGATCGAGGCGTTGCTCCAGGGGTACCAGGCGCCCATCACCAGCGCCGAGGAGCAGCAGGCCACCGACACCAGCCAGGCCGCCGACTACCGGATGCTGAACACCGACTTCCAGGCGGTGCTGACAGCGGCCAAGACACTCGCTACCGCCTCGTCGTGGAACCTGGCCACGGCCACCACGTCGGACTCGACAGTGGCCACGGCCACAGCAGCGGCCGGGGCCCAGACCGGGTCGCTCTCCTTCACCGTCAACCAGCTGGCCCAGGCCAACGTCCTGGCGTCGGCGTCCGGGGTGTCCTCGCAGGGCCAGGTCGTCACCACCTCGCCTTCCCTCCTGCTGGCCACCGGGGCGTCCTCGATCGGTTTCAGCGCCCTCAGCGCCGGGTCGGGCCTCTTGATCGGATCGCACGCCGTCACGGTGACCCAGGCCTCGGCGGCGGCCACCGTCACCGGCCAGTCGGCCCTGGCGGCAACCACGGCCATCACGGCCGGGACCGACGACACCGTCGACCTCACATTGAACGGCACGGCCTACTCGCTCACCCTGGCCCCGGGCACAGCCCAGACCCCGACACAGCTGGCGGCGGCCTTCAACGCCGCGGCGACGGCGGCCGGGGCGGCGGTGAAGGCCTCGGTCGGTCCGACGGGGGCCATCCAGCTCGCCTCGGACCGCCAGGGCGGGCAGGCGTCGCTGGCCGTCACCGGCGGGGACGCCCTCTCGGCCCTCGGCCTCTCGGCCGGCCAATCGGCCACCGGGGCCGACGCCATCGTCACAGTCGACGGGACCAGCACCACCCTCTCGTCGATCGACCCCGGCCAGCAGGTCACCCTGGGGGCGCCCACCGGGGACCTGGTGGCCACGGTGGCCGCCGACCCCAACGCCGCCGGGTCACTGTTGGCGGCCGGAACCGCCCACGCCGCCAACGTGTCCACCGGCAGCGGCAGCCTCGCCCAGGTGGTGTCGGCCATCAACCACTCCGGACTGGCGGCCACCGCGGCGGCCGTCCAGCTGGCCAACGGGCAGTACATCCTCCAGGTGTCGGCCAACCAGACCGGCCAGAAGGGGGCGGTCACCATCGACCAGCAGTCCCTCGCCGGGTCACCGCTCGGCCAGGTCAAGACCATCGCCCAGGCCCAGAACGCCACCGTCTCGGTCGGGGGAGCCGACGGGTACACCCTCAGCTCGTCGAGCGACACCTTCGCCAACCTGCTCCCGGGAACGGCCATCACCGTCGCTTCCACCGGGGAGGCCACGGTGACGGTGACCCCGGATGCCACCGGCGAGGCGGCCAAGGTGTCCACCCTGGTCGCCGCGGCCAACAAGGCCCTGTCGGACATCACAACCTTGGCCGGGTACAACGCGACCACGAAGACGGCCGGCCCCATCATGGGGTCGGCGGTGGTGAGCGCCATCCGGCAGCAGATCCTCTCCATTGTCGGCAGCGTGTCCGGCACCTCCAGCCTCGGGAACTCGGCCGACGTGGGGATCACCCTGAACTCCGACGGGACGTTGAGCTTCGACCAGACCACCTTCGAGTCGGCCTACAGCGACGACCCGACGGCGGTGGCCGACCTGTTCACCCAGGGGGCGACCTTCGCCCCGTCCGCTTCCGGGCAGGCCGGTGAGGTCAGCCTGGTCTACGCCGGGAACAACACCGCGGCCGGCAGCTACGAGGTGACAGTGAGCCAGTCGGCCACCCAGGCCACCGATGCCGGGACGGCCATCGCCGGCGGGACCGTCGGGACCGGTGAGACCCTCACCTTCGTGCAGGGGGGGATCACCGCCCAGTACAGCACCTCCTCGGGAGAGAGCCTGGCCTCGGTGGAAGCCGGGCTCAACCAGGTGTTCGCCGCCGCCGGGATGACCATCACCGCCCAGCTCGCCGGCGGCGGGACCCAGCTGCAGGTGACCAGCAACGGGTACGGCAGCGCCGAGTCCTTCCAGGTGACATCCACCGACACCGGACCCGGCACCACCGGGCTGGCCGGCGGCAGCGCCGGGGTGGCGGTCGCCTTCGCCGGCACCGACGTGGCCGGCACGATCAACGGCGTGGCGGCCACCGGGAACGGGCAGGTGCTGTCGGCGCCGAACGACGACCCGACGCTGGCCGGGTTCTCGGTGCTGGTCAGCGCCACCGGGATCACCTCCCCGACGGACGTCGGCTCCATCAGCTACCGCCCCGGGGTGGCCCAGCAGCTGGTGTCGGTCATGAGCTCGGCCACCGACGTCTCCTCGGGGTCGATCACCAGCGCCATCAACACCCTCAACGCCGAGGCGACAGGGATGAACTCCCGGATCAGCATGTTGGAGAAGCTCGAGAGCTCCCAGCAGACCGTCCTGGAGCAGGAGTTCACCACCATGGAGACCAACCTCGGCCAGCTGAAGAACGAGAGCGCCCAGCTCTCCAGCCAGATCGCCCAGTTGTGACCATCGCCAGCCACACCGAAGCCGAACGGGTCGAAGCTGAACAGGCCGGCGCCGGACAGGCCGAAGCCGAGCGGGCCGAAGCCCTCCGCCGGCGGTACCTGGCCGACCAGGTCGAGACGGCCTCACCGGACCAGCGGCTGCTCATGCTGCTCGGCCGGCTCCTCCACGACCTCCGCTCGGCCGACGCCGCCTTCGAGGCCGGTGACCTGAAAGAGGTCAGCGACGCGTTGGTCCACGCCCAGGAGATCGTCCTCGTCCTTCGGGACACCCTCCGGGACAACGACTGGTCGGGGGCGGCGTCGCTGCGGTCGGTCTACGCCTTCCTCCACCGGCAGTTGGTGGCGGCGAACCTCGGCAAGGACCGATCGCTGCTACCCGAGTGCGTCGACATGGTGACCCGGATCACGGAGGCCAATACCCGGGCGGCGGCGGCCAACGCCGGCACGGTGTCGGTTGCCTGAGCGCGCCGCTCCGGAGGCGACCGCCCTGGATAGCTCCCCATGGGACGGGGTGTTGGAGGAGATGGAAGGCCGGTTGGCGGCCTGGTGGGCGGCGTTGGAGGGCCGGGGCCCGTTCCCGCCGGCCTACGAGATGGCGACCACACTCGGCCCGGTGCCGAGCCGGCTACGGCCGAAGGCCCTGGCCGTCCTGGCCGGACAGCGTGACGTGGAAGTGGCGATCCGCAACCGCCGATCGGCGATCGGCGCCCTCCTCCACGGGTCGGGGACGGCCGATCGGCGCCAGCCGACGCCGCGGTTCGTCGACGGGCGGGCCTGACCGCTAGCCCCTCGGTCAAGAGAACCCCTCAAGCCAGACAATCCCCTCAAGCCAGACCGGGGAGCGTCCGATGAGTCTGCCAGCGGGGCGAGGGATCGCCAGCTGACGTCGCCCAGGACGGGCTCAGGGACGGTACGCCGGATCGGCGGGCCGGTACAGATGTCCGAAGGGGTGCGCTCGTGGATGGCCAGATCGTCGATGTCCTGCAGTTTGCGCTGGACGGGGTCTCCCAGCAGCAGGAGGCCGTGGCCAACAACCTCGCCAACCTCAACACCCCCGGCTACACGGACACCGAGGTCACGTTCCAGCAGAGCCTCGAGCAGGCACTCGGCGCCGACGGCGGTGGCACAGCCACCATCACCCAGGTGCCGTCCACCAGTGCCGCGGCGACTGACGGGAACAACGTGGACCTGGCGTCCGAGCTGACCGAGGCCGAACAGTCGACCCTGCAGTACCAGGCGCTGAGCGAGGCGGTCAACGCCCAGTTCCGCCTGGTGCAAGGGGCGTCAGGAGGGAGCTTCTCATGAGCTTGTTCGGGGTGCTGCCGGTCGCCACGTCCGGCGCCGACGCCATGCAGACCTGGATCGACACGTCGGCCGGCAACCTGGCCAACATGGACGACGCGGTGCCGACCGGCCAGCCGGCCTACGCCGAGGAGACCCCGTTCCTGGCACCGGCTGGGAACCAGGTGCCGGGGACACCCGGGGAGGGGGTGGCCGTCACGACGATTGAGCTGGGCGACACCACAGGGGTGGTGGCCCACCAGCCGGGCAATCCGATCGCCGACGCCCAGGGGAACGTCAAGCTGCCGGACGTGTCGGTGGCCGACCAGTTGACCGGGATGATCGAGGCCCAGGAGAGCTATCAGGCCGACACCGTCGTGATGGCGCGGGCCCAGGCGGCGTACACCGCCGGCCTGACCATCGGTGATTGACCGTGCCGATCCCGCCGATCCCCCCGATCCCTCCCCTCCCGGCGACGCCGGCGCCGACCGCCACGGCGGCCCCGACGGCGACGTCACCCACGGAGAAGGGCTTCGCCACAGTCCTCAGCAGTGCCCTGGACACGGTCCAGAAGGCGCAGAACACCGCGGCGGCTGACGAGGCCCAGGCGGCCGCCGGGCAGGGCAGCCTCACCGACACCATGATCGCCGCCTCCCAGGCGTCGCTCGACACCCAGGTGATGACCTCGTTGATGGACAAAGGCCTGGCGGCGTACACCTCGATCGCCACCATGACCATCTGACCGGCCGATGGCTCTGGTTCCCGCCGCCGAGTTCACCCGGATGAAAGAGGGCGCCCGTCGGTTCGCCGCCGGGTTCACCCCCGGGCAGAAAGCCGTCACCATCGCCGCCGTGCTGGGGGCGGTGATCGTCGGCATCGTGTTCATGGTGCTGTCGGGCAAGCCGACGTACTCGCCGCTCTTCACCAACCTGTCGGCCTCGGACGCCGGGGCCGTCACCCAGAAGCTGACCTCCGACCACGTCCCCTACCAGTTGGAGAACGGGGGGTCGACGATCCTGGTCCCCCAGAACGACGTCGACCAGGAGCGATTGGCGGTGGCCCAGGCCGGGCTGCCCACCCAGAACACCGTCGGCCTCACACTGATGGACAAAGAGGGGCTGACCACCTCGCAGCTGACGCAGCAGGCCGACTACCTGCAGGCCATCCAGGGTGAGCTGGAGCAGACCATCGACGCCATCGGCGGGGTCAAGAGCGCCCAGGTCAACGTGGCCGTACCCGCCGACCAGACGTTCGCCCTCAACAACACCAACCCCACCGGCGCCTCGGTACTGGTGTCCCTCAGCCCCGGGCACACCCTCTCCCACGGCGAGGTCCAGGCCATCGTCCACCTGGTGTCGTCCAGCGTGCCCGGGCTGACCGCCGCCGACGTGACGGTGGCCGACTCCAACGGGACGTTGCTGGCCGGACCGGGCGTCTCCCAGAACAACGCCGGCCAAGCGCAGGCCTACGACGCCTCGCAGCAGGCGAAGGTGGCGGCGTACCTGGCCACGATCTTCGGGACGGGCAACGCCGACGTGCAGGTCAACGCCACCGTCGACCAGAACCGGGTGAGGACGAACACCCAGTCGATCGTCCCTGGGCCCAACGGTGCCCCCACCAGCTTCTGCACCAACACCAAGCAGTCGTCGACCAAGTACACCGGCACCGGGACCCCCTCCGGCGGAGCAGCCGGGACGACGACGGCGCCGGCGATCACCGGTGGCAACGGGACCTACACACAGTCGTCGAGCACAACGACCTGTGAGGCCAGTACCCAGACGCAGACGGTGACCCAGGCGCCCGGAGGGGTGACGCAGCAGTCGGTCGCCGTGCTGGTGAACGCCCGGGCGGTCCCCAAGGGGACCAACATGACACAGATCCGGGCGGGCGTCTCGGCCGCGGCCGACCTGCAGCCGGCGCGGGGCGACGTGCTGAGCCTGACGGTGGCCAAGTTCAACACCAACGCGGCCGCCAAGGCGGCGGCGGCCGCTCGGGCGACGGCGGCGGCCAACTCCCACGACCAGATGGTGTCGATCATCAAGGACGCCGTGGCGGCCCTGGTGGTGTTGGCGCTGGTGTTGCTGATCTGGCTGAGCTCCCGCCGCCGCCGGCGTCGGTTGCCGCCGGTCGAGGGCCTGGCGACCGCCGCCCTCCAGGCGAGCCAGTTCGTACCCGTGGCTGAAGACCCGGTCACCGCGGAGCTGCCCATCTCCGCCCCGGCCCTGCCGCCCCGGGAGAAGATGGCCGGCAGCATCGAGGAGTTCATCGACGAGCAGCCGGCGGAGGTGGCGGCGGTGCTCCGGAGCTGGCTGCAACGGACCGGCTCGTCGTCGGAGGCGCTGACGCCGTGAACCTGACCGGCCCCCAACGCGCTGCGGTCATCGTCGCCCAGCTCGACGACGACCGGGCCCACCAGGTGCTCCGATCGCTGAGCGAGAACGAGGTCATCCGGTTGATGGCCGAGGTGGCGAACCTGCCCTCGCTGGCCGTCGACGACGTCCGCGGGATCGTGGAGGAGTTCACCACCGAGACCGGGGCCTACCTCCAGGTCCGCCAGGGCGGGATGGAGCTGGCCCAGCGGTGGCTCCACGACCGGCTCGGCGGCGCTCGCGCCGCCGAGGTGATGGCCGAGCTGGAGCTGATGGCCAAGGACCAGCCGCTCGCCTTCTTGAACCGTATCGACCCGTCGCAGGTGGCCGGGTCCCTGGCCGACGAGCATCCCCAGACGGTGGCGGTCGTGCTCGCCAACATCTTCCACGAGCACGCCGCCCGGGTCGTCGACCGGTTCGACCAGGATCGGCGGCCGGACATCGTGCGGCGCATGGCCACCATGGGGTCGGTCCCGCCGCAGTCGGTGCAACGGATCGCCGACGAGCTGACCAACCGGCTTTCGGCCGTCCTGCGGGCCGGCGGCCCGGCCGACGTGGGGGGCGTCACGGCGGCCGCCGCCGTCCTCAACAACGTCGACCGGGCGGCGGAGAAGCAGATCCTGGCCAGCCTGGAGCAGACCAACCCCGATCTGGCCGAGGTGATCAGGAGCGAGATGTTCGTGTTCGACGACGTCGTCCAGCTGGACGACGTCACCCTGCAGTGGGTGCTCCGGTCGGTTGTCCTGAACGACCTGGCCCTGGCGCTCAAGACGGCCACCCCCGACGTGGTGGAGAGGTTCATGCGGAACATGTCCGAGCGGGCGGGCGACGACCTGGTCGAGGAGATGGCCTCCCTCGGTCCGCAACGGCTGTCGGTCATCGAGGCGGCTCAGGCCACCGTGGTGCGGGCCGTCCGCGAGCTGGCGGACAGCGGGACCATCGTCATCGGGAGGGGCAGCGATGAGCTCATCGCCTGAGCGGTCGGGGCGGAAGAGCCGGGTGATCTCCCGCCCGTGCGGCCCGTTGCCGGCGTTGCCGTTGACGTCCCTGGTCGGACCCGTGCCGGCCGGGATCGTCGAACCGGGCGACGGGGTGAACCGGCCGGAGTGGCCGGTGCCGGTCCCGTTGGTCGACCGCCTCCGGGAGGCTCGCCAGGCCGGCTTCGAAGAAGGCCGCCTCGCCGGGCTGGAGGAGGCAGCCGCCTCGGCGGAGGTGGACCGCCTGGTCGCCGCCACCGCGGCCGCCGACCAGCTGGCCCGGACGGCCGCCGACGTCGGGGACCAGCGGGCGGCCGTGGTGGCCGAGGTGGCGTCCGACGTGGTGGCCCTCGCCTTCGAGCTGGTCGAGGTCCTGGTCGGGCGAGAGGTGGCCCTGAGCGACGACCCGGGACGCGACGCCGTGGCCCGGGCGCTGGCGCTGGCCCCCGAGGGCGAGGACCTCGTCGTGCGGGTCCACCCGTCCAGCCGGATCGACCGGGCCGAGATCGAGCAGCTGGTGGCCGACCCTCGGGTCACCGTCGTCGAGGACCCCGACGTCGCCGCCGCCGGCTGCCTGGTGAAGGTCGGCTCCTGCCACATCGACGCCCAGATCGCCCCCGCCCTGGCCCGGGTCCGGGCGTGCCTGGAGGCAGCGGCCCCAACCCCGGCCCCGCCCCCGCCCCCGGCCTCGTCCCCGGCCCCGCCGGCAGGAGGACGGCGATGAGCATCCTGGCCTCCCCTTCGTTGCTGGCCTCGCTCCGGTCGGCCGCCAGCCCGCGCCGCACCGGCCGGGTGACCCGGCTGGTCGGCCTCCGGGTGGAGGTCGAGGGGATCGACGCCGCCGTCGGCGAGGCCGTGTGGATCGAACGGGCCGGGAGCGGCGAACGGCTGCCGGCCGAGGTGGTGGCGGTGCAGGGGACCAGCCTGGCCTGCATGCCGCTGGGGGAGCTCTCCGGGGTCCGCTATGGGGACGTGGTGGAGGCAGCCGGGAGGCCGTTGCCCCTCACCGTCGGGCCGGCCATGCTCGGTCGGGTCGTGGACGGCCTGGGCCGGCCGATCGACGACGGACCGCCCATCGTCGACGGCGAGGACGTCGGCGTGGACGCCGCCCCTCCCCACCCGCTCCGCCGGGAGATGGTGGACCGGCCGCTGGCCTTGGGGGTGCGGGCCCTCGACACCGTGGTGCCCTGCGGGCGGGGGCAGCGCCTCGGGATCTTCGCCGGTTCGGGGGTGGGGAAGTCGAGCCTGCTGTCGATGATCGCCCGGGGGACCGACGCCGAGGTGTCGGTGGTCACCCTCATCGGGGAGCGGGGCCGGGAGGTCAGCGAGTTCATCCAGCGCGACCTGGGCCCGGAGGGGCTGGCCCGATCAGTGGTGGTGGTGGCCACCTCCGACCAGCCCGCCCTGGTGCGGATCCGGGCCGCCTTCACCGGGACCCGGATCGCCGAGTGGTTCCGGGACCAGGGCCGCGACGTCGTCTTGATGATGGACAGCCTCACCCGGTTCGCCATGGCCCAGCGGGAGGTGGGCCTGTCGGCGGGGGAGCCACCGGCCACCCGCGGGTACCCGCCTTCCGTCTTCTCGTTGTTGCCGAAGCTCCTGGAGCGGGCCGGCGCGGCCGAGCAGGGGAGCATCACCGGTCTGTACACCGTCCTGGTGGAGGGCGACGACATGAACGAGCCCATCGCCGACGCCGCCCGGTCGATCCTCGACGGCCACGTCGTTCTCTCCCGGCGGTTGGCGACGGCCGGTCACTTTCCCAGTATCGAGATCCTCGATTCCATCTCCAGGGTCGAGCCGGCCATCACCACCCCGGACCAGCGGGCGCTCGTCCGCGAGCTCCGCCGCCTGCTCGCCGCCTACCGGGACGCCAAGGACCTCATCGAGATCGGCGCCTACGCCCAGGGCGCCAATCGGCTGGTCGACCGGGCCATCGACCTGCGGGAGCTGATCGACGGCTTCCTCCGCCAGGAGGTCTCGGTCACCTGTCCGGCGGAAGAGTCCTGGGCCTGCCTGGCCGCCCTGCTCGCCCCGGCGACGGCGGCGGCAACCGCGACATCCCCGGCCACGGCGGCCGCGGCCGGGACGGTGGCGGCGTGACCGGCCGGTACCGGTTCCGCCTGGCGACGGTCCTGCGGGTCCGCCAAGCCGAGGAGGACCAGGCCTCCGACACCCTCCGGCGGGCCAACGAACGCGTCCGGGAGCTGCTGGCGGCCCGAGACCGGGAGGCCGCCCGGTACCGGTCGCTGCCGGTGGCCGACGGCTCGATGACGCTGCCCGAGTTGCGCCAGGAGCAGGCGGCTGCCTCGCTGGTGGCCGAGGCGTTGACCGCCGCCGACCAGGCCGCCATGGCGGCGGCGTCCGACGCCGTGCAGGCCCAGGTGGCCTGGTCGACGGCGGTTCGACGAGTGACCGTGCTCGAACGGTTGGACAGTCGCCGGCGGGCCGAGCACGACGCCGAGGTCCGCCAGGCCGACGTCAAGGAGGTCGACGACCTGGTGACGGCCCGGTTCGGAGCGACGCCATGACCGACGCCGTCTCGGCCATCCAGGGGTGGATCGCCCAGGTCCACACCGAGATGGCTGGAGTGCCGACCCAACTGGAGGACGTGGCCCCCTCCGGCGACTTTGCCTCCGTGCTGGCCCAGGTCGACTCGACCCTGGCCGCCGGGCCCACCGGATCGACATCGGACGGCTCGGCCGCCGCGGCCGGCACCGGGGCCGGCACCGCGGCCGGGTCGACCACGGCGGCCGGCACCGACGGCCTGACCGGGCTGGCCGGCGGCACCGACGGCCTGGCCGGGATGATCGGCACCGGGAGGCTGGCCGGGATGATCGGCGCCAACGGTCGGTCGACGACCGGGACCGGCGGGGGGTCGGCGTCGGGTTCGGCCGTGGTCGCCGAGGCCGAGCAGTTCCTC
>Ga0134126_10000479_pt1 | contig 51421 bp, 39 predicted proteins | sample KB31752_FD_96881 | JGI IMG/M metagenome (GOLD analysis project Ga0134126, IMG submission 96881) | Terrestrial soil microbial communities with excess Nitrogen fertilizer from Kellogg Biological Station, Michigan, USA - KB3-175-2 | ecosystem: Environmental > Terrestrial > Soil > Unclassified ...
ATTACATTGAAGCTGGTGTTCAGCACCAAGGGAATGCCGGTTAGCCGATGGAACTCCTCGATCAGGAGATAATAGCGCTCGTTCATCTCTCGCGTGACGCTTTGCAGGCGGCCCGTTTGGTTGACATGGACGACGCCGGGCACCTTGTCCACCACTTCGGGACGGAAGCGAAGTGTTCGCTCCATGTACGGCGATTCCTGGTAAGGCTCGAAGTATTCCGGGCCGTGCTGGTGCAGGATGGACGGAGCGAAGGGACGAAATTCCTCGCGAAACTTGACTCGGCCATTGATCTGGTCCTTGATATCCGGCCGGCGCGCATCGGCGAGGATGGAACGATTGCCCAGCGCCCGAGGGCCGAACTCGGCTCGTCCCTGGACCCAGCCGATGATCCGGCCTTCGGCCAGCGCCTGGGCGGCGACCCGATGAATCTCTCCCGGCCGGTGACTAACCTTCTGAGGCGAATTAAAACGAACAAGGTTATCGAGAGCCTCACGCGACAGGGACGAACCCAGGTACGGAGTATGCGAGGCGGCGCGCGGTTTCCAGTCGAGGTGATCGTGCCGGTAAGCGAGGAAGGCGGCACCGATGGCGTTGCCATCGTCGGCGGGCGCGGCGAAGACGTGCAGGTTCTTGAACGGCGTGCGCTCCAGGATCACGCCGTTGCACGAGGAATTGAGAGTGCAGCCGCCGCCGAGGACGAGATTGTCGGAGATGCCGAGTTTCGCCAGGGTGTTCAGCATCTCGATCATCGTCTCCTCGAAGACCAACTGGCCGGTGCAGGCCAGGTCGGCGGGGCCGCAGTCGGGCAGGTCGCGGCCGGGCACCCATTGATCGAACAGAGGCCCGCGCCGGACGGATAATCCATCGACGATGAGCTTTTTCTTCAGCGCCTTGTACACGTCTTCGTTGCACCGTCCATAGGGGGCCAACCCCATGACCTTCCATTCTTCGCCCTTGACGGGGTCGAATCCGCAGGCGATGCAGAGCCAGGTGTAAAAGAAGCCCAGACTGCCGATGCTGCGCCGACTTTGGGGCAGGCGGTCGATTCGGCCCTCGTGGTAGCGATAGAACGCGGTAGTCGTGCCTTCGCCAAAACCGTCCACGACGGCGCAGACGGCCTCGCGGAATGGGCTGGTGTAACAGGCGGCGGCGGCGTGCGTCAGATGATGGTTGAATGCGGTGGTCGTCAGTCGTCGCGCGGGTTTGTGCCCCGCCTTTTGGGGAGCCAGCGCATTGGCCGCGGCATGCCGGCTGAAGGCGTCGCCAAAGCGCAGGCTCTCCGAGGCCATCGACAGACTCATGCTCTGCGATTTCAGAAAATAGCGATAGATGCCCCATTTAGCCGCGCGAGGTCCAGCTTCCGAAATGAACGGGGCGAGTAAGCCGCGCACCATCTCGGCGACGCGACAACGACGCTCGGCCCGCGCACTCCATGTCTTGGCGATCACGAGGTCCGCATCCGGCTCGCAGTACTTGTTGATAATGGGAACGCCATGCGAATAACTATCGGGCAGGCAGTTGAAGGCGCGCTTGGTCTGAAAGGGGCGTTCGGACGCTTCGGCAAAGACCAGTTCGCCGCGCGCGTTGACGATGGCCAAGGCGGGGTCGTGGAAGGTACATGCCAAGCCGATGTAATTTCGGTTCATGGGAGATCCTACCAATTGTGCCTGAAAGGCATTAACAGAATGACCTACTAGCCCGGAGCGCCAGCGACGGGACCGTGCAACCCGTCGCTGGCGCTCCGGGCTAGTCGTCAAAAAGTTAGTGCTTCTGAAGTGAGTCCTCAAGGATGAAAGCCGCCACCTTGCGAAATCATTGCGGCCCATCCTCGTAAAGCGTAAACTCCATTGGTCGAGAAAGAATAATATTTTTGGCTATTCAACTTCCGTTTACCAGCGTTTCCCAAAATGAGCAACACCGCGATTCAACTTAGCATCCAGTATATCCAGGCGGGCGATCTCGACCGAGCCGAGGAGACGCTTCAGCAACTGCTCCGCGAGACCCCCGACGACATCCAGGGCTTGTGCCTGCTCGGCTCGATTCATCAGGCGCGCGGCAACCTGGAGGAGGCGTTGGGGCTATTCAAGGAGGCCGCCAGCCGCGACCCCCAATCCGCGGCTCCCTGCAACCACATGGGCAGCGTCTTCATCCAGGCGCGGCAACCGAACGAGGCCATCGTTTGCTTGGAGGAGGCTCTGCGGCTGGATCCCTTTTCCTCCGAGGCCTACAACAATCTGGGCAAGGCTCACCTCCTTCACAAGAGAGAAACCGACGCGCTGGCCTGCTTCCGCGAAGCCGTCCACCTCTACCCCGACTACGTGGAGGCGCTCAACAACCTATCCCTGATGCACATCGCGCGGCGCGAGTTCGATGAGGCTCGGCTGCTGCTCGAACGCCTCGTGCAGATCGCGCCCGCGTACCCCGGCGCGCTGGTGGGCCTGTCCGTCATCCACTTCGAGAAGGGTGAACTGGATCAGGCTCTGACCGTGGCCCAGCAGGCCTTGCAGCTCGACCCTCGACTGGCGGCCGTGCAGGATCAGGTCGGCGTGGTATTGCTCAAGATGGGCCGATACGAGGAAGCGGTCGAGCATTTTCGGCAGGCTCTTCAGATTGCCCCGCAATATAACCAGGCCAACGAACACCTTGGGCTGGCTCTGGTCGCTCTGCGCCGCCTGGACGAAGCGGCGGTCTGTCTGCGGCGGGCGGTCCAGTTGGATCCCGCCAATGGCCGCGCCCTGAGCAACCTGGTGGCCGTCCTCATGGAACTGAGACGTTGGGCGGACGTGGCGGAACTTGCCTCCCAGGCCGTGCAGCGCCAGCCGAACTCTCCCGAAATGTTCCACAACCTCGGCCTGGCGTACTTCAATCTTCGGGATCCCGGTCGGGCGATCGCCGCCCTGGAGCAGGCCTTGAAACTGCGCCCGGACTATCCCGAGGCTCTCTGTGATCTGGGTATGGCGTTCATCAATATCCGCCAGTTCCCTCGCTCGATGGAAGTGCTTCACCAGGCTCTCCGGTTGAAACCGAATTTTCCCTCGGCCCTCAATAACCTCGCCCTCGTGTACGACCATCTCCACCAGCACGACGAGGCGTGCGCGACTTACGAAGAGGCGGTGCGCCTGCGGCCGAATTTTCCCAAAGCGCTGGGCGGTCTCGCCAACGTCTACAAGACTCTCGGCCGGCTGGAAGAGGCCATCGCCTGTTACCGCCGGTGCATCGCCCTGGACCCGCGCCAGGCCGTGATGTACAGCAATCTGCTGTATTGCCTCCACTATTTGCCTGGCCTGACCCCGGAGAGCATCTTCAGCGAATACCTTACCTGGGCGCGCCACCATGCCGTCCCGCCTTCCTTCCTCCGGCCGCACTCCAACGTCCTCGATGCCGACCGCCGTCTCCGCATCGGTTATGTGTCCGCCGATTTTCGCGAACACGTCATGGGCTGCTACGCCGAGCGCGTCTTGCAGGCACGCACCCGTGAACGCTTTGAAGTCACCTGTTATTCCAACGGGGGCAAAGGCGACGACACCACCCGGCGCATCCGGGAATTGGCCGATCAGTGGCGCGACATCCGTGATCTTTCCGACGACAAGGTCGAGGAATTGATCCGCCAGGATCGCATCGACCTGCTTGTGGATCTGAGCGGTCACATGGGCGGCAACCGCATGTCGCTCTTCGCCCGCAAACCGGCTCCCGTGCAGGTTACCCACTACGGTTACCAGTTCACCAGCGGCAATCCCGCTATCAATTATCGGATCACCGATGCCGTCTGCGATCCGCCGGGAATGACCGAGCGCTATCACACCGAGCAACTCGTCCGCCTGCCGGAGATTCACTGGTGCTATCGGCCGAACCTGGACATGGAGGTCAACGACTTGCCGGCGTCGTCGGCCGGATACGTGACCTTTGGAGTTCTCAACGCTTTCTCGAAGCTGACGACTACGGCCATCGCTCTGTGGGCGCAAATCCTCGCCCGCCTGCCCGATTCCCGCCTCCTCATCCTGGCGGGGGTCAGTCCGCGGGCCGACCAGAGGCTGCGGGACGCCTTTTCTGAACATGGTATCGATCCGGGCCGCTTGACCCTGATGAGCAAACGATCTCGGCCGGAGTACTTCCGGCTCTATCAGGGTGTGGACCTCTGTCTCGATTCGTTCCCCTACACCGGCTGTAACACCACCTGCGACTCGCTGTGGATGGGCGTGCCGGTGGTGACTCTCGCGGGGCAGACCGCCATAGCTCGTCAGGGGGCGAGTCCGCTGGCGCACCTGGGACTGCACGACCTGATCACGGGGAGCGCGGAAGAGTATGTGGAAACGGCGCTTCGTCTCGCCGCGGATCGGCCGCGACTGGTGGAGTTGCGGGCAACCCTCCGCGAGCGCATGAGTCGTTCCACGTTGATGAATATCGAGCGATTCACCCAGCAACTCGAAGAAGCCTATCGCTGGATGTGGCGTCAGTGGTGCTTCCAGCGGCGAGCGAGGTCGCGTTAGGGGCACGAACACAATGAATTGCCAGCCCGCAGCGCCAGCAAGGGACGAGATAACCCTTGCTGGCGCTGCGGGCTGGCCTTTAGGGTTTCTTACCGCCTCGAAGCGCATGAAATAGCCCGCGGACGTTTGTCCGCGGGCCAAGAGATTACAGCGAGAGCGCCGGAAGTGATACCGACGCGGAGCTAGGTTTACCCCTGCCCACTCACGAACTGATTGCCCGCATTGGTGCCGGCTGAGAAGGCCGCCCCCACGAGACCACCCCCGAAGGGGATGTTGTTCAGGATCTGCTGCATGAGTGCCTGTGCCGAGGGCAGCGGGACACCACCGAGGGAGAGGATGCCGTGATGAACGAGAACCAACTCCGCAGCGTCAATGGCGATCGTGAAGAGCGCCGTGAAGGTGTCCGGCGACGACGGTGTCACTGTGACCGCGCCGGTACTCGCGACCGCACCCGTGACCGTGACCGGACCGGTACTTGTGATCGACGGGCTTGGGGGCGGACTCGAACTGGTGACAACCAGATGGCCAAAGCCGCTGCTGTCGGTGAAGTTGCCGGTGCTGTCGTGGTAGATCTCCGTCAGGGTGTAGGTGCCCGGAGCCAGGCCAGCCGGTACGGTCAACGTGACCGTCGTCGACGGTCCTGTACTCGTTGCCGTGAACGTACTCGAGTTCGTGCTGATCGGAACGCCGTTATTCAGCAGGGTGACTGTCACCGTGCCGGCGTTGACCGGTCCGCCGGTGCTGTTGACCAGCACGGGGATACCCGTGGTCTGGCTGGACGCGCTTTCGACGACCGAGCCATCGCCCGCCGTGAGGGTGGTCCCCGCGGCGACCAAAGGCGCCGCCAACTTGGTCAACGTCTCGGTGCCGCTGGAGTTGTTGAATTGACCGTTGGTGCTGTTGTAGACAGCCTTCACGGTGTAATTGCCTGCCGGCAGATTGCTCGGCAGGTTGAAGGTGGTGGTGGCCTGACCGATGGACGACACGGGGGCCGTCACCGAGCCGGCGACCGGGACGTTGCTGGCATTGAGCAAGCTGAAGGTGATCGTGCCGCCGGTGAGCGGGCCGTTGATCGGTCCGCTGCTGTCGGAGACCGTGACTTCCAGGTTCACGGACGTGGTGCTGGACGACACCGTGAGCGCAGGCGGCGAGAAGACGAAGTTGAGGGCAGCGTTCGCCGCATTGAACTCGACGGCGCCCATGTCGATGATGTTCTGGAGGACGCGCGGGCCACCGGCTTCATCGGTGGCGTCGCTGCTGTTGCTGAAGCCCTCCGCCTGAGCGATGTTATCGACGACACTGTTGGTCCCGGCGTTGACGACCTGGCTTCCCGGCAGCAACGGATAGTAAGCTGGTCCCGTAGTCGGCGTCACCAGGGCACCCAGCTGCGGCGCGTGATTGTCGACGATGTTGTCGAGGAACGGCTCGTTTTCGATCGGACTTAGCCAGCCGTTGAGCTGGATCGGGATGGGGCCGCTGGAGATCGGGTAGGCTCTGTTGTCGATTTCGCTGACGAAGTTGTGGGAGTTGTTTTGATTGACCACCCCGAAGTAGTCGGGGGACGGACCCTGGTTGTCCTCCAGGATGTTGTTGGTTAACAGCGGTGCGTCGGAGGTGGAGCTGCTTATCTGCGCGGGTCCGCCGCCGCAGTTATAGCTGTAATCATTGTCGCTGCCGTAATAGATACCGCCACCGTCGGATTGATCCGAGGTGTTGGTGTTTCCGCTGCCTGAGCGGACCACGTTCTCGAAGAAGGTGTTGTTGGTGAAGAAGGTGTGCGAGGCCTGTCCGCTGACGAAGGCGCCGCCGCCCTCGCCTATTCCTTGGGTGCCCACGTCGCCGTTGGCGCCGATGGTGGTGCTGGCGAAGTTCGCGCCGCCGTGGCCGGCCGCGCCGCCGTTGCCGCCGGTGGCCTTGTTCAAGGCTACCGTGCTGTTAATGATGGAGATGCCCGTGGGGTCGAGGCCCAGCCACATGCCGCCGCCCTCACCCTCACCGCCAGCGCCGCCGTCGCCGCCCTCGCCGCCGCTGCCGCTGGCACCGCTGGAACTGCTGGAGCTACCGCCGCCGGCGCCGGCTTGGCCGCCAGGGCCGCCCTGACCGCCGGCGCCACCGTTGCCGCCGACTGCCTGGTTCAGCAGGAACGTGGTGTTGACGACGGTAGCCTGCATGTCGTATAGTTCCGCGCCGCCGCCAAAGGCGGAGCCGCCATGTCCACCGTCACCGCCTTCCCCACCGCTGCCGCCGTTGCCGCCGCTGCCGCTGCCGGTGGCGTTGCCGCCAGCGCCGCCGTGGCCGCCGAGACCGCCGGCGCCGCCGTTGCCGCCGCGGGCGATATTATTCTGGAAGGTCGAGCCGCTAAGGAGCAAGGGCTGAGAATCCGAGGCGTAGATGCCGCCGCCGGAGGCCGAGCCGCCGTGTCCGCCTTCTGAGAAGGAGGCAGTCGAGCCGCCGGTGCCACCGGTGCCGCCGCTGCCGCCGCTGCCGCCGCCAGTGCCTTGGCCGCCTTGACCGCCGTGGCCTCCTTGGCCCCCCTTCCCGCCCTGACCGCCGAGCGCGGAGTTTGTCAAGAACGTCACGCCGCTGATCGTGCCGGGACCGGCTTCATAGACATAGATCCCGCCGCCGTAGGCGGAGCCGCCGTCGCCACCCTCCTCGCCTTCGCTGCCGGAATTGCCGCTGCCGCCGCCGTTTCCGGCCGCGCCGGGTGTGCCGGCTTTTCCGGGGCCGCCGTTGCCACCGGCTCCACCGATGGCGCTGTTATTGGATACCAACCCTCCGGTGATAGTGTAACTCGTCACGTTATAGAGATACATACCGCCACCGTAGGCGGAGCCACCGGTGCCGCCTTCGGCACTGATGGTGGAGGAGCGATTCGCCCCATTGGCACCTTGGGCAGTGTTCCCGGTGATGGTGCTGGTGGTGATGCTGACCACGCTGGGACCGGAGACGTACACGCCGCCGCCATACGCCGAGTAACCGTCGCCGGAGCCGGTGGTGCCGGTGCCGGTGGCGAAGTTGTTCTGGATGACGCTGTTGACGATGGTCAGATTGCCGCCGCCCGAGACGTAGACGCCGCCGCCGTAGGCGCTGGGATCATCGCGGACTACGTTGTTCTGAACCACGTCGCTGTTGAGCGTCAGACCGCCGCCCGTGTCGTAGATGGCACCGCCCTTACTACTATCGGGATTGCCGCCCTGGAGCGTCAGGTTGTTCAAGGTCAGATCTGCAGCCTTATCGACCTTGAATAGTCGCGATTCGTCAAAGGCGTTGAGGGTCGCGTTGGAGCCGGTGGGCGCTTGAATGGTCAGATGGGCGTCCGTAATCTCCAGCTGCCGGTTCAGATTGTAGACGGGCGACGTGAGATTGATGATGTACTGGTTCGTCGGATTGCCGTTGGCAATGGCGATGTCGGCCTCCAGCGTGGCGACGTTGCCGGCGGAAAGCACGATCGGGCCGGTGGTCGGAGTTACCCGATCCTCCAGCGCCTCCAGACGGAGGTAAACCGGCCGGCGAGTCTGCGCCGCCTGGCGGCGACGGACGTTCCGCGAGCGCGGTAGGCCCAACAGTTTGTGAAACCACAAGGAGCGAAACATGGACGTCCTCCTAATACTGAGGAGACAGAGGGACCGTTGGGGATCCGTCCCCCCGCACGCGGAAAGACACTTCCGCGCGCGGCACCGCGACGACCGGCACCGGGCCGGCCGTCGCAGTCGTGTCATCCGATGAGTTGCTCTTCGGGCTGCGGAAGGGAACGGGGCAGCCGTGAAAATAGGGGTTGCAGGCTCTTCTCGTAATGCCGCCAGCGGGCGACGGAACGCCGGTAAATCGGCTGGCGCACCTGCGAGAGGCTGGCCGTGCGGACGGCGCGCTGGCTACGGTGGAAGTCCAGACAGGCAGGCTCCCACTCCAGGCCGAGGAAGTCCAGGGCGCGGCGCGCCACCCCTTCCAGATCCTCGACCGTATCCTCGTAATTGATCTCCAGCATCGGCACGGGCAGAACGGTCCGCCAGTGTTCGCTGAGGCGGCAATACTGGGCGAAGCGCGAGGCGATCTGGTCGGGGTTGTTCGCCCAGGGAATCTCGCGGAAGTGGGTGATCCAGCAGGAGACGGCCACGTCGCGCAGGTCGCGTCGGCAGTGCAGGAAGCGGGCGCGCGGGAAGAGCGCGGTCAGCAAGCCGAGGTAGAGATAATTGTCCGGCATCTTGTCGATGATGCGGTCGGCCGTGTTGTTGAGCGCGTTGAGGCAATCGAGGTGGGCCTTGGCCAACCCCTGAACGGTGCGGGCGTCGATAACTTGCAGCACGTCGAAGGCCCGCGATTCGCTGTGGGCGTTCTCGCCGCCGCCCAGCGCCTCGAAGTTGTCGCGAGCGAAACGGAGTTCGCCGGCACCGTAGACCCGCGAGTGGCTGCCCAACACCTGTTCCAGCAGAGTCGTGCCGGAGCGCGGCAGGCCGACGATAAAGACGGGGCGTTCCGTGTCGAGTCCGAAGCCGCGCACCCGTTCAAAGAACTCCGGGGTGAAGACGCGGATCATCCGATCGACGAAGGCGACATGGCTGTCGGAACTATAGTTCTTGCCGCGCTGCTGGCGAACCGTGCCTTCGAGATCGTTGGCCTGCATCAGATGTTGGGCCGCCTCCTCGTATTGGCCGCGGGCATCGCAGACCTGGGCCAGGCCGAACAGCAGGGTGGCGCGCTCGTGTTCGGTCAAGTTTGGGTCGGCCAGCAGCCGGCGCAGGGCGTCGAATTCCTCGGCGGGAACCTTGTCGCGCAGATGGGTGGCGAGTTGGCCCAGAGCCGGGGCGCAGCGCGGGTTGACGCGCAGGGCGTTGCGGAAGCAGGCCAGGGCTTCCTCGCGCTGGTTCAACTCCAGCAACACTTCGCCCAGCCGGCAGTTAAGGCTCGGATCGTCGGGGCGCTCCGCGAGCAGGGCGCGATATTCCTTGCCGGCGTCCTCGATCCGGCCCTGATCGAAGCGTAAGCGGGCCAGGATCAAGCGGGCGTCCGGCTGGCGCGGGTCGAGTCGCCGCGCGGCGACCACATGCGATTCCGCCGCGACAAAGTCGCGGCGCTCGAAGGCCAGGGTGGCCAGGTTGCTGTGGCCGCGCGCCGACTGTGGATCCAGTTGCACGGCCTGGCTGATCCAGCGTTCGGCCTCGTCCGATTTGCCTTCGGCCAGCAAGATCTCGCCGAGGTTGTTGTGGGCCATGGCAAGATTGGGGTCCAGACGCAGCGCCTCGATGTAACAGGACTTGGCCTCGGTGAGGCGTCCCATCCGGCGGAGTACGTTGCCCAGATTGTTCTGCGCCGCAGTGGATTGCGGCTCCAGGCGAACCGCCTCGCGGCAATGATTCAAGGCCTCGGCCAACTCTCCGCGTTCCAGCAGGAGTTGCCCGAGATTGGTATGCACGAAGCTCAGATGCGGGTTCAGTTCCGCCGCGCGGCGGAAATGTTTCAGCGCTTGCTCAAAGTCGCCGCGGACGCGGCAGGCGTTGCCCAGGCCGTTGTGCGCCAGGGCGAAGTCGGGTCGCTGTTCTACGGCCAGGCGGAAGAGCCGTTCGGCCGTTTCCGTCTGGCCTTGCGGCATCAACAGGGAGGCGAGGGTGTAAGCCGCGTCGGCGTTGTCGGGTTGCAGACGCAGCGCGAGTTGACAGCAAGCGATGGCGCGTTGCGGTTGGCCGACGGCCCGATAGGCCTCGGCGAGATTGGCGTGATAGGCGGAAACGCTGGGCCTGGAAGCGATGGCGCGTTCGATCAACTGGATGGCCGGTCGCGGCTGACCGCGTTGCAGGGCCGCCACGCCCAAGAGGTGTAAGGCGTCGGCGTGGTTTGGTTCGGTGGTCAGGATCCGGCGATAAGACTGGATCGCCTGGTCCAATTCTCCGCGTTGATGATGGGCAATGGCCTCGGTCAAAGGTGCTACAGACATGGGGGCGCTCTCTCAGCTGGTGTCCAGCTCATGCGCGGAATGTCCGCCGGTGCTGCGGACGCGTGGGCTCGCTGTGCGCACAATGAACGCGAGACCCGTTCCAGATTGATGAGCGGACAGGTCCTTGGTGTTACATCACGTTGTTGCGTGCAGAAATCGCGCTAACTACAGCCACGTTGGGATTGGACTACATGTCCAGTAGAATGTGACTGGGCGATGAGTCCTCCAAACGTAAGTCGGTCGAACTCTGGGAGGGGAATTTAGCCCACAACTTTATCTCTGTCAATCTCATTTTCCATTTTTTTTATTTTGCCCGTTGTTACAACCGATACTTTTGATTTGTTAAGCGACACTAACTTATTGCCTACCAGCCCAGAGCGCTAGCGACGGGTGGAAGACCCCGTCACTAGCGCTCTGGGCCGGCAGTTCATTCTTTCTCAGCCACAATTCAACTCTTCCATAGGGCAACCTGCCCCGCGCGCAGCGCCTGATTAGCTAGGTGCGCGGCGGAGGCGGCGCTGACGCCGGACTCCGCCGGCGCGTTGGGCCGCTTACGGCTGCGCACGCAGTCGATCCAATTTGTCAAATGAAGATATTCGCCATCGGGTTTATCGTAAAAATCGCGGCCGCGCTCGCCCTTGCCCAGCACCAGTTGCTCCGAGGGTGTCTCTTTCCGCGGTCGCTCGCCATAAACCTCGTAGCGGCCGCGATCGAGATAAAGCGTGGCATCGCTGCCCATGAATTCGAGCATGGCACCGTTGCGAGCATTGCCGAACGTGCCCTCGAAATAGATCTGCACTTCCTTGGGATAGCTGAGCAACGTCTGCACCGTGTCGGGCGTCTGCCATACGCCCTTGCTGGAGAAATGATCGCCGATACTCGCCGCCCGCACGGGATGTTCCAGGTCGAGCAGCCAGTGAGCGACATCGATGAAATGAACCATCAAGTCGGTGAAGATGCCGCCGCCGAAATCCCAGAACCAGCGCCAGTTGCGAAAGCGATATTCATCGAAAGGCTGTTCCGGAGCGTTGCCGAGAAACGCTTTCCAGTCCACGGTCTTGGGATCGATGTTCAATTTGCCCTTGCGAACGCGGTCGGTATTGCGGTTCCAGGTAAGGTGGACCTTGTGAATGGTCCCACAGCGACCGGCGCGGATCAATTCGCGCGCCTTCTGGAACTGCGGCATGCTGCGCTGCTGCGTGCCGACCTGCACGATGCGCGCATGCTTATTCTGGGCGTCGATGACCATCTTTCCTTCGGCGAGATTGTGCGTCAACGGCTTCTCGACGTAGACATCCTTGCCGGCGGCGCAGGCGTCCATGGTCAGGGGGACATGCCAGTGATCGGGCGCGCCGATTAGTACGGCGTGAATGTCCTTGCGATCGAGCAATTCCTTGTAATGCTTGGTGGCGAACGCCTTGGGATCGGCCAAGGCACGGCCTTTGCCCAGGTGGGTATCCCAGATGTCGCACACGGCCGCAATGCGGACATTGGGGATCTTGACCAGCGATTTCATGAGATGCTGGCAACGGCCGCCGGTGCCGATGCAGCCGATGTTGAGCGTGTCATTGGCACCGAGGACGTTGACGGCCGGCACGGCGAAGGCGGCAGTGACGGCCGAAGTTTTCAGGAATGAACGGCGGGTGAGTTGGCGGAGAGGTTTCATGGTTAATTCTCGCGGAATCCGTATCGGAATTCAGATCAGACTTCGGGTTTGACGCCCAGCGCACGCAGCTGAGCGGCCAGGCGCTCGGCTTTCTGATTCGCTTCGTCGGCTTTCCGAGTTGCTTCATTGACCTTTTGAATTGCTTCATCGACCCTTTGAATGGCTGCGTCGACTTTCTGAGTTGCTTCGACGGCGCGCTCGCCTCCGCTTGGGATAACGCGGCCTTCTCGATCACACCAGCGCAGCCAAGTATCCGTGGCCCCTTCATAGGCACCCTGCCAGAGTGTCAAACCCAATCCTACGGCGGGCAACCAGCGCGGCGCGATGGCCTTGTACTTGCCCCGATGCAGGGCATACGCGCGTAGCACGCCGCCGCGCAGCAGATCGTCCGGATCGAAGATAACATAGAAAGACACCCTCATATGGGCATAAGCGCTCTTCTTGAAATCTTCTTCGTCGCCGCGTTTATCGGAAACGATCTCGATGACCACATCGGGCGGCTTGCCGAAGACCCACAGGAAATACGAATGATTTTCCTTCTCGCGAAGGTCTTCGCCGGCGCGAACATCCAGACTCAGCAGACAGTCCGGCACGAGGGGCGGCTGCTTATAGGTGTGAAATAGACCGACGTTGGTCATCACCAAAAAGGGACGGCCCTCGCCAGGTCCGGGCCAGGAATTGTAGAGAGGGTCGGTCAGCAACCGGTATTGTTTTTCCGCGAAGACGCTTTCCACAGGTACACCATCTTCTGTCACCACATTGTCGAGGTTGGGAATGTTGGCGGGATCGAGTAAGGGTAACGGCTGCGGCGGGTTGGCGGCTATCGGGGTCATGAGGATGAACCTCCCATTCGAGATGGTGGGGGGTATGGAAATCGGTTCGTTCATTGTAGTCGCGCGGGAGGGAAAAGCGATTGACGCTCGGTTCGCCATTCGGGAAACTGTGAGGAGGAGGTAATCATGAAGTTGAGTCCACCGATCGCGCCCCCATCTTCGTTGCCCGACCATACGCAACTTCCCCATACGGATAAGGACAGCGGGGAGAATTTCCCGCATCCTCCGCCGCCCCCGTCGTCGCTGCCGGACCATACACAACTCCCCGATACGGATGGGAGCATCGTGGAAAATCTTCAGGAACATCCGCAAAGCATTCTGCTGACGGATAGCCTCTATCCGGTGCTGCAACGACTTTATCCGGATGGGCAATTCGCCATCGGCCAGAATAGCGGCATTTATTGGCGTCACACCGATCCGCCGCTGCGCGGTTGTCTGGCTCCGGATTGGTATGTCGTGCCCGGCGTGCCACAAACGCTGGAAGGCCAGATTCGCCGTTCGTATGTGCTGTGGCAGGAAATGATAAATCCGCTGTTGGTTGTGGAATTCGCCTCCGGCGACGGCAGCGTGGAGCGCGATCGCACACCGGGAGAAGGGAAATTTTGGGTCTACGAGCGCCGTATTCGCCCCGCTTATTATGCGATCTACGAGTTCGATCCGGGCCGCGTCGAAGTCTACCAAATGGTGGGCTGGAACTTGCAACCGCTGCCCGCCAACGAACACGGCCGTTATCCCATCGCGCCTTTGGGTGTCGAACTGGGTATCTGGGAGGGAACCTATGTGAATGCGCATCTCGGCTGGCTGCGCTGCTGGGACGCTCAGGGACGAATGCTCCTGACGGGACGCGAAATCGCCGACGTGGCACAGTCACGCGCCGAGCGTCTGGCGGCGCGGCTGCGCGAGTTGGGCGTGAATCCCGACGAGGTCTGATGCGGAGCGTGGGCGGTTGGTTTACCCACCGCAAGCGAGTTGCACCACAACCACGATGAACACGCCGATGCTGATGACGCCGTTGACCTGGAAAAACGCCTGATTGACACGGCTCAGATCATCCGGTCGAACCAGCCAATGCTCGTAGACCAGCAACAGCGCGACCGCCGCGACACCGGCCGCGTAGATCGCGCCCAGATTCGGCGCGGCCGCCCAGTAGAGACCCGCCAGTAAGCCGAGCATGACGAGATGACATAGCAAGGCCAGACGCAGACTGGTGCGCACGCCCAGCGTCGCCGGAATGCTGCGCAATCTAGCTCGACGATCGAAGTCCACATCTTGACAGGCATAGAAAATATCGAAACCCGTCACCCAGAAGAGGACCGCGCCGCCCAGCACGAGAGGCGTGGCCAGATCACTCAGGCTGACCACGCCGCGGATGGCAATCCACGCCGCCAGCGGTGCCAGACCGAGCGACGCGCCGAGCCAGACATGCGACAGCGGCGTGAATCGCTTCGTGAAGGAATACGCGCAGAGGAATAGCAACACCGGCACGGATAAATACAACGGCCAGGGATTATCGAAGACGAGGAAAATCAGCGTCGAGGCGACGAAGCCGGCCGCGCACAGGAGCGTGAACAGCCAAACCACGCCGGCGGTCAGCCGACCGGCCGGCAGATGACGCATCGCCGTGCGCGGATTTAGGGCGTCGTAACGGCGATCGGCCAAGCGGTTGAACGCCATGGCCGCGCTGCGGGCGAATACCATGCCCAGCAGAATGCCGAGCAGTTGGAGTGCGTGGAAGCCGGATCGCTTCCAGGCCAACGCGGCGCTCGTCAGGGCGAACGGCAACGCGAAGAGCGTATGACTAAAGCGAATCAACTCCAACAACGATCGCAAAATCGATAACATCGCAACAGTTCGTCGGCCGGCACGGAACAACCCTCTCTTGTGATAGAAACCGCACAGGTTGTCGGGAAGACAACCGCGTTTGGGTTAGGGCATGGCAATCGGCTTGAATCCGCCGCGAGAGATGGCTAAGGTGGGTCAATGCCCCTGGTGGGTCACTGGCAGCGCCATTTATGGAAATCGAGTTCGGAGGACCGGCTTGCGCCGGGTGGGTCCGACCCCGTGACCGTAAAGGTGTCATCCGTGAACCACGCTCGTGTGCCCACCAGGGGCATTCCTAACATACCTCACAACATCGCCTCGTTGCTTACCAACAGCCGTTTGCGAAGGCTTCTTCTCCCTTTTCTCCGCGATCCATTCGTCACAAACGCTCATTCATGCCTCGACAAACAAGATTTCCCGCCGGCAGACGAATAACCCGGATGATTGGGATCCTCCCCTCTCGAACCGTGAGGTGCGTATGAGCGTGGCGATTGAAACGACCGAGGATTTGCTGGTTTTGCTCAAGAAACTGGATGTGAAAGTCACAAGCATGGACGAATTGCGTTCATTGCTAATGACGATCAACGCCAATTACAACCCTGAGGAGGCACGGCAAAAGACAGGGAAACTCGTCGGCATCACCGTGCCGACCAGTATGGCGGGAGCGGCGGCGGTGACCTCCTTCTTCCTCCTTGGATCAGGGGATGGGTTGACGGCTTCCCACGTCGGTGCCTTGGCCCTGATCTGGAGTACGTGCGCGGTGGTGAGCGTAGTGGCCCTGATTGCCAGCTTTCTCATTACCGGTGGACGCCGCGGCCCCACCATGCTGGACAAACCGCCGTTGGGCAACTCCGTGACTGTGGATGAACGAGTGATGGCCGCCATTGGCCGTGACCTCTCCGTGTAGCCGCGACGCGCAGCGGAGCGCGTTTACGTTTCGCGCGAAACGCCAAGCGCGCGTCGCGACTACACGGATACGCCCTTCTGATCCTCGAAACGCGTGATCTTTTCGACCCGGCGACCGTGCCGGCCGCTCTCAAACGGCGTATCCAGCCAGATGCGCACCATGCGATCGATGAGGTCTTCGCCGAGCAGATCGGCGGACAGGCACAGCACGTTGGCGTCGTTATGACGCCGGCTCATTTCGGCGGTGATGCAGTCGTGACAAGGGGCGGCGCGAACGTGGCGCACCTTGTTGGCGGCGATGCACATGCCGATGCCGGTGCCGCAGATCAGAATGCCGCGCTCGGCGCGTCCCTCACTAACCGCCCGCGCCACCTCGAAGGCGAAATCCGGATAGTCCACGCTCTCCGGGCCGTGCGCCCCGGCGTCGAAAACGTCGTGGCCGAGTTGGTGCAGGATGGAGAGGATTCGCGTCTTGGCGTCGAAACCGCGATGATCGCTGCCGATGGCAATTTTCATCCTTCCTCCTTTCTTGCTATCTCGGCCACGAGGCTTTCCAAGCGGTCCCAGATGTGTCGGCCGCATGCCTCGTAGACGGGCCGATCGCAGCCGATTGGATCGGCGATGTCGCCGGCCGGATCGAGCAAGCGCGGCTGCACGCCTAGGTGGGCGAAATAATCCGTCAATGCCTGCAAATGGCCGTGCGTCATGCCAAGGAGATAATCGGCGCGGGCGGCCAGATCCGGCGTCAACGGCTGACTGCGGTGAGCAGACAGGTCGCCGCCGTAGGTGCGCACCACGTTCTCCGCTTCCGCGGCCGCCGGTCCTCCCAGTGTGGCCGATAGGCCCGCCGAAAGCACATAAAAACCTCGCGCCGGCAATTCTTCAATGGTGCAGTCAAGATGGTCGGCCAAACGCTTTTTGCACAACGCCTCGGCCAACGGACTGCGGCAGGTGTTGCCGGTGCAAATAAAGACAATCAGACAAGCCATCTGCTGGCGAATCTGCTCGGCCGATACGACGCCCGGCTGAACCACCTGCCAGTCCTCGCCGTTGACGGCAAGGATCGTGGCCGGCTGTGCAGACGGACGCGGACCATCATCGAGTACCATGTCCACACGCTCGCCCGCCAGCCGCAGCACTTGCTCGGCATTGGCCGCCGCCGTCCCATTGTCTCCCGGCAGCGACGCGAGCAACAGCGGGCCGGGCAAATGGCGCAGCACTTCACGCAGCGCTTCGTGATCCGGCGTCGCCAGGCGCAGCGAGCCATCGGGACAGAGACGGGTACGCACATCGTCGGACAATCGATTGGCCAAACCCTGCTCGGTGCCGCCGACGAGCAGGGTGACCGGACCCGGCCAGAGACGCCGGGCTAATCGCTGCGCCAGCGGACTCATCGCGGGTGCCCAGTCGCGGGCCTCGGCCGCGTCGCGTACCGTCAGCGTCAGTGGATCTTGTGCGCCATTCGCCGTTGCGGCGCCTAGTTGCTGAACCGCTTCGGGCACAAGGCCGCTGGCCGTCAGCGCGTACCCGGTTTCCGTGGGAAAGGCGATGGTTCGCCCTCGTCGCAGAGCCTGGACCGCGTATTGGATGACGGCATAGGAATCGGCGATTCGCCGCCAGTCGAGAACCTCGGGCATGAATGGTCTTTCGCACTCCTTTGTCGGGCCGCTGGCGGCTTAGCGTGAAGGACGCCAAGCCGCTGACGGCTCTTCGGTCATTCTAAGAAAAACTTCTCTCGAAGGATCGGACGTTGTGGAGACAATAGATTCCCAGAGACCACGAGGCGGAGGCACGCCATGCAACCCGGAGATCGCGTTGAGCGTGAACAGGGGTTGCGCCGCGCCGTCCTGGCGGGTGAGGAGTGTGCCTGGCGAACGCTGTACGATGAGGCATTTACTGGCCTGTACGCCTATGTGCTGTGGCGCTGCGCCGGTCTGCGCGACCGGGCGGATGACGTGGTGCAAGAAACCTGGTTGACGGCGGTGCGCCGGCTGCGTTCGTTCGATCCATCAACGGGCAGTTTCGCGGTTTGGCTGCGCGGCATCGCGGCGAATCTGCTGCGCAATTACTTTCGCCGTGAGAACCGCCGCGCGCGCCGCACGCAACCGCTCGCCAGTGAACCGCTGGCTAGCGCTGCCGAGACGCGGGAGGATGCCGAACGCATCGCCGAGGCTCTTGGTGCGTTGCCGGAACATTACGAGGCGGTGCTGCGGGCCAAGTATCTTGAAGGGCAGAGCGTAGCGGCCATCGCCACCGAGCGCGACGAGTCCCCCAAGGCCATCGAATCCTTGTTGACGCGAGCTCGCCAAGCGTTCCGCGACGTGTATCGACAATCGGAGTAACCTCATGCACGACATCTTTTCCCGCGAACCCGATCCGCTCGATGACTTGCTCGCGCCGCCGCCCCTGCCCTCCGGCGTTGGGGCGCTGCGGCAGCAGATGTACGGCCCGACAAGCCGCGTGCTGCGCCGTCGTCGCTGGGCGCGGCAATTCGCCTACGCCGCCGCGCTCGCCGCGTCGTTCGCCTTGGGCCTGCTGGTCATGCGAGCCAACATGCGACCGATGGCCGCGCCGCTGCCGGAACCAGTCGCCAAGCAGCATGAGGAACCCCGACCGCCGGACAAGCCGTCGATGCCGGCGGATGCGTCGGCGCTGGCGCGGGAGTGGAAGGCTTTCGATAGTATCGATCAACGCGGCGAACGATATCGGCAGGCGGGAGATCGCTACATGGAGGAGGAAAGCGATCTGCAATCAGCATTACGTTGTTACAGTAGCGCGCTCGACAGTGGGACAGAACGCGATCAGGCTATTTCATCTGACGACAACTGGTTGCTCATGGCGATCAAAGACGCCCGACAAAAGGAGAAAGAACATGCGAAGAATGGTGGTTGAAACACTGACGCTAGCGCTCATGCTGGCCGGCGCGAGTATCGGCGTGGGACAAACGCAGACGCAACCGCCCCCAGGTATTACCCTGACAACGCCTGATTCGGCGAAAGCTAAGCCAGCACCGAAGAAATCGAAGTTGGAGGAAATGCTGGCCGAGGCTTTGCGGAGCAATCCGGACATCCGTGTCGCCGCCGCGAACGTGGCTCTGGCCGATGCTGAGTTGAATCGCACACGCTTACAGGTGACGCAGAAGGTTATGTCGCTCCATGCGTCCTTGGGGGCCCAAAAAGCAGAAGTGGCTTTCCGTCAGACCCAATATGAGCGGTTTAAGAAACTGGCGGAGCAGGGATCGATTGATTCCAAACTGGTGGACGAGCAGCAGCAAAGGCTGATGCTCGCCAAGGCGAAGTTGGCTGAACTGGAAGCACAGATGCCGGCACTGCTGGGCAAAACACCCACTGCTTACGTTCGACGCCTAAGCATGACGTTCGCGCCTGATGGCCAGACCGTAGGTATTGGCGACAGTGCGAGCATACGGCTCTGGGACGCCTCCACAGGCAAGGAAATTACCGCTTTCAACGGCTGGACAGTAGGTCTACGCTTGTCCAAGTCGGGACCGATGGCCGAGCGCATCCGCAAGGCACTGGAGACGCCGGTAAAAGCGAGTTACAAGAACATGAAGCTCTTGGAAGTCTTCAAGGATCTGGAGAAGAAAGCTCCTGGGTTGTCCCTGCGCTACGGGAGCAATATCGAGAACATTGGCGTGGACATGCGCTTTGAGGAAGCATTGCCCGTTTCCGCGATCCTGCAAGCGTTCGCGGATGATTTTCACTTACTCTTCGTCGTCCGCGACTATGGGATCTTGGTGGTGAACTTAGGTCAAGCGAAACCACCACCCGGAGCGATGACGGTCGAGGAATTTTTGCGCCAGAAACCGGCAGATGAGCCTCCCGGCAACATCGGATTATTCAAAGACAAGCCCACTCTGAACTGGCCGCAATCTTTGCGAGGCGAGGCGTTCAAGGAAGCCCGCGAAGACTTTAATCGCCAGATGAAGCACGCTGCCAACACCGTGCAGGCCAATCGGTCACCGGATGAGAGTACGATCAACGACTTGCAGGCAGACCTCAAGAAACTCAGCGCGACATTGGAGGCCAACGTGGGCCGTTTATCCCCCGATCAATATGTCGAGGCCAAACGCTATCTGGGTTTGCTGAACAACGCGGTGACGTCCTTGAAGTCGCGGCAGCCAAAGGAGGAAGCGAAACCCCATCGATGAGTAGTGATCGGTCGCTTGCGGTCCAGAAGCACGAACAAAATACAGTAGGTCCCGCTTGCCGAGCGGGACCTCGCCCCAACAGGTCCCACCCGGCAGGTGGGACCTACTCACTGTCACCGTTTGAAGTAGGTCCCGCTTGCCGAGCGGGACCTCGCCCCAACAGGTCCCACCCGGCAGGTGGGACCTACCACATTTGGGCGGCTAATCAATCCACCCCCCACCCAGCACGCGCGACCCATCGTAGAACACCACGGCTTGCCCCGGCGTAACCGCACTTTGCGGAGTCTCAAACTCCACTTTCGCCTTGCTGTCCGGCAAAGCCGTGACTCGCGCTGGCGCTGCCGTGTGCCGATAGCGAATCTTCGCCTGGCACGATACCACCTGTGGCGTATCTACCAGCCAGTTCACCCGCGATGCCTCCAACCCCGACGCCAGCAGTTCATCACGCGGGCCAATCACCACATCATTCGCGCCGGGCACAATCTGTAGCACATAACGCCGTTCGCCGGCCGCGAAGCCCAACCCCTTGCGCTGCCCAATCGTGAACCCTTCGATACCATCGTGTTCGGCCAACACCTTGCCGGACGTATCGACAATGTGCCCGGCGGTGACATGTTCCGGCCGGCGCTGGCGAATCAGCGCGGCGTGATCGCCGTCCGGCACGAAACAAATCTCGACACTGTCCGGCTTGTCGGCCACACCCAAGCCCGCCTCGCACGCCAGCGCACGCACTTCGTCCTTGCGATAGCCGCCGATGGGAAACAGTAGATGCGGCAACACCTCGCGGCTCAATCCATACAGCACATACGATTGATCCTTGTCCGGGTCGGCGGCGCGATGCAGCTCGATGCCGGCATCGGTGCGCAGAACCTGCGCATAATGGCCGGTGGCAATGAAGTCGGCTTCGAGCTGCCGGCCGTAGGTCCACAGCTGGCCGAACTTCAGCCAGTTGTTGCATACCACGCATGGATTCGGCGTGCGACCGGCCAAGTATTCGTCGGCGAAGTAATCGATGATGCGGTTGAAGTCACTCTCGAAATCGAGCGCGTAAAAGGGGATGTCGAGACGATCGGCGACGCGGCGAGCATCGCCGGCATCGACGGCGCTGCAACAACCTTTTTTGTGGTCGGCGCGGCTATCGTCCGCGCCGTGGACGCCGGTGCGCATGAATAGACCGATGACCTCGTAACCCTGCTGGCGCAGCAGATACGCCGCCACCGAACTATCCACCCCACCACTCATGGCCAAGACGACTCGTGCCGCCATGCTGTTCCCCTCGTTGCCGATATTCCGCGTGTCGATCGTCTTCTATTCAACATACACGGACACACGCCGCGCCGCGATGGTTCTCCAAACCAGAGCGGCCGCTTGCGGCTTAGCGTTTTGGGCGCTAAGCCGCAAGCGGCCGCTGTAAAATACGAAGTCTCTTGGCTCACTTCTTCGCCGGCGGTTGTTGAGCCGGCGGTTGTCCGCCCGGTGGAACACCTGGCGCAGGCGCACCTGGTGGAACGACGGGCGGATTCACTACCGGACCACCGACGGGAGGAGGACCACTCGGCACCGCCCGAGGAGCCATCGGCACCGCTTTCGGCTTTCCTTCCGGATACGTGTTCCAGTTGAGAAACGCGAACAACATCGCCGCAGTCAGCGCCAGCAGCGACAGGCCGAGCAGCCCAACATAGGCGTCGGCGCGAGGCTTGGCCTTCGGGACGACACGATCCGCGCGACCACGCGATCGAACAGCCGGCATGATTCTCGATCCCCCGTGATAGGATGACAGCGTACCGCCCCCGCGGTCGCGATCAACTGCCCAGAATACGACTGGCGACGCGATCCCCCGCCTGCGGCGCACCTCGTAGCCTGCCGACCGGCTGAGCCACCGCCTGGGTATGATCCGCTTCCAAGATTCGGACGGTGCCCAAGTATTTCGACTGATTTGGCGCGGCCGGGTTGAGGCGGAATAGTTCCAGAGTTTGCCCCTTGGCTAGGCCGGCATCGCTGCCGATGGTCAGCGTCATCAGGCCGCTCGCATCGGTGTTCTTGACCAATCCCTCAACGCTCTCTGGAGGCGGATTCTTGCCGCCGGCGCGAGCCGTCGTCGTGCCGCCGCCGGTGCGGACGCGAGCCATGTCCTTGGCCATCTCCTGCAACTGCTCTTCCAACCGCTTGCTGATGCCTAGGGCCGCCTGTTTCTCGATGGTGGCGGAGATCGCCTCATCCCGAAACTTGGCATTTTGTGCTACCAGCGTGGTGTTCAGCGCGGTTTCCTTCTTGAGCGTATCGCGCAGCTGGGCCACATCCTCCTCACGCTTTCTCACCTCGACCACGGACAGCGATGCCTGCGCGGTCTCCTTCGTACTCTTCTGTTCGAGTTTGGACACGTTGTCGCTTAATTGTTTGTTGGAGGCGAGCGCGGCCTGAAGATCGGCCCGGATGTTCTTGAGGTCGGCCTCCGCCTTGGCGACCTTGGCGCTGGCGTCTTGCTGGGTCTTGGTCGTCTCGCTCTTGTAGGTCGCCTCGCTGGCCACAAGCACCGCGTTGCGGGCCTCCAGCTTTTTGTATTCTTCGACCCAGTGGGTGCGGGCCAAGTAAATCATGATTACAAAGGCGCCGACCACCAAGCTGAAGACCAAATTAAGAAAAACGAGAATCTTCCCGACCGCGGTCATGGTCCATCCCCCTTTTGGTGCGGCCCAGCAACAAGGCCGACACCGCAGGCCGACAGCTCTTCACTCCGACTGTGCGGCAACCCCTAGCTCGCGTTCTATCCCCCAACGTGAGCGGGGCGGCACTATGCCGACGCTCTCGATCCGTGTCAACATCACTTTTGGGCATTTTGCCCGCAAAGGATTCCTTTGCGGGCGCTGCGGGATTGCCAGCCCGCAGCGCCCACAAGGGAATCTCATCCTCACTTACTGGCGATGTTGATTTTCTTCAGTTCCTCGGCACGCTTATTCAGTTGGTTGTTGCGTTTGGAGATCAACTGCGACTCGACGACGGTGTTGATGAGTTGCGGCCGGACCAACTTTTGCTCGGCCAGCACATCGGCATTCTTGACCTTCTCATCGACGATGCGCTGCTGAAAACCACGAATCCCCTTGGCCTTGTCGCCGGTAATCAGGTCCGTCAGGTCGTTCGCCTCTTTAATCTGCTTTTCGTGTTTGTCCAGCACATCCGCGATTGATTTCAGAATGTCGTCGTCGCGTTTATTATACTCCGCCAGGGCCAGGAGTGGATTGCCCGCCCGATCGTTCAGCGGCTTCAGTGACGGATACCCCTTGTCGTCCAGAAGAATCTGCCCCTTCTTGACGCCGGCCTTGGGATCGTCCTTGGCAGCCACCGTTATCTCGCCCACCGGGGTGGCGGCGTTGGCGCTGACCCACACATGCTTCATCTCTTTATCATACCAAACGCGGTCGGCCACCAGAAGAGATTCCTCGTTCAGAAGCTTTTTGCGGCTCGCCAGCCAGGTTGTCTGCGCCGGAGGTATGCCCTTCCACATCTCATCGAGTTGAGTTTCGTGAAGCGCATACTCGCCCACCGATTCGCCGGGCTTGGTGCCCTTGTGGTCGGACCAGTCGATGCCGTTGGCGTACAAGTTGAACGCCCAGGCCGCCAATAACAGACTGAAGGCCAGGTTGAAAAACACCAGGGCTTTGCCGAATAGCGTCATGGTGCCGTGTCCTCTTGGTCGAATCGGTTTTGACCAGCCCGGAGCGCCAGCGACGGGTCTACCCGTCGCTGGCGCTCCGGGCTGGTCAACTCAACGTCCCTCTTCCAGGACGCGAATCTGTTTCTCAAGGCGCTGGTTCTCCGCGGTATCATCGCGCAGCTTGACACGCAATTTGTACAGCGCATCGCTCATGGTGCGCAATTCCTTCAGATGCGTGGCCGTCTGCTGCCGAAGGTCCGTCAACTCCTCCGTGTAAGACTTCACATCCAGGCGGCGTTTCTTGAGATCCTCCTCATGGTCGGCCAACTCTTTTTGCTTGAGAGCATACACAAGGCCGTGCATCTCGACCTCGACCGCCTTATCCTGGACCATCTCGACGGCCTTGTGATGTTCCAGCGCGAACACGCTGCGTTCGCGCAGACGTTCGAGCGCCACTTCGTCGGCGATGTCTTTCAGGAGATTGGCCTCGCCGGTGATGGCATCCGCGGCGGCTCGCACGCCGACCACCAGGAGATAACGCTTGTACTCGGGGTTCTGTTCGAGTTTCGGCGCGGCATCGCCCGGCGCTTCATTCGGCAAGACATCAATCAAATTGAACAGCAAATGAGCGATGGCTCGCTTGCGCATCGACGGCGGATCGGACTTTATGCCCTCCTTGGGGGGCTTGCGTTCCAAAGCTTCCCTGAACGCCTGCTCGAATTGTCCTTGCAACTGCGTCAGCTGCGCATCGAGCGACTGGTCCAGCGCCTTGTCCACCATCGCATTGGGGTCGGCTTTCTTGGCCACCAGATACGCCTCGGCCAGGGGACCAGCCGGCTCGGTGTACTGGGTGGCGAGGGTGTCGTTGAATGCTTCCTCATACGACTTGACCCGCTTGGCGTCCTTGGGCGGCTGGCTCGCCACCCGATCCGCAGCGGTGAACATCTTTTTCAGCCGGTCGAACGATTTATCGTCGCGCAGATAGGTCGTGTAGGCGATCATCCGCGCCCGCTGCTCATTGCTGACGGCCAGGGGCATTAGAACGCGGGCCGTGAGATAAATTTGCTTCTTTTTATCGCCGGCACCCTGAATCTTGCCTTTCAGATTGCTCTGCACGCGCTGAACCTCGGCCGTCTGCGTCGTCACGGGGGCGTTGCCGCCGAACAAATCTTTCTGCGTCTGCGGGCCGATATTCTCGATGAGGAGCCGGCCTTGTTCGTTGCGCTCTTCGTCATCGAGCGGCAAACCGTTTATCATCAATTCTTGCCGGAAGACCGCGTATTCCCAGGAGCGACGCTTGGCGTAATCCATGCCGATCAGCGCGACGGCCCCGAAAACGGCGAAGATATTGAAGATCGCCAGAATTTTTCCGAATAACGACATGGTGCGAATCCCGGAAGAATGCCTCAATGGGCCAGGCGAAACGCATCGGAATAGCTGAATTGATTGTGACGGATCGGCGCGGCCAACGCCAGTGGAATTTATCCGTTTTGCCCCTGTTGCCGGCATAAAAGGCAGAAGACGCCCGTTTTACCCAGACGTTCCGAACCGGGGGAATAAATGGCCCGATTGCTTGTTTGCGGAGAATCGTTCGTGTTGCCCTAATCGACCTATTCGTTGTTTTCCCAAAGATTTGCCATGCGTGGGTTCTGGAAGCAAGATAGAATTACTCGATAGCAAGGGGCTTCCTTGTTTGCGCTGCGGGCTGATAACTTTATGGGCGAACGGCCGGCGTAAGCCGGCTGGTAGAGCCTGATGGAGCCTATACCAGCCGACTTACGCCGGCCGTTCGCCATTCTTTTTCAGCCGTTAAGGACTGTGGAGAATCGATGAGGATGGGGCTCGACACCGCGAAGTCCGTCGGCAATTACGATCTTCTGGAGAAGATCGCCGAGGGCGGTATGGGCGCGATCTATCGAGGCCGTCACCGCGAGAGCGGGCAGATTGTCGCCATCAAGATCATGCCGCCGCACATGGCCCAGAATCCCGTCCTGCTGAAGCGCTTCGAGCAAGAATTCCGGGCCGCCAGCCGGCTCGATCATCCCAACATCGTTCGCGCTCTCGACTATAGCGACAACGGCAACATGCCGTATCTCGTCATGGAGTTTGTCGAAGGCGAATCACTGGGCCAGAAGCTGGAACGCGAAGGACGGATGACCGAATCGGACGCCATCCGCATCATCGCTCAGGTGGCCCAGGGGCTGCACCGAGCGCACAAGCAAAACCTCGTTCATCGCGACGTGAAGCCGGATAACATCCTGGTGACGCCCGACGGCATCGCCAAACTCGCGGACCTCGGTTTGGTCAAGGAAACGGAAACCGATCTGAACCTGACCAAGACCGGCCGCGGTCTGGGCACGCCGCACTTCATGGCTCCCGAACAGTTCCGCAACGCCAAGAACGCCGATATTCGTTGCGACATCTACAGCCTGGGCGCCACGCTCTATCAGATGGTGACCGGCGATTTGCCGTTCCGCTCGAACGGTCCGCTCGACGCCTGGATGAAGAAGATCCAGAACGAACTGACGCCGCCACGTCAGCTGGTGCCGACGCTATCGGAGCGGCTCGATTGGGCCATTCGACGAGCGATGAGCGCCGACCCGGACAAACGGCCGGCGTCGTGTCGTGAATTCATCGAGGATCTGACCGGCCACAGCACCCGCCGTCTGCCGACGGTGGATGTCAATGTCCCGCAACAAGACTTGTGGTATCTGGTGTACAAGGACGAGACCGGCATGGCGCACACGGTCAAGGGCACGGTATCGGCGGTGCGTCGTTCGCTCAAGGATGGCCTGCTTGGCGATGCCGACAACGTGCGGGCGGCGCGGACCAAGGTGGGGCCGTTCGAGTTGCTGCGTGGCTATCCGGAGTTCCGCGACATGGTGGTGGAGGCCGCGCCGCTGAGTGTGCCGCAGGCGCCGTCGCCGCGCCAGCCGGCCGCCTCAAGCGAAGACACGTTGCCGGCGCATCAGCGCTTCCGGCAAGAGGTGGCGGCACCGCTCGTGTCTCTACCAACGCCGACCGGCACGCGCAAACCGCACATCAGCCTCGACGAGATCGCGCCTTCGACGAGCGTGGAAGTGTTGAAGTGGCTGTTCTTCGTCTTGCTTTTCCTCGTCACCGCTGTTGTGGCGTTCTGGTACTTTTAATGTTTTCCGACCTGAAAGGTCGTTTCTGATAGCCCAGGCCAACGGCCTGGGTATTGGGTGTGGATGGGTATTGGGTGTGGATGGGTATTGGGTGTGGATGGGTATTGGGTGTGGATGGGACATTGGATGAGGTTCAATCCCAAACATATCTCTCATCCCATTCGATCTCGAATCGCCGCAACCATTCGCGCAACTCGTCCTGAAATGATTGCTTCGCGTGATGTTCCGGCTGCCGGCGGATGTACTCCCGCACCGCTTCGACGTTCGATTGGCTCACGGAAAACGCCCCATAACCACCCTGCCAGTGAAACGCATTCGACAAACCGCGCGTCTGGTTCACCCACAACGACGATGTCGATTTGATCTTTCCGACGGCATCGGCGATCGTGATCGTTCGACTCAGGGCCAACAACAAATGAACGTGATCGGCCACGCCGCCGACGATTAACGATTGGCAGCCGAGGTTGTTGGTGGCCCCGCCCATCACGCGGAACAATTCATCGCGCCACTCGTCGGCCAAAATCGGTTGGCGATGTTTGGTCGAAAACACGACATGCAAATAAACCTTGGCCAACGATTGCGGCATGGTCGATCCCCAATAACCAACCGAACACCCACAATACCCACGTACCCATCCACACCCAATACCCAGGCCGTTGGCCTGGGCTACCAGAAACGACCTTTCAGGTCGGGAAATACCGCCATCCATTTTCGTCCGGCGAATCTATCCTATTTCGTTTGCGTGGTGCATTCACCCGGCGACCATGCCTTGCCTCTGGGCGTCTCTTGCCCAAAGAACTATCTCCACCGCTTCCGTCCTCTCGTCCGGCACATCGAAATCAGCGCTTTCCTATCTCATTTGATCGCAAGTGTTTAACCATCTTCGCACCATGCGCCAGCGCAAGTGGTATCGCATTTGCTAAACGAGGGCCGTCCGAGTATTCGCAATCGTAACGGCCGGAGAGATTCCTCGTGATTCGTAAGCGACCGAAGACAGTGGTGGTCGTCGGCAACGGCATGGTGGGGCATCGCTTCTGCGAACGCCTTCGCGAGTTCGACGCCGGACGCGGCTACCGGATCGTCACCTTTTGCGAGGAGCCGCGACCCGCCTATGATCGCGTCAATCTCACGAAATATTTTGGCCATCGACAAGTCGATAAACTCGCTCTGACAACTCCGCAATGGTACGAAGATAACGGCATCGAACTGTTCGTCGGCGATCGGGCCACGGAGATCGATCGCGACAATCGCGTGGTGCGCTCCGCCGGCGGACGCGAGGTTGCCTACGATTTTGTCGTGTTGGCGACCGGCTCGGCGCCCTTCGTGCCGCCCGTGCCGGGTATCGATAAGAAAGGCGTTTTCGTTTATCGCACCATCGAGGATCTCGAACGCATCATCGCTTATGGTGGATCGATCCGCAAAGCGGCGGTCATCGGCGGCGGGCTGCTCGGTCTGGAAGCGGCCAAGGCTGCCTATGATCTCGGATTGGAGACGCATGTTGTCGAGTTCGCTCCGCGTCTGATGCCGCGCCAAATCGACGACGCCGGCTCCAAGGTACTCGTCGGCAAAATCAACGCGCTCGGCGTGCAGGTTCATCTCAACAAGAACACCAAGGAAATCCTCGGCAACGGCAAGGTCGAGGGCATGTCCTTCGCCGACGGTGGCGAACTGGATGTGAAAATGATCGTCGTCTCGGCCGGCATCAAGCCGCGTGACGATCTGGCCCGCGCCTGCGGCCTGACAGTCGGGCCGCGCGGCGGTGTCGTCGTCGATGACCAGTTGCGCACGTCCGACCCGAACATCTTCGCCATCGGCGAAGTCACGCTGTACGGCGGCATGATTTATGGTCTCGTTGCGCCCGGCTACGAAATGGCGGAGATTGCCGCCGCCAACATCATCGGCGAAGAGCGCCGTTTCAAAGGCGCGGATATGTCCACCAAGCTGAAGTTAATGGGCGTGGATGTGGCCAGTTTCGGCAACGCCTTCGCCGATGCCCCCTCACCCCAACCCCTCTCCCCCCAAGGGGGGAGAGGGTCAGGGGGTGAAGGGGCACGAGCAATCACCTATGAAGATCCGTTTAAGGGCGCGTACAAGAAGCTGTTGTTCAGTCTCGACGGCACGCGGCTGCTGGGCGGCATTCTGGTTGGCGACGCCTCGGAGTATGGCGCGTGGTCGATGCTGGCCAAGAGCGATCAACCGCTGCCGATGTCGCCGAGCGAGGTACTGCTCGGCAAGGGCGACGCCAAGAGCGCCGGCGCGACCATCACGACCATTGCCAATGATACGCAAATATGTTCATGTAATAATGTAAGCAAGGGGCAGATTTGCGACGCCATCCGCGATAAAAATCTCACTTCCGTCGAGGAAATCAAGCTGTGTACCAAGGCCGGCACCGGCTGCGGCGGTTGTGTGCCGCTCGTCACCGATCTGTTCAAGGCCGCCATCAAGGCTGCCGGCAAGAAGGTCAACAATTCCCTCTGTGAGCATTTCGCCTGCACGCGCCAGGAACTATTCGAGATCATCAAAATCAAGCGCATCCAATCGTTCGAGGAATTGATCCGCGCCCACGGTCGAGGGCAGGGTTGCGAGATCTGCAAGCCCGCCGTCGCCTCCATTCTCGCCAGCCTGTGGAATGACAATATCGTCGAACACACGACAATACAGGATACAAACGATCGCTTTTTAGCCAATCTCCAGCGCGGCGGCACCTACTCCGTGGTACCGCGCGTGCCGGGCGGCGAAATCACGCCCGATAAGCTCATCGTTCTCGGTCAGGTGGCGAAGGAATACGGCCTGTACACGAAAATCACCGGTGGCCAGCGCATCGATTTGTTCGGTGCCCCCGTGCATCTGCTGCCGGACATCTGGGAGAAACTGATTCGCGCCGGCTTCGAGAGCGGCCACGCTTACGGCAAGGCACTGCGCACGGTGAAGAGTTGCGTCGGTACAACGTGGTGTCGTTATGGCGTGCAAGATTCGGTCGGCTTCGCCATCCGCGTCGAGAATCGTTACAAGGGCATTCGTTCGCCGCACAAGATCAAGGCGGCGGTATCCGGCTGTATCCGCGAATGTGCCGAGGCGCAAAGCAAGGACTTCGGCATCATCGCCACGGAGAAGGGCTGGAATCTCTACGTGTGCGGCAACGGCGGCGCCAAGCCACGCCATGCCGACTTGCTCGCCGCCGACCTCGACTCCGAAACCTGCATCAAGTACATCGATCGCTTTCTGATGTACTACATCCAGACGGCCGACCGGCTGATGCGCACTTCCGTTTGGCTTGAAAAAATGGACGGCGGCATCGAACGGTTGCGCGAAATAATCATCGACGACGGTCTGGGCATCGGCGACGGACTGGAAAAGCAGATGCAATTCCTCGTGGACAGCTACAAATGCGAGTGGACTGAAGTCGTCAACGATCCGGTGAAACGCCGCTTGTTCAAGCAGTTCATCAACACCGACGAGACGGAGCCAACCATCGAGTTCGTGCCGCAGCGCGAGCAGCAGCGGCCAACGGACTGGACCACGTCGTTCATTCCGGTGAGCGAGGTAACGCTCCGCGAATCAGGAGTCAGGAATCAGGAGTCAGGAATCGGGAGTCAGGAATCAGGAGACAGGAATCAGGAGTCAGGAATCAGGAGTCAGGAATCAGATTCGGATCTCCTGACTCCTGACTCCTGTCTCCTGACTCCTGACTCCTGGGTGCTGGCCGGCAAGGTATGGGATTTCCCGCAGGATGGCGGCGCGGCGATCAAGTACGGCAAAACGCAGATTGCAGTGTTTCACTTCGCCAGCCGCGGCGAGTGGTATGCGTCACAGAATATGTGCCCGCATCGACGCGAGTTCGTTCTGTCGCGCGGTATGCTCGGCGATCAGCACGGTAAACCGAAAGTTGCCTGTCCGGTACACAAAAAGACGTTCTCGCTGGAGACGGGAACATGTCTGAGCGGTGAGGATTACTCCGTGCGTGTCTTCCCGGTGAAGATCGACGGCGACGACGTGTATCTGCAACTGCCGCCGGTGGAGGAACTCGACGCGGCACTGGCGACGGAGAAGACGTGCAACGGCTCCTGTCATACCACGAACAGCGCACCGAAAAAGGTATGGACGCACCGCAAGGCGAAGGTGCCGGAATTGCTGCCGGCGGACCCAAATGCGGAGCAATTCTGAGGGTGAGTGTTCACCGGCTTGCGCCCTTGCAGACCAATAGCGCAAGATTCTGACTCGCCTGGTTCGCGAGGAGTTCGGATGAAGAAGAAAGACTTCGATAATCTGGTGGCCAGTGTAGGTGAAGCTGGACGCATCCGGCGCGGTGAAGCGAAGGCGAGCCGTGTTACGGAATTCGCCCCGGTGGACGTGAAGTCGATTCGGCGACAGTTAGGGAAGTCACAAGCGGAGTTCGCGCGTCTGATCGGCGTGAGCGTGGCGACACTGCGGAATTGGGAGCAGGGACGGCGACGGCCGGAGGGACCGGCTCGCGCCTTGCTGAAGGTGGCGGCGGCGAATCCGGAAATGGTGGCGGCCGCGCTGGCATAGATAGTGTTGATTATTTCCGGCCCTGTGCCTGCTTTTGGGCAAGATATTGTTCATAGCTGCAATCCCGAACTCGGTGTAGAAGGTAATCCCGATACGCTGAGAAGTGCAGGCGACAACTCTGTATCAATTCACGGTAATCCTGCTCCAGATTTTCCTCCTCCGCGAGCCGACTGAATATTTCCAGTTCTTGCTCAAGTTCCACGCATTGCTCCGGCGAGGCACCGTCCATACCGTAAAGCACCCCGGCTGGGATTTCATGCAGAGAGAACCGCAACCGTCCTGCCATTTTGTCGATTAGTCGCCGCCTGGATAATCGATCTGCCGGGTCACGGCGGAGTGCCTCTCGAAGCAGCTCCCATTCCGTTCTTGCTTCGAGAGGGAGTTGCTCGCTGCACTCCCCTCGGTCATTCAACAAGTGTTGAGAGAGTCCAGCCAGCCAACGTGCGCAACCAGGAAGACCAGCGCGAAAACCTGTGAGTAATGCAGGAAAGACGGCCCTCTCAAAAAGTGGCCTCCGAAGTATGAGCTTTTCGCCGCCGTCTACAACCCGCTCGGCGAGCGATCTCGCCCACGGGAACCACTCGCTTTGAGTTGAAGCCGAAAGCGATACGAGAAACGACTCAAGGGCCAGCAATTTCTTGGCGCGCGGATCACGACCTTCGGCGTGCTGGTAAGCCTCCCATAATTTGAGCTGAGCTTCTGTGAGCATCTTTGCCTTCATCGTAATTGCAATCGCAAGAAGGAAAACAACGGATGACCACTTCTTCATGGAGCAGGACCGACTTGCCCTTCCTCGGTGTTCCCCCACGCCGCAGCAACCTCAAAGTAGCACCGAACCGAACCATCGATTGTCCGGCACTGCTCCTGTACGGGCATGCCGAGAAGGTCCGCCAGCAGAGTCTCCGCCACGCGACACACTTGCCGATGTCCGGTAATCGCCCCACCGAGAGGACAGTCAAAGCCGCGGATACACAGCTTTTCTTCGTGTTCCTCCATTTCGGCAAGTCCTCCAATCTCTTCGAGTACCCCGAGAACTTGCAGGATTCGCTCGCGCGGCTCCGTCGCTTGGACGGCGTGACGGAATCCCCCAGCCACACGCTGTCCGACGGCGCGGAGAATCGCATCCAGGTCGGCTGGCGCAAGGCGCTCGGTGAGGACTTCCAGGAGTTGCTGAAGGACAGCGGCGTAGGGCTTGGGAAAAACCTGCGCCGCCTCGGGCGTCAGTTCGTAGACGACGTTTGGCTTCCGCGTGCTGGGGCGAGTCCCGGCTGGTTGGACGAAGCCGTCGCGCTCTAATGTGGTCAGGTGCGCCCGCACGGCATTGTCCGACAGTCCGGTCGCCTCTGCCAGATCGTTAACGGTCCCGCCACTTCGGCGCAGTACCGAAAGGATGCGTCCGCGCGTACTCGCCAAGAAGCGCCTGTTCCAACCCGTTGCCGCCATCTCGCCCATCCTCCTTTATTGCTCATTGTACGGCCGAAGGGACTGAGGGCAATAAGTCAAAAAAGCTGTTGACTTATTTGCCGAATATCCGATAGGAAAGGCATCGCCACCCGACCAGCAACACTTGTAGGGTGGGCTTGAGGAAAGCCGGGAAAGGATGTCTTGGCAGCCCAAGCCCTTCGGAGAAGGTTCGCGTGGACCAGGCTCCGATGGTAACGGAAGTGAGAAGACAAAAGAGGAGCGCGCGATGCGAACAAGGACGTTCTGTGCGGGGGTTCTCGGGCTGTTGTCCCTGCTGTCGTTGACCGGCTGCCGCTCTGGAAACGGGCTATGCCGAAGCGGATGTTGCGAGAGCCATGCCGCGCCAACGGCAGGAGCCGGCTACGTCAATAGCGGGGGGCAGGTCGCGGCCGAGACTGCCTATGGAGGACAGAAGACCTGCCCGGTTTCGGGGGCGTCTTTGGCTGGGATCGCCAATCCTCTCTCCGTGGTGGTGAAGGGGCAGACCATTTACGTTTGTTGCCAGCAGTGCGCGGCGAAGGTAAAGGCGAACCCGGATGCCTATCTCGCCAAGGTGTCCGCGGAGCGATCGGGACAGAATGCGGCGTCGCCTGCCGTGAGCCTTCCTGTCGCCTCGGGACTTTACGGAGGCCAGAAAACGTGCCCCGTGACGGGGGATGAGTTGGATCCATCCGGCGACGCCACTCCGGTGACTGTTCGTGGTCAGACCGTTTACGTCTGCTGCCCAGGATGCGCGGCGAAAGTGAAGCGCGACCCGGACACTTACCTGGCCAAGGTGATCGCGGAGCGTGCGAAGAATACTTCCTCCCGCTAAGAGTCCGTCCGCCAAGCTCTCCTCTCTCCCCAAGGGCGCGTCCAAGAATGACTTCCAAGCGGCTAACCCGAAGTTATTCTTGGACGCGCCCTAAGTACAGGGGGCGAGGAGAGACGCTTACCACAATCCTGAAACCACCAGGGCGGCATGTGGATTTGGTGGCGGGAGGCAACTCCCATCTCGATGCGTCACAAGCGTGACTTACCGCCGTTCCCCATCCCCCCAGGCGAGCCATTCGCTGTCAACCCTTCCACCGCGCAACAGCGTCCTGACAGTACACGAGCAATTGCAGATCCGCTAACTCCTCTTCCATGTGTTCGCGTGTCGGGTTCGCCATCGACTGCGCCAATTCGTCGAGCAGCAAATCGGTGAATTGTTCTCGCGCGCGTTTCACCCGTGTGCGCACCCAGTCGGCGCTGACGGCGTGGCCGAACTGGACACTCAGCTGTTCGGCCATCTCCGCCGAGGATAATTCGCTATTCTCGGCACGCAGAAGCAGCACCGTGTAATATGTGGTGTCGTGGAGACGCAAGGCGTTCCAGGCCTGGCCGAGCAATTGTTGACGCCAGCTGTCGAGAAATTGCTCCTCCGAAGGGAGGACATCGGGTGAGACGCTGGCCGAACCGATGTCGTCGGGCGGCAGCGGTTGCGGGCGCGCCTTTTGGCGGCGCTGATAATCGACGATGAGATGAAACAGCGTCGTCTTCACAAGATCGCGGAAGCGACCCTTTTCGGGATTGGCGTTGCGAAGATCGCCGCGCACGAAGCGCAGATAAAACTCCTGGGCCAAATCGTCGGCCGCATTCGCATCGCGCAGCGCGCCGAGCAGATAAGCATGCACCGCACCCTTGTAGCGGTCCAGCAACGCCGCGCGGGCGCGCTGCGCGGCTTCCTCGGGACCGTGGTTCGCCTCCGTCACCAGACCCCATAGCGTGTTGGTGTTGGCGAGAAGGCGATCCTTATTCGCGTCTGCCATCCGCGCCGCCTCCCGTAAGTGCCGAACCGAAACACAAGCTGCAAGGACCGTTTTTGTCCTTCGTATCCATTTTATCTCCCGCGTACAATGGAGAGCGTTGCCACGGATATTGTTCGCGTCCTCATTCACGAGTCCTCTATGCGTCAAAGAACTGTTGTCAACGCGCCCGACAAGATCGGTCTGTTTAGCGGCATAGAGGCGTTCGGTCGCGGCATCGCTTTCGTGGTCAGCACGCCGCGCGTGTGGGGCTACGCGATGGTGCCCACGACCATACTCCTGCTGCTGTCTTGCGGCCTGACTGGGCTGGCCATCTGGGGATCGCATCACCTGAGTACATCGCTGTTGGGCGACGATCTCGGCGCGTGGGGCAAAATCGGTTGGTGGAGTTTGGCCATCTTTCTTGATGTGGTGGGTCTTGTGCTGGCGATGCTGCTGGCGCTAAGCCTGGCGCAGCCGTTGTCCGGCTTCGCGCTGGAGAGCATCTCGCACGCTCAGGAAATTGCCCTGACCGGCCACGCTGCGCCGAAAACGTCGTTCATCGCCAATCTGTTCAGCACGGCCAAGGCGGTACTTATCGCGCTGCTGATAGGCGGGACATTGTTAACCGTTCTCTTCCTCATCAGCTTTTTCTTTCCGCCCGCCGCAATCGTGACGGTGCCGTTGAAGCTGATCGTTTGCGGTTGGATGCTGGCGTGGGACTTCATCGATTATCCGTTGGCCATGCGCGGCGTCGGGCTGGAAGCACGCTTTGCGTGGGTAGGCCGCAATTTCGGCGCCTTCACCTTGTTCGGGCTGTTATGGGCTGCGGTCATCATTGTGCCCGGCATGGTGCTGGTGATTCTGCCAATGGGCGTCGCCGGCGCGACGCAGCTTGTCGTCGCCGATGAGCGTGCCCATCGTTCTCGGCGCGATGTCGTGGATGTGGTTCTTCCCGCCTAATTCCCAGTCTCTTCGCCTGCATTGAGGCGGCCACGCCACCGCTGGCCTGCTTGGACAAACAGCGCATTGCATTCGCTTTCAAGAACGCCGCCCACAAGTTGACACGAACGAAACGGGGCTTGCCGCAGCACTTCCTCGGCGCGGAGGTCAATTTGCCACCATCCCAGGCTCTGCAAATAAGGGATCGACGAGCCGAAAACGATCGCGCGCAGGCCGGCCCAGAGAATGGCCGACGCGCACATGGGACACGGCTCAGCCGTGGTGTACAGCACCAACGGCGACCAGTCGATGCCCGGATGGACGCGGGCGCACTGATTGAGCGCGTCGATCTCGCCGTGCCAGGTGGGATTCTCCGCAGAGCGGTTGAACCCCTCGGCGATGACATCGCCCGTATTGCCGTGGACGATCACGGCACCGAAAGGCAGCTCCGGGACTTGGCGGGCCAATTCGATGGCGCGCCGCATGTATCGTCCGTGATCGAGTGGGTTCGCCATGCGTACTCCTGAAGATGTCACGCTTGACCGTTGAGCAATTCCATCAGCTTCTCGCGGCGATACTCGAAAATCCACTTCAAATCGCGTTCCACCGCCTTGGCGGTGATGACGAACCCCAGCATGCCGCCGGGCGTCTCATAGTCAATGCGATCCATCACGCGCGTGCCGCCGTCGGCCAACACCTCGAACTGGTGGGTGTGAATCCATTTTTTGAAGGGACCTTCGCGCTGTTCATCGACGAAGCGCAGTTCCGGTTCCCAGATTGTCACCTCGTTGACGAAGCGCTGCGACAGCCCCCAGCGACGGCCTTGCAAGGTGACGCGAGCGCTCAGATGCAATTGCTCGGGCCCGCTCAGTAGCTGAAAGTGGAGTTCGGGAGGAGAAATCTTCACCAGATTGGCGGGGCGGCTGAAGAAGTCGAAGACACGCGACAGCGGCGCGGCCAGGGTTTCGATCATCTCAAAGCGTGGCATGGAAGCGATTCCTTGCTGGACAGCTGGCTCTTGGTTACACAGAGGATAGTGTCCCAGGCAAACCGGCTTCTCTATCCTCTCTTGCTCATGATAGTCGAGACGTTCGCGCAGGCACGGATTCTCACCGGGCCGACTGGCTGCGGCAAGAGTGCGCTGGTCCTCGACGGGCTATGCGCGCTCCGCCTATCCGTCCGGCCTGGACGTGTGCCGGAGGGACGAACTGGTTTTCGTAGCTGTCCGAACGATTGACTTTGTCGTCCCATCTGGAATCATGGGAGCAAGTCGCCATCAGGATAGGAGAACGCCGCATGGCTCGCATTCGGCCGCTGGAACACGAGCAAGCAGAACCCGCCGCGCGTCTCGAACTCGATCACCAAGTCGCCGCCGGCGGGCGCGTCACCAATATGAAACGCACCCTGGCTCATTCGCCGGTGGCGCTGCATGCGCTCATGCAGTGGTATCCGCTGCGCGACGCGGCGCGGGCGTTTCTGGGCGAACGGCTGACCACGCTATTTGCCCACGCCGTCTCGACACAGACGGATTGCCTGATTTGCTCGACGTTCTTTCGACGCATCCTCATCGAGGCGGGCGACAACCCCGATGCGCTGGTGCTGGACGAACGCGCGCAAGCCGTGGTCGATTATGGCCGTCAGCTGGCACGCGATCCCAATGGTGTGTCCGACGAATTGTATGGGCGGCTGGCGCGGTTTCTGGAACCGGCGCAGATTGTCACGTTAACCGCCTTTGGCGGGCTGATGATCGCCACCAATCTTGTCAACAACGCGCTGAAGGTGGACCTCGATGAGTATTTGCAGCCGTTCAAAGCGAGCGGGGAGCTTTAAGCGATGGCGAACGAAATGGCGGGCCGTGTCGCCCTGATTACGGGTGCCGCCCACGGGCAAGGACGGGCGACGGCATTGGCTCTGGCGCGTGAAGGCGTTCACATCGCGGCGCTGGACGTGGCCCGCACGCTCAGCTATCCGGGCTACGCTCTCGGTTCGCCGCAGGCGCTCGACACGCTGGCGGAGGAATGCCGGCAACTCGGCGTCGAATGTCTGGCGTTCGCCGCCGATGTGCGCGATGACAATGCGGTGTCAGCGGCGGTAAGTGAGACAATCGCCCATCTGGGCCGAATCGATATTCTGTTTAACAACGCCGGCATCTGCGCCTATGGGCTGGCCCACGAGTTGACGGAGGAAGCGTGGGACGCCATGCTCGACATCAATCTCAAGGGGGCGTGGTTGATGGCGCGGCGGGTGATTCCGCACATGATCGCGCGCAAGGCGGGCGTCATCATCAACAATTCCTCGGTGGCGGGGTTGCGCGGCATGGCGCGCTTGAGCCATTACGCGGCGTCGAAATGGGGGCTGGTCGGCTTGACGAAATCATGGGCGATCGAGTTGGCCCCTTATAACATCCGCGTCGTGTCGCTGCATCCAACGGGCGTCAACACGCCGATGAACGATGGCTTGGCAGCTCTGGAGGGCGCGACGACGCGCGAAATTGCCGAGCGCTCGGCGGGAAACTTGCTGGCCGCGCCGTGGATCGAGCCGGAAGATGTGGCCGCCGCCGTCGTCTACCTCGTGTCCGATAAGGCGCGATTCATCACCGGCTCGCAATTCGTTCTTGATGCCGGACTGTTAAGCCGCTGACATAAGGCTGTCACCAAGGAGATACGCACATGGGCCGATGGTTTCACTTTAGATGGTTGATCGCGGTCGCCGTTGTCGGACTGACTTCACACACCATACACGCGGACGATAAGGGCGGGATAACCCCGCCCCTACAAGCGGTACCCTTTCAGGATGTCCACATTACGGATGGCTTTTGGAGCAAACACATCCACGCCAACCGGACCGCGACCATCGAAGCGAACCTGCACCAGTGCGAAATCACTGGGCGTATCCGTAACTTCGCCATCGCCGGCAAACTCGTAGAGGGCAAGCACAAGGGACTGCTGTTCGACGACTCCGATCTGTACAAGGTGATCGAAGGCATCGCCTACACGTTGAGCAGTCAGCGCGACGCCGAACTGGAAAAGCGAACCGATGCCATCATCGATAAGATCGCCGCCGCTCAGCAACCGGACGGCTATTTGAACACCTATTTCACCCTGGTCAAACCCGACGGGCGTTGGAAGAACATCCAGTACGGCCATGAACTCTACTGCGCCGGTCATCTCATCGAGGCGGCCGTCGCCTACCAGCAGGCGACGGGCAAGCGCAAGCTGCTCGACGTGGCGATCAAGCTGGCCGACCACATCGACCACACGTTCGGTCCCGGCAAGAAGGTCGATACGTCCGGCCATGAGGAGATCGAACTGGCCCTGGTGAAGCTATACCGGGCGACGAAACAAGAGCGTTATCTGAAACTGGCTCAGTTCTTCCTCGACACGCGCGGCCACAAGGACAAACGGCGGCTGTTCGGCGAATACGCCCAGGATCATAAGCCGATCCGCGAACAAAACGAGGTCGCCGGCCATGCCGTGCGCGCGATGTATCTTTATTGCGGCATGGCGGACATGGCCGGCATCACCGGCGATAAGGCGTTGCTGAGCGCCATCACGAACATCTGGCACGATGTCGTCGATCGCAAGATGTACGTCACCGGCGGCATTGGGCCGTCGGCCAGCAATGAAGGCTTCACCGTGCCCTACGATCTGCCCAACGATTCGGCCTACGCCGAAACGTGCGCCGCGATCGGCATGGCGCTGTGGAATCACCGCATGTTTTTAATGAGCGGCGACGGCTCGTACGCCGATGTGCTGGAGCGCGAGGTCTATAACGGTTTGTTGTCCGGCGTATCGCTGAGCGGCGATCGCTTTTTCTATGTCAATCCGCTGGGCAGCGTCGGCCGGCATCATCGCGAAGAATGGTTCGGTTGCTCGTGCTGTCCGACCAACATCGTTCGCTACATCCCCGGCATGGGCGAGCGTGTGTGGGCGCAGCGCGACAATGCCATTTGGTCGGTGCTGTACATGGGCAACCATACGATTATTCCGCTGAAGGATGGCAAGGTGAGTCTGACCGAGAAGACGAAATATCCGTGGGATGGCGATATTGAAATCGTCGTCGAACCGGAGAGAAGTTTCGCGTTCGACGTGAATCTGCGCATTCCCGGTTGGTGCCGCATGGAGCCGAGCCTGACGATCAATGGCGCGAGGACAGCGGCGGCGGTGGATCACGGCTATGTTCGCCTGACGCGGACGTGGAAGGCCGGCGATGTCATTCGCTTGTCCCTGCCAATGCCGGTTGAGCGCGTGCATGCCGATCCGCGTGTCAAAGCCGATGTCGGCCGAGTAGCGCTCCAGCGTGGGCCGATGGTTTACTGTGTGGAAGGCGTGGACAACGGCGGCAGCGTGCGCAACTTGTGTTTACCGAGGGGCGCGAAACTGTCGGCGAAATTCGACAAGGATGTTCTTGGCGGCGTCGTGATTGTCTCGGGTCGGGCGCTGGCGGTGTCGCGGCCGGGCGAAAAATGGGAGACGAAGCCGGTGACAATTCGCGCGGTGCCCTACTTCGCCTGGGACAATCGCAAGTCGGGGCCGATGCTCGTCTGGCTGGCCGAGACGCCGGAACGCGCCGAGGTTCCCGGCGAAGATGGGGCGCTCGTCAACGGCCTACGCATCCGCGCTTCTCATCTCAATCCGACCGACACGCTGGAAACGCTTAATGACGGCGAGGTGCCGAAATCGTCGAAGGATCACGCTATCCGCCGCATGACGTGGTGGGACCATCACGGCAGCGTCGAATGGCTGTCGTATCGAAGCGCGAAGCCACGCACGTTGTCGGCATCGTCCGTGTACTGGTTCGACGATACGGGCGTCGGCGCATGTCGGGTGCCGGCCGAATGGCGGTTGCTGTGGCTGGACGGCAAGGAGTGGAAGCCGGTGAAATTACTCAAGGACGAACACTATGGCACAGCGCTCGATCAGTTTAACAAGGTGGCGTTCGAGCCGGTGACGACGCGCGAACTGCGGCTGGAAGTGAAACTCCAAGCGAAGTTCTCGGGCGGTGTGCTGAAATGGCGAGTCACGGAGGAGAAGTAAACACAACTGTCTCTCAATCCTCTCTTCTCCATCGCCAATCGAAGCCATTTACTGCCGCTGGAAGAGAATCTTTTCCAGTTCCTTGCGGAATGGCTCGCTGGAAGCGATCGCCGCCCGGAAATGAGGCTTGTCCAGCGTATAAACCGCCACGTCTTGCCGCGCCACGACCGTGGCGTTACGTGGCGCTCCCGTCAGCAAGGCCGTTTCACCGAAAAACTGGCCCTTGCTCAACGTCGCCACCTTCGATTCATCCGCCTGACCCTGATTGACGATTACATCCACGATTCCGCTCTTTAACAGATAGAATTTGTCGCCTTCGTCGCCTTGGCGAATAATCACCGTCCCGGTTGGATGACGTTCCTTCTCCATCGCCTCGGCGATGTTGGTCAGCGTGCTTGTCGTCAGACGCGAGAACACGTCGCACTCCTTGAGGAACTCGCAAATCTCGATCTCTTCTTGAATGAGTACATTCGATTTGATTCGGCCGTTGACCATGCTGATGATGCGGTCGGCGACATCGAGAATGCGGTTGTCGTGCGTCACGATGAGGCTGGTGCAGCCTTCCTCCTGAGACAATTTTTTGAGCAGGTTGACGACATCGCGGCCGCTCGCTTCGTCGAGCGCCGCCGTGGGTTCGTCGGCGAGGATCAGCTTCGGACGGTTGGCCAGGGCGCGCGCGATGGCCACGCGCTGTTTCTGGCCACCGGACAGCCGGCTGGGCTTGTAGTCGATACGCTCCTGCAAGCCCAGCGAGGTCAACACCTCGACGGCCCGCTCGCGGATGCGCGTTCGATCCGATTCCTTCAATTCCAAGGCCATCTTCACGTTCTGCAAGGCGGTCAGCGAGGCAAATAGATTGTGAGCCTGGAAAATGAAGCCGATGTCGCGGCGAACGCCGACCAGTTCCTTGACGCTCAACCTGCTGATATTTCGCCCCAGAACTTCGACTTCGCCGTCCTGCACCGTGCGCAGCGCGCCCAGCAGTGAGAGCAGCGTCGTCTTCCCCGAACCGGATGGCCCCGTCATGATGACGATCTCGCCCGGCGCGACCTCCAGGTGGTTGTCGAACAGAACCTGTTTGCGTGTCTCCACCGTCTCGCCATACCAATGATTGAGATGGTCCACGCGGATGGCCGGTGGACCCTGCCGGAGACTCGATGAGGGGGCATGCGGAGCAGCAGTCGCGGTACTCATCCGAACACCTCCGCGGGATCGGCCGTCCGTACCTTGCGCAAGGCCAGCAAGCCGGATAGCACGCACATGATCGCGGTCATACTGAAGATTAGTAGGATACGTAAAGGGGTAAGATACATAGGCAGCCCCACCCACGCATCCAGGGCGCGATACAGCAGCCAACTCAGCCCCAGTCCTGGAACGAAGCCGAGCATGGCCAGCCACAACGACTCGCGCAGCACCGTCCAATTTAGATAACGGTTGTGATAGCCGATGGCCTTGAGGGTGGCGAACTCGGCCAGATGCTCGGATACGTCCGTCGAAATAATCTGGTAGCAGATGACGCCGCCGACGATGAAACCCATGCACAAACCGAACTGGAAAATGAAGCCGATCGGCGTGGCGTTTTGCCAATATTTTTTCTCGATGTCGCTGAACTCGTCCTTGGTGTAAACGGCCACGTCGTCGGGCAATACCTCGCGGACGGCGCGGCGAGCGGTCTCGACATCGGTGCCTGGTTTGAGCTGGATCACGCCCACGTCGGCCAGGCGAAGCGTGGCATCGGGCGACAACTCATTGGGAAATAGTTCGGCGTAGGTCAAATCGCTCATAATCACGCTGCCGTCACAGGCGAAGTTGGTGCCCAGCGTAAAGGTGTCGGCCACATGAATCCTTTGCTGAGCCAACTCGCGGTCGATGCCCGCCTCGATTTCACCGTATTCGCGCTTGGATTTCGTGTCCAGCAGGACGTTGAAGAGGATCTTGAGATCGCCGCGATGGGCGTTGACGGCGGGATTGGCCAACACGGGTTGATCGGGATCGAAGGCGATAACGCGGATGGGATGGCTGCTGGATCGTCTCGGCTCCGGAGAGCCGGTGTCCTTCCAGAAAGATGAGGTATATTCGAGATAAACCGGGAAGGCGGCCCGCACGCCGGGAGCCATGCGCGCCTGCGCCAGACGGCGGCAAGTGAACTGTTCCTTAACGGCCATCGCGTAGTGGGCTTTGCTGACGAGGATGAGTTCGCCGTTGAACTGCTCGATCAATTCGACCGAGGCGTCGAGCAGGGCGTTCCAAAATCCCAGTTCGACGAACATGAGGAAGACGGCGAAGGCGACGCCGAGCGCGCGGACGATGAGACGGCGCTTGTCGTGCGTGAGGTTGAGCCAGGCCAGCGGAACACGAGTGAAGGGCAACATATCAGAACAACTCCGCGGGATCGGCGGCCTTCACCTTGCGCAGGGCCAACAAGCCGGACAGCGAACACATGGCAATCGACAACACCAACACCCCGACGGCTCGCTCCCAGGTCATCGACAGAAGCAAATTGGCCTTCTCGCGGCCCAACTCGTACAGCACTAAAGCCACGAGCAGAGCGGGCACATAACCGAGGATCGACAGCGCCAGTGCTTGCCGCAGCACCACGCCGGACAGATACCACGGACTGTAGCCGATCGCCTTGAGGGTGGCGTACTGGGCGAAATGATCGGTGATGTCGGTGGCGATTACCTGATAGACGAAGATGACGCCGACGATGCAGGCGACGAATACGCCCATCTGGAAGATGACGCCGACCGAGGTACGGTGCATCCAGTAATCGCGATCGCGCTGTTCAATCTCGTCGCGGGTGAAAATGTGGACCTCGTCGCGCGGATGCGTGGTGTACAGGGTACGGGCGAGATCCTTCTTCACCGACGCGGCACGGTTGCGCGCTTCCGGTTTGAGCTTGATAAGTCCCAGCGCGGGTTGATCGAGCGCCTGAGGAGAAGTCAGACGAGCATAGGTGCGGTCGCTCGTCAAGATCATGCCGTCGGTGCCGTAGCCGGTGCCAATGGTGAATTGGCCGACAACCTCGACGGTGGTTTGATTCAGTTCGGTTTCGATGCCCGGCTGACGCGGTCCAAAATAATCGCGTGTGCTGGTGTCCATGAGGACGGTATCCGGTGTATGCAGTCGCCGCAGGCATTCGCCGGCCGGCTGCGTGAGGAAAACACGTTCGCGCAACCAAACCGGCTCGTCCAGGTTGAAGGCGATGACCAGGATGGCGCGGCGCTGCCGGCTGCGATTGCGGATACGCCAGGTCTGCCAATCGATGTACACGGGCGAGACACTGGCGACATCGGTATGTTGCAGAGCCTGGTAGACACGATTGCGTGGGAAACTGCGCGGGCGCGTGGTGTTGAGATAATTGCTGGAGAGCAAAACCAGATCGAAGTCGAGCGCGTTATAAATCGTGGTTGATGCGGTTTCCGCGGAACCGTAGAAGCCCAGCTGCATGAAGACGAGCAGAATCGCGAAAGCCACGCCGAGGAGAGCCACGAGCGTCCGCAGCGGCTGATGCAGCAGGTTCAACAGTACCAGCGGAGTTTTCATGGACACCTTTTTGCCAGCCCACAGCGGCGGCAAGGGATTCCCTTGCCGCCGCCGCGGGCTGGCAAGAGCAACTTAGCGCGAATCATCGCTCGATCCCGTGGCGATTTCGACCCGGACCTGATGACCAATCAGGTCGGCGACGCGCGGGGGCTGGTCGAGTTCGACTTTCACATCGACGATACGATTATCCACGGCGGCTCGTGGGTCCAGATCGATCACCCGCGCCTTGCCAATGCTCGATCCCTTCCACACGACCCGGCCGGTCAGGGCATCGGCGCGTTTGAAAATATGACTGGTGATGGTCGCCTTTTGGCCGATCTCGACACGCTGGATATCGGTCTCGTAAACTTCGGTCAGAACGATCATTTCCCGCGTGTTCGCCAACTGCAAGATGGGTTGCCCGTGGACCAACTCACCTTCGTGAACGAGGATACGCAAGATTTTGCCGGCGCTGGGGGCGCGGAGTTGGGTTTCCTTAACGCGCTCCTTGGCCTGATCGACTTCCTTGTCGAGCAGTTCAAACGAGATGGTGCTTTGACTGCGTTTTAGCTCAGCGCGAGCGGCTTCCAACTGCGCCCGTGCCAGAGTGCGGTTCAACTCCCGCGACTTGAGCATTTTCTTGTGCTGACACTGGGCGGCGATCAACTCGGTCTGAATCTGATTCAGCAACAATCGCTGTTTTTCCTTGTCCTGATCGGCGATGGTGTCGCCGGCCGCCAGATAGCGCTCGTAATCCTTCTGCGCATTCTTCTCTTGAGCCTGGAGGTATTTGATCTTGGTATCCTGCGCTTCGATTTCGAGCGGTTCGACCTGTTCGATTTGATCGCGGCGAACTTCTTCGACGCGAATCTGAGCCTCGCCGCTGGCGGTGATAGCCTGCAAGCGTTTCTCCGCCTGCTCGCGCTGAATCACCGCCACTTTCCGCTCTTGTTCGCGCACGACCTCGCTATCGAGAACGGCCAGTAGTTGCCCCTTCTTGACGTGTTCTCCTTCTTTCACCGCGATTCGGTCAATACGGTCGGGCGTCGGCATGCCTAGCGCCAGAATACTCTCTTTCGGTTCGATTCGCCCCAGCGCCACGACTTTGTCGAGGGCGCGCTCCGGCTCCTTTTCTCCCGCTGTCTCCGGCGTCGAACTCGTATAGTGCAGATAGAAGGCAATCCCTCCACCCACCAGAGCGAGGACGATCGCGACCGCGAGGACGGTCCCCCAGAACGCCATGCGTCCGCGCTTCTCGGGTTGTGCCGGCATGGTTGACCCTCAACCTGGAGAAACCCGTCAATGATGCGAAACGGTAAAATGGTCAAGATAGTTAAAGAATGATTATCCCCTTATCTTGATGAGAGCAAGTCGCTTTTTCCGCTCGCCCCAGTGCGGCATTATGCGCCGACGGCAAAATCGTTACCATCCATTCGTCAGCGACGATACGAGCGTTATTATACCGAGCAGCCTGCGTTCCTGGAGACCGTCCTGATGTCTGACCCCGTCGTCGTGCCGGAAGGCGTGCGGACTATCGCGCCGCCTCCTTCGCTTGCGCCCGTCCATGCGAATGAGCGCATCGCCTCGATTGATGTGTTGCGCGGCGTGGCCTTGCTCGGCATCCTGATCATTAACATCTGGGGGTTCGCCCTGCCGGAGATCGCCCTGTACAACCCCTCCGCCGCCGGAGGCTGGCCCGGTGCCGGCGAGGTGACATGGATCGTCTGCCATCTGCTGTGCGATCAAAAGATGATGTCGCTATTCTCCATGCTTTTTGGCGCCGGTCTCATCGTCATGGTGAATCGTGCCGATGCACGCGGCACATCGCTGACCGGCATCTATTACCGGCGTATCGCCTGGCTGTTGCTGTTTGGTCTAATGCACGCCTACTTGCTATGGGATGGCGACATTCTCGTTTCCTACGCGCTGTGTGGTTTTCTTCTGTATCCGTTACGCCGACTGCGGCCGCGCATGCAGATTTTCTTGGGGCTGCTCGTCTTCCTATCTTCGCTGCCGCTCGTCAGCGGGATTGGCCTCCTTGAGCGACATCTCAAGGAGGTTACTGGTCTCAAGAACGAGCAAGGAACGGCGAGACAGCAGGAAATGCGGCAGGCGTTGGAAAGCCTCATGTTCGAGGATGATTCCACGGAAAAGAAGATTGAAGAGGCTATCGAAAACCATCGCGCCGGCTACGCGGAACAGTTTGGGCGCCGCGCCGAAGCCAACCTGTGGATGGAAACGGCGGGATTCGTGACCTGGGCTGGTCCTCGCGCCGGTGGACTGATGCTCGTGGGCATGGGATTGATGCAGTTGGGTGTCTTCGCCGCGCTGCGCTCGTATCGGTTCTATGCCGTCTGGATGTTGATTGGCTATGGAGTTGGTTTCGCCATCGTCGGTCACGGTGTCCGCGATCTCATAAACCACCAGTTCGATCCGGTTCACGAATACATCATTGGTGGACACTTCAATTACGTCGGCAGTTTGTTCGTCGCCCTCGGCCACGTCGGGTTGGTGATGTTGATTTGCAAGGCCGGCTTGCTGCGACGGCTGACGGTTCGGCTTGCGGCCGTCGGTCGAATGGCGTTGAGCAATTACCTGATGCAGACGATCCTATGTACGACATTGTTTGAAGGCTGGGGATTCGGTCTATTCGGCCGACTGGATCGCTTGGCGTTGCTGGGCGTGGTCGGGGGCATCTGGCTGGTGCAACTCATCGCCAGTCCGTTGTGGCTGCACTCCTTTCGCTTTGGTCCTCTGGAGTGGCTGTGGCGTTCGTTGACCTATGGGCGGAGATACCCATTCCGCGCTGTTGGAGCATGAAGTCACGCCCGGCCAGTTATCGCTCTCCTGTTTTAGCCACAGATGAACACGGATGAACACAGATAAGACAATAGAATATGTAAATAATTTGTTGTCTTATCCGTGTTCATCCGTGTTCATCTGTGGCTAATTATTCCTTCGTCTCCGACCGAATTCATCCGCCGATACCCAAGCCGTGCGGATCGTTTTCCGGTGAGCCTCTTGATTCTCCGCGCCGTGGGCGTTACCGTGACAAACGCTCTTTTCGCCTCCCACCTGACGAGGTTCCGCCATGATCGCGCATCGACTCTTTTTGACGCTCGGTGTTTTCGCTATCGCCCTTCCCGCATCGGCTGCGGATTTGCCGAAGATCAAGGTCGAACGGCAACCACTCGCCGCCCAGGCGCGGCGCATCGCCGACGCCCTAGCACTGCTCGGCGAACCGCTGTCCGAGGCCGATCGCAAGGCACTTGACAACGCCGCCAACGTGGACGCGATTCAGGCGATTCTCGACAAGCGCTGTCTGGCCGGCATTCACATCACCTCCGACAAAAAGCTGGAAACCCAACCCGGCCCGGCGAAACCGCAGCTCGCTGAGCAAGGCTGGCGTGTGTTTCTCGTCAAGGTCCACAATGAGCCAGCCCTCGCCAATGTCGAACTGACCGCCGGCAGTCCCAATGCGTTGCCGTTGTCGCAGCGTTCCAGCGGCAAGCCTGATCCGAAAGTCGTCTCGGTCGGCGAGGTCGGCAAACGCTTTCTCGATCTGATGATGTTCAACAGCCAGCCGCTCGTTCGCGATCTCTCGGGACTGGAGTTGGAATATCGCATCGTTCAACTCTATTGCCGTGACTCCGGCCGCAAGGAGGCAATGCTGCAATTCAACCTGATGAACGGCAAGAAACGCCTCACCGCAGGCGAACCGCAGCGCTTCGTCTTCGAGTCCGCGCCCGCCGTGCTGGTGCGGCTGCGTATATCCGATGACGACGGCAACACGAAGCGCGACGGCCGGCCGATCATGGCCGCTTTCACCTTCACCGACAGCCTTGGCCGCGTCTATCCGTCGCCGAGCCGCCGCCTGGCGCCGGATTTCAATTTCCACTCCCAGATCTACCGCGCTGATGGCGAAACCATCGCCTTGCAGCCGGGGACGTACACGGTGACATACACACGCGGTCCCGAATATCTCCTTGAGCGCAAGACGATCACCGTGCCGGCCGCGGCCACGCACAGCGAGGCGTTTCACCTCAAACGCTGGATTCATCCCGCCGCGAAGGGCTGGTACTCCGGTGATCATCACATTCACGCGGCCGGCTGCTCGCATTACGAAAGCCCGACCGAGGGCGTCACACCGGAGGACATGATGCGCCACGTTCTCGGCGAGGATCTCAACGTCGGCTGCTGTCTCAGTTGGGGACCATGCTGGTATCACCAAAAACGCTATTTCGAGGGCAAGGTCAATCCGCTATCCACGTCCAACCATTTGCTCCGCTATGACGTGGAGGTATCCGGTTTCCCGTCGAGTCACTGCGGTCATATCTGCCTGTTACGGCTGCGCGAGCAAGACTATCCGGGCACCAAACTCATCAACGATTGGCCGAGTTGGGACTTGCCAATCTTCAAATGGGCCAAAAAGCAGGGCGGTATCGTCGGCTTCGCCCATAGCGGTTGGGGGCTAGATGTCGGGCCAATCAAGGAACTACCCAATTATGTCGTGCCGCCGATGTCGGGCATCGGAGCCAATGAATACATTGTCGATGTCACACAGGGACAATGTGATTTCATCTCGACCGTGGACACGCCATCGGTTTGGGAGTTGAACATCTGGTATCACACGCTGAATTGCGGCTATCGCTGCCGGATCAGCGGTGAGACGGACTTTCCTTGTATCTACGGCGAGCGCGTCGGCCTGGGCCGCAGTTATGTCCATCTCGACGGCAAGCTCGATTTCGATGCCTGGGCCGAGGGCATCAAGCGCGGCCGCTGCTATGTCAGCGACGGCAAGAGCCATTTGATGGACTTCACTGTCAACGGCCACGGCGTCGGCGTCAAGGACAGCGAGGTCCAGCTGGCCGAACCGGGCGAGGTCGAAATCAAAGCGAAAGTCGCCGCCCTACTGGAACCGAAACCGACACCGGCCACCGAGCGCATCCGTAAGACGCCGCTGGACAAAAAGCCGTATTGGGACATCGAACGCGCTCGCCTGAACGATACGCGCACGGTTCCCGTCGAGGTCGTGGTCAACGGTCAGCCGGTCGCTCGCAAGGAAATCATCGCCGACGGCACCGAGCAGGAGGTCACGTTCCGCGTACCGATTAAGGCGAGCAGCTGGGTATGCTTGCGAATCTTCCCATCGAGCCATACGAATCCGTTGTTCGTGTTGGTCGGCGACAAGCCGATCCGCGCGAGCAAGCGTTCGGTTGAATGGTGCTTGCAGTCGGTCGATAAATGCTGGCAGCAGAAGAAACGCGCCATCCGCAAGGAAGAGCAGCCCGCCGCCGAGAAAGCGTATGAGCAAGCGCGGACGGCGTACAAGAAGATTCTGGCGGAGACGACGCGGGATTGATTGCGGAGCGCCGGCCATGTTGATCCTGCGCGGCCATACCGGGCCGGTTCGTTGTCTGGCGTATTCGCCGGATGGCCGAACGCTTGCTTCGGGCGGGGATGATAAGACAGTCAAGCTTTGGGATCTACTTCATGGCCGGGAGTATCACACTATCGAAGACGACGAAGATTGTGTGCGGGCCGTGGCATTCGCTCCCAATGAGGAGATGATGGCCTGGGGCAGTTGGGACGACAGTTTTAGTTTGTCGAAAATTCGTCGAGCCAATCCCAACCGGCGTTTCCTCTTTCGCAGAGGCGGACGCTTGCCGGTTTTGAACGTGGGCGGTGTTTGGTCGCTGGCCTTCGCACCCGATGGACTATCTCTGGTCGTCGGCTGCGGCAACGGGAGCGTCAAACTTTACTGGATGCGCGAGATGTGGAAACCGCGCACCCTTACAGGCCATGACTGGCCGGTGAATGCCGTGATTTTCTCGCCGGATGGCCGGCTCCTCGCAACCGGGAGCCATGATCGCACGGTGCGTCTATGGGATGCCGACTGGGGACGCGGGAAAAAAATCCTCACGGGACATTCCGATTGGGTCTGCTGTCTGGCCTTCTCTCCCGATGGCCGCACCCTCGCTTCCGGCGGCGATGACGCCACCATCCGATTGTGGGACATAGCCAGCGGCAAGGAAAAGACTATCTTGCATGGCCACACCGCTTCCGTTCGCCAAGTCACCTTCGCACCGGACGGCCGCACGCTGACCTCGGCAAGTTGGGATGAAACCGTATGTGTCTGGGATGTGACAACGGGTTGTCAGCGTGCGGCGTTTAACTGGAAGATCGGCCGCGTTCACTGTTTGGCGCTCGCGCCCGACGGCATGACGGCGGCCGCCGGCGGGCACGATCACTCCATCGTTGTTTGGGACGTGGAATAAAGGCGAACGGCCGGCGTCAGCCGGCTGGTGGAGGATGGTCGCACGATGTCGTTTGCCGACAGCGTCGTGTTTGGGTAGGTGGAGATAGGTGAATTGGCGGAGCTGGCGTTTGCGTTGGGTGATCGAGGCGTAGAATTGTCCCTTGAACGCATTTCGCTTTCGTATCACCATCGCGCATGGTTTGTGTAAAGCGTCCTTATTCTCTCCTCTATGGTGCTATACACCTTTCAGTTATGTTTATGGTGCTATACGGCTTCCAGATGGCTTTGTCGGGATTTTTATTCGCCATCGGAATCGGCGGTGTCTTCAAGAGACTGACCTTGTCGTGAATATCCTCTTCATAGCGACGGAGTGCAAGTGCGGGCGGTTACGCGATTTGGGATTAATGGGCGGCTTTCCTCCCATTACCCAGACGTATGCAAGCATTGCGGAATATACTTGACAGCGACACAAAAAGCGCCAGGATATATGGCTGAAAGCTGTAGAATAACTTGTTCGGCGAAAGAGATACTGCGGGTAGGAGAGAGTACAACGACATGGAAGCACTCATTCATCTCATCGGGATTGCTGTCCATCTTGTCGGGACGGTGCTTGTCGCCGTTCCTGGGACAACGCTTGTCGTCGGGACACCGTTCCGATCTGTCCCGTATCAGTACGCCCCATCGGACCAAGGGGCCATCCTCCAGACCACGCGCTTCATCGTCGTGTTCGAGGGTCTGAACATCAATGGTGGCGGGGGTGGCGGGGGCATGACGATCTCCGGCAGACACGGGTTCGTGCCCCGGTTCTGGGACTCCTACGCGCGAGGGGAACATAGCGGCGCGGAACAGCGGATCTTGCCGGGTGGGAAGGTTAGCGACAAGGTTGTCCACCGCGTCCATTTCCGCCACGACTATGACCCGGGCTACGGGATGGCGAAACTGGAATTCTATGGGCATAGGTTTACTGTCCATACCGAGGGCCGGAAGATTCGCTTCAAGGACACGGACCTGGAATTGCCTGCGGAGTCGGCGGTGATCCTCGTAGACCGCGAGGGTGAGGCTCGGCTGGCGCCGCCGGAGCGGGCAAAAGCCCTCCGCAAGAAACTTGACAAGCAAGGGGTCGGAATACGCGCATCCCTGCCCGAATAAGGGTCGAGTACCGCCGCCCCAGGAACTTCCTCCGAGAGTGATGCGCCGGTGACATAGTACACCTTTGCGGTGCGCATTGTTCGGCGCGCACCATCTCTGCTCGCCACCAGCCTCGCTCTTACGATCCCTTTTG
>Ga0134126_10000480_pt1 | contig 51406 bp, 43 predicted proteins | sample KB31752_FD_96881 | JGI IMG/M metagenome (GOLD analysis project Ga0134126, IMG submission 96881) | Terrestrial soil microbial communities with excess Nitrogen fertilizer from Kellogg Biological Station, Michigan, USA - KB3-175-2 | ecosystem: Environmental > Terrestrial > Soil > Unclassified ...
ATGTTCTTATCCATCCCGATGATGGCCATCATAAAGATCATTTTCGACCGGGTGGAAAGCCTAAAGCCCTGGGGCTACCTGCTGGGCAGCGGACAGGAAGAGAAAGAACAAAAATCTGCGGTGAAAAAAATGAAACCGGCTACGCTGGATAAAAGCTGAGGCGAGGTGAAACCTGCCTGCTGGCAGGCTTAAGTCATATGGGCGATGCGGATGAAAATGGCTACTCCATAAGCCGTAAGTACCACGGTATTTACCACCAGCAGCCAGTTTAGCTCGGGTGCTTTGTATTTTCTCACGGCGCAAGCAACGAGCAAAATAAAAAATGACAGAATGATCACCGCCGGAAATATGAGCTCCCACCAATGATGAAATGAAAGATAAACATGTTGAAACGTGGATTGATCGCCGGTGATGAACGGTACGAGGGCTGCCAGCAGCAATATGAAAAATATACGTACTACCGTCTTTGTTATAACCTGGTTAACTTTCATCAAAGGTAAAATAGTAAAATTACCGGTCGCTTAAAATATCGACACAGTTTTTACCTAGTTGCTTTAAACGGCTGTTCAATGTGCTTAGTCCCTGTGTGTCATTTAAATTCCGGTAAAGCCTTTGAATAGTGGCCAGGGTTTCGTCGCTCGGATCGCAGGCCTGTGCTTTTTCCAGATGCGGCAACGCCGTCCGGGCAGCGTTAGCATAAGCCCTCGTCAGCTGGCTCGCCATAACTTTATCGTTCAGCGATTTGTTTAACTCATCGCCTATGCGCATTGCTTTCTGCAGATAGATATATCCCAGCGCACGATGCACCACATAATAATCGGGCACGGCCGCTGCAACTTTTTCATAGTAAATTACCGCCTTATCGGGTTGATCATTATCCTCGTACATTTTTCCAATGGAGGCATAAAAATTTATCCGCGCCTTTTCGGGTAATTTATCTGCATACGGGAGTATTTTTTCGCCGAGGTCGGCTACCTTATCGTGTTCGCCCTGGAATCGCGCCAGGTTAAAATCCAGGTATTGGTTGTACACTTCATCTGCCGACAGGGCTTGCGCATGCGCTGAAAAGCCTGTTAGCACAATAAAAACAAGAAACAATGCATTTTTTAACATAGCAGGCATCAAACATAAATAACCTGCTCATTCAACACAAAAAATTGCTAAAAATTATATCGCCGCGTTTATTTTAGCGGCCTCCCAGCCTATCATTGCCGATTTGCGTGTGGCGCCCCAATGATATTGCCCGAACTCGCCGGTTGATTTGATAACGCGGTGGCACGGGATCAAAAAGGCGACCGGGTTATCGCCAACAGCGCTGCCTACCGCCCTGCTGGCCGATGGTTGCAGGATGGAGGCGGCGACGGATGCATAAGTGGATAATCCGCCTACCGGAATGTTCAGTAAGGCCTCCCAAACTTTTAACTGGAAGTTCGTCCCCTTTAAATGCAGCTTAATATTGGATAGCTGCGACCAATCCTTTTTAAATATGAACAGCGCTTCCTGCTGCACCGTGTCAACCATCTGCGTATAAAAAGCGTTGGGGAACTGCGCAAGCAGATGAGCGAAGGCCTGCTCCCGGTCATCGGCGAAAGCCATATAACATATGCCCTTAGGCGTTGATGCCACAATGATATTGCCAAACGGACTTTCGGCAAAACTATAGTTAATGGTTAGCGCCTTACCGCCGTTCTTATATTCGGCCGGCGTCATTCCTTCAATGTTGATAAAAAGGTCGTGCAGGCGGCCGGTCCCCGAAAGGCCGGTTTCAAAAGCAGCGTCAAACAAAGTAGCCTGTTTTTCCTTTAAAATGCTTTTGGCATAATCAAGACTCAAATACTGCAAAAACTTTTTCGGACTGATGCCTGCCCATTCGGTAAACAGGCGCTGAAAATGAAAAGGACTTAGGTTTATTTTTTCGGCAACTTCATCCAGGTTGGGCTGTTCTTTAAAATTCAGCCGGATGTAGTTGATGGCTTCTTCTATCCTTTGGTAATTGATGATTTCCTGTGTGTTCATGATCCTATTTTATATAACAAATGTACCTACGGCCATAGGGCCATAAAACCCGGAACTTGCGTTGTTTGAGGCCGGTTTTGAAATCCGGCTGGGTACGATTACCGGTCCTGCCGGTAGTTATGCGGGTTCTATTGCCAATCGTTAAAGCCTGTTTTTGAGATTTTCTTTCACCCTGCTTTCCCATTCATGCTTTAATATGCTAAGCACGATAGAATCGCGCCGGGTGCCATCTTCCAGCGGCATGCTGCTGCGCAAGATACCTTCGGGTGTGCAGCCAATGCTTTTCATGGCCGCTATGCTGCGTTCGTTGCGCCCATCGGCGCGGAACTCAACGCGCTCGGCATTTAAAGTTTCGAAAGCCATCTGCAACATCAGGAACTTGCAATGCTTGTTTAATCCCGTGCCCCTGAACCGTTCGCCATACCAGGTATAGCCCAGTTGAAGCGTTTGCAGGGCCGGCTGTATATCATAAAACCGGGTGCTGCCCGCATAGCTTTTTGTTTCTTTATCGTACACGATAAAGGGATACTCTTTGCCCGAAGCGTTGCCTTCAAGAGCGGCGTTCAGGTAATTTTTCATGCCTTCAACTCCCCTGGCGCTGATGTACGAGTATCTCCAGGTATCGGGCTCGTCAAGGGCGAATGGCAAAAGGAATTCAAGGTCGGTTTCGCTTAAGGGGCGCAATAATACGCGTTCGTCTTCCAGAACGTATTCATTTTTCGGGTTAAAGTTTAGGGTCATTGTTTATTTTTAAAAAATCAAACCTCGACAATTTTCTTTTAGTTTCTTTACGAAACACTTACGTATAAAAACGAAGGTTAAAATTTTAATAAAAGACACAATGGGTGACTTTTGCGCATAACCTGTTTATTTGCACGGCGATGAGGCAGGTCATCCGGTTGGTGTTATACAATAACCAAAATCTTCGTACCTTACCCTTTTATATTCATCAGCCATGAATCAGGAACCCGAATACACAACCGAAGAGGCCATTAACAAACTTTTGGTGGAAAGCGCGGTAAACTCGGCAAAGCTGGAAGTGCTTTTAAGAGAAGTAACCAAACTTACAGCCAGGGCTGAAAACAAGCCTTACGAGGAGCTTTTAACCAGGCTAAACAACCAGGTGGTCGAGATTGCACAGGTAATTATTAAATCCCGTCCGCGAAAGAACTTTGAATAGCATGATATACCCCTCGCTGGAAGAGCGCTTAAAAAATCAGCATACAGCCATTCTGTCCGTCATTGAGCAGCTTAACGACCGCCAGCTCCATTACCACCCCGAACCCGGCAAATGGAGCATCCACGACAATATTGTTCACCTGACAAAGTATCAGCCTATATTTTCAGAAAGGATCAGTATGATGCTGACAACCGACGACCCTTCCTTCGAGCGTTACCGGGCCGATGACGACCATGGGTTTCACATCTGGCGGAATTTTTCCACGGGGAAGCTCCTGGAAAAATTAGCTGCCGAAAGGGAGCATATTCATAAAAAAATCACTGCGTTATCCGATACCGAGCTCCGGCGCACCGGCAACCACCAGCGATTTGGAAAGCTCACCATCGTGGCATGGACAGAGTTTTTCCTGCTGCACGAGGCGCATCATATATTTACTATTTTTCAGCTGGCGAACCGGCCGGAACCATGATTGGAAAAGGTAAGGTGAAGGGTAAAAGGTAAAAGGCGAAGGTCATGGTTCTTAGATTCACAAGCTTTCACCTTTAAGCTTTTACCTTTCACCTAAAAAAATACCAATTCATTGTTATTTTTACAGCTTAGCGTTTATTAAAATGAGTGAGCCAGCAGAGAACAAACCTAAAGCACCCGGTATTTTCAGCCTGTTAAAACCATACTCGGGTTTGGTTACCCTGCTCATATTATTTGCGCTTTTTAGCAATAGTGTTAATTTATGGCTGCCAAAGATCATTTCGCATGGTATTGACGGGTATTTTCATAGTAAGTTAGCCCATAGCCATTTTGACGTCAATGCCATCATCATCCAATTTTCGCTGGCGGTCGTATTCATATTCGTGTTCGGATTTCTGCAAACCATTATTCAGACATACACTTCCGAAAGAGTGGCCCGCGACCTGCGCGCACGATTATCGGATAAGATATCGCGGCAAAATAATTTATTTATCGACCAGGTAACGCCTTCAAAATTACTGACGAACCTTACCGCTGATGCCGACTCGATAAAGCTGTTTGTGTCGCAGGCGCTTGTTTCCATCGTTTCGTCGGCGTTTATTATTATCGGCGCAAGCATTCTGCTGCTTATGATCAACTGGAAGCTGGCGCTTTGTATCATCGCTATCATCCCCATCATCGGGGGCACATTTTTTTACGTGCTGAAAAAGGTGAGGGCGCTGTTTATAAAGGGCCGCGGGGTGATCGACTGGCTTAACAAAGTGATCAACGAAAGTATCCTGGGGTCGGCGCTTATACGTGTTATCAATTCGCAGCAGCTAGAGTTCGACAAATTTTTGAAGGCCAACGCCGAGGCAAGAGACATCGGCTTAGCCATTTTGCGCCTTTTTGCAGGGCTAATACCGGTTATTACGTTTACGGCTAACATGGCCACCTTAAGTATTTTGGCATTAGGCGGACATTTTGTGATCAGCAAAACGATGAGCCTCGGCGAGTTTGCGTCGTTTAACCTGTACCTTGCCCAACTCATTTTCCCCATCCTGATCATCGGTTTTATGAGCAACGTAATAGCCCAGGCCAGCGCGGCTTTCCAGCGTATTACCGCCGTATTAAATGCACCCGACACTGTGGAAACCGGTACCATTACAGAAACGTTGAAAGGCGATGTTGAGCTAAAAAATGTTTCTGTCGTCTACGGTCAAAAGCCGGCGCTGAAAGACATCTCGTTTACAGTAAAGGCGGGATCAAAGATCGCCGTCATCGGACCGACGGCCGCAGGTAAATCGCAGCTGCTTTACCTGCTCACAGGGTTGATAAAACAAAACGCGGGCGAAGTGTTATTTGACGGCCGCAGCATTGACGAATATAACAGTGAATCGTTCCACAGCCAGGTTGGTTTCGTTTTCCAGGACAGTATTATTTTTAATATGAGCATTCGCGAAAATATCGCGTTTAGCGACACTGTTACCGACGAGTCGTTACAAAAAGCGATAGATACCGCGGAGCTAAAGGATTTTATCGATGCCCTGCCGGATAAGCTGAGCACCATTGTATCCGAACGTGGGTCGAGCCTTTCGGGCGGGCAAAAGCAGCGCATCATGCTGGCGCGCGCTTTGGCCATTGATCCGAAAGTGTTGCTATTGGATGATTTTACCGCGAGAGTGGATAACAGCACCGAAAAGAAAATACTGGCCAATGTGCAAAAGAATTACCCGGGCTTAACGCTTATATCCGTCACCCAAAAAATCGCGTCGGTTGAACATTACGACCAGATCATTTTACTGATGCAGGGCGAAATCGTGGCCACCGGTACACACGACGCACTGATGCACAGCAGCCCCGAATACGTACAGATATTTGATTCGCAACAAAGCACCAGCAATTATGAAATATAATTTAAATGATTTGCAGGCGAATGCTCCAAAGTCGTCCACGTGGTCGTCGCTCGGTAAGTTGCTGGAACTGATAAGGCACGAGCGAAAGAACATGCTCATGGCCTTAGGCGCCATTCTCACCAATTCTACTTTGAACCTGTTTGGCCCGCTCATTATAGGACATACTATTGACGAGTATATTATGGTGCGGCACCCAAGTTACCAGGGCGTGCTGCAAAATTGCGCCATACTGCTGGGGATGTACCTGGTGGCCCTGTTTTCGAGCTATGCGCAAACCATGCTGATGGGCGGCGTAGGGCAGCGGATGCTGTTTACATTGCGGAATGCCATTTTTAACAAACTGCAGCTGCTGCCGGTAGCTTTTTTTAACCAGAATAAAGCCGGCGATCTGATCTCGCGCATTAACAACGACACGGATAAGCTGAACCAGTTTTTTTCGCAGTCGCTGATGCAGTTTATCGGGAGCATTGCCATTATGCTGGGTGCGGGTATATTTTTGCTGTCAGTAAATATCAAACTGGGTTTAGCCACGCTAATCCCGGCGGTTATCATTTTGATTTTTACCAGCGTAACATCGCCATGGGTTAAAAGGAAGAATGCCAAAAACCTGAAGAGCGTTGGCGGCATGAGCGGCGAAATACAGGAAAGCCTCGACAATTTTAAAGTGATCGTTTCGTTTAACCGCCGCGATTATTTCCGCAAACGTTTTGACGAGGCCAATAAAGAAAACTACAAAAGCGCAGTTGGCGCCGGTATTGCCAATAACAGCTATGTGCCCGTTTACGGCATGCTGGCCAGCTTTGCACAACTCATTGTGCTGGTATATGGTATCTACCTCGTATCGCACGGGCAATTGGGGCCGGGCATTTTCGCGGTAACTTATTTTTCATATACCAACCAGTTTTATAACCCGCTGAGGCAGCTGGCTGCCCTTTGGACAAGCTTCCAAACCGCTATAGCGGGATGGGACAGGATAACGCATATATTAACGCTGGAACCCGACCTGGTAAAAGTGGATGACAGCATAGCCGCTCCGTCTTCATCCCTCCTCGAGTTCAGGAATGTTCATTTCAGCTATGATGAAAGCCGCGAAATATTGCACAACATCAGCTTTAAGCTGGAACGCGGTAAAACATATGCCTTGGTGGGCCCCACCGGCGGGGGAAAAACAACAACCGCCTCGTTAATAGCACGCCTGTACGACGCAACCAGGGGAAGCGTATTGCTCGATGGCAAGGATATCAGGAGTTACGAGCCTGTTGAACGAACAAAAAAGATCGGTTTTATTTTGCAGGAGCCATTTTTATTTACAGGTACGGTAAGGGACAATATACTGTATGGCAACGAAATGTATGTGAATTACGCCAACGAGGAATTGGAAAAAGTCATTATTGAAGCTAACCTTGGCGGCTTGTTGGCCTTGTTTGAGCAGGGGCTGGACACCAAAGTGCTTTCCAGCGGCGACAGCATCAGCATTGGGCAAAAACAGCTCATCGCCTTTATGCGCGCCGTGCTGCGGAACCCTGAATTACTTATCCTGGACGAGGCCACTGCGAATATTGACACCATAACGGAAAAGCTGCTAAGCGATATTTTAAACAAACTGCCCGCCGCCACTACCCGGGTGATCATCGCCCACAGGCTGAATACGATTGAAAATGCCGACGAGATCTATTTTGTTAACTCGGGCGAGGTGATCCAGGCAGGATCATTCGACCACGCAATGGATATGCTGCTGCACGGGAAACGGGTAAGTTAACGATTAACCAAAAATATTTTTACACTTGTAAATAACTAATTACCTAACATGCAGAGATATACTGGTCAAAAACGATTATTAGCGGCTACAGACTGCATTATTTTCGGTTTTGACGGATGGAATTTAAAATTGCTGCTGGTGCAGCGCAATATTGAGCCCGAAAAAAATAAATGGAGCCTGATGGGCGGTTTCATTCAGCCTTCTGAAACGCCCGACGATGCGGCAAACCGCGTGCTGGAGCTGCGCACCGGCTTAAAAAACGTTTACATGGAGCAATTCCAGGTTTTTGGTAAACCTAAGCGCGACCCGGTTGAGCGCACCCTATCCATCGCTTATTTCGCGCTGATCGATATTCACCAGTATGAAAAACAGATCAGTGATGAATACCATGCCGAATGGTTTTTATTAAGCGAAATGCCCGAGCTGATCTTTGATCACGCCGAAATGGTTAAGCTGGCCCAACGGCAGCTGCGCTACAAGGCTGCGCTCCACCCGATATTATTCCAGCTGCTGCCCGAAAAATTTACTATTCCGCAGCTGCAGGCGCTTTACGAGGGCGTTTATAATACCACCTTCGACGACCGCAACTTCAGCCGCAAGCTGCTATCAACCGGGTTGCTCGTTAAACTATCCGAAAAGGATAAGGTGTCTTCAAAGAAGGGGGCATTTTACTACCGGCTGGATCAATCGCACTATGCCGAAAATTTCGGCAAATTTTTAAACCTCGTGCCAAACCCGGATAAGTTTTTTTAAAAGATTGTACGTACGGCTGCACCATTTTGCGAGAGAAGTGCACTTGGTGCAGGTGGTGCACCTGGCGCGGGTGGTGCACTTGGCGCGGGTGGTGCAGGTGGTGCACTGACAAAATTCTGTCACCACTTTTATATTGCGCCCGCTAACTGCCTGCTGCCACTACCGGTCGTTCACGGCTCCTATCCGCTTCAGCGTAAAGTAAAACCGGCTGCCCTCGCCTACTTCGCTTTCGACCCCAATTTTACCCGCCTGCGCTTCTATAAAATCCTTCGCGATGGCCAGTCCCAACCCGGTGCCTGTTTGATCGGATGATGCGCCCGGCACCTTGAAATACCGCTCAAATATCCGCGAAAGGTACCGTTGGTCTATCCCGCGGCCATGATCCTGCACCGAAAATTCAATTTCATCAACCTTATGTTTTTTCACAACCAGGTCGACCTCCGATTTTTCATGACTATATTTCACCGCGTTGGTCAGCAGGTTGATAAGCACCCAGGTTGTTTTGTCCAGATCGGCCTGTACATCCGGCAGGCTTTCATCGCATTGAACGTTTATCGTCACGTTTTTTTGATCTGCCGTAGTTTTTACCGCCTTTAAAGCATAGTCCACAATGTTTTTAGGATGGGTATTGCCAAAATTCAACTGCAGCTTGCCGGTTTCCACCTGCCCCATATCCAGCAATTCGCCTGTTATCTGTAGCAGCCTGCGCGCATCTTCATCAATATTTTCCAGCAGTTGCTGCTGTTCGTGGTTCACTTTGCCAACCCGCTCGTCTTCCAGCAATTTAAGGCTCATTTTTATCGACGATAACGGCGTCTTCAATTCATGCGATATGGTGGCTATAAAATTGGTTTTCGCTTCATCCAGCTGCTGAAATTCCGTGATGTTTTTCAGGATGATCACACTGCCAATTACTTCATCCTCATTTTTGACCGACAGTACATCTTTTGAGTAATAGCTTTCGCGGTCATCGGCAAATATTTTCAGCCTGGGCTGATCGTTCACCAGCAGGTTACGCAGCAGGTCGTTTTCGATCGACAGGTCGGGCGCTGATCTTCCTGTCAGGTCCCGGGCCTTCATCCCTATCAGGTTGCAGGCAACTTCGTTGGCGAAAATAATGAACGACTTTTCGTCGAGCCCGATAATGGCGTCGTGCATGGAATTGATGATCGTTTCTATGCGGCTTTTCTCAAATAGAATACTCGCAAGGTTGCTATGCTCATATTCGTCAAGCTTGCGGGTCATCGTGTTAAAAGCCTGCGCCAGCTCGCCAAATTCGTCGTTCGATTTAAAGTTAAGCTGCTGGTGGTAATTGCGGTTCGCAACCTCTTTAATACGCCCGGTTAATTCTCTTATGGGGTCGGCAATATAGCCCGGAAAATTCACGACGAAGCTAAACGCCACCAGGAACAGGAACGATCCCACCAAAGCTACCAGCAGTGTGGCGTCGTTCGAAGTCTTGATCGCGGTTGTATATTTATGCTCGATAGCGTTCATATTGAGCTGCATGATGCTGTAAAGCAGGCTTTTTATATTGCTATGCAACGCTGCAGTTTCGAACGAATTGGCTTTTAACGACTTTAGTTTTTCAAATTTTAGCCTTAACGAACCAGTGAGCTGCCCCTCGCCATGCTCGGTGATATTGTGCTCTTGTTTTACAAGGTTTTCTTCGATCACTTTAACTTGTTGCGAGTTTAATACGCCGGCACTCGCATCAATCGCGGCGCCCATATTTTTGGTGTATTGCACCGATTTATAATTGTCCTTCAGTATGTCCTTGGCATCGATAGAAAGACGGGTAAGATAATAGATCGATAATCCGCAGCATAACAGCGCCAGCACGAACAAAAAGCCGATACCGGCGCGGAGTTTATTTTTGATAGTCATTGGAATATTCTCCTCTCATTTTTCATTATGATATAAACATGCCATAACCAACCAGGCATGGGCAAGTTATTGCTTTTCAGTACGATAAATAGTTTCGGTGGATAATTGTGCCTTGTTACCATATAAATTATCATTTTGATAGTATTTTATCACGATCATTTTTACCGGCGGTAATAAATCGATCAGGAAAGTATGACCAGGTCAATATCCGTTTGCGACATTTTATTCAGCAGCTGTGTAAAAAGAGCCGTTTTCATTACCACCTGGTAAAATTTAAAGTGGGGCTTCCCAATACAGATCGTGGTGATGTCGTATTTTTCGGCGGTTTCCCAGATTGTTTTAGCGATGTTATCGCTTTTTACCTTCAGCACTTCGGCGCCAAGCTGGGTTGCCAGCTTAAAATTATTGATCAGGTGCCGCTGCGACGCCAGGTTAATTTTATCTCCGCTTTCACTTGGGCGCTGCACATACAGCACAAACCATTTTGAACGGTAATACGATGCCAGCCGCGATGTTTTGCGGATGATCAACTTCGCCGATTCCTCGTTGGTGCTGATACAGGCTAAAAACAGCTCGGGCCGCAGTTTGATGGTTTTGGGAATCTCTGTATCAATTTTCCGTTCCAATTGCCTTGCCACTTCCCGCAGCGCCAGCTCCCGCAATTGCAGCAACCGGTCGCTCTGGAAAAAATTGCCCAGGGCCATCGGTATTTTTTTCTCGTCATATATTTTGCCTTCTTTTAGCCGCTCGATCAGTTCGTCGGCGGTCAGATCGATGTTTACCACCTCGTCAGCCATTTGCAGCACCTTATCCGGGATGCGTTCGTTGATCGGTGTGCCGGTTATCTCCACCACTTCTTCATTCAGGCTTTCCAGGTGCTGAATGTTAACGGCACTGATCACGCTGATGCCCGCGTTTAAAATATCCATTACATCCTGCCACCGCTTTTCGTTCTTGCTTCCCTCAATATTGGTGTGCGCCAGTTCATCCACCACCACCACCTCCGGATGCATCTGCAAAATGGCATTCAGGTCCATCTCCTCCAATTCTTTGCCCTTGTAAAAAAGCTTACGCCGCTGGATAATCGGCAAATCTTCGAGCAGCGCTTCCGTTTCCCTGCGCTTATGGGTTTCGATATACCCGATCTTCACATCGATACGATTGCGCAGCAGGGTTTTTGCTTCCAGCAGCATGCGGTACGTTTTGCCAACGCCGGCGCTCATGCCAATATATATCTTAAACTTACCCCGCCTCGATCGTTTGATCAACTCGAGGAAATGCGTAACCGATTTTTCTTTGTTTTCGTCCATTCAGTTGTTTGTCAAACCATTAAGGGGATGCAATTAAGCATCCCCTTTTGCGCGAATTTCAATCAAACTCTTATAACTAATAAACCATAATTAATTATAATAAAAATAATCCGCGTTTGTCTTATTATTTAGAACGCGTAAACCGCGGCAACCACCACCTGGGCTGCTGATGAAGTGAATGCACCATTGTTTACAAAAATATCACTCTGAGAACTGTTATCGAATCTCACTTCAGGGATAAACGTCAGTGGGCCGGCTTTCACATTGGCTGTAAAAGTTATCCCCAGCACGTTTTCGCCCGGCGGCGGTCCGGCAGTGAGGAAATTGCCCGATTTGGTTTGAAAATACTCGCCCCTCAGACCTAACGTTACATCCTTCGATACGGCTAACTGCGGGTATAAAGCGATTCCCTGGAACCCGCCGGTAAGGCCGTCAGGTGCGGTAAAGTCAGCAGCGTTCAATCCCAGTTTAAAGGCGCCGGTAATTTGATATGAAGTGGTAAGGTCAACTTCTGTTCCCGATTGTGGTCCGGTGATCAGGTTAAGATAAGCCGTCCAGTTTTTTACCGGGGTCACCGTCAGCTGGGCGCCAAAGCTGTTTACTTTATTCGCCGACTGGTAAACATTCCAGTAGTCGTTAAATATGCCGGCCATCAGGCTTACTTTATCCGAGAAAGTAACAGTAGCCTTTAAGCCTGCGTTCTGGAACGGGCCGTTGGTGAACAGGTACGAGGTGGAGTAATTAAAGTTAGCTGCCGGGCTGATCACTTCATACCCGATAAAGGTTGACATATAGCCTGCTGTCAAATTAAATTTATCCGTTACGTTATACGATACGTACAAATTCTGGATATGATAGCTCGAATAGGCCGTACCCGACCCGCTCGTTGAGTTTCCATTCAGCGAGGTTAAAACAACCGCCCCTGGGTTGGCATTAGGTATGGACTGCCACTGGCCCCGGGGACCAAATGACACCTCACCGACAAAGGATGCCTTTCCGACGGTTTTCTTTAGTCCCAGGTCGAGCATCCCGATCGATGCCGAATTGTTTTCGTTGGCAAAACTGGTCGGAATATTTGGATGACCCGAAAAGTCGTATTTGTAATACGTATCTACCGAGCCCGAAAATACCAGCGGGGGGTCGGGAACGGTGGCTGTTTTAATAGTGTCGGCCTTATGTATAGCTGCATTTGCAGTTATTGAAGCTGTTAACAGGCCAATTAGTATAATTAGTATTCTATTCATTGTTATATTTTTAAGATTACTTTTTCAATTCGTCCAAAGCCACGTTCATTTTTAAAACGTTGACTCTCGACGGGCCAAACAGACCGAGCAAAGGCTGTTGTGTATTGTCGTTGATGATTTTAATCACCTGTTCTGCCGATATTTTACGGGTTTTAGCGATCCGTGCGACCTGGACTTTTGCACCTGCTGGTGAAAGGTCCGGATCAAGCCCGCTGCCTGACGCCGTTACCAGCTCGGCCGGTATTTCTTCGCGCCTCACATCGGGGTTATGTTTCAAAAAGGTATCGATGCGCGCCTTTACATCTTTCAGGTAATCCGGGTTGGCAGGCCCTTTATTGGAACCCGCGCCCGCGTCCGCTGCATAATTTGCGGCCGAAGGGCGCGCCCAGAAATATTTGTCCTGTGTAAATTTTTGACCCTCATTAGCATAGCCAACCACGCGCCCCTGGTAGGTCACCGTTTCTCCGTCTCCTTTTCCGGGAGTAAATTTTCCGATGCCTGCAATCACCAGCGGGTAAAGGCCCGATAAAAGCACCAGCAGTATGATCGTTATCCTGATTGATGGCAATAAATACGTTTTCATTTTATTAAGATTTGAATGATAATGTTATAATTTATACAATTTCGCATTTGAACCCTCTCCTTTGGAGAGGGCAGGGTGAGGCCACATCCATTTATATTAATATGCCGACCACGAGGTCAATTAATTTGATACCGATAAACGGAACGATGACGCCGCCAAGGCCATAGATGAGGAGGTTGCGGCGAAGCAACGCGCTCGCGCCGATCGGTTTGTATTCCACGCCTCTTAAAGCCAGTGGGATAAGCAGCGGTATAATGATCGCGTTAAATATAACCGCAGATAATATCGCCGATTGTGGGCTGTGCAGGTCCATGATGTTCAATGCCTTTAACGCCGGTATCGAAACCATAAACAAGGCCGGAACAATGGCAAAGTATTTAGCTACGTCGTTCGCGATAGAAAACGTGGTTAACGTTCCGCGCGTCATCAGCAACTGTTTTCCAATTTCAACGATCTCGATCAGCTTGGTTGGGTCGTTATCCAGGTCGACCATGTTGCCTGCTTCCTTCGCGGCCTGTGTGCCGCTGTTCATGGCAACACCTACGTCGGCCTGGGCCAGGGCAGGGGCGTCGTTTGTGCCGTCGCCCATCATGGCTACCAGCTTTCCGCCCTGCTGCTCTTTTATAATATAGTTCATCTTGTCCTCGGGCTTGGCCTCGGCAATAAAATCGTCAACCCCTGCCTTCTCAGCAATAAACTTAGCAGTGAGGGGATTATCTCCCGTAACCATGACTGTTTTTACACCCATTTTACGCAGGCGCTCAAAACGCTCAAAAATCCCGGTTTTAATGATATCCTGCAGCTCGATCACGCCCAGTATCACTTCGTTTTGCGACACCACCAGTGGTGTGCCGCCGTTCGAGGCGATGATCTTAACCCTGTCTTCCACTTCAGAAGGGAAAACATGCCCGGCTTTAGTTGCCAGGTCCCTGATCGAATCAAAAGCTCCTTTGCGAATCCGTAAGCCCTGCGGGGTATTTAACCCGCTTGATCGGGTCTCGGCGGTAAACTTTACAAATTCCGACCCGGCAGGCGCAACCGGCAGCCTAAAATGTGCCGCTGCCAGCTCGATGATCGATTTACCTTCGGGCGTTTCGTCGGCCAGCGATGCCAGTACGCACGCGGTGATCAGCCCATCAGGAGCCACACTTTTAGCGGGCCAAAACTGGGTTGCTTTGCGGTTACCGATCGTGATCGTGCCTGTTTTATCCAGCAGGAGCGTATCCAGGTCGCCGGCGGTTTCAACAGCCTTACCTGATTTGGTGATCACGTTGGCACGCAATGCCCTGTCCATGCCCGCAATACCGATAGCCGATAACAAGCCGCCGATGGTTGTTGGAATAAGGCAAACAAACAACGAGATAAACGCCGCTATGGTGATCGGCGTATTGGCGTAGTCGCCGAATGGTTTTAACGTCACACAAACAATCACGAATATGAGCGTAAAGCCGGCTAACAAAATAGTTAAGGCAATTTCGTTGGGCGTCTTTTGTCGCGATGCTCCTTCAACCAGCGCGATCATCTTATCCAGGAAGCTTTCGCCCGGCTGAGTTGTTACCATGACTTTTATCTTGTCGGATAATACCTTGGTGCCACCTGTAACGGATGATTTATCGCCGCCGGCTTCCCTGATAACCGGGGCCGATTCGCCGGTTATTGCCGATTCATCGATCGTCGCTATTCCTTCCACGATCTCGCCGTCGGTGGGGATGGTATCATTCGTTTCGCAGAGAAAGACGTCGCCCTTTTTTAACTGCGACGACAGAACCTGCTGCTCTTTGCCATTCACCAGCAAACGCGCAGGCGTTTCTTCACGTGTTTTACGCAGGCTCTCAGCCTGGGCTTTGCCGCGCGCCTCGGCAATCGCCTCGGCGAAATTGGCAAACAACACGGTTAGCAATAGCACTAAAAACACGGTGAAATTGTAAGCGAAGCTTCCCTGGCTCGTATGTGAGAAAGAGAAGATGGTTACCACCAGCATTACAACAGTACCGATCTCTACGGTAAACATCACCGGGTTGCGGAATAAGATGCGGGGATCAAGCTTGATGACAGATTGCTTTAAAGCTTCTCTCACCTGGTCGCCCTGGAACAATGTATTTTGAGTTGATTTCATGATAATTTTATTTTTTAAACTCCTTCTTTTGGTCCCTCTCCTTTGGAGAGGGGTTGGGGTGAGGCTTTATTTGATAGAAACGTGTTCGGCAATTGGACCCAAAGCCAGTGACGGAAAGAATGACAGCGCGGCCACAATAAATATCACCGCGAAGATCATCACACCAAAGGTTGCCGTATCGGTTTTAAGCGTTCCTGCCGATTCGGGGATAAATTTTTTATTGGCCAGTATTCCCGCAATGGCGACCGGGCCAATGATCGGTAAAAACCGTCCCAGGAAGATGACCAAACCGGTGCTTACGTTCCAGAAAATATTATTGGCCGTAAGCCCGGCATACCCTGAACCATTATTAGCCGAAGCTGAACTATACTGGTACAGCATCTCCGAAAACCCGTGAAAACCAGGATTATTCAGCCATGCCGACGGCTTGGTGGCCCAGTTGACGTTGGGAAAATGAACCAGCACGTACGATGCGAACGCTGTACCGACCAATATTAAAAATGGATGCAGCAAGGCGATCAATGACGCGATCTTCATTTCCCGGGCTTCTATTTTTCGTCCCATAAATTCGGGCGTGCGCCCCACCATCAGGCCGGAGATAAATACTGCGATGATGATAAAGATGTAAAAGTTGAGGTAGCCCACGCCTACGCCCCCGTAAAAGGAGTTGATCATCATGTCAAACATCTGCGCCATGCCGGATACGGGCATCATGCTATCGTGCATGGAATTAACCGAACCGTTTGAAGTGACCGTAGTGGTGATCCCCCAGTAAGCCGAAGCTGCCGGGCCAAACCGCACCTCTTTGCCTTCCATTGAGCCACCGGGCTGGCTGATGCCCAAATGCGCGATGGCCGGGTTGCCATTCACCTCGGCCCTGACGGATGGAAACACCATTAGCAGGAAACCCACTGTCATCACGGTAAATATCACCCAGGCCAGTTTCCTCTTGTTAAGATAATAGCCCAGCGCAAATACCAGTGCGATAGAAATAAGTATAATACTGATATTTTCGACGATATTGGTAACGTAATTAGGGTTTTCGAACGGGTGAGCCGAGTTAACCCCAAACCAGCCGCCGCCGTTGGTACCAGCCTGTTTAATAGCGATCATGGCCGCTGCCGGTCCGCGCGAAACATGGATCGTATCGCCCTGTAACCCGATTACGGTATCTTTACCTTTATAGCTTGTTGGGGTGCCGTTAAAGGCTAAAATAATGGCGATAACGAAACTTATTGGAAGCAACAGCCTGGTGATCGACTTTACCAGATAGTCCCAGAAGTTGCCGAGCTTATCGGTTATCTTATCTTTCATGGCTTTAAACACCACCATCATAGCAGCAATACCGGTTGCCGCGCTTACAAAGTGCAGGAACATAAACACAAATAATTGCGTGTAATAGGTAGCGCCCGACTCGCCTGAGTAATCCTGCAGGTTGGTATTGGTTAAAAAGCTCAATGCCGTGTTAAAGGCCAGGTCGGGGGTTTGATTGGGATTTTTATCGGGGTTTAGCGGTAAATGTGCCTGGAAAAGCAGGCAAAAAAATGCATAAAATAACCATAGACAGTTAATAGTCAGCAAGGCCTTTAAATGCTGTTTCCAGTTCATTTCCCGGTTTGGGTCGATGCCGCTGAATTTATAGATCAGCCTTTCGAGCGGGGCCATAAAGTCGAGCCAGGTTTTTTCTCCTTTAAATACTTTGGCAATGTACTTGCCCAGCGGAATGGCGAGCGCCACCGTTGCCAGGTACATAAAAATAATGCCTATGAATTCGGTATTCATATCGTTTGAGTTTAGCGTTTGGATTAAAAATTTTCGGGTTTAAGCAGCACGTAAACCATATAAATAAATACGGCGATGGCTACAAAGAATAGTATCAACATGACGGTTAGATTTTTTCGAAATAATTAACTGTTTTAAAAAAGATCCGGAATACGACTGCGAAGCAGACGAGGTAGGCGATGGTGAGTATAGCGTCCATTTGATTTGTTATGAATAGGATTTGAAATCCCGGTTAGTGATAGAATAATTTGATCTTTAAGTACACGATGTACACCAGCGATAAGGCAAAAAGCCAGGCGAATACGATCGTTACAATTTCTTTTGAAGTGTACTTTTCTCTTGGCTTATCCATGTAGTTAAACCGTTTGAGCGGGTTTATTCCAATACAATGCCACAATTAGCAAATTGGTCAGCAACCACCTGATAAAGAATGAGTTAAAGAGCACAGAAAAAAAAGCTAAATGAAAGGGAACGCAAAATGCGCTATCAAAATGATAGGGTTTTATCAAAACGTTTAAGTACTTTCCTCTGGAGTCCCCTTGAATATCCCGCACCTGTGCATAGCCGCTTCTTTAAGAGCACTGAACCGATGTCCAGGTTAAAATACCAGAAAGTGGGCAGCGTTGAAAGCGCCGATTAGCTGTTTTAGCCTATTGACGAATTCAGGATATAGATAGGCGTGGATTATAGTCTCCGCCTCATTGCCGGGAATCATCGCGGTGTTGAATTGATGACGGGCCGGAAAGCCTCCTGACGAAGCGGCCGATAGTTAATCCCTGCACAAGAATTGAAAAAACAACAACGATATAAGTGATAAGTACAAATTCGTTTTTGTGCATGGCGGGGGATAATGATAATGCAAGCGCAACAGAGAGTCCGCCCCTTAAACCGCCCCAGGTAAGTATAGCAATTGCATTTTTTTCGAAAGTGATACGAAACCGGAGAAAGTAGACAGGCAGGAAAACCGATATCCAGCGGGCTATTAATACAACCAGAATGATGATAAGTCCGATGACGATAACTACGGGGTAAATTTGGATGATGAGCATCTCGAGCCCGATCAGCAGGAATAGCACCGCGTTTAGCACGTCATCGATGAGTCCCCAAAATTTATTCAGATAGTCACGTGTTGTTTCCGACATTGCCTCGCCCTTAATCTTATTACCGGTTATAATTCCGGCAACAACCATCGCCAGTGGTCCTGAGATATGCAGGTATCCGGCAACGGAATATCCGCCTAAAACAATGGCAAGGGTTATTAAAATCTCCACAGAATAATTATCAATTGTGCGCAGGGTCAGAAAACCGGCATAGCCCAAAATAGCGCCGAATAGCAAGCCCCCCACAGCCTGCTGTGCAAACAGCGTTAGCATATTAGATACATCGAAGTTTTGTGTACCGTTTTTTGCCGCTTCGGCAATACTGATGAACAGCACTACGGCAACGCCATCATTGAATAACGATTCGCCCGAAATTTTCAACTCAAGGGAATGCGGAATCTTAGCTGTTTTTAATATAGCCATAACCGCAATAGGGTCGGTAGGTGAGATCACAGCGCCAAATAAAAGGCAATAAATAAATTCGATATGAGCATGAAAAAGCCAAAAGAGGCACCAGGATAGAGTGCCTACGAGCAACGTGGATATGATGGTGCCAATGGTGGAAAGAATAATGATGAACCAGCCTTCTTTTACCAGGCCGTTTGCGTCAATATGAATGGCGCCGGCAAAAAGCAGCAGGCTAAGCATAAAATTCATAAGCGCCTTTCGAAAATCGATCGCTGCGACAAGAGGTGCCACTTTTTGCATTAGCACGGGCACAAACTCACCTACGATTGCCAGCACAAAAGAAAATAATAAGGCAAGCACCAGGATGCCGATGGTCGATGGCCATTTTATCCACCTATGATTTACGTAACCAAAAATCGCCGCTAATACGATTGTTGCCGACAGGATTTCATTGATGCTCATGTTATATGATATATCATGCAGTTTGCCTTAAATATATAAAAAAATGGAGTTGTGCACTAAAACGCACTCCGTTTGGTGAAGTTGCTTTAGGTTTGCCTGCGGTCACTCCAACCCGTATTCTTTCAATTTCCGGTACAATGTTGCTACGCCGATATTGAGCAGCCGGGCCGCTTCGGCGCGATTGCCGTGGGTATGGTTGAGCACCCGCTGAACATGCGTTTTTTCCATCACTGAAAGGTCGAAAGCGGAAAGCGAACCACCAGCTTTTTGCGGCTGTGCGCCCTGCAATTCATAGGGTAGCAGAGTTTCGTCCAGTATATTATCGTCGGCTAATATCACAGCGCGTTCTATAATATTCTTTAGCTCGCGAATATTACCGGGCCAATTATACGCTTCCAGCTTTTCGACGAATTTGTCCGTCAGTCCGGTGAATTGCTTCTTCACCTTCAGGCTAAAATAATTCATAAAGTGCCCGGCCAGCGGCTTAATATCTTTTTTACGGTCGCGCAGTGTCGGCAGCGTAATCTGGAACACCGATAACCGGTAATAAAGATCCGACCTGAACCCTTCATTGCTCACTTCTTCCTGCAGGTTACGGTTGGTGGCTGCCAATATGCGCACGTTTACCTGGGTCGGTTTGGTATCGCCGATTTTTAAAAATTGCTGCGACTCCAGTACCCGCAATAACTTGGCCTGCAAATCATGATCCAATTCACCTATTTCGTCCAAAAAAATGGTGCCGCCGTTGGCTTCCTCAAAAAGCCCCTTTTTATCTTTTCCCGCGCCTGTAAACGAGCCGGCCTTATGCCCAAAAAGTTCACTTTCCAGCAATTCCTTGGTGAAAGCGCTGCAGTTTACCGCTACAAAAGCTTTGGCATGCCTGGGGCTCGCCTGGTGTATAGCTTCGGCGAACAGCTCCTTGCCAGTGCCTGTCTCGCCCAAAAGCAAAACGGTCGTATCTGTTAAGGCCACCTTTTGTGCCAGCTTGATCACATCAGTGATCGCGGCAGACTTACCGATAAGCCGGTCGAACCCAAATTTATCGTTCAGCTTTTGTTCCAGCTCAAAGACCCGGTGCTGAAGTAAAGCCTTATCCATTGCTTTGCTAACCAGCGGTATGATCTTTTCGTTGTCGTCGCCCTTCGTTATATAATCAAACGCACCCGACTTGATGGCTCTAACCCCGTCGTTAATGGTGCCGAAGGCTGTCAATACAATGATCTCGGTAGCCGGCCAGCTTGCTTTTATTTGCATGGTCAGCTCTATACCGTTCATATCCGGCAGCTTAACGTCGCTGATCACCACGGGAATAGCCTCATGCTGTAATATTTTCAAGCCTTCCTTAGCAGTTGAGGCAACAAGCACTTCATATCCCTCTAATTGCAGGATACGGGCAAGCAGGCTGCGTAGCCGCTCTTCGTCATCAATAATTAACAGGCTGTGATTATGCATTTAAAACTGTATTGTCGGGATCCGGCATATAATCATACACCTAACCCCCTTGTTAATGATGTAATATATCCGCCCGTTTTAAGGAAATATTGCTTACCGGCTTAACCACCAGCGGGATTTTCTCGATACGCGTTTCGCTGGTGTCCAGCCCAAACGCCTGCGCTTCGGTTTGCGCCAGCTTTTTTATCGCAAAATAACTGTTCAAAATAAATCCTTCTTTAATGCTGAATTCGTTATTGTACGACAGGAACTTTTCGATAATGACGAATTGAAAATCGGCGGCCAGGTTGAACCTGCGCAATGATTCGTACCGGCTCAGGATGTCCAGTTCGTTGCGGGTCACCATATCTTCAACAACCTTTCTGAATAATACGTTTACCCTGGGTTGGATGCGGAAACCCAGACGAAATTCAACACGTATAATCTTATCATCCTCAATTTCGTCAACGGTATATTCCATCGTATATGGATCATCCGTTCGCTCGATATGCAAAAACCAATATACATCTGCACGTTTCGGCTTCCGGCTCAGGATGGAGTACATGATCTTCTGCTCAATTTGCTTACTGTTATTTGCTTTGGTGAGATAAATCAGATGAGTGGCATACTTCGATACACTCTGATCGGCGCTAAGCGCCCTGAGCAACGAAATCTGATCTTTCAGGTCGATGAAATGCAGGAAACGGTTGCTGATCTTGCGGGCCTTGAACCAGATATACATCGTGAATATCAAGCCAAACTCAAATACCAGGAAGAAAAGCCGTTTAAGTATTTTAGGAGAATTTGATATAAAGAACGACGACTCGGAAGTGACGAAAACACATAGGATGAGGACGACCACCCACAATGGCCAATGCCTTTTTAAACGCATATAATAAAACATCAGCAATGTAGTCATCAGCATGGCTATCGTAATGGAAAAGCCGTAAGCGGCCGTCATCGCTTCGGATGTCCGGAAATACAGCACCACCAAAATACAACCCAGGCACAATACCCAATTGATTGCAGGGATATAGATTTGCCCGCGGATATTTGAAGGATATTTAACCGCGATACGTGGCCACAGGTTCATGCTGATGGCCTCGTTGATCAAAGTGAACGATCCGCTGATAAGCGCCTGACTGGCTATAATGGTGGCAAATGTGGCTATGATCACACTTGGTATGATAAAACCATGCGGAACGAGCGAATAAAACGGGTTAATGGCGTCGAAATTCATTTTAGCCGGCTGCATTAATACCCACGCCCCCTGACCAAGATAATTTAACAGCAACGCGGCTTTAACAAATATCCAGGTTACCTGGATGTTTTTTCGTCCGCAATGCCCCAGGTCCGAATAAAGGGCCTCGGCGCCCGTAGTACACAAAAACACTGCGCCCAGCAGCCAAAATCCACGGGGATGATGGATCAGCATGCTGATACCATAATAAGGGTTCAACGCCTTAAAAACCGATGGGTAGTGGACGATCTGCAATATGCCCAGCGTCCCTATCATTACAAACCATACCAGCATGATAGGCCCGAACGAGCCGCCGACGATCTTTGTACCAAATTGCTGAAAAATAAACAAGAGTAAAATAATGCCGATCACGATCAGGAGAATAAGCCTGCTACCGGGTATCATCAAGCTCGAGAGTGATTTTACCTGGCCCAGCCCTTCGATAGCCGAGGCAACAGATATGGGCGGGGTAATGATCCCATCGGCCAGCAGGGTGCCTGCGCCGATAATTGCCGGGATAGCCAGCCACTTTCCGTACCGCCTTACCAGCGCATACAGCGAAAATATACCGCCTTCGCCATGGTTATCAGCCTGCAGGGTAATAAATATGTATTTAAAGGTAGTTTGCAGGGTAAGTGTCCAGAAAATGCAGGAGATGCAGCCGAAAACAAACGGCATATCCGACGCCCCGCCTTCGTGCAGTAAAGTCTGAAAAACGTACAGCGGCGATGTGCCGATATCACCAAAAATAATTCCGAGGGTGATGAGCATGCCGGCGGCTGAAAGCTTTTTTAGATGGGTGTTCATTATAATAGTTGGATTTATCGGTGAGATGGCGGAGTACGGGAAATATTTTAAAATTATATACCTGCGCCGCAAGCGAACACAATGCCAGGCGCCTTGCCTCCGTCATAGGAACCTGACGTTCAATGCTTTAGTAAGTAAATAACGAAAAAAAAGAGTTTACAATCTTTCCATTTTGACAGGGTATTTTTCAAAATGGTGGGTAGATATCGATGGATAAGGCTGCCCCCGCTGCATATTATTGCAGTTGATACTCCTCTATTTTGCGATAAAGCGTGGTTACGCCGATATCGAGTAAACGGGCGGCTTCGGTTTTATTACCTTTTGTAGAGTGTAATACTTTTTGAATATGATTTTTTTCGATCGTTGCCAAACTGAATGGTGTTTGTGAACTGTCATGGTCAATATAAAAATCAAGTGGCAGCATATCCGCTTTTAAAGACTCTCCTTCACACAGGATAACTGCGCGTTCAATGACATTTTTAAGCTCACGCACATTACCCTTCCATTTATGGTTTTCGAGCAATTGAATAAAGCCCGGGTCCATTTTATCGATCTTCTGATTGGTTTTATCGGCAAACTCCTTCAGGTAATGACGGGCGAATAGCTTGATGTCTTCTTTACGTTCATTTAACGAAGGCAAAACGATCTGGAATACAGAGAGCCTGTAATACAGGTCTTCCCTGAAAAGACCTTTCCCGATACTATCCTCCAGGTTTTTATTGGTAGCAGCGATGATGCGGACATTGGTTCTTAACGTTTTTGTGTCGCCCACTTTAATAAATTCGCCCGTTTCAATTACCCGCAATAAGTTGGCCTGCAGCTCGATATTCATTTCCCCAATTTCGTCCAGGAAGAGCGTGCCGCCGTTGGCCTCTTCAAACAACCCCTTTTTATCCTTCACCGCGCCGGTAAACGCCCCGGCGGTATGGCCAAACAACTCGCTTTCCAGCAATTCTTTTCCAAACGAACTGCAATTGACCGCTACAAAATTTTGATTTTTCCGGGACCCGTTGTGATGTATAGCCTGCGCGAACACTTCCTTTCCGGTGCCGGTTTCGCCAAGCAGCAGCACAGTTGTATCGGTATCCGAAACCTTTTTCGCTAGCCCGATGGCGTATTTTATTGGCTTTGTACCGCCAATGATAGCATCAAAACTAAATTGACGGTGTATTTTATTTTCCAGCCGATAAAGCTTTAGTTGCAGCAAAGCTTTATCCATGGCCCGGGCGATCAGCGGTAATATGCGGTCGTTATCATCGCCTTTGGTAATATAATCAAAGGCGCCATTTTTTATGGCAGCCACCCCGTCTTGGATTGTTCCAAAAGCGGTCAGGTTTATTACTTCGGTATATGGTTTTTTTTCTTTAATACTTTTAACCAGCTCAACGCCGTTTACATCCGGCAGTTTCACATCGCTTATCACAACGTGTATATCCTCGCTCGATAATATCTTTAAACCTTCCCTGCCGGTATGCGCCTGCCAAACATCATAACCCTCCAGCTCAATAATACGGGCCAGCAAGCCGCTCAGCTTTTTTTCATCATCAATGATCAGGATGTTGTTTTGCATCTGTTGCCCTGCATAATAAAATGTTAAAAGTATGAGTTTGGGTGATAATTTTTCGTATCATTCAAGCGTTTGTGTAGCAATATTTAATAATTCCTGCCACTTAAATCAAGTGTAGCAAATATTTAACTATTTAGCTGCAAGGTTTATACGTTTATCAACCGGCATGGTTTAATTTTTTAAGAAACAGCTATTCTCTTTTAACCCTGGTCATTAGCTCCATGATCGTTAAAAAATGTTAAATCAAACTTTTAGCCTGCTGCACGGGTTTATTTCATGTAAAGTTCAGAAACCGGATGTAATATTGTGCTCCGGGAATATAGTTTCGATACAAAATTCGTTCAATTGCAAATGGTCATACCCGAATTACAGGTAATAAAAAAAAGTTGCAAGCTGATGGGCAACCGTTTTGAGCTTACGGTGGTTGCTGATGACGAAAAATTTGCAAATGATTCCATCGAAGCGGGGATCGGGGAAATTAAACGCATTGAAAAGCTGCTCACTACGTTTGCCGACGACAGCGAACCCAACTTAGTGAACCGGAATGCCGGGATAAAGCCGGTGGCCGTTAGCCGGGAAACATTTAACCTGGTGCAGCGTTCCATTAAAATATCCGAGGTTACCCAGGGGGCGTTTGACATCACCTACGGATCCATTGATAAACGCTTATGGAATTTCGATGTGAATATGACCTCATTGCCCGACAGGGATACCGCGAAACAAATGGTGCGGTTGATAAATTATAAAAATGTCGTGCTGGACGACCAGGAATGCACGATTTTTTTACGCGAAGAAGGGATGCGTATGGGTTTTGGCGGGATCGGCAAGGGGTACGCCGCCGACCGCGCTAAAATGGTGATGAAGCAAATGGGCGTGGAAAGTGGCGTCGTGAATGCTTCGGGCGATTTATCAGCCTGGGGCCTTCAGCCTGATGGCCGGCCATGGACGGTGGGCATCGTGAACCCCGACGCAAAACACGAGATATTTTCTTATATGGAAATAAGCGATTTGGCCGTAGCAACATCGGGTAACTATGAGAAATTCGTTATGATCGGCGGTAAAAAGTATTCGCATACCATTAATCCGCGCACCGGTTTACCGGTAACCGGCATCAAAAGTGTTACCATCATCACTACCCACGCAGAAATTGCCGACGCGATGGCAACGCCGGTAATGATCATGGGCATTTCGACAGGGCTCGACCTGGTTAACCAGATGAACGGTATTGAAGCAATTATCATTGATGATGACAATAAACTATACACTTCAAAAAATATAAATATCAGGTAAATGAAAATGATTAAACAATTCATAAAAATATCGGGGTGCCTGCTGGTTGCCGCAACGGCGACTTCATGTGCTCATTTAAAAGAATATCAAAAAAGCAGGCTAAATGATTCGGAAATGGTATTGAGCAACCGAAAGGTGGAAAGGAACGAGTTGAATTTTCAGTCTTATCTCGAAGGTGCGTCCGGTGCAAACGCCGGTAAGACGGGGGGCGGCTGCGGCTGCAATTAATCACTGGATCGATGTTATATCAACCATGAAAAAAATTTATTTATCCGTTATCGGATTTTCTATCATATGCCGCCTGGGTGCTCATGCACAAACAAAGCAGGATACAACGCGCAATAACCATCCGTTTGCCGTATATACGCCAGGTTCGGGCGATAGCACAGGTTACCAGCCAAGGGCGCTGCGGGTGGACGAAGTGGACCTGTTTTCGAGCTATTATAACCAAAATGGCGATCATTCCGCAGTGACGGGTGGTATCGGAACTCAAAAAGTAACTGATTTTTCAAGCGGTTTAGACCTGCACCTCGTTTGGCTCAACCAGGCTTATAATAAAAATACACTGTCGGTAGGATTTGGTTACGATCACCATAGTTCCGCATCGTCGGCGTATGTTGCTTTAAATGGCGGCGGCAAACCCGGCGGCGACCGCATTTATCCATCGCTGGACTGGACCGTTGAAAACACCAAAAAAGGAACAAGTTTTGGCATTGGCGCCTATTACTCGGGAGAGTATAACTATAAATCAACCGGCGCCGATCTGCACTGGTCGGTGAAAACTAAAGACAGGAATGGCGAGTTCGGGGTAAAGCTGCAAGGCTACTTTGACCAGGTAACCCTTATCTACCCTTCCGAATTTATACCCGCTCCGGTAGCCCAACCGGGAACAATGGTCATTACCACGGCAAGCGGCAACACCGAAGTGGTAAGCACAAACGGACAGGTTCTTTCAACTACAAAAAATAGCCTTCCGTCAAGCCCGCGGACAACGCTTACCGCCGCGTTTTCTTATTCCCAGATGATCAATTCGAGATTACAGATCATGCTCCTGGGCGATGTGGTAGCCCAAAGCGGCTATTTAGGCCTTCCGTTTCACCGGGTATACGCTCCATATCTTCAAACGCCGAACAAAGACACGATCGAAAAATTGCCATCGTCCCGTTTTAAACTTCCGATAGGCATCCGGGCCAATTATTTCCTGGGCGATAATATCATCCTGCGGTCGTATTATCGCTATTATACTGACGATTGGGGCATCCGCTCCAATACGGCAAGCCTCGAAGTGGCCTATAAAATTACGCCGTTCTTTTCGATCTCGCCATTTTACAGGTATTACGATCAGTCAGCTGCCAAATATTTTGCACCTTATAATGCGCACACGGCAGCCGATATTTATTATACCAGCAACTACGAGGATGCAAAATTCCAAGCCAATTACTTTGGGGTGGGGTTCAGGATCGCGCCCCCGAATGGCGTTTTCGGCTGGCAAAACCTGCATGACCTGGAAATACGTTATGGCCATTATTCACAAACCACCGACTTAGTTTCGGACGTGATTTCGGTTAACTTAGGGTTTAAGTAGAGGGTTTTAAATTGACGCGCCGCACGAGGCAACTTAGCAAGTGCTTTAATGGTATTGCATTTTTTTCCCCAATAACTGTTGCGTTTTTCCCCCGTCATTTTCCAGTTTGTTTATTTAATTATAGCTAGAATGCTTAATTGAGGCTATAATTCGTATTTTTTCAGCCGGGAACGATATTTGTCTGGTTACAGGTATTAAACGCTGAAAATTTAAATTATATGAATACATTAGTTTGGGCAGGAATAGCAATACAGGCAGTACCGGTTTTCTTTATCATCAGAACAAGTATTTCGATGATGAAAACCAGGTAATTAACACTTACTTCAGAATTTAATGGTGATTTGATAAACGATAGCTCCCGCCCTGGCGGGAGTTTTTTATGGTCATAAAAAAAGCCACCGGGTTCCGGGTGGCTTTTCATAATCACTAAACAATATCTGCCAGATCAATTATTTTTAAGGCCGAGCTTATGATCGGTAAAATCCAGCATATATTCGTTGCCAAGGAAAAATTCAAGGCTGATAATTGATACATGCGTACCAGACGTGGATGGATTTTCGATATACGTAAGATTATCAGCCGCGCTGGTGGTATACGAATAATTAAAACCGGATGTGGTTGCTGCCACCGAAACGGCCGTGTTCGTTGGCAATAATGTTGTAGTTGTGGCGCCGGTGGGATCCTCGATATAACTGTAAGGCTCGGTGCCCGTGTCAAATATAACGTATGTCGAAAAATTTTTGGTGCTGTATGTTATGTTAGCGGGTATGATCGGTGCATAGCCGTCGGAGGAATTAAAGGTCAGCGGGATCATGGTAAATGAAGACTCGTCCGACGTAGTTAATCCAAGCGTAAGCGCGTTGGCCACATAATTGCCGTTCAGCGAAAAATTATTGGCATTTAACTGCGCCATTTTGAAACCCCGTTTTAAGCCTGTTCCCGGTTCATAGTAACTAAACGGGCTCGTAATATGGCCGCCGTTTGAAAAACTGATATCATATTCCTCCGATACGCCGAAGGTATCAAACTCATGCGCCGGGTAATTAACGCCTTTGGAGCTAACGGCTTTATAGTATATAAAAAATGGAAGTCGCTTAACCACAATATTGCCATTCTGGTCGCCTATGGTAACGGGCGCATAAGCGAGGTTGCCATATACTTTGTCAAAATTCACTGCATCTGCGCCATATTCAATGGTAGAGGTTTGGCTGGTGATCGTGATCCCGTTAACCACGGTCGAATCTCCTGTAAAAGTAAAACCCGAACTGGTGATCATTGACGCGGGCAGCAAGCCGCTGGCATCCACAACCATTCCGCCCGATCCGGTGTCAAAGATCAGGTCATAATTTACCGACTGGCTCCCGACTTTCGAAACCACCGCGATCAATTCTTTATAGATCGACGAATCGGCCTCATACAGTCCAAGCTGCTTGGGCGTAGCCGTAACCGTTGTGGATGTGGTCCCTTTAATCGCGGGTGGATCTTTTTTACACGACGCCATCGCGAACACTAAAAATAACGCCGAAAGGACCGGCCAGTATTTAACAAAGTATGCTCTTCTCATTTAATCAACAGTTATACAACTTGAATTAACATCAAATTTTTTAATTTATTATTCTATTGTTGGTGGCTTTATTAAACTGACATAAAGCTGACTTATTGAAATCGAATTGTCTAAATACAAACTTATTTTTTTACTTATTGTTATCCTTTGCCTTAATTATTTCGGCCCTTCACAGCTGCAATCTCGATTCCGGGTTAAAAAACTGGTCAATAAAGGTACAAAAAGCCTATATATCGGGAATACGTAACCGGCGCGCCAATCGTTGCCATATATGGCTAACAAGTTGAACTGTTTTCAAACTTTTTATCTTAAATAAAAATATTTTCCTGAAACCATAATAACCGGGTGTTGTTAATTAATTGTGCTAAACCCGCACGTCGACAATATTTAAACTCGATTTGATACTATGGATCAGGACGTCATTGAAAAGAAACCGCAAAAGCAGGATCGCCAGCCGGGGATTGAGGCTGAAATGGATCCCAAACCCGAATACATAAAAAAAAGTTACAAAGCCTCGGGCAAGCTAACCGGCAAAACGGCGCTGATAACGGGCGGCGATAGCGGCATCGGGCGCGCTGTATGTGTACACTATGCAAAGGAGGGTGCGGATATCGGCATCGTTTACCTGGACGAAGATGTTGATGCCCATGAAACGAAAAAGTTGGTTGAAGCCGAGGGCCGCAAATGTTTATTGTACAAAGGCGATGTAAAAGATGCGGAGTTTTGCAAACGCACCGTTGAGGATATCGTGAGCCGGTTAGGCAAGTTGAACATACTGGTTAATAATGCCGGGATGCAATTTCCCAAAAAAGAGGCCGAAGCAATAACGGAAGAGCAGCTCGACCTTACCTTCCGGACAAATATTTTCGCGTACTTTTATTTTGCCGAAGCAGCTTTGGAGCACTTTAAGGAAGGAGATTGTATAATCAATACTACATCGGTAACCGCGTACAGGTCTTCTCCCCACCTTATCGATTATTCGTCGACCAAAGGCGCCATAACCAGCTTTACGCGGTCGCTGGCCACCAACCTGGCAAAAAAGAAAATACGGGTAAATGGCGTAGCGCCCGGGCCTGTTTGGACGCCCCTGATCGTGTCGACGTTTGAGGAAGATAAAATAAAAAAATTTGGCAGCGAAACCGCTATGGAACGTGCGGGCCAGCCATCGGAGCTGGGCCCGGCTTATGTATTCCTGGCTTCCGATTACGCCACGTTTATTCCGGGCCAGGTAATTCACGTTAATGGAGGAGAAGTGGTAAATGGTTAAATAAACGTTATAATAACAAAGCGCCCTTGGCTGCAAAATACCAGGCTATGGATATTGATATCCGGAAGATCGTATTAAAAGATGATGGCACGTTTCCCAACAGTAAACTGCCTGCCTTACTTTATAAGGGCGTACTAAAAATTCCTTTTTTGTTGCCGGCCACGCACGTACGGAACCTCTTTGACAAGAACAATTGGTGCAACGCGTGGGATTTCGGGATCTTTGAATACCATCATTATCACAGCACCACGCACGAAGTTTTAGGCGTTTACAGTGGCAAAACAACCCTACAGCTTGGCGGAGATAAAGGCGTTACCATAACACTTGAAAAAGGCGATGTGCTGGTCATTCCAGCCGGTGTTGCGCATAAAAATTTAGGAAAGGAAGATGATGTGGGCTGCGTTGGCGCATATCCCGATGGAAGGGAGTACGATATGAATTATGGAAGGCCCGGCGAACGTCCGCGTACGGATGATAACATAGCGGCTGTACCCCTGCCCGCTACCGACCCGGTGTCTGGTGTTGGGGGTTTAACAGAGATTTGGACAGCAGGCGCTGATGAATAGATCAAGCCATCTTTTCAAAGGAATATTTTCCTTTAATATTTTTATTAAGATAAATCCCTTTCGCGCCCGAAGTTTTCATCAGCTCATATTCTTCTTCGGGCACATTTTTGTAGTTATATACGCTGCCGGAAACATAAGTTACGCTCAGCGTTTGCGTTTCATGGTCATATTTCATCGATGCAATTACGGTTGACGGCATGTTTGCTTTCTTTCAGCGTCAGGTGTTAAATATGCTCTGCGCTTTTTTTATCGTTTTCTCCAGGTCAATGCCCTTATCCAACACACCTTTAAACAGGTCGCCCTCCGCCTTTAACCGGCTGATCGAATTAAATATCGTGAAATGCTTCATCGTCAGACCCGGTTTTACTTCATCCCAATGCAGCGGCATGGAAACTGTGGCTCCGATTTTAGGTCTCAACGAATAAGGCCCGGCTATGGTCGCCCCGGGACGGTTCTGTAAAAAATCAAGATACATCTTACCATTCCGCTTAGCCACCATTCTTTCCAGGCTGGTGTAATCCGGGATTTGTTTATGAACGATATTGACGATGATCCTGGCGAACATTTGCGACTGGTCGTAATCATATTTGGCGCAGAGGGGGATATAAATATGCATGCCGGTAGATCCCGATGTTTTGCAATAGCAAGGAACACCGATGGCGTCCAAAACCTTCTTCACCTCTTGCGCAGCTTCTATAACCTGGTCGAAGGTATTCTTATCCGGATCAAGATCGATCACGCAATAATCGGGGTTATCCGGCGACTGCACGCGGCTAAACCAGGGGTTCATTTCAATGCAGCCCAACGACGCCATCCATAGCAGGCTGGCTTCATCCGTGCCCACCAGGTATTCTTTATGTTCACCATCACTGGTCGTATAGGGAAAGGTTTTTACCCAATCGGGTGCTTTGCCTTTTACATCCTTCTGGTAAAAGCTGGGACCATGGATACCGCCCGGGAAACGGTTGAGCGACATCGGCCGGTCTTTCAGGTATGGCATAATAAATTCGCCCACCTGGTAGTAATAATTGAACATGTCGCGCTTGGTCACGTTATCTTCGGGCCAGTATACTTTGCTCAGATTGGTGAATTTCAGATCGTGGCCGCATACTTTGCGCACCTGCGTTTCATCTTTTGGATTTAGCAGAGTTTTTCTTTCTTTATCCTTTGCGGGACTGATCGCGGCGGCATGCGTATCCTGGCGGGGCTCTTCCGGTGCTTCCACGGCTTCAGCGGTGTCCACAGGTGTTTCCCGTACAACGTCTTTGGCTTTTTTATCGATCCGCATTCCCTGGAACGATGGGTGCCGGAACACACCGTCGCTGGTAACTTCACCATAAGCCACTTCGCAAACCAGTTCTGGTTTAAGCCATGTGGCCTTCGCCTTAGGAGGGTTCGGCCGGAAGCGTGACGGCTTGTTCACATCCGGAATAATGTCAAAAGGGCTTTTATCGGTAATCAGCGGCTTAAACTGCGCCATCATTTCTTTTTGTACCTTATCCGAAAACCCCGTACCTACTTTACCTACATATTGCAGCGCGCCGTTTTCGTACACGCCCAATAACAGTGAACTGAATTGCTTTGCTGTATCTTCGTTTTTGGTATAACCGGCTATAATAACCTCCTGCCGCTTATGAACTTTAATTTTGAGCCACTCTTTCGAGCGCAGGTCGGGCGAATAAGTACTGTCCGCTTTTTTTGCGATGATGCCTTCCAGTCCCATTCTTTCGGCGGCGTTAAAAAAGTCCACGCCGCTTGCATTAAAAACTTTGCTTAATCTTACACGATCATCATTGGTCGGCAATATCTCTTTCAATATAGCTTGCCGCTCATTCAGCGGTAAGTCCATCAGGTTTTTGCCATCGTACCAAAGCAGGTCGAAAACATAATACACCAGGTCGCCGTCGGCCTCGCTGCGCCAGTTTTGCAGGTCGCCGAAATTAGATACGCCCTTTTCGTTGAGCACGATGATCTCGCCGTCAAATACCGCGTTTATATCCCATTTTTCAAGGATGCGGTGTATGGGGTAAAATTTCTCGTTAAACGTTTTGTTATTGCGCGACAGAAGGTTTGCTTCGCCTTTATTAATAAACCCCAGCGCACGGTACCCGTCCCACTTAACTTCGTAGAGCCAATTCGGATCATCAAACGGTTCCTCCACAAGCGTGGCAAGCATGGGCTTAATGCCCGCAGGAAACCTGGACTTTGGGGCACTCTTTAATACCAATAAAGCATCGATATCTTTCGCTTCTCCTACATCTTCAGTGGGCTCCGGTACTACTTTTTTTTTAACAGCCTTCCTGGATCTTTCGATCGATTGCGCCCGCCCCGACTGCCAGACCTTGTCGCTGGTTTTTTCCATGTCCGCGATGGTTTTCCCTGAAACAACCGACTTATCCTGTTTGGTAATATCTTTTGCAGATGCATATTCGTCGTTATGTTTTATAAGCAGCCAGGAGTTGTCGCCCATGCCATTTGTTTTTACAAGAGCAAACTCACCCTCAAGCTTTTCGCCGTGGAGTTTTATTTTAAGCGAGCCTGAATGCAGCTGTTTGAGCAGGTGTTTTTCCTGTTCCCTTTTTCCTTTGATATCTTCGATCGGCTCATAAGTACCCTCATCCCAAACGATCACCGTACCGCCGCCATACTGGCCTTGCGGGATGATACCTTCAAAAGTGCGGTAATCAAACGGGTGATCTTCCACCATCATGGCCAGCCGTTTAACTTTCGGATCGGTCGACGGCCCCTTGGGTACGGCCCAGCTTTTTAGCACACCCCTCATTTCGAGCCTGAAATCATAGTGCAGGTGCGAGGCGTCGTGTTTTTGGATCACAAATAACAACTGATCCTTATCCTTGCTTTTCCCCGATTTGGGTTCGGAAGTTTTGGTAAAGTCCCGCTTGGCGGCATAGGTTTCCAGGCTCATTGGCTTATTTTTTCATATGTTTTTTCACGGCCTCGGCAGACGTGCCGGCGGCGTCTACCGCTTTCCTTAATTCCTCGGAGCTTATACCCAGTGTTTTTGTCCAGTACTCCACTTCATAGTTTTCATGAATGTTGATGCGGTCCCGGTCGGGGCTGCCAACGTTGCTTTTATTATCCATAATATTTAAATTTTAATATAATCTATTAACAGATAATTGAAAAAATGGTTTACATGATGATCCGAAACGTGAGGTTAACGCGCGGCTTCATCGGCTGGGTTGATTTGGCAATTCGGTGGTGCCATAAGCTTTGCAGATCGCCTTTCATCAATAGCACAGAGCCATTTTCGAGAATTACCGAGTGATTGCGTTTATGATCCGCTTTTTGCCGTACGTCAAACCGGCGGTCCTGCCCAAAGCTCACAGAGGCGATCGTCGGCTTAAAGCCCAACTCATACTCATCGTCGCTATGCCATGCTACCGAGTCGTTGCCGTCGCGGTAATAATTCAGCAGCACGCTGTTAAATTCCATCCCGGCTATCGGCTCCACCCTGGCCTTAATATCCAACAACGCCTTTGTCCACGGCAAGGGATTGTACTTATTTCCCGAAAATGCGTAGGTTTTATTTTGATCGCCAAACCATGCTGTTAAACGCGGAGTTTTGATGGCCTTTCCATACATCTGTACAATTTCCTGTTTCCAGGGCGTTTCATTGATAAAAGTTATCAAAAAGCTAAGGCTTTCGGCGGGGCTGAACACACCAGCCTGATAAACCAGCAGATCAGGCGGCAAATCTTTCCCGTTGAGGGAATCTTCAAAAAAACTTAATTGCTCCACTTTTCTGATAACCGACATCACTTGAAATTGATTTGTTTTACCTTTAATATTTCAACCTGTAACATTTCTTGTTGGTTTAATGGTTTTTCATAATAGCTTTACATGTTATTGCTTAAAACCCGGATATGGGGCTGACTAAGATTTTCAACAGGACTGCGAATCACATTGCCTGGTTAAACGGAGCGCAGTTTGATCCTTTAACCGAACATATGGCGGATGTGTGGAGGGTTAACATTAACCTCGCATTGGTCAGGCTCGCCGACTTTAAGATGACATTGCGCGCCAATGAAATTGCCCGGGCCAACCGTTATGTCCAGCCTAAGGACAGCAACCGCTTTATTGTCGGACGCGGCGCGCTCAGGCATATTTTGGGTATGTATTTATCGCGTCCTCCTGCAAGCATCGAGCTGGGTGAAGGTACCAATAAGAAGCCGCGTATCCTCCAGCCTACCGATACCGGCATATACTACAATGTATCGCATTCCGGCGATTGGATATTGATAGCTGTTGCCCGGTCGGAGATCGGCGTCGACATAGAATTTATGAACCCGGTTTTTGATTTTAAGGACGTAATGCCGGACATTTTTATACCCGGTGAAGTTGCCTTTGTCAACGAGCTCAACCCGGTTGAACGTTTTTTTACGCTATGGACCCGGAAAGAGGCATTGGTTAAGGCCACAGGCCGGGGTCTGGATGAAAATTTTATGTCAATACCTGCCCTTGAAGGCGAACACCTTATCGAGGGGGATGCGCCCCCGGTTGGCGATTGGCAGGTTACCAGTTTTGATTTGGATCAAAATCATGTAGCCAGCCTCGCCTGCAACCTCGCCATAGACGAAACCCGCTTTTGGAATATCGATTTTAATAAGGCCCGTTAGAAAATTACCTTAATCTCTATAATACTTACGCTCCCAATTTTAAATAGAGTAAAGCAGCAATGGCGCCACCGGCAATCGGTCCAAGAACCGGTATCCAGGCATACTGCCAGTCGCTTGTTCCCTTGCTTTTTATGGGGAACAGAAAGTGTATGATCCGCGGCCCCAGGTCGCGCGCCGGATTTATAGCATAGCCGGTTGTCCCGCCAAGGGAAAGACCGATCGCCCAAACCAACAGGCCAACGGGCAGGGCGCCTACCGAGCCGAGGCCTATTGGTGTTTTGGTCGGCGTGATCTGGCCGCCCGCAATATAAAACACGGTAAATACCAATACAAATGCGCCGATGATCTCGCTTGCGATATTGGATACATAATTGCGGATGGCCGGGCCGGTGCAGAAAACCGCTAATACAGCGCCGGGTTTATTGGTATGATGGAAATGATCATAATACATTAACCATACCAGGATGGCGCCGATAAACGCCCCCAGCATTTGAGCGGCAATGTATGGAAGCACACTGGCCCACGCAAACTTACCCGCTATAGCCAGCCCGATAGTTACCGCAGGGTTTAAATGCGCGCCGCTATAAGGTGCGGCAACCACAACACCCACAAACACCGCCAGGCCCCAGGCTGTGGTGATCACTATCCAGCCGCTGTTATTGCCTTTGGTGTCGTTTAATAATACATTGGCAACTACTCCGTCGCCCAGTAGTACCAGTAACATTGTGCCGATCAGTTCGGCCATAAATGGTGACATAGTTTTTTATTTTAAGGTTAGTATTTGATTAGTCCTAAGTTTTTAGTCTAAGGTCTTATCAGGCATTTTCCAATTCTTTGGACTACCGACTAAAGACTCAAGACTCAAGACTCAGAAGCCCACCCCTGCGCCGCCTTCACAGCTCTTTTCCATCCCGCCATGGCGGCTTGTATTTCCGGTGCTTTTGCAACGGGAATAAAATCCCTTTCAGATTGCCATTGCTGCTGTATCTCTTCTACATTTTTCCAATAACCTACCGCCAGTCCGGCAAGGTAAGCCGCCCCAAGGGCCGTTGTTTCGACGATTATGGGCCTTATCACCTTGCAGTTCAGCAGATCGGCCTGAAATTGCATCAGCAGGTTATTGGCCGTTGCCCCGCCATCAACGCGTAATTCCTTGATGGTCAGCCCTGCATCGGCCTCCATGGCTTTTAAAACATCCACAGTTTGATAAGCGATGGCCTCGATAGCCGCCCGGGCTATATGCCCCGATGTGGTCCCCCTGGTTAAGCCAACAATAGTTCCGCGGGCTTCGGCATCCCAGTAGGGCGCCCCCAATCCCGCAAAGGCAGGGACAAAATAAACGCCGCCGGTATCGTTCACGCCCAGCGCAAGCTGTTCAATCTCTGCCGAAGATTTGATGATGCCAAGCCCGTCGCGGAGCCACTGCACTACCGCGCCGCCAATAAAGATGCTGCCTTCAAAGGCGTATTGAATTTCACCGTTTATTTTCCAGGCGATGGTCGTCAGCAGATTGTTTTTTGATTCGATAAACTTGCTGCCAATGTTCATCAGCATAAAACATCCCGTTCCATAGGTATTCTTCACCATGCCCTGGTCGATGCACATTTGCCCAAACAACGCCGCCTGCTGATCGCCGGCAATTCCCCCTATCGGTATTTTTGAAGCAAAAATGGTGGTTGTCGTTTCGCCGTACACCTCACTCGATTGTTTCACCTCGGGCAGCATGTTTTCGGGGATATCGAATATTTGCAAAAGTTCCCGATCCCATTCCTGGGTACGGACATTATACAACATGGTCCGGCTGGCGTTGGTCACATCGGTAACATGGACTTTGCCCCGGGTAAATTTCCATACCAGCCAGCTATCAACAGTGCCGAAAGCAAGCTTTCCGGCGATTGCCTGCTCCCTGGCGCCGGGTATGTTGTTTAAAATCCAGTTTATTTTTGATGCTGAAAAGTAAGCGTCGATGATCAGCCCGGTTTTTGAGCGTATCAGTTCCGTCAAACCTTCTTTTTTCAGATGATCGCAGTAACCAGCCGTTCGCCTGTCCTGCCAAACAATGGCATTATATACCGGGTCGCCGGTTTCGCGGTTCCATACAATGGTGGTTTCCCGCTGGTTGGTGATGCCTATGGCGCGAATGTTTTTCCCATTAATGCCCATTTTGGCTGTAGCCTCGGCGGCTACACCGGCCTGCGTCGACCAAATTTCCGTGGGATCGTGCTCCACCCAACCCGGCTGTGGGAAAATTTGCGTAAATTCTTTTTGAGCGGCAGACCGTATTTGGCCTTTGTGATCAAAGACAATAGCCCTGGAACTCGTGGTGCCCTGGTCGAGGGCTAAAATATATCCTTCTTCCATGTTTGAATGGGTCAGACTATTGATGGGGTTTAAGGATTGGTTTCCGATCAAATCTAAAAATAAAAACTATTAATTACCGATTATGAAAGAATCACTTTTGATGTTACATCTCAAATTTTATATTTGTAAACTGTGGATTAAAATTACACGATTGCATAGCCAAATTTGTTGCCTCCATTAATTATAGTGAAACAATTTCATCTTGTCATTTGTCTTTTGGCGGTCTTACTTGCCGACTCATCCTGCAAGAAAAGCGCTCCTCCTGCGCCTAAACCGGATGCTGATGTATATGTAGTTGGTTTCTCTTTAGGAAACAACAGCGTCAGAGTGGCTAGTTACTGGAAAAATGGCACTCTCGTAAAACTAACTAATGACTTACGTGAATCGCATGCAAATGCTATCGCTGTTGACGGAAACGACGTGTATATTGCCGGATATATAACTAATGATCATTATTTCAATACAGCTGTTTATTGGAAGAATGGAGTTATTACAAAACTTGGTAATGATACAACAAATTCTAAAGCATATGGGATTGCAATTCAAGATGGCAATGTATATGTCGTAGGCGATGCAAATATTATCTATACCAATCAAGGCAAACCGTACGCAAGCCCAATTCCCACATACTGGAAGAACGGGTTGGCCACCAGCCTTCCCAGTGATTTAGAATACATCTGTACCAATTCAGGATCGATTGCAGCCCAGGGTGCCGATTTATATATATTGGGCCTTTTTGAACCATCTTACAATAACCCCTTAGTGACTTATTGGAAAAATGGCGTGGTTAGTCATTATGCGAATAGCCCTAACTCGATTGCATCTGAAAATTCCATATTTGTGAGTGGACCAAATGTCTACGTAGCTGGTTATACCTCTGTTTATACTTCCACAATTCCAAGCCCTCCAAGTGCAACTTATTGGAAGGATGGGATGCCAAACGTGGTTGCAAGCAATTCGATTGCAAATGATATAAAAGTTAAGGGAACTGACTTGTACATGGCTGGTGTTACATTAGAGAAGTTTAACAATAGTATTGCGACCTATTGGAAAAATGGTCAAACCATAAAACTTGCCGATAGCTTATCTTATTCAGAAGCTAACGCCCTTACGCTTAACGGCAATGATGTATATATAGCAGGTATGACTTCTGTTGGTGCAGCCTATTGGAAAAATGGCATAGTTACCCAACTGTCAACCCAGTATTCGGATGGGTTTGCTATAGCAGTTGTACCCAATTAACTATAAGGATCTAATTACGATCTTGTATCATTCCCATGATAAATACTTAAATAGCTCTCGTAACGCGACAATTCTATTTCGCCGTTTTCCAAAGCTTCTAAAACCGCGCATCCGGGCTCGTTAATATGGCGGCAATTGTTAAAACGGCAATCGTGCATGCGTTCGCGCATCTCGGGAAAAAAATGGCTGAGCTCCTGTTTTTCAATATCGATCACCCCTAACTCGCGTATACCAGGCGTATCGATAATATACCCCCCCTGCGGCAGCTTAAACATTTCGGCGAATGTGGTGGTATGCATACCTTTATCGCTCCAATCGGAAACACGGTTTGTGCGCAAGTCCAGATCGGGTAATAAAACGTTGATCAGGCTTGATTTGCCGACGCCTGAGTGACCGGAAAATAAGGTTACTTTATCTTTTAATAATTGCTGTACCGGGCCGACATTCGTGCCTTCCAGGGCAGACACCTCGTAGCAGGTATATCCTATTTTTTCATAAATGGCTTTGTAGTCTGCCAGTATTTCCAAACCCTCGTCATTAAACAGGTCGAGCTTATTAAAAACAAGCAGTGCCGGAATATCGTAGGCCTCGGACGTTACAAGGAAACGATCGATAAAGCCCAGCGACGTGCGCGGCGAAGCCAGCGTAACTACCAGCAAAGCAACGTCGAGGTTTGCTGCAATGATCTGCCCTTGTTTGGACAGGTTAATCGATTTACGGATAATATAATTTTTTCGCGGGTGCAGATTAATGATCACGCCGGTTTCCTGGTCGGGTTCCATTTCAAAATCAACGATGTCCCCTACCGCCAGCGGATTGGTTGTGGTGATGCCTTTGATGCGGAACTTGCCTTTGATGCGGCAATTAATTCGTTGCCCTTCCGGCGTCTCCACTTCATACCAGCTCCCGGTTGATTTTGTGATAAGTCCCTGCATATTAACAGCTCAAAAGTAATTAAATTACACTGCTTATTAATTTGCCATAGCGTTATTAAGGGAAGTGATGCAATTGCGTACGGAGGTATTCACGCAGGCGAGATAAATTCTTATTATTTCTGCCGGCATACTGCTCAATAAACCATTTTTCTTTTTTTTATACCGGTCAATCAAATATTCGGGATTGGTTGGATGTTGGACCACGGCGTTGAAAAAATTACTTTTTGGCCGAAAGCGCATGTCGTATATTTTGTACTTATAATAGCCATCGCCGCAATCTATCTTTACCGTTACTAACATTACATAATCGTAATATACCAACCGCCATGAATTTGGAGGAGCGCGAAATTCCAGTAGCGCATAGCTAAAAACGCTACTATTACTATCCGAGGGTAATGAAACACAACAATCCTTGTATGGTGTTAATTTGTCGGCAAACCACTTTTTTGCAATACTATCCAAAACAATTTTATTGCGACCTTTAACCGAAACGCTGTCTGAGTAGACTAATTTGCCATTGACCATTGGCAGGTTATAAACTATGGTATCTTTTCCTTTTTGTGCAAAGCCAACATTTGTGACAATAGCGAATAAAGCAACCAATAAAAATCTTCTCATAGCTATGTATTGAGCGGCGTTTTTTTAAAAGAAAATAACATTTGTTTATTTAAAAAATATCTACTTACTTTACAGACATTATATATGATCAATAACAGCACCACAACTACAACATCAACAACCACCGGGAAAGACCCGGAGGAAGATAGTCGTATGGTGTAAAACATAACAAGCCAAATGAAAGCCTTCCTCCAAAAGAGGAAGGCTTTTTGTTTTTTTAACATCAAGCATAAATGAAAGTTTTAAAGTTCGGCGGCACTTCGGTAGGATCGGTTGAAAGTATCCAAACCTTGTTAGACATCCTTAAAAAAGAGGTTAAGAGTAAAGAAAAACCGTTGGTCGTTTTGTCGGCTATGAGCGGGGTCACCGACCTGTTATCCTCTATGGCCGAAAGAGCGGCAAACGGCGAGGATTTTTCAACGCAGCTGGCGGACCTGGAAAAGCGCCATTTTGAAATCGTCAGGAATCTGCTTGACATACAGCATCAAAACCCGGCGCTAACCGGGTTGAAGATATATTTTAATCAACTGGAGGAATTGCTGCAGGGCGTTCTCACTTTAAAAGAGCTCACCCCAAAAACCCGCGACCTGATATTAAGCTACGGCGAACGGTGCTCGGCCTTAATGATCTCGAAAATTGCCTCGCAACATTTTCCGGAAGTTTTATGTGCTGATGCGTCCGAATTAATAAAAACCGATAGCTCATTTGGGCAGGCAAAGGTTAATATGGAGCTCACGGAGCTGTTGATCCGCAGCTTTTATAAAGAACATGGCGATAAAACGGTGTTTGTTACCGGGTTTATCGCGGCCAACGATGCCGGACAGATCACCACGCTCGGCCGCGGCGGCAGCGATTATACCTCCGCCATATTTGGTTCGGTTTTGAATGCCGGTGAAATACAAATATGGACCGATGTGAACGGCATGATGACCGCCGACCCGCGCATGGTAAAGAAGGCGTTTTCGCTACCCGAATTGTCCTATACCGAGGCGATGGAGCTTTCCTATTTTGGCGCAAAAGTGATCTATCCGCCAACCATGATCCCCGCGTTCTTGAAAAAGATACCGATCGTTATCAAAAATACTTTTGAGCCGGATTTTGCCGGAACGGTTATCAGGCACGATTGTAAACCGTCGAATCTTCCGATCAAGGGCATCTCATCGATCAATAACATCAGCATCCTTAACCTGGAAGGCAGCGGCATGGTGGGTAAATCCGGTTTCAGCGGCAGGCTTTTTTCACTGCTGGCACGCGAGCAGATCAATATCATACTGATCACACAATCGTCGTCGGAACACAGCATTACGTTCGCCGTTCAGCCGGGTGACAGCGAAAAAGCGCGCCAGGTGATCGAACAGGAATTTGAGCTGGAATTGTTCGCCAAAAAATTGGAGCATGTAGTGATTGAGGAAAACCTTGCGATCATCGCCGTAGTGGGCGAAAATATGAAACAAACGCCCGGCGTTTCAGGTAAATTGTTCCATGCGCTCGGCCGCAACGGGGTCAACGTAAGAGCGATCGCTCAGGGATCGTCGGAATACAATATCTCCGTGATCATTTCGGCGCACGACCTTGCTAAAGCGCTCAATGCTGTCCACGACGCTTTTTTTGTGCAGCTCACCAAAACGCTTCACGCTTTTTGCCTGGGAACCGGCAACATCGGCCAAACATTGTTTAAACAGCTTAATGCGCATACCGGGTATTTGGAGGAACATAACGGTATCCAGGTAAAGATCGCCGGTATAAGCAACACGCGAAAAATGGTTTTCAATTCTGACGGCATATCCTTAGACAGTTGGCAAAATGAAATGCTGGTATCGCAACAAACAGCCGACCTGAAGCAATTTGTTGATAGCATGATCGGAATGAACCTGCCCAACTGCGTTTTTATCGATAATACCGCCAGTCCTCAGCCGGTCGGGTTTTACGAAGATGTTTTTAAAGCGAACATATCTGTTATTACGTGCAATAAGATCGGCAATTCAGGTTCGTATAAACAATATAAAGCGTTTCACGACGCCGCAAAACAGCATGGGGTCGACTTTTTTTATGAGACCAATGTTGGCGCGGGATTGCCCATTATCCGCACACTTAAGGACCTGATGAACAGTGGCGACCGGATCATGAAAATAGAGGCGATTCTTTCGGGAACCATTTCCTTTATCTTTAATAATTTCAAAGGGGATGCAAGCTTTCACGATGTGGTGATGCTGGCCCAGGAAAAAGGCTATACGGAGCCCGACCCGAGGGATGATTTGAAAGGGACTGATTTTATGCGGAAGATCCTGATTCTTGCGCGCGATGCCGGTTACCCAATGGAAGCTGAAGATATTAAAATTGAAAGCATCCTGCCAAAGTCTTGTTTGGAGGCCAAAACCGTTAAAGATTTTTATTCGGCCCTAAAGACTGAAGATAAATTTTTTGAAAAATTAAAAACTGAAGCCGAAAACGGCAAAAAGGTGTTGCGATATATCGGTAAGCTTGAGGACGGCAAGGCAGCCATCACTTTGCAGATGGTTGATGAGAACCATCCTTTTTATACCTTATCAGGAAGCGATAACATTATTTCATTCACCACAGATCGGTACAAGGAACGGCCGCTCGTGGTTAAGGGGCCCGGCGCCGGCGCCGAAGTAACCGCAGCCGGCGTATTTGCCGACCTGATCAATATTGGAGCATAGTTATGAAAGATAGTTTACAAGAAGTAACACCCCCGACCATGACCGGCTTAACCGTCAAAAGCATACGGGTTTTTGCCCCGGCAACTGTTGCAAACGTGGTATGCGGGTTTGACATACTGGGTTTTGCCGTTAACGAGCCGGGCGATGAGGTAGTTATGCGTGTCGCGAAAAAACCCGGTATAACCATCAGCAAGATCACCGGCGATAATGGCCGGTTGCCGCTTGACCCTGCGAAAAATACGGTAACCGTAAGCGTACAACATTATTTAAAAAGTATCGATCGAACCGACATTGGTTTGGACATCGAGCTGCATAAAAAAATGCCCATCGGCAGCGGTTTAGGTTCCAGTTCGGCAAGTACGGTGGCGGGGTTGTTTGCGATAAAAACTTTACTGGGCGATAACTCTGATCCGGCAACACTTTTGCCTTTTGCCATGAAAGGCGAAGAAATGGCCTGCGGCCATGGGCATGCGGATAATGTGGCGCCTGCGTTGTTGGGAGGTTTTGTCCTGATTAAAAGTTATGAGCCATTGGAGGTGATACGCCTGCCCCACCCCGCCGGGCTATACTGCGCCATTGCTTTTCCCGACGTGGACGTACCCACCCGCGAAGCAAGACAAATTATCCGCAATAAAATATTAATGAAGGACGCCGTCGCCCAATGGGGAAATATTGCCGGCCTGGTAAGCGGTTTGTTCATGCAGAATATCGATCTGATGGGCCGCAGCATGAAGGATATTTTAATTGAACCCGTGCGTTCGATGCTGATCCCCGATTTTTACCGCATGCGCGAAATGGCCATGGAACTGGGCGCGGTAAGCTTCGGGATATCCGGATCAGGGCCTTCTGTTTTTGCTTTTACAAAGGATGAGGAAACAGCGGTCAGGATCACCCAAAAACTACAGAAGCATTTGACCAGCATTAAGATAGGTTCAAATATCTATGTTTCAACGATCAATGATAAAGGGCCGAGGGTATTAGGGTAATGTGCAGAATATGCAAATGTGCAGATGTGCAAATCCGAAATTGAAAATTCGAAATCCGAAATGAAAATGCAATTCTACAGTACCAATAATCTACATACCCGCGTATCCTTTAAGGATGCCGTTTTTAACAGCTTACCGCAGGATAAGGGTCTTTATATGCCCGTCAACATCCCGCGCCTGGATGACCGGTTCATCGGCAGCCTTGATCAATATACGCTGCCCGAAATTGCCTTTCACGTAGCCAATAATTTATTGGCCGGCGAAATTCGGGCTGATGATCTTAAAGCGATCGTTGACGACGCCATAGACTTCCCGGCGCCGGTTGTTAAGCTGGAAGAAAACGTTTTCGTGCTGGAGCTATGGCATGGACCATCGTTAGCGTTTAAAGATTTCGGTGCCCGCTTTATGAGCCGGGTGATGAGCTATTTTTTAAAGGAAGGCGAGAAACAGCTGGATGTGCTGGTGGCTACATCAGGAGACACCGGCGGCGCCGTTGCGTTGGGATTTTTGGGCGTGCCTAACACGCGTGTTACCATATTATATCCAAAGGGAAAAGTAAGCGATATACAGGAGCTGCAGTTAACAACGAACGGTCAAAATATCCGTGCCATTCAAGTCGATGGAACATTTGACGATTGCCAGGCATTGGTTAAACAGGTATTTACGGATAAGGAACTAAATGAAAAACTCCGGCTAACGTCGGCCAATTCCATCAATATTGCCAGGCTTATCCCGCAAACGTTTTACTATTTCAATGCTTATGCGCAGCTGTTGAAGCAAGGCATTAATAAAGTTGTTTTTTCGGTGCCGAGCGGCAATTTCGGCAATCTTGGGGCAGGACTGTTGGCCTGGAAGATGGGCCTTCCGGTTGAGCATTTTATCGCGGCTACCAATGTTAATGATACCGTTCCCGAATTTTTAAAAACCGGCGTTTATCAACCAAAACCATCAATAGCCACGCTTTCAAACGCAATGGACGTAGGCGCCCCCAGCAATTGGGTGCGCATAGCCGACCTGTTTAAGAATGATATGGATGGATTTAAAAACATGGTGAGCGGCTGCCGTTATGACGACGACGAAACGTTGAAAGCCATTAATTTTATTTACGACAATTATAACTATGTGGCCTGCCCGCATACCGCCATTGCCTGGCAGGCCCTGCGCGACTGGCAGCAGGATCATTACCAAAAAGACACCGCCCGCGTCTTCCTGTCAACTGCGCATCCCTGCAAGTTCCCGGATGTTTTTCCTAAAAGTATTACCCGCAAGATCGTAGTTCCCGAACAGGTGCAGGAGCTGGGCAAAAAAGAAAAAAAAGCTGTGGTTATGGGCAAATATTTCGCGGAATTTAAAGCCTATTTGCTGGAGAACAGGTAATAGGGTAAATGCGCTATTGTCTCTTTATGATGCTTTATAACAAATTCTTCCAGCTAACCAGGTCGCCAATTATTTTTTGAAGATCGTTTGCATTCACGCGTTCCTGGGCCATGGTATCACGGTAGCGGATAGTTACAGTGTTGTCTTCCAGTGTTTGATGATCCACGGTAATGCAAAACGGCGTGCCGATGGCATCCTGCCTGCGATAGCGCTTGCCGATAGCATCTTTTTCTTCGTACTGCAGGTTGAAATCGTATTTGAGCGTATCCATGATCTCCCGTGCTTTTTCGGGCAGACCGTCTTTCTTGATCAGCGGGAAAATGGCTGCTTTTACTGGCGCCAAACATGGATGCAGCTTTAGCACGGTTCGGCTGTCCTGCTTTTCGCCGGTGCTCAGGTCTTCCTCCTCAAAAGCATTGACCATGGTTAACAGGAACATCCTGTCTAAGCCAATAGAAGTTTCGATCACGTAAGGTATATAATTGCCGTAAGGCTTGCCATCCGGGCCGAGCTCTGGGTCGAAATACTGCATCTTTTTGTTGGAGAATTTCTGGTGCTGGCTCAAGTCGAAATCGGTGCGACTGTGTATACCTTCCACTTCCTTAAACCCAAACGGGAAGTCGAACTCGATATCAAAAGCGGCATCGGCATAGTGGGCGAGCTTGGTATGCTGGTGGAAACGGTATTTCTCCGCGCTGGTGCCAAGTGCGAGGTGCCATTGCAAACGGGTTTGTTTCCATTTTTCGAACCATTCCAGCTGTGTGCCGGGGCGGACAAAGAACTGCATTTCCATTTGTTCAAACTCGCGCATGCGGATAATAAACTGGCGGGCGATCACCTCATTGCGGAATGCCTTGCCAATTTGCGCAATCCCGAAAGGAATTTTCATCCTGCTGGATTTTTGCACGTTCAGGTAGTTTACAAATATGCCCTGTGCCGTTTCGGGGCGCAGGTAAACAACATCCGCCTCACCGGCAATGGCGCCCATCTGCGTACTGAACATCAGGTTAAACTGGCGCACTTCCGTCCAGTTGCGGGTGCCGCTAACAGGATCGGCTATTTCATGCTCGATGATCAACTCTCTTAGTCGTGGAAGATCTTCATTTTTCAAGGCCGTATCCATCTCGGTTTGGAGCAATTCAGCCTTGTCTGTTTTGCCATCCTTATCATAACGGGCGATCTTATCTTCGAGTAGTTGATCCGCCCGATAACGTTTTTGCGAATCCTTATTATCGATCATCGGGTCGCTGAAGCCGTCGACGTGGCCGCTTGCTTTCCAGATGGTGGGGTGCATAAATATGGCCGAATCGATACCAACAATGTTCTCGTGCATCTGCACCATGGCCTTCCACCAATAGGTTTTGAGGTTGTTTTTTAGTTCCACGCCATTCTGGCCGTAATCATAAACGGCGCTCAGGCCGTCGTAAATTTCACTGGACGGAAAAACAAAGCCATACTCTTTTGCATGCGAGATAACATTTTTAAAAAGTTCGTCGGTTGATTTGCTCATAACAGGGCAAAGATAGTTTTTTTGGGAAAGTCGGGAAGTCCGAAAGTCGGGAAAAGACGGAAAGACGTCAGAGATTGAAATCATTAGTCACTTGCCGCGCACAACACAACCCGCTTTTTTCTTTTCGACCATGCGATTTCATACACACCTTCATATCCGTAGGCATAAACAAATCCTATAGCGCTCGTATCAGACTGAATGTCTCTTTGTATTTTAATATCAACATAATCAGAGTCCAAAGGTTGCCGTGGGTTTATTGCGGGAACTGGAAAAGCATGATCAAAAAAATGGTTAAACCTTGTTTTAAAAGTGTCCAATTTTTGTTGTTCGGTTGGTGTGACATCTTCTAAATCAGTAAGTAAATCGACTGCGTTAAATTTATCGGTATAAATCTTTTTGTTTTCGAAATTAATTATCCGAAAAGTCAGTTTTCCCTGCAGGATGGACGTTCCAGTTAAAATCAATTTAAAGGTGTCTTTTTTTACCTCATCCGAGAACGCGTGCAGATAGGTATTGCTTAATAATATTTTAGATGTGTCGGAAACAGATACCTTATGCAGCCTCTTCTCCTTTTGGACAATTAACTTCTTTTGATCGCTGTTACAAGCTGAAATTAGGATAGTTAACAGTAAAAGGAGATACACAGCTTTCACTTTTTGCATTTCAAGTACCAATTATTACATCGTAAATATACTTTACTTCCGATATTTCTTTTTGGGGTTTCTGCTGGTATGAAATATAGAGGTGATATAGATAACCTTCTTAGCAGGAAATATTTTATAAACAACCAAATAAGGAAAATCTTCGATTTTACCTTCCCTTGTTTCGTATTGTTTATTTGCAAAAATCAGTGGGTTTTTATCTATGACATTAACCAATTTTACGACTGAATTTTCAAAACGATTGCCCAAACCTATTTGTCTTTCTTCATACCATTCGTAAGCCTCAAAATATTCCCGATAAGCCTTACGATAAAACTTAATGACAAAACTCATGGATGTTTAGCCTTAAATTCGGCTCTTGCTTTCATTTTAACCTCTTCCCATGATAATCCTTCATCATTTCCATTCTCTATATCATCCAAACGGGATTTCAGTTCCTTTAGGAAGTCTTCGTCCTCCCAATGATTATATTTTTCTGCTATTTGATCTTCAAAGATTGAATATATCGATTCAACCTGTTTATCATCGGCAGTATTAACCATTTCGTGTAGTTTTTTCCTTATTGCCGTAATTGTCATAACCTGAATTTATATACAAATTTAACTTTATAATCCCAATTAAACAATCAAGCTTCTTGCCAGGATAGTGAGATCAATTCAGCACCGGCTGGGCATTCGTCAGGTTAAATATTTCTGCCATCAGGTCGTCGCTAGGGTTAACCTTAAACGATTTGGAAGGCAGCTCAACCAGCATAGCGTCGTCCCGGTCCTTGATCATAAATTTAAGCGTGCAATTTTTAACCGGGTACTTTTGGTTGTTGACGTTGATGAGTTCCTGTATATTATCCAACATGTGGCTATTGAGTGCATTTAGATCCAGGCAAACGGTTAACGACTTGGTTAACCGGTCGCGCATTTCCGAAAGCAGGCACATGCTTAAAATTTTCATGTCCCAATTATCTTTTTGCCTGAATTTTTCTTCGATGATGCCTTTCAGGTGCAGGAAATAACCATCCACCAAAAGATTTCTGAATTTGATATAATCATCCCCAAACAAGGCAAACTCGTACGACTCATTATAATCCTCCAAAATAAAGGTTCCGAAGGGCTTTCCATTTTTGGTCATCTTATGCTGCACGTTCGAAACTAAACCGCCAATGCATATCTCGCCCCGTTTGCGCAGCTGTGCAAAGGCCGTCATAATTTCTTCGCCACCCTCGCCCGAACGCGCCTTTTGCATCATTTTAAGATCGCTAATACTGGTATTGCAAAAACGTTCCAGTTCCACCTTATAATTATCGAGCGGGTGACCGGTCAGGTAAATCCCTATTACGTCTTTCTCATATTTTAACCGTTCTATCAGCGCCCACTCATCCGCCTGCGGCATAGCAGGTTCGGGAATATACGAAGCTACTGAACCGCCAAACAGCGATGATTGGGAACTGCTTTGCGTGTTCTGGTAATCGTTTGCATATTTTATTAACCGCTCGATGCCGGTTAAGACGCCGTTTTCTGTCTTGGCAAAAAACTGCGCCCTGTTCAGGCCAAACTCGTCGAATGCGCCGCCGTATACCAGGTTTTCGTAGGACTTCCGGTTAATGCTGCGCGTATTGGAGCGCTGGGCAAAATCGTATACCGATTTATAAGGCCCCCGTTCGTTGCGTTCTTCAATAATACTTTCAACCGCCTTCTCGCCAACTCCTTTTACTCCGGCTAACCCGAAACGCACCTGGCCTTTTTTATTTACCGCAAAGGCCATATCCGATTCATTGATATCAGGACCCAAAACCTGCACGCCCATTCGGCGACACTCTTCCATAAAGAAGGTGATCTTCTCCATGTTGTTCTGGTTATTCAACACTGCGGCCATGTACTCCGAAGGATAATGCGCCTTTAAATAAGCGGTTTGATAAGCCACAAACGCGTAACAGGTGGAGTGCGATTTATTGAAGGCATATTGTGCAAAAGCCTTCCAGTCGTTCCATATCTTGGTCAACTTGTCTTTTGGATGGCCCTTTGCAGCAGCGCCGTCCATAAACTGGGCTTCCATTTTATTGAGCACCTCTATCTGCTTTTTACCCATTGCCTTCCGCAGCACATCGGCGTCGCCCTTGCTAAAGCCGGCCAGCTGCTGCGACAAAAGCATCACCTGCTCCTGGTAAACGGTTATGCCGTATGTTTCGCCCAAATATTCCTCCATATCCGGCAAGTCGAAGGCGACCGGCTCCTGGCCATGCTTACGCCTGATAAAGCTGGGAATGTACTCTATTGGCCCCGGACGATAAAGCGCGTTCATGGCGATCAGGTCCTCAAACTTATCCGGCTTCAGGTCGCGCAGGTACATTTGCATGCCGTCGCTTTCAAACTGGAAGGTACCGTTGGTATCGCCGCGTTGGTAAAGCTCAAATGTTTTTTGATCGTCGAGCGGAATGGCGTCTATATCGATTTCTACGCCGTGATTTTGTTTGATCAGGCGCAACGCATCCTTTAAGATGGTGAGCGTTTTAAGACCCAGGAAGTCCATCTTGATAACGCCCGCATCCTCGATCACACGGCCGTCATATTGGGTTACCAGCAGATCGGAATCCTTGGCAATAGCTACCGGTACGATCTCCGTAAGGTCATACGGCGCAATGATAATGCCTGCCGCATGTACGCCCGTGTTACGGACGGAGCCTTCAAGTTTCTCCGCCTCGCGCAGAACCTGCGCTTTAAGGTCGTTGCCTTTTAATATCTCTTTTAGTTCCGGAACCTGTTCAATAGCATCCCTCAAGGTAATGCCCAGCGTTTCGGGAACCAGTTTCTTGATGGCGTTCACTTCGGATAGCGGCATATCCAGCACCCTGCCCACGTCCTGAATGCTGGTACGCGCGGCCATAGAGCCGTAGGTGATGATCTGCGCCACCTGGTTCTTGCCATATTTATCCACTACATAATCGATCACTTTTTGCCGGCCTGCATCATCAAAGTCGGTATCGATATCGGGCAATGATTTACGATCGGGGTTAAGAAACCTTTCAAACAGGAGGTTATATTTTAAAGGATCGATATTGGTGATCCCGGTACAATAAGCAACAACCGACCCTGCGGCCGAGCCTCGTCCCGGCCCTATAAAAACACCTATGTTTCGGCCATGCTTTATAAAATCAGCCACAATTAAAAAGTAACCGGCAAAACCCATGGTGCGGATAGTAAACAATTCAAAATCTATCCGCTCTTGAACTTCGGGCGAAATTTCAATATATCGTTCCTTTGCCCCGGTTAAAGTTAAATGTTTTAAATACTCCCATTGATTTAGGGTATCGGCATCCGGCGTGGTGTGGATTTTAAATTCAGGCGGAATAACGAAGTTTGGGAGTAAAATATCGCGCTTAAGTTTCAACACCTCTACCTTGTCAACGATCTCGTTGGTGTTGTCGAGCGACTCGGGCAGGTCCTCAAACAGCTTCGCCATTTCGGCCTGCGATTTAAAGTAAAACTGGTCGTTAGGAAAACCGAAACGATAACCCTTGCCGCCTTCTTCGTCGGTAGCGATAGGCGTGCTTTGCATATCGCCGGTGTTTACACAAAGCAAAATGTCGTGCGCGTTCGAGTCCTGCTGATCCACATAATGCGAATCGTTGGAGCAGATCACCTTCACCTTGTATTTTTTGGCGAATTTGAGCAGCACCGCGTTAACGGTGTTTTGCTCGGGGATTTCATGCCGCTGCAGCTCGATGTAATAATCTTCGCCAAAAAGATCGAGCCACCATTTAAATTCTTCTTCGGCCTCAGCCTCGCCTTTCCGCAAAATAGCCTGCGGCACCGAAGCGCCGAGGCAGCAGGTTGTGGCAATAAGGCCTTTATGATATTTTAAGATGAGTTCCTTATCGATGCGGGGCCATTTGCTGTACAGCCCCTCCATGTACCCAAGTGAACAAAGCTTGACCAGGTTTTTATAACCCTCGGCGTTTTTTGCAAGCATGAGCTGGTGGCAGCGTACGTCTTTCTTTTCTTTGGTAAATTGCTTTTTATGACGATCCTCCACCACATAGAACTCGCAGCCCACGATGGGCTTGATATTGTGCTTGCCGGCCTCGGCCACGAACTTAAACACGCCGAACATGTTGCCGTGA
>Ga0134126_10000481_pt1 | contig 51348 bp, 47 predicted proteins | sample KB31752_FD_96881 | JGI IMG/M metagenome (GOLD analysis project Ga0134126, IMG submission 96881) | Terrestrial soil microbial communities with excess Nitrogen fertilizer from Kellogg Biological Station, Michigan, USA - KB3-175-2 | ecosystem: Environmental > Terrestrial > Soil > Unclassified ...
AAAGGCTCCCGTGAGCGCGATCCCGGCGTGCACCCTTTCCGCATTCCCTTCGGTGCACTCGTCATCGGCGACACCTTCAAGTCCGGGGAGAGGGAAGTGACGGTGGCCGACATCGAGCGCTTCGCCGACCTCTCGGGCGATCACTTCTACGCCCACATGGATGAGGACGCCGCGCGCCGCAATCCGATCTTCGGCGGACGGGTCGCCCACGGCTACTTCCTCATCTCTGCCGCAGCGGGCCTCTTCGTCGACCCGCCCTTGGGCCCCGTGCTCGCCAACTACGGCATCGACTCCCTGCGCTTCACCAAGCCCGTCGAGCCCGGCGACCGCATCAAGGTTCGCATTACGTGCAAGGAGAAGTCGCTGCGCATAGGACAGGGCTACGGCGAGGTGCGTTGGGATGCGCTCATCACGAATCAGGAAGGCGAGACAGTCGCTGCCTACGATGTCCTGACGATGGTCAGCGAAAAATCGGTGCCCGACGCGTAAACAGGGTCGCTGCGGGGGTCAGGGGCGCTCGCCAGTGGTATAAGTGTGTCCGCGGGCGGAGACGGCTTTGACCAACACCCAGACCGTCATGCCGACCCGCAAGCCTAGGGCATCGGTGGCATGTCGGGTGACACGGGAGAGGACTGCTGCGCCGGCGCCGATGTCGACCCTCACCAGGATTGCCTGGCCGATTTCCTCGGAGAGCTCGGTGATGACGCCTTCAACGGCGTTTCGGACGCTCAGTCCGCGTGGAGGCTCCGTGGCAAGGATGATGTCGCGCGCGAGGAGTTGAATGCGCATCCGCGCACCGACGGAGGCGTCAGGGACACTGAGGTGCAGAGTGCCGCGTCCTACCTGCACGTCTGCCATGCCGTGCGCTGTATCGATGCGCGTGACAACGCCATCGAGTACGGCGCCGACTGCTTCCGGCCCGACGATCGCTCGAAACTCTGGGCCCAAGCTGATGTCGCTGAGTGTGCCCGAAGCGACGACCTCGCCCGCCTCCATCAGCGCTACGTGAGTCGCGAGCCGCAACACCTCGTCGAGGTGATGACTGACGAACACCATCGGGATCGATAACTTGTCGCGCAACCTCTCCAGGTAAGGGAGTACTTCTTCCCGGCGTGAAGCGTCGAGCGCCGACAGTGGCTCATCCAGAAGCAACAACCGGGGTTGGGAGAGGAGGGCGCGCCCGAGGGCAACCCGCTGGCGCTCGCCTCCCGAGAGCTGGTGGGGGCGGTGCGCGAGGAGCCGCTCGAGCCCAAGAAGGGCGAGCACCTCTTCCAGCCCGATGGCGTGGCTCTCCTTCGGCGCGCGATGAAGGCCGTAGCGTAGATTCGCCAGTACACCAAGGTGTGGAAAGAGCCGCGCGTCCTGGAACACATAGCCGATACGGCGGCGCTCGACGGGCAAGCGGATGCGCTCGCGCGTGTCGGTCAGGACGACGCCATCGAGCTCCACCCGGCCCTCGTCGGGCTGCAGTAGCCCCGAGATGATGTTGATCAAAGTCGTCTTGCCGCAGCCGGAACGGCCAAAAAGCGCCACGACGCCGGGGGTCGGGGCTTCGAGCTGTGCGCGCAGCTTGAAACCGTCCCAACGCTTGATGACCGAAAGCCGCAGCATGGGTGGCTCTACCGCCCCAGCAGCCGGTAGACGCGCCTCGCCAGAAGCTCTGCCAACACCAGCCCGAGGAGTCCCAGCACGATGGACAGCAGCGCCAGCCTCATTGCCGCCGCTTCGCCGCCCGGCTGCTGGATGGCCGTATAGAGCGCCAGGGGCAGGGTGCGGGTGACCCCGGGAACGTTGGAGGCAAACGTGATGACGGCGCCGAACTGTCCCAGGCCGGCGGCAAATGCCGTGAGCAGGCCGGCGAGGATCCCCGGCAGCATCAGAGGCAGCGTGATCGACACGAACCGGTCGAGCGCCCCGGCGCCGAGCGTCCGGGCAGCGGCCTCCAGCCCCCGATCGACGCTCTCGAGCGCAAGGCGGATGGCGCGCACCATGAGCGGAAAAGTCATGACGGCGGTCGCCAAAGTGGCGCCCCCCGTCGTGAAGGGCAGCTCGATGCCGAAGTGCGCGAGCAGCCAGCGGCCGGTGGCGCTCTGGCTGTCCAGACAGACGAGCAACAGGTAACCCACCGCCACCGGCGGCAGCACCAGGGGCAGATGCACCAGGGCATCCAGCGCCAGCGTGCCCGGGAAACGGCTTCTCGCCAGGAGGTAACCCACGAGGATGGCGAGCGGCAGACTGAAAGCGACGCTGCGCAGGGCAACCTCGAGGCTCAGACGCAATGCATCGAGCTCCGCGGGGCTCAGTGAGGTCATATGAGTAAGAGCATGCTGATGGTTTACCTGACGCAGGCGCGGCCTTCTCCGTGGACATGGACCTTAGCGCATGGGCCGGTCTCTACGCATCTTGACTTGCCCCCTTTTGGCCGCATCTCGGCTGCAGGTGCGGTCTTTGCGGTCCGGGTGGACATGAGCAGCGAGCGGCAATACGGGTGGATGTGGGTGGAGGCGTGCGAGGTCCTGGACAGGGCCGAGCGCCTGCAACGGCAGTTCCTGCGGTATCAGGGGCGGGGAGCCGATGGAGCCACGTGGGAGCCTCCGGTCGATATCCAGGAAACCGCCGACGGACTGATCCTGCTCTTTGCGCTTCCAGGCGTCGTGCCCGATGAGATCAGCCTGAGGCTCGAGCCGACGGAGTTGATCGTCAGCGCTATGCGTCCGCTCAAGCTTAGCTCTCCTGACGCCGTGATCCGGCGTCTCGAGATCCCGCACGGACGCTTCTTCCGGCGCATTCCACTCGCCGGTGTGCCGCTCAAGTTGACGGCGAGCCGTTACGAGAACGGCTGCCTCGAAGTGCGGCTGACCCGGCAGGCCCGGGAGAGAGAGAGCCAGGAGACAGAGAGATAGTTTATGGCGGATACAGATCAGAACAACGACCAGACCTCTGCAGCCCCGCGGGTCGAGCTGCCGGCCGACGCCGTGCCGATCGTGGCGCTGCGCAATGTCGTGCTGTTTCCGGGCATCGTTCTGCCCGTCACCCTGGGGCGTGATGAGAGTATTGCCGCCGCCCAGGAGGCTGTACGCACCGGGCGCAAGGTCGGTCTTCTGCTGCAGCGGGACGCAACACTTGAAAAGCCTGCGGCAGCGGACCTCTACGATCTGGGCGTCCTCGCCACCGTCGTTCGATATGTGACTGCGCCTGATGGGGCACATCACCTCGTGTGTCAGGGTGAGAGCCGGTTTCGCCTGCAGCAGATCGTGCGTGAGACCCCGTTCCTCGCCGCGCGGATCGAGACTCTGCAGGAGCCGGAGACCCAGAGCACCGACATCGAAGCGCGCATGGGCTTCCTCAAGCAAAGCGCCATCGAAGCGCTGTCGCTGCTGCCGCAGGTACCCGCGGAGCTGCCGCGCACCATCCAGAGCATCGACGCCCCCGGGCAGCTGGCGGACCTGATCGTGAGCTTCATGGACGTGAAGCCGCAGGAGAAGCAGGATCTGCTCGAGACCCTCGACCTCAAGGCGCGGCTCGACAAGGTGGTGAAGCTCCTCGCTCATCGCGTGGAGGTGCTCAAGATCACGCGCGACATCACCGAGCAGACGCAGGCCGCGCTGGGGGAGCGTCAGCGCGAAGCCGTGCTGCGCGAGCAGCTGCATCAACTGCAGAAGGAACTGGGTGAAGGCGAGGGCGGAGGCGGCGACGCCGCTGAGCTCGACAAAGCCATCGCCGCGGCCCACATGCCGGCGGAGGCCGAGGAGCAGGCCCGCAAAGAGCTGAAGCGTCTGGAGCGCATGAGCGAGGCGAGCCCCGAGTACGGCATGTTGCGCACATACCTGGACCTGCTGGTGGGGCTGCCCTGGAGCCGGGCGGACGTGGAGGACATCGACATCGGGCGGGCGCGGCGCGTGCTCGACGAGGACCACTACGGGCTGGAGAAGGTCAAGCGGCGCATCCTGGAGTATCTCGCGGTGCGCAAGCTCAATCCCGAGGGCAGAAGCCCCATCCTCTGCTTCGTGGGCCCGCCGGGAGTGGGTAAGACGTCCCTCGGTCAGAGTGTCGCGCGGGCGCTCGGCCTCAAGTTCGTGCGCGCGAGCCTGGGCGGCGTGCACGATGAGGCCGAGATCCGCGGCCATCGCCGCACCTATGTCGGTGCCCTGCCGGGCAACATCGTCCACGGGTTGCGCAAGGCCGGCACCCGCAACCCGGTATTCATGCTGGATGAGATCGACAAGCTCGGCGCCAGCTTTCAGGGCGATCCGGCCTCGGCGCTGCTCGAAGTGCTCGATCCGGAGCAGAACTCGACTTTCCGCGACAACTATGTCGGTCTGCCCTTCGATCTGAGCCACGTGCTCTTCATTGCCACCGCCAACGTGCTCGAGACCATCCCCGGGCCGCTGCGCGATCGCATGGAGATCATCGAGCTCCATGGTTACACGGAGGACGAAAAGCTCGAGATCGCCAAGCGCTATCTCGTTGCCCGCCAGCTGAAGGCGAACGGCCTGTCGCCTGCGCAGGCCAGCCTTTCCGATGCGGCGCTCGCGCGTCTCATCCGCGAGTACACCCGCGAGTCCGGCTGCCGCAATCTGGAGCGGCAGATCGGGGCGCTGTTGCGCCGCGCCGCCATGCGTATCGCCGAAGGCAAAGTCGAGAGTGTCCGTTTCGAGGCGGACGATGTCGCCGAGGTGTTGGGGCCGACGCGCTTCGAGAACGAGGTAGCGCAGCGGACCTCGGTCCCGGGTGTCGCCACGGGCCTCGCATGGACACCGGTCGGTGGCGACATCCTCTTCGTCGAGTCGGCGCGCATGCCGGGCAGCGGCAAGCTGATCCTGACGGGACAGCTGGGCGAAGTCATGAAGGAATCCGCGCAGGCGGCGCTGAGCCTGGTCAAGGCGCAGGCGGCCGAGCTCGGCATCGATCCGAAGCTCTTCGACCAGAGCGACATCCACGTTCACGTACCCGCCGGCGCGATCCCGAAAGACGGGCCGAGCGCCGGAGTCGCCATGTTCATCTCGCTCGCCTCGCTCCTCAAGCGCCGCTCCGTGCGGCCTGATGTTGCGATGACCGGCGAGATCAGCCTGCGCGGGCTCGTCCTGCCGGTCGGCGGTATCAAGGAGAAGACCATCGCCGCGGCGCGCGCGGGCATTCGCAAAGTCATCCTGCCGGCGCGTAACCGGCGCGACCTCGAGGATATTCCGCAGAGCGCGCGCGCGGCGCTGGAGCTCGTCTGGGTGGAGCGGGTCTCGGAGGCGCTGGAGATCGCGCTCGCCGCTCCAGGCGAGAGTCAGAAGCCGGCCGGGCGACAGGCCGCGAAGGAGAAATCAGCGGCCTGATCGGTCAGAGGCCCGTCATCCGGCCAGCGCCGTGACGAGGCCGGCGGCCCCCAGGAGCATGACGACGAGGCCCACAGCCGTCGCCGCGGCGCGCGCGGGGACGTGGCGCGTGACCCAGGCGGACAACGGCGCCGCCGCAGCACCGCCTATCAACAGCGCGATGACCATGTCATATCGCATGTGCCCCATCTGCGTCCACAGGGCAATGCTGGTGGCGAGCGCCACGAAGAAATCCACGGCGTTGGCGGTACCGATCGCGTAACGTGGCGCGATACCGCGAGCGATCATCGTCGAGGTGACGATGGTGCCCCAACCACCCCCTCCGATCGCATCGAGAAAGCCCGCGATCAGTCCCAGCGCTGGCCCGGGCGCGCCCACGACGAGCTGAGGTGAGCGCTTGAGAACCACGCGGCCCACGACGCAGAGCCCGGTGATGATGAGGTAGCTCCATACGAACGGGCGGATCGCGTGAGTTGGTACGTGCGCCAGTACGGTCGCACCGACTACGCCTCCCACGACTCCCGGTGCAAGCAGTGACAGGAAGATCTTCCGGTCGAGGTTGCGGAACCAGGCATGCGAGGCACTCGAGATGCCGGAGGTGACGACCTCGGCCGCATGTACCGTGGCGCTGGTGATCAGGGGCGGAATGCCGAGGGTCGCGAGGATGGAGCTCGCGGAAATGCCGTAGCCCATCCCGACACAGCCGTCGACCATCTGAGCGAAGAAGCCGACCGGGATCAGCCACAGGAATTGCGGCGACAGGGTCAAGGAGCCCATTCAGGCGACCATGACCTTGTCGATGGCGACCGCCGGGCCCGCGGCAGGGCCGGCAGCGGCCGCCGCCAGGCCTTTCATCCGCAGCCACTCGGGATTGAAGAGACGTGACTGATACTTGGCGCCGCTGTCGCAGAGGACGGTGACGATCGTGTGACCGGGTCCGAGCTCACGTGCGACATGCACGGCTGCGGCGACATTGATGCCGCTCGTGCTGCCGAGGAAGAGGCCTTCCTCGCGCAACAGGCGGTACACGTAGCGGACCGTTTCCGGATCCTCGATATGCACTGCATCATCGGCGGGCGCGTCCTTCATGTTCGCCGTGATGCGACCGATACCGATGCCTTCCGTGATCGAGCTCGAGCCCGTCGCCTTCAGCGCGCCATTGCGCACGAACTCATAGAGACTGCTGCCGGGAGGATCGGCCAGCACGCAGCGGATGGAGCGCCGCCGCGACTTCAGGTACTCGGAGACGCCGGCGAAGGTGCCGCCGGTGCCCGCGGAGACGACGAAGGCGTCCAGGCGGCCCGCGGTCTGCTCCCAGATCTCCGGTCCGGTCGTCTCGATATGTGCCTGCCGGTTGGCGGTGTTGTCGAACTGATTGGCCCAGATGGCGCCAGGCAGGCTCGCAGCCAGCCGCTGCGACACTTTCTGGTACTGGTTGGGATTGCTGTAGGGGACCGTCGGCACCTTGTGGACTTCGGCGCCGAGCATTTCGAGCAGCCGGTATTTCTCCGGCGACTGGTTGTCCGGCATCACGATGACACAACGATAGCCGCGCGCGTTGCAGACGTGAGCGAGGCCTATCCCGGTGTTGCCCGCCGTACCCTCGACGACGATGCCGCCGGGGACGAGCTCGCCGCTGTTCTCCGCGCTGAGCACGATCGAGCGCGCCGCACGATCCTTGACGGATCCGCCGGGGTTCATGAACTCCGCTTTGCCGAGTATTTCGCAGCCGGTCTCTTCGCTCACCCGCCGCAGCCTGATCAGCGGCGTATTGCCGACGGACCCGACGAAACCCTCGCGCATGCTGGCTCTCTCCCGGTCAAATGGGCTGGATCAGGTCCGCCGCGGTCTCGATCACCGCAGGCACCGGCACCGCCGCCGGCTCGGTGGCCGCGGAAACGGCCACGACCTCACCGACGATCAGCAGGGCCGGAGGCGAGACGCCCGCCCGGCGGCCGAGGTCGGCGATCTGCGCCAGTGTACCGCGGAGTACCCGCTGCTCGGGGAGCGTCGCGCGCTCGACGAGCGCCGCCGGAAGCGTATCGGGCGCACCGGCCGCGCGCAGGCGGCCCACTATGGGCGCCAGTTTGCCCACGCCCATGTAGAAGACCAGCGTTTGGTGCGATCGCGCCAGCGTCTGCCAGTCCAGAGTGTCATCCTCCGGAATATGTCCAGTGACGAAGGTGACGCTCTGGGCAAGCCCGCGATGCGTCAGCGGGATGCCGGCGGCGGCCGCCGCCCCCAGCGCCGCGGTGATACCCGGCACCACGAGATATGGGATGCCATGACGCGCGAGCTCCTCGGCCTCCTCGCCGCCACGCCCGAAGATGAACGGGTCGCCGCCTTTGAGGCGCGCCACCTTGAGGCCCTGGCGCGCGAAGCGGACCATGAGCTCGTGGATGTCTTCCTGCGGCGTATGTCCTGCGCTTCCTCCATGATGCTTGCCGACGAAGATGCGGCGCGCCTCGCGCCGGGCGCGCTCGAGCACCGCGGCCGGAACCAACCTGTCGTGGAGCACGACATCCGCCTGTTGCAACAGCTGCAGCGCGCGCAACGTGAGGAGGTCGGGGTCGCCGGGACCGGCGCCGATGAGATACACCTCACCGAGCGCACTGCCGCCGGTCGCGGCCGAGGTGGTGAGCTGAGAAACCAACAGCTCCGCCTCGAAGGCGCGCCGCGCGCCCGGCTCATCGCCGGCCAGGAGCTGCGTCCCCGCCTTGCCGCGCACGATGCGCTCCCAGAAGCCGCGGCGCGCCGCGGCGCCCAGTGCCCGCTGCACGCTCTTGCGCCGTTCACCCATGAAGCGCGCCAGCGCACCGAGGCGGGCGGGAAGAATCGCTTCGATGCGCTCCCGGACCCAGCGCGCGAGCACCGGGGCTTCTCCGGCGGAACCGACCGCGACGATGACCGGAGAGCGGTCGATGATGGCAGGGAAGATGAAGGTCGAAAGCGCAGCGTCGTCGACGACATTGACGGGCACGCCGCGCTCGCGGGCGGCCTCGGAGACCGCAGTGTTGACATCCGCAAGGCCGGTTGCCGCGACCGCGATGGCGGCACCGTCGAGATGGGCTGGGGCGAAGCTCTCCGCGAGATGCGTCAGCTCGCCGGCGCTGGCGCGGCTGCGGAGATCCTCATGCAGCTGCGGCGCGACAATCGTCACGCGTGCGCCGGCTCTCAGCAGCAGCTCCGCTTTGCGCGCTGCGATGCGCCCGCCGCCGACGATGACCGCACGGCTGGCGCGCAGCTGCAGAAAGACCGGCAGATAATCCATCGCTATGGAATCGTCTGTCAGGCCTGCGCAGCCGCATGGCGTACTCTGGGATGTAGGCCGCATTCGCGAGACTCGGGTTGCTCCCACCACCAGCGGCCGGCACGACGGCTCTCGCCCGGCTGGATCGCACGGGTGCAGGGAAAGCACCCGATGCTGGGGAACTGGCGATCGTGCAGCGAATTGTACGGCAGCTTGCGCGCACGGATGTACTGCCATACCTCCGCCTCGCTCCAATCGAGCAGCGGGCTCACCTTGTAGAGGCCGTATTCCGCGTCCCACTCGACCGGTTGCGCCTGTGCGCGCGTTGCAGACTGCTCCCGACGCACACCCGTCACCCACGCGGTGTAGCCTTCTATGGCGCGCTTGAACGGCTCTACCTTACGCACGTGACAGCAGGCGAGGCGCGCGTCCAGGCTGTGATAAAAGCCGTTGATGCCCTGTGCGGAGACCAGCTGCTGCAGCGCCTGCGCGTCGGGGTAGACCAGGTGGAGCGAGCGCTTGTAGCGGCGCTCGAGCTTCTCCAGCAGATCGTAAGTCTCCTGGTGCAGCCGCCCGGTGTCGATACTGAACATGTCGATCTCGGGCACGTGAGTCCAGATGATGTCGGTGAGCACCATCGCCTCGGCGCCGAGACTGTTCGAATAAATCACCCGCCCGTGGTCGCGCACGGCCGCGGCGAGATGCTCGCGCACACTCACCGCCTTCTGCTCGAGATCGAGATTCAGTAGGTTTCCCATAGTGGGCCCGACTATAGCCAGGGGCCCCCGCCCAGCAGAACGAATGATTTCTTCTTAAGCACTGCGGGTCGGTTATGGTCGATCTACCCCCTCCGGGAGGTCGCGGGCGCGGCCAGGGTTGCGCTAGGCTTGGCTCCATGAAACTGCACCAGCTCCGTTATCTGGCCGCCGTGGCCCAGAGCGGCCTCAACATCACGGCGGCGGCGCAGAAGCTGCATACCTCCCAGCCCGGGGTGAGCAAGCAGATCAAGCTTCTGGAGGACGAGCTCGGCTTCCAGATCTTCGTGCGCGAGGGCCGCAACCTCACCCGCATCACCCCCGCCGGCCAGCAGGTGATCGACCGGGCGCTGCGGATCCTGCAGGAGGCGCAGAGCATCCGGGCGCTCTCGACGGAGCTGCGCGACGAGGGCAGGGGAAGCCTTTCGATCGGCACCACCCACACTCAGGCCCGCTACGTCCTGCCCGGGGTGATCCGCGAGTTTCTGGCGAAGTACCCGAACGTGCGCCTGAACCTGCACCAGGGGACCTCGGAGCAGATCGCCGAGATGGCCGCCCAGGACCGCATCGACTGCGCGATCAACACCGGCTCCGAGCGCCTGTTCTCCGACCTGACGATTCTGCCGTGCTACCGCTGGAACCGCGTGGTCATCGTGCCGCGCGATCACCCGCTCGCCAGCGCCGGCAAGCTCACTTATCGCGCGCTCGCCGCGTATCCCATCATCACCTATACGTTCAGTTTCTCCGGCCCGTCCTCCCTGATAGACGCCTTCGCCAAGGCCAACCTCACACCCAACGTAGCGATCACAGCGCGCGATTCCGACGTCATCGTGACGTATGTTCGCTTGGGGATGGGCGTGGGGATCGTGGCTCACATGGCCGTGGACGAGAACGACCCCGACCTCGTCGTCATCGACGCCTCGCACCTGCTGCCCGCCCACACTACCTGGCTGGGCTTTCGCCGCGGCACGCTGCTGCGCAAGTACATGTACGACTTTGCCCAGCTCATCGCCCCGCACCTCGACCGCCGGCTGGTCGAGCGCGCACACCGGGCGAGCACTTCGGAAGAGGTCGCCGAGATGTTCGTGGACATAAAGCTTCCCGTGAAATAGCGTCGGGAACGGCACCCGCGCGCGCGGGCGGGTGCCTCACTCAATGCAATGCGGCGGCTCCGCCGCGACGACGCCTCACCCAGACTGGCGTGTGCTCGTCAGCCGCCGCCTGATAAGCCACCGTGAACTCGCGGAGCGCCTCCCGGCACCCTTCCAGGCTCTGATCCTTGCGCGGCACGATGCTGTCGAACCCGCACCGCCCCAGCCAGAAGACCAGGTCCCGGATCACATCGCCAACGGCCCGCAACTCGCCGCGAAATCCAAGGCGCTTGCGCAGCACCACCGCCTGCGACAGCGCCCGCCCGTCGGTGAACGTCGGAAACTGCAGCGCCAGCAGCGGCCGGTCGGCAATTTCCGGATGGACGGCCTCGATATCCGCGGTGTTGGGCACCAGCACGCCGACCGCATCGTGCCGGGACAGGAGTGACTCCCGCTCTGCCCGCCAGCGGGCGAGCGTTACGATCACTTTGCCCCCCGACGTTTCGATCTCCGTCCGCCCGTCCTCGAGCACCGTCCAGCGATCTTCGACGAGCCTCCCTTCGTGGAGGATAGTGGCTGTCATGCCGCAGCCGCCTCGGACTCGTTCAGGTAGAGGCGCTCCTTGAAGGGCACCATGCCGATGCGCCTGTAGCATTCGATGAAGGTCTCGTCGTCGTCGCAACGCAACTCGAGATAACCGCGGATCAAACGCTCCACACCCTCGGCAATCTCATCGCGCGCCAGCGCGCGCCCGATGCGCTCTCCAATCGCAGCGTCGCTCCCCGGGCTGCCGCCCAGCGTCACCTGGTACCACTCCTCGCCGTGTTTATCGACGCCAAGAATGCCTATGTGCCCGACGCTGTGGTGTCCGCAGCCATTCATGCAGCCGCTGATGGTGATGCGGATCGGGCCGATCTCATATTGTGCATCGAGCGTATCGAACCGCCGATAAATGTCCTGCGCCACTCCGATCGAGCCCGCATTCGCCAGGCCGCAGAAATCGAGTCCCGGGCAGCTGACGATGTCGGTGACCAGTCCGATGTTGGGCGTGGCCAGCCTGAACGCATCCAGCCGGCGCCAGACGTCGTACAGGTCGCGCTCTGCCACGTCGGCAAGAACCAGGTTCTGATCGTAGGTGGAGCGCAGCTCCCCGAAGCTGTAAGCGTCACAGACGTCTGCCAGCGCCTCGAATTGCTCCGCGGTGCAATCGCCCGCCACATGATCCGGCGCCTTCAGCGACACGAAGACCACGCGGTAGCCCGGCACCTTGTGCGGGCGTACGTTGCGCTTGATCCAGGCGGCAAACCCCGCGTCGCGCGCGGCGATGGGGGCAACGTCGGCACCGGCCTCCGCCACCGGCTTGTAGGCGGGAGCCGTGAAGTATCCCCGCATCCGCTCGATGTCTTCCGGCAGAAGGAGCAGTTCCTCGCCCTCGGCGCTCCCCCTGATCTTCGCGTACTCTTCCTCGATCGCGGCGCGGAAGCGCTCGATGCCCCACTCGCGCAGCACGATCTTGATGCGCGCCTTGTGGATGTTGTCCCGGCGCCCGAAGCGGTTGAACGTACGCAGTACGGCGGTTGCGTAGCGCAGCAGGTCCGACTCGGGTACGAAAGAATTCATCTCCTGGGCCAGCAGCGGTTGCCGGCCGAGGCCGCCGCCGACGAAGAAGCGATACCCGATCGCTCCGTCCGCACTGCGTACCAGATGCACGGCCGTGTCGTTGGTCCGGCTCGCCGCCCGGTCGACCGCTGCGCCGGTGAACGCGAATTTGAACTTGCGCGGCAGCCAGTAGAACTCCGGGTGCAGCGCGATGAACTGGCGCAGCAGCTCGCAGTACGGCCGCGGGTCGATGTGCTCGTCGGCTGCGACGCCGGCCAGGTAATCGGCCGTAATGTTGCGGGTATCGTTGCCGCAGGCCTGGATGCCGTGCAGCTGCACTTCCGCCAGCTCGCCCAATAAGTCCGGCACCTGCTCGAGCTTCGGCCAGTTGAGCTGGATGTTCTGCCGGGTAGTGAAGTGGCCGTAGCCCTTGTCGTACTTGCGCACGATGTAGGCCATCTTGCGCAGCTGGGCCGACTCGAGCAGACCGTAGGGCACGGAGATGCGCAGCATCGGCGCAAAGCGCTGCTGATAGAGTCCGTTGCGCAGCCTCAGATGACGGAATTCGTCCTCCGTGAGCTCGCCCGCGAGGAATCTGCGGGTCTGATCCCGGAACTGCTCGACGCGCTGTGTCACCAGCGCGCGGTCGATGTCATCGTAACGGTACATGCTTGCCGACTATAGGCGGCAGGCGACGGGCCGCTAAATACCGTGTGGTTTGGTAGCCCGCGCGGCGGGTTATGAGTGCGATAATCGCGGCTGGTCACGCAACGGAGGAGCGGCTCCCGTGAAGCTCAGAATCAAAGGCGACTCGCTGCGGCTGCGGCTTGCGCAGGGTGAGATGCGCGCGCTGGCCGAGCAGGGCGAGGTCGAGGACAGGGTTTCCTTTCCGGGTGGGGCGACGCTCAGGTATCGCCTGCGGATAGATCAAGAATCTAGCGAAATATCAAGTAGTTACGCATCAAACCTCATAGATATTCTCGTTCCACGGGCGCTGTCGGAGCACTGGTACGGGACTGACCTCGTGACTTTGAGCGCCAGTCAAAAGACCGCAGGCGGCGAGCTGCGCATCGTGCTCGAGAAGGACTGGGCCTGCCTGGCACCCCGTGAAGGCGAAGACGAGTCCGACAACTTCCCTCATCCCGAGGCTGGCCGCGGCTCTAAGACCTGTTGAGCTCCAGCAGATCGCCGGGGGTATCGAGGTCGAAAGCTGCGCTCGGCATCGGCACTTTCACCAGCCGATCCGCGTGGCGCTTGAGCAGGGCCCTGGCGCCGGTGTCGCCCTTGAGCTCGCTCAGCTCACTGAAAAGGTGCTGCGGAAAGATCGCGGGCACACCCACCGTCGTGCCATATCGCGCGGCCGCGACGCATAGAGGCTGGCGGCGCCATGCGCCGGCCAGGCGCCGCAGATCCTCCGCGGTGACGCAGGCCTGATCGGCCAACACCAACATCACGCCGGCGCAGGAGGCCGGCACGCGCGCAACGCCCGCCCGGATGGAGCTCGCGAGCCCCTCGCGCCAATCGCGATTGACGACGACGGAGCCCGGGGAGTGCCTGAGCAGAGGTGACAGCTCGGCTGCCCGGGCGCCGAGCACGACGACGAGCGCATGGCCGACGACCTCGGCCGCCCGGCCGGCGACCAGGCTCAGGAGCGGCCGGTCGCCGATGCGCACCAGTTGCTTCGGGGAGCCGAAACGGCTTGCTTCACCCGCCGCAAGCACGATGGCATGAAGGCCCTCCGCATCGCTTTCCGCGATCATTGCCCGGCGTCGGCAGGTATCCGCCGCAGCTCCATCCCGGGCGGCAGCTGCGCGACGACCCCGGCGTAGCGTTTGCGCTCTTCGAGCATGGAATCCGCATCGATCGCGGATACGGCCCGCCACTCGGCAACGCTCAACTGCTCGCCGAGCGCTGCCTCGAGGGCGGTGCGGCGCGGGCCCCACGTCGAGTTGAAAAAACGCGCGAACTCCTGCCAGCCCGTGCCCGTGGCCTGCGGCTCGCCGGCGGCAAGTGCCGCCTCCAGGCGCGAGAGCGCCTCGCGACTGGTGCCGGAGCGGGTGATTAGGCTGCCAAGATGCCGCGCATTCGCAGCCGCGGTGCCGTTGGCGGGCGATTGTCGCGCAACGAGAAGCTCTGACAGGGACTGATCGCGCTCCTCGAAGCGCGCCAGCACCCATACCAGATAGCTCACGCAGGCTTCGCGAAAGGGCGCCGTGGCCCCGGGCGCTGCGCAGGCATTGGCGACTTCCGCCGCGTGCGACTGCTCCACGGCCAGCTGGGAGCGGATGATCGCGAGCTCATTCATGGTGCCCCACTCCTCATAGGCTGCATACCGTGCACGAACGCGTGAACTTCGGCGACGATCGCGAGTGCAATGGACTCAGGTGTGCGGCCGCCGAGATTGAAGCCGACCGGTGCCCGCAAACGCGGGTGCAGACGCTCTGCCTTGGCGCCGAGCTCCGTCAGCAGCTTCTCGCGCCTCGCGGGAGGACCGAGCAGGCCGATGTACGACAGGGAGCTCGCGCTCAACACCCGCAGATATTCCAGGTCCGAGGGCAGGTGATGGCTCATCACGACGGCCGCCGCGAAGTGTCTGAGGTCTAAAGCCTGCGCGATCTCTTCCGGCCGCGCCAGCAGTACGCGCTCAGCTGACGGAAAATGGGACGGCACGGCGTACGCCGGGCGATGGTCGACCACGGTCACGCGCCACTGCAGGCGTGCGGCAAAGTCGACCACCGGCAAGGCATCCGGGCCGGCGCCGAGAAGGAGGAGGCGCGGCGGCAGGGAAAGGGGCAGGAGCGTGAGCTTCCAGCTGCCGCCGGGGCCTGCCACCCCGTCGAGCGCCGCCACACCCGGCAGCGCCGGATCCGGCACTGCCGTCAGCGCCGCGAGTACCCGCGGCTCGAGAAGAGCCGACTTGGCGATGGCGGGGAGGGACCGGGGCAGGGCGAACGGCAATGCTCCCGCAGACGCGGACTGCGCGGACGCGGATTGCGGAAGGAGAAGCGCGCCCAGGGGGATCCTGGGATCCTGCGATTCCGTCACGATGCCAACAGCCGTCGGGCTGTGAGCGGCAAGCGCGGCGCGCAGGTGCGCCAGCGGCTGCCACTCCTCCTGCGGCCCGACGCGCAGCAGCAGGATGTGCATGGCGCCCTCACAACCGAGGCCGAGACCCCAGACGAGGTCGTCCGAGTTGCGCAAATCGTAGGTCACCAGCATGGCGCGGCCGGTCGCGATCACCGCCTCCGCGCGCTCGCCGAGGTCGCCTTCGAGGCATCCGCCCGAGATCAGGCCGGCGTACTCGCCATCGCCGGCTATGAGCAGCATCGCCCCGGGCTTGCGGTAGGTCGAACCCACGGTGTGTACGAGAATGCCCAGCGCCATGGAGCGCCCGGCAGCCCGCTGCCGGTCGAAAAGGGGGAGGAGGGGACCGAGTTCGGAGTCCATCCCGGCGAATTATTGCAGAAGTACCCGTCCAGGGACTGGTTGGCCCAGTACACGGACATAGGAGAACATCATTGCGCGCACTCGGGCTCGTCAGTAGAGTCGCACGGCCTTTTCCTCTGGTCGATTTCCAAAATCCATGTCCAATCCCGCACCCTGGGTCGTGCACAAGTTCGGCGGCTCGAGCGTCGCCGATGCCGGCTGCTTCCGCCGCGTTGCGGCAATCATCGATTCCCTGCCGGCCGCGCGCGTCGGCATCGTGCTTTCGGCCTGCAAAGGCGTCACAGATGCCTTGCTGGGGCTCGTCACGCTGGCGGAGAGCCAGGACGACCGCTATCGGGTGGAGCTCGGCGCCCTGCGCTCGCGCCATGCGGAGATCGCCGAGACGCTCCTCAGCCCGGAGTCCGCACGACTGTATCTCGCGGGCTTCGACCGCGATTGCCACGACCTCGAGGGCATTCTCCACACCGTGAAACTGACGCGCTCCGCGGCGCGCAATGTGAGCGACCTCATCGCCGGATACGGCGAGATCTGGTCCACCAAGCTCTTCCACCGCTTCTACGAGGAGCGCGGCAGCCAGCGCGGTCCCGTGCAGTGGATCGACGCCCGGCGGGTCGTGGTCGTCGAATGGGGCAAGCTGGGTCCGGCAGTGCAGTGGGCGCAATCGCGGGCTCATCTCTCGGACCTCGTGGACCGTGATTTCAAGGGCACCCTGATCATCACCGGCTTCATCGCTGCGGACCCGCGCGGCGTGCAGACGACGCTCGGCCGCAACGGCAGCGACTTCTCCGCGTCGATCTTCGGCGCGCTGCTCGATGCCGCCGAGATCCACATCTGGACGGATGTCGACGGTGTCCTGTCGGCCGATCCGCGCCGCGTGCCCGATGCGACGGTGATCGACTCGCTGACCTACAACGAGGCGATGGAGCTCGCCTATTTCGGGGCGAAAGTCATCCACCCGCAGACGATGGCGCCCGCAGTGGGCGGGGCCATTCCCATCTGGATCCGCAACACGTTCGCACCGCAGAAGCCGGGCACGCTCATCTGCGCTCAGCCGACCTCTGCGCTGCCGGTGAAGGGAATCGCCAGCATCGACCGCGTGGCCCTCATCAATCTCGAGGGCGCCGGCATGATCGGCGTGCCCGGGACGGCACACCGGCTCTTCGGCGCGCTGCGCGAGGAAGGCATCTCGGTCATCCTCATCTCCCAGGGCAGCTCCGAGCATTCGATCTGCTGCGCCATCCCGCACGAGCAGGGCGAGCGCGCCGCCGCGCTGGTCCGCCAGGCCTTCGAGCGGGAGCTGAAGGAAGGACAGATCCAGAGCGTCGAGATCGACCCGAATCTCGCGATCCTCGCCATCGTGGGCGACGGGATGGCGGGTACGCCTGGCGTGGCGGCGAAAGTCTTCAACTCCCTCGGCACGGCCAGCGTCAACGTGCGTGCGATCGCGCAGGGCGCGTCGGAGCGCAACATCTCCGTCGTGGTCGACGGGCGGCACGCGTCACGGGCATTACGCGCCATCCATTCCGGTCTTTATCTCTCGCCGCACACCATCTCGATCGGGGTCATCGGCCCCGGAACCGTGGGCAGGGTGTTCCTGGATCAGCTCGCCTCCCAGTGCGCGCGGCTGCGTGAGCAGTTCAAGATCGACCTGCGGGTGCGCGGCATCCTCGGCTCGCAGCGGATGGTGCTCGCGGAGACCGGCATCCCGCTCGAGCACTGGCGCAAGGAGTACGAGCAGCGCGGCGTTGCGGCCGACCTCGACCGCTTCATCGAGCACGTGCACGTCGATTACCTGCCGCATTCGGTCATCGTCGACTGCACGGCGAGCGCTGCAATCGCGGAACGGTACGCGCAATGGATGGGCGCCGGCGTGCACATCGTGACTCCCAACAAGAAAGCCAACAGCGCCGACCTGGCCTACTATCGCGCCATGCACGAGGCGCGGCGTGCCGGCGGCGCCCATTACCTCTATGAGGCGACGGTCGGCGCGGGGCTGCCGGTGGTGCACACTCTGCGCGACCTCAGAGAGACGGGGGATGAGATCACGAGCGTCGAGGGAATCTTCTCGGGCACGCTCGCCTACCTCTTCAACATCTATGACGGCCGCACGGCGTTCTCCGACAGCGTGCGCGATGCGCGCCAGCGGGGCTATACCGAGCCCGATCCGCGCGACGACCTTTCCGGCATGGACGTCGCCCGCAAGCTCATCATTCTCGGCCGCGAGATGGGCCTCGAGCTCGAGCTCGCCGACGTCAAGGTCGAGAGCCTGGTGCCTGCCGGACTCGAGTCCGGCTCGATCGAGGATTTCATGGCGCGTCTGCCGCGGCACGATGCGGCGATGCGCGAACGGCTGGAGTCGGCTCGCGCGCGCGGCAAAGTGCTGCGCTACGTCGGGCGGCTCACCTGCGAGCGCGCAGCCGGCACACAACCCGCCGCCGCGAGCGCGGCCACTGCCCTGGCGACGGTGGGACTGGTGGAGCTCGATGCGAAGCATCCCTTCGCCAACATCGCTCTGACCGACAACGTCGTGCGCTTTGCCACGCGCCGCTACTGCGACAACCCGCTCATCGTGCAGGGACCCGGGGCCGGACCCGAGGTCACGGCCGGCGGCGTGTTCGCCGACCTCCTGCGCCTGTCCGCTTATCTCGGAGCGCGGCTTTGAGCAGCACCCCGCGGTGGGCCACCGCCTTCGCGCCGGCATCCGTCGGCAACGTCGCAATCGGTTTCGACATCCTGGGGTTCTCGGTGGCGGCGCTGGGCGATCGCGTCACGGTGAGCCGCACCGAGGCGAGAGGCGTAACGATCACCGACGTCACGGGTGTGGCGGGAAAACTACCCACCGAGCCGGCGCAGAACACCGCCGGCAGCGCGTTGCTCGCCATGCAGGAGGCGCTGCATCCGGGTTTCGGCTTCGAGATGCGGATCGACAAGGGCATTCCGCTCGCCTCGGGCCTCGGCGGCTCGGCCGCCTCGGCAGTGGGCGCGGTGGTGGCGGCGAATGCGCTGCTGCCGCAGCCCTGCAGCAAGCTCGAGCTGCTGAAGTACGCCATGCAGGGTGAGGCGGTGGCGAGCGGCGCGCTGCACGTCGACAACATCGCGCCTTCGCTTTTCGGCGGCCTGGTGCTCACCGTGGGGATCGATCATCCGCGGGTGAAGCAGATTCCGGTACCCGAAGGGATCCGGGCCGTCATCGTGCATCCGCACATGTTCCTCTCGACGCGGCAGGCGCGTGCCATCCTCAAGCGCAGCGTCGAGCTTTCCGATTTCGTCTGGCAAACTGCCAACCTCGCCGGCTTCATCTCCGGCTGCTACACCAACGATCTCGACATGATCAGGGCTTCCTTCGAGGACGTGGTCATCGAGCCGCAGCGTCAGGCGTTGATACCTGGCTTCCAGGGGGTGCGTCTGGCGGCGATGCAGGCGGGCGCGCTCGGCTGCTCGATCTCCGGGGCGGGGCCGACGCTCTTCGCCTGGGCGCTCGCGAAGGACGCGCATCGGGTGCTCGAGGCCATGCAGCGCGAGTTCACGGCAGCCGCCATCAGCATCGATGAATGGCTGGTGGATGTCGAGGCGGACGGCGCCCGGGTCATCGAGTCCGGCTGATGCGATTCAAAAGCACGCGCGATGCGCAGCTGACGGCGGGATTCGGCGAGGCCCTGGCACAGGGACTGGCGCCGGACGGCGGGCTGTACGTCCCGACCGAATGGCCGCGCGCCCAGGCCAGCTCGTTTGCCCTGCGAGAGAGCCTTGCCGGCATCGGCGCCAAGCTGCTCGCGCCTTTCGCCGCCGGCGACCCGCTCGCCCCGTCCCTGCCGGAGATCACCACGGAGGCCTTCGACTTCCCGGCGCCGGTGGTGGCGCTGGGCAGCGGCGGGCGGCTCGCGGTGCTCGAGCTCTTCCACGGCCCGACGGCAGCCTTCAAGGACTTCGGCGCCCGGTTCCTCGCCGCCTGTCTTGCACGCCTGCGCGGCCCGGCATCGCGGCCCCTCACCATTCTCGTCGCCACCTCGGGTGACACCGGCGGCGCCGTCGCTGCGGCTTTCCACGGCCGGCCCGGCATCGAAGTGGCGGTGCTCTTTCCCAAGGGGCTCGTCTCACCCACGCAGGAGCGGCAGCTCACCTGTTGGGGCGGCAACGTGCGGTCGTTCTCGGTTCGCGGCACGTTCGATGACTGTCAGCGCCTCGTCAAGCAGGGGTTCCTCGACCGCGGCTGGCAGGAGGAGCGCGCGCTCTCGTCGGCCAACAGCATCAACCTGGGGCGGCTGCTGCCGCAGGCGGTGTACTACGCCGCCGCCAGTCTCGCCGTCTCCAGATGTCATGGCGAGCGGGCATCCTTCATCGTCCCGAGCGGCAACCTCGGTAACGCGGTGGCGTGCATCTGGGCGCGCCAGCTCGGCCTGCCGATAGCCGACATCGTGCTGGCGCACAACGCCAACCGCACGGTGCCGGATTTTCTCGAGACCGGAGAGTGGCGTCCGCGTGCAAGCGTTGCGACGCTCGCGTCCGCCATGGATGTCGGCAATCCCAGTAACATGGAGCGCTTGCGGGCGCTCTATCCCGAGCTGAGCGACATCCGATCCGCAGTGAGCGTCTGCACTGTCGAGGATGAGGCCATCCGTGCTCGGATCCGCGCCGGCTACCAGGAGCTCGGCCAGATCTGGTGCCCGCACACGGCCACCGCCGCCGAGGCGTATGCGAGGCTGCCTGCGGAGCGCCGCAACAGCCGGCGCTGGGTGTTGGTATCCACCGCGCACCCGGCCAAATTCCGTGAGATCGTCGAGCCGCTGATCGGACGCGATGTCACCGTGCCGGAATCGCTGGCAAAGTTGTTTGCACGGCCGACCCAGTGCACGGAGATCGACGCCGATCTGGCATCGCTCCGGGCCGCACTGCGGGACGGCCAGATCGGAGGGTAGTTGACGTGGGTGAGATGGAGAAGTTGCCGCCGACCGCATGGGTTCTCATCGCGATTGCCGCGGCGGTGGGGTTCGGCGTCTCGTGGCTGTGGCGCTGGTACCGTCAGTACAGTGCCCGCAAATCCCTGCGCATGGCGGTGACGGCTACCGGATCCGACCACTGCATCGATGTCCTGGTGCCTGATGGTATGGGCGGCGGATTTCACGTCGACTTCCTGCTGCTGACTTCCCGTGGTGTCCTCGTCGTCGACCTGCGAGACGTGCAGGGCAACATCTTCGGCGGCGATCAGATGGCGGAATGGACTGTCATGGACGGACCGCGGCGCTTCACGTTCACCAATCCGCAGAGCGGCCTCTATGACCGCATCGCGGCCGTGAAGGCAGTCGCCGGAGACGTGCCCGTAGAGGGCCGGGTGGTGTTCACCCGGCGGGGGCGATTCCCCAAGGGATTGCCAAAATGGACGCTGATGATCGACGCGTTGCGGGCGGAGTTCCCGGCCATGGAACACGGGTCCGACGTGGCGGCCGTGTTTCGCGAAGGCTGGGACAAGATCAAGGGCGCGGTGAAGCCGAGCTACATGACGCACATGCGGTAAGGTTCATTGGCGCAAAGTCGGCATCCTGCCGCTTTGCGCGGCCAGCCTAGTGACTCGTTCGGCCTCGCGGTCCCGGGAGCGGCCCGGGGCCGCTTATTCATTTGCTTTCGGACGCCGCACGAGTAGCGTGATCGGCTAGAACCAGTGAGACGCAGGCGGTGAGCTTCTCCGCGTAGCCGAGGTGGAGGAATTCGTTCGGTCCGTGAGCGTTGGCATGCGGCCCGAGGACGCCGGTGATGAAGAACTGGGTACGCGGAAAGCGCTCGCCCAGCATGCCCATGAAGGGGATGGTGCCGCCGCATCCCACATGAACCGCCTCACGCCCATAGACCTGGCGGGAGGCGCTCATGATCGACTCCTCGAGCCAGGGAGCGAAGGCAGGGGCGTTCCACCCCGGCGATGCCGATCCCGACTCGAATCGCACCTGAGCGCCATACGGCGGGTTGTGTTCCAGCGTCTCCTTGATCGCTCGGGCGGCGCCTGCCGGATCGCAGGTCGGCGGCAGGCGCAGCGACAGCTTCAGGGTGAGTGAGGGCAGCAGGACGTTGCCGGCCGAGACGGTCGGCGGCATGCCGTCGGCGCCAGTCACCGCCAACGTGCCTTTCCAGGTGCTGTTGATGAGAAGCTCCACGGGATCGTTGGAGATGGCGCGCACGCCGGATGCCCAGGGAAGTTTGCCCGCGACCGAATCGCCGAGCACGGCGGCGGCTGCCTCGATCTGCGCGCGCCGGTCCTTTGGGATGGGTACGGAGAGCGCATCGGGGAGCAGCGTCCCGTTGATCGGGCTCTCCAACCGCGCCAGGAGCTGCTCGGCGATCCGGAACGGCGTCGGCGCAATACCCGTCGCCATGCCGGAGTGCACGCCTTCCTCGAGCACGCGCACGTGCAGGAGACCGACGAGGTTGCCTCGCAGCGAAGTGGTACACCAGACCTGCTCGTAGTTGCCGCACTCGGCGTCCAGACAGACCACGAGCGAGGGGTCGCCGATGGCATCTCCGAGTGCCTCCAGATGCGCTGGCAGATCGCTGCTGCCGCTTTCTTCCGACGCTTCGATCAGGAGGACGCAGCGGGGAAGCGCAACGCCCTGCGCTTTGAGGGCGGCGATGGCAGTAAGCGAGCTGAAGACGGCGTAGCCGTCGTCAGCGGCACCACGCCCATAGAGCTTCCCGTCGCGGAGCACAGGCTCCCAGGGGCCGAGCCCTGGCAGCCAGCCGGTGAACTCCGGCTGCTTGTCGAGATGACCGTAAAGGAGTGCCGAGCCCGGAAGCTCGCCGGGAACGTCGACCAGGAGCACCGGCGTGCGCCCGGGAAGCTTGCGGACCTCGACACGCATGCCCGGGACCGGCTGCGCCCGGCACCAGTCGGCCATGAGCTTCACGGCGCCCTCCATGTGACCGTTGGCCTCCCAGCCGGGATCGAACACCGGCGACTTGTTCGGGATGCGCACGTAGGCCGTGAGGCGCTCGACGATCGAGCCGCGCCAGGCGGCGGCGATGGCGGCACGCAACTGCTCTAGGTCCATAGATGGTTCTCCCGTTATCTGTCGAATCAGTAGGTTACGAGTTATTACTAGAGTCGACATCAGGTATACGAAAGAGCCGCCGTGCGGCTGCCGTGCTCGATCGCGCCAGCGACTCCGCTGGCTCGCCGCGCGCCCGGGCCACTACGGCGGCAATGTGCGCAAGATACACCGGCTCGTTACGGCGCGAGGGCGGCTTGGGATGCAGGTTCCGCGGCAGGAGGTAGGGACCGTCCGTCTCGAGGAGCAGCCGGTCCGCTGGAATTCGCCGCACGAGCTCCAGGAGGTGCGCACCGCGCCGCTCATCGCAGATCCAACCGGCGATGCCGATCGCCAGCCCGAGCTCGAGATAACACTCGAGCTCCGCGGCGCCGCCGGTGAAACAGTGCGCTACTCCCCCGGCGAGCGCCGGCCAGTGCTCGCGCAGGATGGCGATGAAATCCCCGTGTGCCTCGCGTTGGTGCAGGAACACCGGCTTGCCGCAGCGGGCGGCAAGCTGCAGCTGGCGATGAAAACCCTCGCGTTGGGCAGCGTGCGGCGAGTAGTTGCGGAAGTAATCGAGCCCGCACTCGCCTACGGCGACGACCTCCGGGGCGGCGGCCAGCTCGCCGAGCTCCGTCAGGACGGTCGCAGAGAGCTCCGTGGCGTGATGGGGATGTACGCCCGCGGTGGCGAAGAGCCTGCCGGCGTGTTGCCGCGAGAGCGCGATCGCGGTGCGGGAGCTCTCGGCAGAGGAGCCCGTGACGATCATCTGCACGACACCGGCGGCTTCGGCGCGCGCGATCACGGAGCCGCGATCGGCATCATAGCTGTCGTGCGCCAGATTGATCCCGATGTCGATCAGCGGTGCTGCGCGGCGCCGCTCCGGCGCCTGTCCGGGGAGGGCGGCCGGCGCCGCCCCTGTGATATCGTTCTCAGCCATGGTTGCGGCGCATTCTACTGAAGGACGCGGTTTACGGCCGGCCGCATGGCTCGCGGAGGTCCTCCTCTTGACCGCGCTCGCCGCGACCCCCGCGTTCGCCGCGCCCGCGACAGCCGCGGTCCCTGCCACGGACGTGGCGAAACCGAGCGCATATTGGAAGCAGATCGAAGGCCGGATCGAGAGCGGCTACTTCCAGCAGGATACCGCGAGCCTCGTGGCGTTGGCCGCCGCACTTTCGCCGCGCGCGGACGCCGCCGCCGGCGGCAAAGACGGCAATGACGAAGAGTGGCGAAGTTATTACGCGGCGCTCACTGCCTACCGGCTCGCGCTGCTCGCGAAAGCGAATGAGGCGCAGGCCTGGCCCTTTGCGCAGCAATGCGTCGATCGGCTCAATCGTACGCTCGTGCTCGACACGAGCTCGGCGGAAGCGCTCGCGCTGCAGTCCGCCTGCCTCGCTCTGCAAAGCAGCCTCGATCCGTGGCGTTCGCCGTTCGCGGCGCCACTCAGTCTCGCCCGCATCGACAAGGCGCTGAAGCTCGCCCCGGACAACCCGCGCGTGCTCCTTCTCCGCGCCCTGGCGGCACGCGATCGCCCGAAGCTCTTCGGCGGTGACGCGCAACAGGCTTTCCAGCTGATGCAGCGCGCAGTTTCGGCATTCGAGCGGCAGAGCGGGGGGGGCCGGGACCCGCCCGCGTGGGGCGCCGCGGATGCGTTGACTGATCTCGCGCAGGACTATCTGGGGCTCGGTGACACCCTTGCCGCCCGCAACGTACTCGAGCGGGCGCTCCTCCTCGCGCCGCACTTTGCGCAGGCGCGGCAACTCATGGCGGAGATCGTCTCGGGATAACGAACACGGGAACAGGAGCGGAGGGGATCGATGGGTGGCGCGACGCGGGTGACGACTGTCACCTCGACCAATGACGAATTGCACTTTGGGGCAAGACCCGCGGCAGGGGAGTATCCCGCGCGCTGGGGCCGAAGACCTGTATGACACCGGACAACGACAAGACTCATCTCATTCATCAGCTCAGGATCGATCGCTCCGAGCGCGAGGAGACCGGCACGAGCCCTGGCAGGTGGTGGCTGTTCGCCGGCGTCGCCGCGGCCATCATCGCCGCCGTGGCGGTCCTGCTCTTCGTGCGCAACAGCGCGATCCAGGTGAGCGAGGCGACGGCGGTGGCAGCGTCCGCCAGCTCGGCGCCGACCGCAATCCTGCAAGCGACCGGCTACGTCACTGCGGAGCGCGAGGCGACGGTCTCTTCGCAGATCGCCGGACAGTTGTCGCACGTATACTTCGAGGAGGGCGAGCACGTTCACCGCGGGCAGTTGCTGGCGAGACTGGACGACAGCGCGCAGCTTGCCGCGCTGGACCAGGCCAAGGCCCAATTGTCGGCCGCCCAGGCGCAGTTGAGTCAGTATCGGGTACAGCTCGCGCAGGCGCGGCGCGACCTGGCGCGGGACCAGGCGCTGGTCGGTCAGCACCTCGTGTCGGAGCAGGTCTTCGAGACCGCGCAGACCCAGGCGGCCACTCTCGCGGCGCAGGTGCTCACTCAGCAGCGCACGGTGGCAGTAGCCCGCTCCGGTGTGAAGGCGGCGCAGGTGCAGGTGGATTACACCATCGTGCAGGCGCCCTTCACCGGAGTGGTGATCGACAAGGCGGCCCAGGTGGGCGAAATGATCTCGCCCATTTTCGGCGGCGGCACTTTCGAGGCGGCCGGTATCGCGACCCTTGTCGACATGAGCTCCCTCGAGGTCGACGTCGATGTCAACGAAGCCTACATCCACAGGGTGACGCCGGGACAGCCGGCCGTGGCGGTGCTCGATGCCTATCCCGACTGGCAGATCCCGGCGCACGTGATCGCGATCGTGCCGACGGCCGACAAGAGCAAGGCCACCGTGAAGGTGCGCGTCGCGTTCCAGAAGCTCGATCCGCGCATCCTGCCGGACATGGGTGTTCGAGTGTCGTTTCTGCAGGAGGCGTCCGGCGCGTCTGGCGGCGGCAGCGTGGCAGTGTCACTGCCTGCCGGCACTGTGTGGGTGCCCGCCTCGGCCGTCGTACAGCGCGACGGCCACCCGGTGGTATTCGTGGTCAGTGGCGACAGGGCGCACCAGGCAACGGTTACCCCTGGCGAGAGCCAGGGTGATCTTCGAGCAGTGCAAGGCATAGCCGGCGGCACGGCCGTCGTGCAATCGCCGCCAGCGCGCCTCAGCGACGGTGCGCGTATCGCAGTGAAATCGGACAACGGTTAGGGGAGTGATCGCATGAGCCCACTGGTCGAGATCCGCAACCTCAGCAAGGTGTACACGCGCGGGCGGCAGAAGATCGAGGTGCTGCACCACGTCAACCTCGACATCGGCAAGGGCGACTTCCTGGCGCTGATGGGGCCCTCGGGCTCCGGCAAGACCACTCTCCTCAATCTCATCGGTGGGCTCGACTCCCCGACGGAGGGCACGATTGCCGTGGCGGAGCGGCGGATCGACAAGCTGGGCCAGAGCGAGCTCGCCCGCTGGCGGTCCTCGAACGTCGGCTTCGTCTTTCAGTTCTACAACCTGCTGCCGATGCTGTCGGCCTCGAGGAACGTGGAGCTGCCGCTGCTGCTCACGAAGCTGCCGGCCGCCAAGCGGCGCAGCCACGCGGCGGTGGCGCTGGAGCTCGTGGGACTCGCCGACCGCGCTCCGCACAAGCCCGGAGAGCTTTCCGGCGGTCAGCAGCAGCGCGTCGCCATCGCGCGCGCCATCGTTTCCGACCCGACACTGCTCGTGTGCGACGAGCCGACCGGCGATCTCGACAGGCAGTCGGCAGTCGAGGTGTTGACGCTGCTGCAGCGCTTGAACCGCGAGCACGGCAAGACCATCGTCATGGTGACGCACGATCCGAAGGCCGCCGAATACGCGAGTCACACTCTGCACCTCGACAAGGGCACCCTGGTCGAGGCGGGCGCGGAGGCGCAGGCGGCAGCCTCATGAAATACCTGCACCTCGTCTGGTCGGCGCTCTTCAGGCGCAAGACCCGCACGTTGTTCACCCTGCTCTCGGTGCTGGCGGCCTTTCTGCTCTTTGGCCTGTTGAATTCGGTGCGCCAAGCATTCGCGAACGCCGGACAGAGCGTCGCCGGCGCCAGCCGCATGATCACCATCTCGAAGGTCAGCTTCATGGTGAACCTGCCGCTGAGCCTGGAGATGCGCCTGCAGGCGGTGCCGGGCGTCGCCGAAGTGACGTACGCCAACTGGTTCGGCGGCATTTATCAGGATCCGAAGAACTTCTTCGCCAACGAGGCGGTGGCGCCGAATTTCTTCGATGTCTATTCGGAGCTCAAGCTGCCTCCCGCCCAGATGGCCGCGTGGCAGGCGACACGCACCGGTGCAGTCGTGGGGGCGAGCCTCGCCGCCAAGTTTCACTGGAAGATCGGCGATCAGATTCCGCTTCAGGCCACCATTTTCCCGCAGAAGGGCGGCGTGAACACCTGGACCTTCAACCTGGTCGGCATCTATCACATCGCCAATCCCCGGGAGCGGCAGCAGGAAAATGCGCTGTTCTTTCACTGGAAATACTTCGACGAAGCCGCCGCGTTCGGCGGCGGGGTTGCGGGTTGGTACGTCGAGAAAATCGCGCAGCCGAAGGACGCCGACCGCATCGCCCAGGCGATCGATGCGATCTCTGCCAATTCCGATCATGAGACCAAGACGCAGAGCGAAGACTCCTTCCAGGCCTCCTTCGTGAGTCAGTTCGCCGACATCGGGCTCATCGTCGGCGGCATCATGGGCGCGGTTTTCTTCACGCTCGTCCTGCTGACCGGCAACACCATGGCGCAGGCGGTGCGGGAGCGCATTCCGGAGCTCGCGATCCTCAAGACGATCGGCTTCTCGAACCGCAGCGTACTCGCACTGGTGCTGGCCGAGGCGGTGCTGTTGCTCGCGCTCGGCGGCGCGGCGGGACTCGGTCTGGCGGACGTCGCGGTGAGCCTGATCCGGGCGCGGCTCGGCGCGATCCCGATGCTGCCGGTGGGACTCGAGAGTTGGCTGCAGGGCGTGGGCCTCATGGCGGTCATCGGGCTTCTGGTCGGAGCGCTGCCCGCGCGGCGCGGCATGAGGCTGCGGATCGTGGACGCCCTTGCGGGACGCTGAGGGGAGATTGTATGTGGCGAAAGATCGGATATTTCCTCCTGCTCACGGTCGCGGCACTCATGCCCGTCATCGTGCTGGTGCTGCTTCCGGCCTGGGGGATCCTCATCGGCGCAGCGCTTCTGATCGCGTGGCTCGCACTCACGCGCACCGGGCGTCAGGCCTGGTCAGCCACCGCCGTTGCCGTCACGACCATTCCGCAACGGCTTGGATCGTCCTCGGTGGTAATCATCGGCATAGCGGGGGTCGTGGGAGTCCTGGTCGCGCTGCTGGCAATGGCCGAGGGTTTTCGCGCGACGCTGCAGCAAACCGGCAGCGACGATACTGCTATCGTACTCCGGGCCGGATCGCAGACCGAGATCAACTCCGTGGTGGACCACGAATCCATCGTGGTCGCATCACAGAAGCCGCAGGTGATGCGGGATGCACACAGCCGGCCGATCGCCTCGCCGGAAATCGTGGTCGCCGCGACAATCCCCAAGAAAAGCAACGGAGTCGATGCCAACGTCGAGATCCGGGGAGTGGGTGACGAGGCGTTCGAGCTTTACTCACGACTCAAGATCATTTCCGGGCGGAGTTTTCGCCCCGGATTGCGCGAGCTCATCGTGGGCAAGGATGCGGTACGCGAGTTTGCGCACACCCGGATCGGCTCGACTCTCGACCTGAACCGTCAGCCCTGGACGGTCGTCGGGGTGTTCGATTCGGGCGATTCTCACAACTCCGAGCTCTGGGCGGATACCGCCGTGGTCGCGACCACGTATCAGCGCGGCAGCAGTGTGAGCTCGCTGACCGTGCGGCTCACGAGTCCTCACGCCTTCGATGCCTTCAAGGCGGCGATCACGAGCGACCCGCAGCTGAAGCTGCAGGTCCAGACGACCCATGACTACTTCAACGCCCAGTCCGAAGGATTGAGTAAAATCATACGGGTACTCGGCACCACCGTCGCGGTGATCATGGGTATCGGCGCGTTGTTTGGCGCGCTCAACACCATGTACGCCGCCGTGGCGACGCGCTCGCGCGAGATCGCGACCTTACGGGCGATCGGGTTCCGGGGGGTGCCGGTCGTCGTTTCGGTGCTCATCGAGACGCTGCTGCTCGCCATCGGCGGCGGTGCGGTCGGCGCCGGTATCGCCTGGCTGCTCTTCAACAACTACACCGCCTCGACGCTCGGTGCCAACTTCAGCCAGGTGGTGTTCGAATTCCGCGTGACGCCCGCGTTGGTCGCGAATGGCTTCAAGTGGGCATTGGCCATCGGCTTCCTGGGCGGGCTGTTCCCGGCCGTGCGCGCCGCCCGCATGCCGGTGACGGACGGCTTACGGGAGCTCTAGGCCCACTCGGGGGCCTGACCTGACTTCCATTTGATGCTGCAGCCGATGCTCGGCACCTGCTTGCCCAGGAGCTTGCCTGCCAGGAGCGCGTCCGCGGCGGCACGCAGGTCGCTGCCCGTGACCGGCAGACCGTTGCCGGGCCTGCTGGCATCGAACTGGCCACGGTAGGCGAGCTTGCGCCCGGAGTCGAAGAGGAAGAAGTCCGGCGTGCAGATCGCCTGGTACGCCTTCGCCACCGCCTGGGTCTCATCGATGAGGTAAGGGAAGGTGAAGCCCCGCTGCGCGGCAACGCGCACCATGTTCTGGGCGCTGTCTTCCGGGTAAGCGTCGGCGTCGTTGGGATTGATGGCGACGATGGCGATGCCCTTGGGGCCGTACTCGCGCGCAAACTCGACGAAGCCCTCGAGCAGGTGCTTGACGAAGGGACAGTGATTGCAGATGAAGGCGACCAGCAGCCCGCTCGAGCCGACGAAGTCCCGCAGGGCGAAACGCTTGCCGCTCGGATCGGCAAGGACGAAATCCGGGGCCGGCGTACCAAGCGCCAGCATGCGGGACTCTCGTGCAGGCATGAGGTTGGTTTCCTACATTGCGGTCAACGCGGCGCACAGCGCCTCGACATGGCGCTCGTTCTGATCCCAGGAAGCGACCAGGCGCGCGGCACCCGAGGCGGGCGATCCCCAATCGTAGAATTCAAAGCCTGCTGCCCGCAAGGACGCCTTGCCGGCAACGCCAAGCTCGACGAACACTTCGTTCGCCTCCACCGGGTGCAGCAGGCGCGAGCCGGCGGCCTGACCGATGCTGCGCGCGAACGCGTTGGCGCGCTCCGCATTGCGCCGCCAGACGCCGGACTCGACGTAGGCCAGAAGCTGAGCCGACACGAAGCGGGATTTCGACAGCAGATGGCCGGCGCGCTTGCGGCGCAGCTCGAAGTCGCGCACCAGCCCCAGGTGGAAGAACACCACGGCTTCGGCGCCCAAGGCACCGTTCTTGGTCGCGCCGAAGGAAAGGATATCGACACCCGCCCGCCAGGTGACATCACCGGGATGACAGCCGAGGTATCTCACCGCGTTGGCAAAGCGCGCGCCGTCCATGTGGACGTGCAGGCCATGCTCATGCGCGACTTGGGACAGAGCGGCCACCTCGGCGGGGCGGTATGCCGTGCCGAGCTCGGTCGCCTGGCTGATCGATACCGCCGCCGGCTGCACGCTGTGCACCGAGACCGAATGGCCATCGAGCGTCGCGGCCAGCGCTTCGGCGGTGAGCTTGGCGTCCGCGCCGTCGATCCGCTCCAGCTGTCCGCCGCCGGAGAAAAAGCCCGGAGCGCCGCACTCATCGACGGCGATGTGGGCTTCGGGGTGGCAGTAAATGGCGCCGTAGGGCGGCGTCACGGTCGCGAGCGCCAGGGAGTTGGCCGCGGTGCCCGTCGCGACCGCGAACGCCCGCACCTCGGTCCCGAAGAGCTCGCCGAGTACCTCATCGAGGCGCTGCGTCCAGGGATCGTCGCCATAAGCGACAACGAGGTCGCGGTTGGCCGCCGCGATGGCCTGGAGGATCTCGGGGCAGATGGAGGCGGTATTGTCGCTGAAGAAGCGCATGGGTGCTCTCAATCGATCCTCCAGCGGAACGACCACGCGCCGAAGGCGAGGAACACGAGCGTCGTCACCGCGAGATAGACGAGGTTGGGAATGATCCGCTGAATGCCGGCGCCGTCGAGCATCACGGCGCGCGCCGCATCGATCACCTGGGTGAGGGGCAGGATGTCCGCAACCCACTGCACCCAGCGAGGCGAGTCCTCGATCGAGAACCAGACGCCGGAGAGGAGCATCATCGGCCAGGTAAGGAGGTTGAGGAGCCCGACGACCACCTCCTCGCTGGCGAACCGTGCGGCGATCGTGAGACCGAACGCGATCATCGACAGAGATCCGATCACGGCAAGCAGGAAGAGGAGAGCAATGCTCCCGGCACTGTGGAAATGGATGATCGCGCCGATCACGACGTAGAGCAGCACGGTCACGAAGACGATGAGGCTGAGCCGCGACAGTACCTGGGCGCTGAGAAATTCGAAAGCCGTGAGCGGTGTCGCGTGCAGGCGCTTGAGAAAGCCGCTCTTGCGGTATCGCAACACGACGTAGCCCACCCCGAAGAGGCAGCTGAACATCATGTTCATGGCGAGGATGCCGGGGAAGAGCCAATCGACATAAGGGATGGCCTGGCCGGTCACCGGCTGGCGCCGGGCATCGCGGTCCTCCGCGATGAGAAGCTTCTCCACGATGTAGCCCTTGGGCGAGTCGGTGTTGACCCAGTAGCGCACGCCGCCATCGAGATCGAGGAGCAGATCGATCTGCTGATGCTTCACCTCCTGCAGACCTGCGGCCTCGTCATGGACCGGCACGGACTTCACGTAGCGCTCGTGGAGGAAAGGATTGACCGCCGCCGCGGGGCCCGTGCCCAGCACGCCCACCTTGAAGAGCGAGCGCGGCGGGCCGCCGAAAATGAGGCCCATGCCGATCACGACGCCCAGCGGCAGCAGCAGCGTGAAAATCAAAGTAGGCCGGTCGCGCAGAAACTCGAGATTGCGCGCGTGCCAGACCGCAATGAGCCGCCGGATCATGCGCGCAGCTCCTTGCCGGTGAGCTCGAGGAAGAGGTCCTCGAGGTTCGGGGGGCGGATACGCAGATTGCGCAAGGGCACGCGCGCCTCGAGCAGTGCCCGCAGCGTGCCCTCGAGATCGTGCGTGCTGATCTCCACACGGTCGCTGGCTTCGATGACTTTGAGCGGCAGGTGCCGCGCCACTTCCGGAAACTCGTGCCGCGGCAGCTCCAGGAGCACCTCGGAGAAATGCTCGCGCAGCAGCTGTTGCGGGGGACCCTGAGCGATGATGCGCCCGTGATCCATGATGACGATCTCATCGCAGAGGAGCTGTGCCTCTTCCATGTAGTGGGTGGTGAGGATGATCGTCTTGCGGCGTGCCTTGATCGATTCGACGAGATCCCAGAAGTTGCGCCGCGCCTGCGGGTCGAGGCCGGTCGTCGGCTCATCGAGAAAGAGCACCTTCGGATCGTTGATGAGCGCGATCGCGAGCAGCAGCCGCTGTTGCTGGCCGCCCGAGAGCTTGCGGTTGTCGCGGCCCGCGAGCTTCTCGAGCGAGCACAGCTCGAGCACCTCCTCGACATCGAGGCCGTGCCGGTACAAGCCGCGAAACAGCGCCACGCTCTGGCGGACAGTGAGGAAGTCCTGCAGCGCGGTTTTCTGGAAGAGGATTCCCGCCTCTTCGTGAAAGCGCGCCCCGACCGGCTCGCCGCGGTAGCGCACCTCGCCGGCGGTCGGCGGCAGGATTCCCTCCATGATCTCGATGGTAGTCGTCTTGCCGGCGCCGTTGGGTCCGAGGAGCCCGAAGCAGGCGCCCTCGGGCACGGCGAAGGAGACGCCGTCCACGGCAGTGACTGACGGATACTGTTTGACGAGATCTTGGACTTCGAGGATCGGTGCGCTCTCGGGCACGGCATCTCCTGGCCGGACGCGCCGCATACGCCGCGCCCTCGACTGGTATTATGGGCTGGCCAGGGATTCTGCCGCCACGGTTCATGATTTCCAATATGGTAACGTCCCAGTTGCCGTTATGGTCCGACAAGGACGCCGCCGAGGGGTGGAGCGTCCGCGAGAGCCAGCGCGCGCGGCGTTTGACGGTGCGCGTATTTCATACTGGCCGCGTGGAGGTCGTCGTGCCTTTCAGGACTTCCGCGCGCGCGGTGGAGCGTTTTCTCGAAAGGCATCGCTTGTGGATCGAGCGCAAGCGCGAGGAAGCCAGGCGCCGGGCCGGACCCCCGGTTCCATTCCCGCCGCCGCAGATCGAACTGCCCGCGTGCGAGGAGACCTGGCGGATCCATCTTGCGGGCGGGGGAGGGAGGGCGCGGATCGCCGCTGCGGCCGCCGGCCTGCTCGCCGTCGCGGGCGGCACCGCCCGCGGCCAGCCGGTGCGGCAGGCGCTGCGCCGCTGGTTGACGGAGCGCGCCCGCCAGGTGCTCGCGCCGATGCTCGCCGAATGCGCGCGCGAGCTCGGCTTCAGCTATCAGCGGGTGCTCATCCGCCGCCAGCGCACGCGCTGGGGAAGCTGCTCGACCCGCGGCACGATCAGTCTCAACTGTTGCCTGCTCTTTCAGCGGCCGGCGGTGGTGCGCTATCTCATGATCCACGAGCTCGCGCATACTCAGCACATGAATCACTCCCGCCGGTTCTGGCATTGCGTGGCGCGCCACTGTCCGGACTACCGCAGCCTCGACAGGGAGCTGCTCGATGGCTGGCGGCGCGTGCCGGACTGGGTTTTCGGCGACGAGGTACCATGAGCGCGAAGCGCTACGACAAGTCCGAACGGGTGGACCTGAGCGGCGAGGCCATCCACTGGGAGCTCGGCTCCTCGCTCTCCTATGGGGAGTACCTGCACCTCGACAAGGTGCTCGATGCGCAGAAGCCGCTCTCCTTCGAGCACGACGAGATGATGTTCATCATCGTGCATCAGACCTCCGAGCTGTGGATGCGCCTGATGCTGCACGAGCTCGGCGGCGCGCTCGAGTGCGTGCGGCGCGACGATCTCGACCCGTCCTTCAAGATGCTGGCGCGCATCTCACGGGTGCAGACCCAGCTCATCTCCACCTGGGAAGTGCTGTCGACGATGACACCGTTCGAGTACTCGGCTTTCCGCAACGCCCTCGGGCGCTCGTCGGGCTTCCAGTCGTTCCAGTACCGCATGCTCGAATTCCTCCTCGGCAACAAGCATGCGGAGATGCTGCAGGCGCACGAGCGCGACCCGAAGGCCCATGCGGCCCTCGAGCGCGCGCTCAAATCGCCCTCGCTCTACGATGAGGCGCTGCGGCTCCTCAGCCGCCGCGGCTACGGCATCCCGGAGGACTACCTGACACGGGACTTCAGCGAGCCCTACCGCGCGAGCAAACAGGTCGCAGGCGCCTGGCTCGGTGTCTACCACAATGCGGAGAAGGACTGGGATCTCTACGAGCTTGCCGAGCGGCTGGTCGATCTCGACCACAAGTTCCAGCTCTGGCGCTTTCATCACCTGAAGACGGTGGAGCGCATCATCGGCTACAAGCCCGGCACCGGCGGCACCGGCGGCGTGTCCTATCTCGCCAAGGCGCTCGAGCTCAAGTTCTTTCCGGAGCTCTGGCAGATCCGCACGTCGATGTAATCACCGCCAGTCTATGCAACTCATGCCGCCGAGGATGGCGGCGCGCCGTGCGGACCGGGAGCCGTTGACGAGGAGAGCCCGCTCGACCAGCTTCAGATGGTCGATGTCGCTTGCGGCATTGCCGTAGGCTATCGTCTGCATACCCGGGTGGCGAGCGCGAAGCGCAATGACGCAGCGCGCCTTCTCGCCACCCCTGCGGTTGGGTGTCGTCAGCGTGCCGATGAGGCGCTCGCCGTTCCAACGCACGCCGGTGCAGATGACCTCCTGGAATCCCAGGACCGCGGCGATCGCAGGCACGTAGAGGTCGGTGCTCGCGCTCAGGAGAACGAGATGATCGCCCGCGTGGATGTGCGCGCGGATCGCCTCGAGAGCCTGAGGAAAGACGCCGTGCGCAATGAGGCGTGCGACGAACGTTGCGGTCCAGCGCTCGAGATCCTCGCGTCGGCAGCCTCCGAGCGTCGCACGGATGAACGCCGACTTGAGGCCTCCGCGATCCACGAGGCCGACCGTGTAGCCGCCGAGCGCCGGCAGCACGAGGAGCAGGGCGGGAAGCCGCCAGAGCCTCCTTCGCACCAGGAACCCGAGGGCGTACGGCATGAGCGAGTCGCGCCGCGTGATCGTCCCGTCGAGATCGAAGATGGCCAGACGCACGTGTTCTGCCGCGCGCCGCTTCCCCGCCCGCGGCTCACCCTGCTCGGGCAGAGCCTGCGAGCTGCCGCAACACGTACTGCAGGATGCCGCCGTGACGGTAGTACTCGCGCTCCTTCGGGGTGTCGATCCTGACACGTGCCTTGAAGGTAATTCCCTCGCCGCCGTCGGCGGGCGTCGCCTTCACGGTGACCTCCTTCGCATCGCCACTCGCAAGCCCGGTGATCTCGAACACTTCGCGGCCGGTGAGGCCGAGGGACTTCACGTTCTCTCCCGGCTGGAACTGCAGGGGCGCGACGCCCATGCCGATGAGGTTGGAGCGATGGATGCGCTCGAAGCTCTCCGCGATGACGGCGCGCACGCCGAGGAGCACCGTGCCCTTCGCCGCCCAGTCGCGCGAGGAGCCGGTGCCGTATTCGCGGCCGGCGAGGATGATGAGCGGCGTGCGCTCCTCCTTGTAACGCATCGCGGCATCGTAGATGGAGGCCTGCTCGCCGCTCGGCAGGTGGACGGTGATCCCGCCCTCGACACCGGGCACGAGCTGATTGCGCAGCCGTATGTTGGCGAAGGTGCCGCGCATCATCACCTCGTGATTGCCGCGGCGCGCGCCGTAGGAGTTGAAGTCGGCCGGTTTCACGCCCTGCTCGATGAGATAGCGCGCCGCGGGGCTGGACTTCGCGATGTTGCCCGCGGGCGAGATGTGGTCGGTCGTGACGGAGTCGCCGAGCACGGCGAGCGCCCTGGCGGCGTGGATGTCGCTGAGCGCGGCGGGCGTGCCGGTCATGCCCTCGAAGTAGGGCGGGTTCTTGACGTAGGTCGACCTGGCATCCCAGGTGTAGAGCTTGCCGGCCGGCACCTTGATGCCGCTCCAGTGCTCGTCGCCCGCGAAGACGCCCGCATAGCTCTGCTGAAACATCTTCGAATCGATGGAGCGCGTGAGCAGCTCCTGCACTTCCTGATCGCTCGGCCAGAGGTCCTTGAGGTAAACGGGCTTGCCGTCGCCGCCGGTCCCGAGGGGCTCCGTAGTCAGGTCCAGGTCGAGGGTCCCGGCGAGCGCGTACGCGACCACGAGCGGCGGGGAGGCGAGGAAGTTCATCCGGACCTCGGGATGCACCCGGCCCTCGAAGTTGCGGTTGCCGGAGAGCACCGAGCAGGCAGTGATGTCGCCCGCCTTGACGCCGGCGGAGATCTCGGGTTTCAGCGGGCCGGAGTTGCCGATGCAGGTGGTGCAGCCGTAGCCCACCAGGTCGAACCCGACCGCGGCGAGATCATCGAGCACACCGGCGCGCTTGAAGTAGTCGGTGACGACGCGCGAGCCCGGGGCGAGGCTGGTCTTCACCCAGGGTTTGGCCTTGAGGCCGCGCTGGCGCGCCTTGCGGGCGAGGAGGCCTGCTCCCAACATGACTGAGGGATTCGATGTGTTGGTGCAGCTCGTGATGGCGGCGATGAGCACCGCGCCGTCCTTGAGCTCGAAGCTCGAGCCGTCGACCGTGACTTTCGCCGTGCCCTGGGCATTTGCGCCGGCGGCCGCGTTGCGGGAGGTACGCTCCTGCGCTGCTTTCCCGGCGTTGCTTTCGTAGGTGCTCTTGGCGGACTTCAGCGGTACGCGGTCCTGCGGCCGGCGCGGTCCGGCGAGACTCGGCTCCACGGTGCCGAGATCGAGCTCGAGGACATCGGTGTACTCGGCGGGCTTCTCGCCCTTGTTGCGCCAGAGACTCTGGTGTTTGGCATAGGAGGTAACGAGGTCGATCCGCTCCCGCGGGCGGCCGGAGAGCTCCAGGTAGCGGATGGTCTCCTCGTCGATGGGGAAGATGCCGCAGGTGCTGCCGTATTCCGGCGCCATGTTGGCAATGGTGGCGCGGTCGGCGAGCGGCAGTGAGGCCAGGCCGTCGCCGAAATACTCCACGAACTTGTCGACCACGCCCTTCTTGCGCAGCAACTCCGTGACCGTGAGCACGAGGTCGGTGGCGGTGGCTCCGGGCTTGAGCCGCCCGATGAGGCGAAAGCCGATGACCTGCGGGATCAGCATGGTGACCGGCTGGCCGAGCATGGCCGCCTCGGCCTCGATGCCGCCCACACCCCAGCCGAGGACGCCGAGGCCGTTGATCATGGTGGTATGCGAATCGGTGCCGACCAGCGTATCGGGATAGGCGCTGCGATTGCCGTCTTTCTGGCCGTTTTTCTCCGCGTCGAAGATGACGCGGCCGAGATACTCGAGGTTCACCTGGTGCACGATGCCCGTGCTCGGCGGCACCACGGCGAAGTTGCGGAAGGCGGACTGACCCCAGCGCAGGAAGGCGTAGCGCTCCACGTTGCGCGAGAACTCGATGCGCGTGTTGGCGGCGAGGGCGCCGGGGTTGCCGTACTCATCGACCTGCACGGAGTGATCGATGACGAGCTCGGCGGGGGCCAGCGGGTTGACCCGCTCCGCATCGCCGCCCAGGCGCACGATGGCATCGCGCATGGCAGCGAGGTCCACCACGCATGGCACACCGGTGAAGTCCTGCAGGATCACCCGCGAGGGGGTGAACGCGATCTCATGGGACGGTGTTGCCGCCGGATCCCAGGCGAGGAGCGCCTCGATGTCGTTGCGGGTTACGTTGACGCCGTCTTCGAAGCGCAGCAGATTCTCGAGCAGCACCTTGAGCGAGTAGGGCAGCCGCGCCACCTTTTCCCGCGGCAGCGCCGCCAGGCTCCAGATCTCGTACGAGCGATTGCCGACCGCGAGGCTCGAGCGCGCCTTGAAGCTGTTCGTCATGAGGGAACTCTCTCCGTCTTAAGAGCGGCGCGGATTATATAGGCTTGCGGTCTTAAATTGATTTCAGGCTCTACGGCTTCGATGACCGCACCTCCCAGGCATCTCTCGCCCTCGTAGACCACCGCATACTGCCCCGGTGTGACGGCGCGCTGCGGCTTCTCGAAGGCGATGCGCGCGCTGCCGTCGGGCCGGGGCTCGAGGAGGGCGGGCTGGTCGGCCTGCCGGTAACGCACCTTCACGGAACAGGGGAAAGGCTCGGCGCGCGGCTCGCTCAGCCAGTGCATGGGACCTGTGGTGAGCGCCACGCTCAAAAGCAGCGGATGATCGTGCCCCTGCACGACGATCAGGGCATTGCGCGCCGCGTCCTTGCGGGCGACAAACCAGGGCAGCTCCGCCCGCCCCGGACGGCCGCCGATCCCGAGCCCTTCGCGCTGGCCGAGAGTGTAGAAGGCCAGGCCCCGGTGCTCGCCCAGCGGCTCGCCGTCGGCCGATTCGATGGGCCCGGAACGATCGGCGAGAAAGCGGCCGAGAAATTCCCTGAAGGGACGCTCGCCGACGAAGCAGATGCCGGTGCTGTCGGGCTTGTCGAATACGGGCAGTCCGGCCTGGCGCGCGCGCTCGCGCACGGCACCCTTCGCGAGATCCCCGATCGGCATCAGGGTCCCGGCCAGCTGCCCGATCGCGACCGCATGGAGGAAGTAGCTCTGATCCTTGGCTGCATCGCGCGCCTTGTGCAGCTCGGCGCCCGCGGGCGTGTGGAGGATGCGGGCGTAGTGCCCGGTCGCGAAACGAATCGCGCCGAGCCGCCGTGCATAGCGCAAAGCGACGCCGAACTTGATCTCACGATTGCAGAGAACATCGGGATTCGGGGTGCGGCCCGCGCGATGCTCCGTCAGGAAATGCTGAAAAACACGCTCGCGATACTCGCTGGCGAAGCTCGCGCGGTGCAGCGGAATGGCCAGCTCCTGCGCCACCGCACGCGCGTCCTGGAAATCCTGCGCCGCCGTGCAGTAGCCGTCGTCGTCCTCTTCCCAGTTGCTCATGAAGAGGCCGTGAACCTCCCAGCCCTGCTCCTTGAGGAGGAGGGCGGCGACGGCCGAATCGACGCCGCCGGAGAGGCCGACGATGACACGCTCCTTCATCAAATCCCCACCGCCGCGATCTCGAGAGCGGTGTCGATGTCGAGAGCCGCCGCGGCGGCGAACGGCTGCCGCCGGCCGGCCAGATAGTCTTCCACGCAGCGCAACACGAGCGGGCTGCGCAGCTGCGGCTCGCGCTCCTCGAGCTCAGCCCGCGTCAGCCAATGCGTCCCCACGATGCCATCATCCAACTGCTGCCCGTCCCGGTGGTCGGTCACTACACCACTGAATGCAAAGCGCTTCGTTGCGCGTCCGGTGCCGGGGTGGCGCCACAGGTAGACACCGACGAGCTCGTTCGCCGTGAAGAGCCACGCGGTTTCTTCGCGTACCTCTCGCACTACCGCTTCGAGCAACGTCTCGCCAGGCTCGACGTGGCCCGCGGGCTGATTGATGACGAGACGCCGGTCGATGCGCTCCTCGACGACGAGGAAGCGGCCGTCCGTCTCAGCGACGGCGGCAACGGTGATCTCAGGACTGCACATGGACGGAATTATATTCCGTCGCTCGAGGAAGGCTTGGGGGGCCTAAACGCGGCGGACGGCGTGCAGCCCGTGCTCGGGCGCGCTGGAATCCCAGATCTGGTCGAATTCCTGCAGATAGAGCCGGGCGACGGGCGGATTGTTGATGTCCGCGACCCCGTCCCAGGTATCGGTGCGCATCCGGTAGACGATGGCCCGGTCGTCGGCGATGAGGTAAGCCGAGGCTCGCTGCCGGGCTTCCGCTGCGACGTAGCGGATGTCGATGCAGCTCGAGAGCCGCCGTCCCATGGCCACGAAACGGTTGCTGTCGCGCATGACGCGCGTCGGCTCTGCCAGCAGCACGCGGACCTTGGCGAAGCTGCGCGCGAGCACGAAGTGTTTGATGACTTCCAGGAATCCCGTCTGGTCGTAGAGATCGGGCTCGAGATCGGGGGTGTAGATCGAGATCAGGCGTTGGGCGGAGGCCGCCACCTGGCAGACCGCGCTGCGCACCTCCGCCAGGGTGGTGAGCACGGTAAGCATTTCCATGCCCCGCGCTGCACGCACGCCCGATTTCCCGGAGTTCGACTCCGGTGAGTAGCGTGCGTTAGCGAGCTGTGCCAGCGCGCTATTGCGTTCGAGTTCCCCGTATTCAGTCACGAGCGGCGCCTGCCGTCTTCGCCTGCTCTGCTACAGGCCGTGCGATATTAGAGAGGCCCCTTACGTCCTGGTTGTCGAATCCATCACGAATTCAGGCGCTTAGCTTGCCTTAATGAGTTAAAACCGAGGTGTGGTTCTCATTTCGCGCACGCATAACCGTGCGCGATTTGTCATATTTCGCGGGCGAGGGCCGCGGCAAGGCCGGTGTAGTCGACCGGACGTAGCGTCTTCAGCCGACGCTTTTCCTCCGCCGGTAGGGGCAGGCTGTCGATGAGCTCTGCCAGAGTACGCTCATCGATAGCGCGTCCGCGGGTATGCTCTTTGAGGCGTTCGTACCCGCCCGGTATTCCTGCAGCGCGCAAGACGGTCTGGACGGCCTCGCCGAGCACTTCCCATGCTCCCTCCAGATCGGCAGTGAGCACTGCCGCGTCCGCATCGACCTTTCCCAGGCCACGGCCCAAGGCACGCCAGGCGACGAGCGTATGGCCGAGTGCGACGCCGAGGTTGCGCAGTACCGTCGAGTCGGTGAGATCGCGCTGCCAGCGGGAAACGGGAAGCTTGTCCGCGAAATGGCGCAGCAGGGCGTTGGCGATGCCGAGATTGCCCTCGGCATTCTCGAAGTCGATGGGGTTGACCTTGTGCGGCATGGTCGAGGAGCCGACCTCGGCGGCGGCGGCGCGCTGCTTGAGATATCCCAGCGAGATGTAGCCCCAGAAGTCGCGGCAGAGATCGAGCAGCACGACGTTGATCGCGGCGATGGCATCGCAATACTCCGCGATCCAGTCGTGCGGCTCGATCTGCGTCGTGTAGGCGTTGCAGGCGAGGCCCAGAGACTCGATGAAGCCGCGGCTCACTTCCGGCCAGTCGACGCCAGGCAATGCCGCAAGATGCGCGTTGAAATTGCCGACCGCGCCATTCCACTTGCCGAGAATCGTCACTGCGCTCCAGCGCCGTTCCACGCGGCGCAGACGCGCGACGAAGTTGGCAACTTCCTTGCCGAGCGTCGTCGGAGTTGCAGGCTGGCCGTGCGTGCGCGCCAGCATCGGCGCATCCGCCTCGCGGTGGGCGAGGGCGGCGAGCTCCACCGTCCGCGCGCCAAGGGTGGCGAGCAGGCGCCGGCGCGCCTCGCCGAGCAATCGCGCGTAGCTCAGATTGTTGATGTCTTCCGAAGTGCAGCCGAAGTGCACGAGCTCGAGGGATGCCTCGCTCGCCCCGGCGGCGGCGAGCTGTTGGCGGACGTAGTACTCGACCGCCTTGACATCGTGGTTGATGACCGCCTCGATGGTCTTCACCGCTTGCGCGCAGTCGGCATCCGGGGCGCGCGCCAGCTCGCGCGCACGGGAGATCGCGGCCGGAGCCAGGGCGGCACCGGCGAGCTGCGGCACCGCCGCGGCGAGATGCAGCAGCCACGCAGCCTCGATCCGCACACGCTCGCGGATGAGGCCCGCCTCGGAGAGAAGATCGCGCAGCGGCTCGGTCGCCGCCCGGTAGCGCCCATCGACGGGCGAGAGCGCGGCAACCGCGGCGAGAGAATCGGGACCGGGAGAATCAGGGCCAAGAGAATCAGGGCGCTTGTCGGGCATGCGCTATCATAACGCAGACGAGCTACGGAGCAGTGGACATGACGAGTTCCTTTCGGACCGAGCGCGACAGCATGGGCGAGCTGCAGGTGCCCGCGGATGCGCTCTGGGGCGCGCAGACGCAGCGCGCGGTGCAGAACTTCCCGATCAGCGGCCTGACGATGCCGCGCGCCTTCATCGGCGCGCTCGGCCTGATCAAGCAGGCCGCCGCGCGTGCCAACACCCGGCTCGGGCTGCTCGATGGCGCGGTCGCCGGGCCGATCGAAGCGGCGGCCGGGGAAGTGGCGGCCGGGCGGCATGACACCCAGTTTCCGATCGATGTGTTCCAGACCGGCTCCGGCACCAGCACGAACATGAACGCCAACGAGGTGATCGCGACGCTCGCCACGCGCCGCCTCGGCAGGACGGTGCATCCCAACGATCACGTCAACATGGGCCAGAGCAGCAACGACGTGATCCCGACCGCCATCCACGTGAGCGCCGCCCTCGGTGTGCGGCGCGAGCTCATCCCGGCCCTGCGGCATCTGCGCGATACGCTCGCGGCGAAGGAGCGCGAGGTCGGAGCCGTCGTCAAGACCGGCCGTACCCATCTGATGGATGCGATGCCCGTCACCCTGGGGCAGGAGCTCTCGGGCTGGCGCGCGCAGATCGAGAGCGGCCTCGCGCGGCTCGCCGCCACGGAGCCGCGGCTGCTCGCGCTCGCCCAGGGAGGCACCGCGGTCGGCACCGGCATCAACGCGCATCCTGACTTCGGCACCCGCTTCTGCGAGGCACTGGCCGAGCTGACACAGGTGCCGTTCACGCCGGCGGCCAACTACTTCGAGGCGCTTTCCTCGCAGGACACCGCCGTCGAGCTCTCGGGGCAGCTGAAGACGATCGCCGTCAGCCTGATGAAGATCGCGAACGACCTGCGCTGGATGAACAGCGGACCGCTCGCGGGCCTGGGCGAGATCTCGCTGCCGGCGCTGCAGCCGGGCAGCAGCATCATGCCGGGCAAGGTGAACCCGGTGATCCCGGAGGCCACCGCCATGGTGGCCGCCCAGGTCATCGGCAACGACCTCACCATCACCGTGGCCGGGCAATCCGGCAATTTCCAGCTCAACGTGATGTTGCCCGTGATCGCCCACAACCTGCTCGAGAGCATCCGCCTGCTCGCCAACATCTCGCGGGCGCTCGCCGACCGTGCGCTCGCCGGCTTCAAGGTGAATCCGGCGCGCCTCGCGGAGGCGCTCGAGCGCAATCCCATCCTGGTCACGGCCCTGAATCCGGTCATCGGCTACGAGAAGGGCGCCGCCATTGCCAAGAAGGCGTACGCCGAGGGCAAGCCGCTGCGCGAGGTCGCGGCGAAGATGACCGATCTGCCGCGCGAGGAGCTCGCCCGGCTCCTCGATCCCGCAGATCTCACCCGCGGCGGTATCAAAGGCGGTACGAGCGGCGGTGGCTGAGGGCCTCCCTGACACCGATTGGCCGGCGCGGATCCGCGAGCGGCTGGCGGGCAGCCGTCCGCACCACGATGCCGAGGACTGGCTCGTTCCGGGCCTCACGGTGGCGGAGAGCCGCGCGTACCGGCGTTTCTTTCCGGCGGAGCCCATCCCGGCGGCTGTGCTCGTGCCCATCGTGGAGCATCCGGGCGCGCCCACCGTGCTCCTGACGCAGCGCGCGACGCAGCTGCGCCACCACGCCGGTCAGATCAGCTTTCCCGGCGGCCGCATCGAGCCGCACGACGACAGCCCGACCGCCGCGGCGTTGCGCGAGGCACGCGAGGAGATCGGACTCGAGGAGAGCTGCGTGTCGGTCGTTGGTTTCCTGCCCGATCACGTGGTCATCAGCGGTTTTCGGGTCACTCCGGTCGTGGCGATGGTGCGTCCCGGGTTCAAGCTCTTCCTCGACGCCCAGGAGGTCGAAGACACCTTCGAAGTGCCGCTCGCTTTCGTGTTCGATCCGCACAACCACCGGCCGCGGGTGCATCGCTTCCGCACGGCCGATGCGGAGGCCCGGTTGTTCGAGATTCCTTACGGCGATCGCAACATCTGGGGAGCCACGGCCGGGATGCTGGTGACGCTCTACAGACTGTGCATCGGGGCTGCCCTGTGAGTGCCGGCGGCGGGCCCGAAGAGGCGCTCAGCGCGCTCCTCGAGCTGATGGCCCGGCTGCGCGATCCGCAGCGCGGCTGCCCGTGGGATCGCGAGCAGACCTTCGAAACCATCGCGCCCTACACCATCGAAGAGGCGTACGAAGTGGCCGATGCCGTGGAGCGGGGCGAGCCGGAGAAGTTGTGTGCCGAGCTCGGCGATCTGCTTTTCCAGGTGGTGTTTCATGCCCGCATGGCGCATGAGAAGGGTTGGTTCGACTTTGCCGCCGTCGCGCGCGGGATTCGCGAGAAGCTCATCCGGCGCCATCCCCACGTCTTCCAGGACCAGACGCTCGCGGCCGACGTCGGCCAGCTTTCGCGGGTGTGGGAGGAGCAGAAGGCGCGCGAGCGCACGCATGCGGCGGGCAAGGACGCCGAGGGCGACCACAGCGCGCTTGCGGATGTGCCGCGCGCGCTGCCGGCGCTGACTCGGGCCGCGAAGCTCGGGCGGCGCGCGGCCCGGGTCGGGTTCGACTGGGAGCACGCCTCGCAGGTGCGCGACAAGGTGCTGGAAGAGGTGCGCGAGATCGAGGAGGCGCTCGCCGAAGGGGCTCCGGCAGGAGACGGCGGCCATCTGGCGGAGGAGCTCGGGGACCTGCTTTTCGCCGTGGCCAACTGGGGGCTGCACCTGAAGATCGACCCGGAGGCGGCGCTGCGAGCGGCGAATGGCAAATTCGAGCGCCGATTCCGGCGCATGGAAGCGCTGGCGGCGGCGCAGGGCATGCAGCTGCAGGCGCTGGATGCCGCGCAGTGGGACGCGCTCTGGCGCCAGGCAAAGCGTGAGGTATAGCGCCGGCGGGGCGATGAGGGCCACGGCGCGGGCCAGCGGAGGGGCGAGCGCAGGGGCCAGGGACACGGCCACGGCCGCGATTCAGCGCGGATTCACGCGCCTGGGGCTATCTTCCCCGGGGTTATGAAGGCCATCCGGACCCCGTTTATCGTTGCGATGGCGCTGGCGCTCGCGCTGTCGGCTGGCTCGCTGGCCGTGCGCGCCGAAGGGCCGCCGGCGGGCTCCTCGCGATTGGCTGCGCGCCAGATCTCGCCGCAGCGGAAGGTGTCGATGGATCAGGCGGTGCGGCTGGCCCAGCGGCACTTCAAGGCCCGGGTCGTCCGGGCCGAGACGGAAATGCAGGGAGACCGTACCATCTACGTCCTGCGGATGCTGGATGGTACCGGACGGGTCTTCGCCGTCCGGGTCGACGCGGAGAGCGGCGCGATTCTCTGACGGCCGCCCGATTTGTGGTTCGGGGAGTCTTCCAATGCGGGTACTTGTGGTCGAAGACGAGGTTGCGCTGCGCGAGACGCTGACGGCGCGCCTCACAGAGGCCGGGTTCACTGTCGATGTGGCACAGGACGGAGAAGAGGGCCTCTTCGCAGGGCGGGAATATCCGCTCGACGTCGCCATCATCGATCTTGGACTGCCGAAGCTCGCGGGGCTGGAGGTCATTCGCCGGCTGCGCGCCGCAGGCAAGGCCTTTCCCATCCTCATCCTCACCGCGCGCGACAACTGGCAGGACAAGGTCGAGGGTCTGCAGGCCGGCGCCGACGATTACGTCGCCAAGCCATTCCATTTCGAGGAGGTCCTGGCGCGGCTGCAGGCGCTGTTGCGCCGCTCCGGCGGCTGGGCCAGCCCGGAGCTCAAATGCGGCGCGGTGATGCTCGACACGCGCGCACAGACGGTGACAGTCGACGGGCAGCCGGTCGATCTGACGACTTTCGAGTACCGCATCCTCGAGCACCTGATGCTGCGCGCAGGCGAGGTGATCTCCAAGGGTGAGCTCACCGAGCGGCTCTACGATCAGGACTTCGAGCGCGACAGCAACGTCATCGAGGTGTTGATCGGACGGCTGCGGCGCAAGCTCGATCCCGAGGATCGCCTGAAGCCCATCGAGACGCTGCGCGGCCGCGGTTATCGGTTCGCGCTGGCGCGCGATCCGGCCTCATGATCTAGCGTACCGTGCATTCCCTCAGCCGCCGGCTGCTCGTCTCGGTCGCCGTACCGCTGGCGCTTTTCTTCGGCGTGATGATGTGGGTGCTCGACAGGGGCTTTCGTACGCTGTCGGACCGGCAGCAGCAGGCGCTGCTCGATTCACAGATCGTCACGTTGATCGCTGCCGCGGAGCCCGACCCCGCCGGCGGCTACGACGCTCCGCTCAACGGGCTCGATGCGCGCCTCGCGACACCGGATTCAGGGCTCTATGCCGAGATCCGATCCAACAGTCACATCTGGCGCTCACCGTCCATGGCCGGAGTGACGGCGATCGATTTCGGGCCACCCCTGCCGCAGGGCGATCGGGAGTTCTCCTACGCCCTGGTCGGTCACACGCGCGTCGCGATCGAGAGCCGCGGCATCTCTTTCGCGGACGACCCGAAGCAGGAGGGCCATGCGCTGACTTTCAGCGTGGCGGTGAGCCTGACGCCTTACGAGCAGCAGCTCTGGATCTTCCGCAGCCGCCTGCTCGGCTGGTTCACGGGACTCATGCTGCTGCTGCTCGTGTCGCTCGCCGCGCTCCTGCGCCGGGTGCTGGCGCCGCTGCGGCGGCTGGAGCGCGAGATCCACGAGGTGGAGGAGGGCCGCAGCGACAAGCTGGGGTCAGGATATCCGCGGGAATTGAGCGGCGTGGCGCGCCATCTCAACGCGCTGCTCGTCGGCGAGCGCAAGCGCGTGGCACGTTATCGCGACACACTCGGCAATCTCGCCCACGGATTGAAGACACCGCTCGCGGTGATGCGCTCGGCCCTGTCGGGCGAGCGGCGGGCGGAACGCGAGGCCAGCCCGGTTGCGACGTCCGCGGCCTCCGAGACCCGCACGCCCATGACGGCGACGATCGGTGCCGAGATCGATCGCATGGCGGGAATCATCGAGCATCAACTGAAGCGTGCAGCGTCGGGCGGCGCGCTGCTCGGTCAGGCGCCGGTGGCGGTGGCGCCGGTGGCGGCGGACCTGCGGTCGGCGCTCCTCAAGGTGTATTCGCGCAAAGACCTGTCGATCGAGCTCGCCATTGCGCCGGATGCCCATTTCGTGGGCGACCGCGGCGACTTCGTGGAATTGCTCGGCAACCTCCTCGACAACGCCTGCAAGTGGTGTCGCGAGCGGGTACGGGTGAGCGTTGCGATCGACGAGCGCGCCGCGGCGCGCGGCGGCCTGACACTCACTGTGGAGGATGACGGTCCGGGCATTTCCGAGGAGAACCGGAGCAAGATCATGGAGCGGGGAGTGAGGACCGATGAGACCGTGCCGGGGCATGGACTCGGGCTTGCGATGGTGCATGACACCGTGGACCTCTACGGCGGGACGCTCGTAGTGGATGCGTCACCAATCGGAGGGGCACGGTTCTCCCTGAGACTGCCCGGCAGATGAGTTGGGTCCGGTAGGCGCGCTACCCCAGCTCGAACTTGATCCCCTGCGCGAGCGGCAGGTCGCGGGACCAGTTGATGGTGTTGGTCTGACGGCGCATGTAGGCCTTCCAGGCGTCGGAGCCGGACTCCCGGCCGCCGCCCGTATCCTTTTCGCCGCCGAACGCGCCGCCGATCTCGGCGCCCGAGGTGCCGATGTTGATGTTGGCGATGCCGCAGTCGCTGCCGCAAGCGGAGAGATAGCGCTCGGCGTGCTGCAGGCGGTCGGTGAAGAGGGACGAGCTCAGCCCGTAGGGCGTGGCGTTCTGCGCGGCGATGGCCTCATCTAGGGAGTCGACGGCAATCAGGTACAGGATGGGGCCGAAGGTTTCGGCCTGGACGATGGGCCAGTCGTTGCGGGCGCGGATCAGGGTGGGCTCGACGAAGTGGCCGGGACCGGGCAGGGTGCGGCCGCCGAAGAGGACTTCGCCGCCCGTTTCCCGCGCCGCGCTCACGGCCGCCTGAAATCGCTCGACTGCCGCCCCGTCGATGAGGGGACCCATGAGCGTCGCGGCGTCGAGAGGGTTCCCGATGCGTACCTGACCGTAGGCGTGAATGAGGCGGCGCTCCAGATCCGCGGCAATGCCCTCGTGGACGAATACGCGGCGGGTGCTCGTGCAGCGCTGGCCGGCAGTGCCGACCGCGCCGAAGACGATCGCCGGCACGGCAAGGTCGAGTGAGGCGGTCTCATCGACGATGATGGCGTTGTTGCCACCGAGCTCGAGGAGGCTCTTGCCGAGCCTCGCGGCAACCCGCTCACCGACCTTGCGCCCGACGGGGGTCGAGCCCGTGAAGGAGATGAGGCTCACACGCCGGTCATCGACGAAGCGGGTTGCGAGCTCGGTGCCGCCGTCGATGAAGAGCTGGAAGATGGGCGGCAGCCCACGCGCAGCCAGCACGCGGTTGCAGAGCTGCTGCACGGCGAGCGCGGTGAGCGGGGTCTTGGGCGAGGGCTTCCAGACCGAGACGTTGCCGCAGATCGCGGCGAGAAACGCGTTCCAGGACCAGACGGCTACCGGAAAGTTGAATGCGGAGAGGATGCCGACCACGCCGAGCGGATGCCACTGCTCGTACATGCGGTGGCCGGGACGCTCGGAATGCATGGTGAGACCGTAGAGCATGCGCGACTGGCCGACGGCGAAGTCGGCAATGTCGATCATTTCCTGCACCTCGCCCAGGCCCTCGGCGAGGATCTTGCCGTTCTCGAGCGATACCAGTGTGCCGAGGTCCGTCTTGGCGCGGCGCAGCTCCTCGCCGATGAGGCGTACGACCTCGCCGCGCTTCGGCGCCGGCACTTCGCGCCAGGCTGCCGCGGTCGCGGCCGCGGAAGAGATGACGGCCTCGTAGTCCTCCTGGCCGGCGGGGCGCACCTGCGCGATCAGCGAGCCGGTGGCAGGATTGCGCACGCTGAGGAGCGCGGCGTCGCGGCTGCTCGTCCAGCCCTGCGAGCCGGACCAGGCGCCCGGATTGAGCGGAGCGAGATCCAGCCTCGCGAGGATCGAGTTGATGTTGGTTTCGCTGCCGCTCATCGCGCAGCCGCCTTCTTCTGGGTCCGCTGGTGTCCGGTCTTGCCCGAGACGATGACTTCCCCGGAGACGTCCTTGGTACCACCCGGCGCGTAGTAACGGCCGAAGCGGTTGGCCAGGATGTCGGTCAGGCGGAATTCCTCCTGCGCGATGAAGCCCTGATAGCGATCCGGACTCTCCAGCACGAGGTCGACCACGGACGTGATGCCCGCTGCGGTGGTCACCTGGATCGCGGACCAGAGCCGCCCCGCGATGAGCTGCGGATAGATCTTGTTGACGTAGTTCTCCTCACGCAGATCGCCGTCCTGCGTGCCCGTCACCGCGACGTACACAATGATGACATCCTGCAGCGTCTGCGGCACGGCGTTCTCGAGAATGTGCTTCAGGGTGCCCCGATCCTGATTGAGCTTCAGGTCGTTCATCAGCAGCCGCATCTGCTCGCAGTGACCCGGGTAGCGGATCGTCTTGTAGTTCATCGACTCGCAGCGCGTGCCATGCGTCTCGGCGAGCGAGCCGAGGCCGCCCGAGGTATTGAACGCCTCGTACAGCGTGCCGTCGATCTCGATCTCTTCCAGTCCCTCGAGAGGGGCCACTTCCACGGTACGGCCGTCGACGATCGCCTGGCAGGGATTGCCGTACTCGTTGATGAGTCCCTCGGTCGACCAGGTGAGCGAGTATTTGAGGACGTTGTTCGGATGCTGTGGCAGGGCTCCCACGCGCAGCTTCACCGCGCGCAACTCCTGGAAATGCTTGATGAGCTCCGCCGCGGCGATGCTGATGAAGCCAGGCGCGAGACCGCACTGCGGGACGAACGCCCGCGTCGCGCCAGTTGCGATCGCGCGGACGGCACGTGTTACCTCGACGTCCTCGGTCAAATCGAAGTAGTGGACGCCGGCAGCGCGGGCGGCCTCCGCCACCGTGACGTTGCAGTAGAACGGCAGACTGGAAATGACGGCATCGACCGGATGGCTGGCCAGATGCTGCTCGAGCGCGCCTCGCTGCTTGGCGTTCAGCGCGTGTGCGCTGAGGCCGGGAGCCCCGTGCGCACGCACGACGGCTTCCGCAACGGCGCCGTCGACGTCCGCGAGTTGAACCTGATAGCTGCCGGAGCTGGCCAGGAGCCCGGAGATGAGGGCGCCGATCTTGCCGGCGCCGAGGATGAGTACGCGATGCATTCAGCCCCTCCCGCCTGAGGCGGTCCTTGTAGGGATGGAGAGGGCGCGCATTTTGGGCCCTGGCCGGCGTCTGCGCCAGCTATGCCCGTATATCCCCTGTGCATGCCCCTTTTGGGCAGGGCCAAAGGGGTACCCACGCATGATACGATGTCTTCGATATGCGATCCCCCGAGACAACCTCCTGGCACTGCGCCAGCTGGCAGGCCAAGCCCGCCCAGCAGCAGCCCGTCTATGCCGACCCGGCCGCCCTGCAGCGGGTGGTCGCGGACCTGTCGCGGCTGCCGCCGATCGTGGTCTCCTGGGAGATCGAGGCCCTGCGCGAGCGCCTGGCCGCTGCCCAGCGCGGGCAGGCCTTCCTGCTGCAGGGGGGCGATTGCGCCGAGACCTTCGCCGACTGCGAGTCGGACACGGTCGTCAAGAAGCTGAAGATTCTGCTGCAGATGAGCCTCGTGCTGCTGCACGGCCTGAAGAAGCCCATCATTCGCGTGGGGCGCATGGCCGGGCAGTATGCCAAGCCGCGCTCGGTGGACACGGAGACGCGCGATGGCGTCACCCTGCCGAGCTTCCGGGGCGACCTCGTCAACCGGCCGGAATTCACGGCGGCCGCGCGGGCGCCCGATCCGGAACTGCTGCTGCGCGGCTACGAGCGGGCGGCGCTCACCCTCAATTTCGTGCGCGCGCTGGTCGATGGCGGCTTCGCGGACCTGCATCACCCGGAGTACTGGGACTTGGGGTTCGTCAAGCACGCGGAGCTCAAGGACGCTTACCAGCGCATCATCCAGTCGATCGGCGATGCGCTCGATTTCTTCGAGGGCATGAGCGGCACCGCCGTGCATGAGGCGACTCTCGTCGATTTCTATGCGAGCCACGAGGGCCTGCACCTCCTCTACGAGCAGGCGCAGACCCGCTTCATCCCGCGGCAGAACCGCTGGTACAACCTGTCGACGCACATGCCGTGGATCGGCATGCGCACGGCGAAGCTCGATGGCGCGCACGTCGAGTACTTCCGCGGCATTTCGAACCCCATCGGCGTCAAGGTCGGCACCGCGATGGATGCCGCGTGGCTGCAGGGTCTGGTGACCACGCTGAACCCGCAGAACCAGCCCGGGCGCCTGACTCTGATCCACCGCTTTGGCGCCAAGGACATCGCGACCGCGCTCCCGAAGGTCATCGAGGCCGTGCGGGAGACCGGGCAGACCGTGCTTTGGGTATGCGATCCGATGCACGGCAACACTGAGACGAGCACCGGCGGCCTGAAGACCCGGCGCTTCGAGAACATCCTCAAGGAGCTCGACACGGCTTTCCGCATTCACGAGGAGATGGGCTCCCGCCTCGGCGGTGTGCACATCGAGCTGACCGGCGAGGACGTCACGGAATGCACCGGCGGTGCGCGTGGCCTCACGGATGCGGATCTGCAGCGGGCTTACCGCTCGACGGTCGACCCGCGTCTGAACCACGAGCAGGCGCTCGAGCTCGCCATGCTCATCGCCGAGCGAAGCCGGAGCCGGCGCCTCTAACCAACTTCGTACGCTCGGCCTGTACGGCAATTCAGGATGTCGGAGCGCATTGCCGGTACAATTCGCCCCATGCAATACGAGCACATCGCCGTCCCTCCCGAGGGGCGCGGGATCACCGTCAATCCCGATAACACGCTGAACGTTCCGGACAACCCGATCATCCCCTACGTCGAAGGGGACGGAATAGGCGTCGACGTCACCCCCGCCATGCTGCGCGTGGTGAACGCCGCGATCGAGAAAGCCTACGGGCGCAAGCGGCGCATCAGCTGGATGGAGGTCTTCTCCGGCGAGAAGG
>Ga0134126_10000482_pt1 | contig 51267 bp, 48 predicted proteins | sample KB31752_FD_96881 | JGI IMG/M metagenome (GOLD analysis project Ga0134126, IMG submission 96881) | Terrestrial soil microbial communities with excess Nitrogen fertilizer from Kellogg Biological Station, Michigan, USA - KB3-175-2 | ecosystem: Environmental > Terrestrial > Soil > Unclassified ...
CGCGGGCGACCTGGCGCTTTGGCACTGGTCCCTGATTCTCACCTCCGTCGCTGCTTCCACACTCGAGGCGAGTCTCGCGCCGCTCTTTGTGACGTTCCTCGCGTGGTTGCTGTGGCGGGAGCGTCCGACGGTGCGCTTCCTTGCGGCCACCGGATGTGCGCTTTCCGGCATGGTGCTCATTGTCAGTCCGAAATTCGGCCATGGGAGCTCCGCACTTCTGGGAGACGTGCTCGGTTTGGCGACGGCCGTCTTTTACGCAGGTTACATTGTCGTGGTTGCTCGTCTGCGCGCCCGTTATGGAACGGGCCTCATCCTGTTCAACTCGACACTCGTTTACACCGTGCTGCTGCTGCCTCTGGCGCTGACGCAGAAGTTTGTTCCTGACACCCTGTGGGGATGGATGGCGGTAGCAGGAAGTGCGATCGCCGCGCAGGTCATCGGTCAGGGCCTGATTGCCTACGCGCTGGCTCACTTGCGTCCCACATTCAGCTCTCTGGGCCTGTTGGTACAGGTATTCGGCGCCGCCGTTTCCGCATGGTTGGTGTTGGGCGAGCGGCTCGCGGCGATTCAGATCGTCGGTGGCCTGGTTATCTTAGGTGCCCTTGCCATGGCCCGCTCGGCCCGGCAAGCGCCGTCTGCGTCCGCGGGCGTCGTTGCAGAGTCAGTCGGCGTGGTCGGCGATTAGCTTGGCTACCGCATCAATGGCGGCGCCACGCGCCGTCGTTTTGCGCCAGACCGCTCCCACGTGTCGTACTGGTGCTGGTTTTGCGAACGGACGGATGGTGACTCCCTTGGCATTGCCGTAAGCACCCCGACAAGCCAGCTCCGGTAGCAATGTAACACCCGCGCCGGTCGCGACCATCTGGCGCAGAGTCTCCAGACTGGTGGCGCGAAAGTCTTGTTTCTCCCGTACTCCGACCCGACTACAGACCTCGAGCGCCTGATCGCGGAGGCAATGCCCATCCTCCAGCAACAGTAGTGTCTCGGCGTTTAGATCCTCCGTGCGCACGCTGTCGCGCCTGGCGAGCTTGTGTTGGTCGGGCACGGCCACCATGAACGGCTCGACGTACAGCTCACGCGCCTCCAGCCCGTCGAGTTCCACCGGCAAGGCGAGGATGCCCAGATCGATCTCTCCCGCCTGCAGCTTCTCCAGCATCGGCTGGGTCTGGTATTCGTAGAGCTGCAGTTCGAGCCGCGGCAGTGATTTGCGCAATGCCTGGGAAACCCGTGGCAGCAGATAGGGGCCGATGGTCGGCAGCAACGCCATCCGAAGCCTGCCAGCCAGAGGATCGCGATGTGAGCGTGCGAGCGTGACCACTTCCTCGCTCGCCTCGAGGATGCGCCGCGCACGCGACACGATCTGGGCCCCGGCCTCGGTGAGTGACACGTTGTTGGGCTGGCGCTCGATGAGCTGCACGCCAAGGTACTCCTCGAGCTTCTTCAGCTGTGCGGACAGGGTCGGCTGACTGACGAAGCAGCGCTCAGCAGCCCGCCCGAAATGCCGGCAATCCGCCACGGCCACGAGGTAGCGCAGGTCCTTCAGCTTGATGTCGATCATGGTCTTCCCGATATATGGCGTCTATCGAGATTATAAAGTCAATCGATTGGAATAATAGCCCGGCGTCCCCCACTCTATGCGGCATCCCGCAAGGGACATCACACACAAACCCTCGCACAAAGGAGTCATGCAGCATGTCTGGTATCGGTCAACGTTTCCCCGAGTTCGCCCTGACGGGCGTGGTTTCGAATGACGCTGAGAAGGCTTTCCAGCCGTTCACCCAGGAGAGCTTTCCCGGCAAATGGAAGGTGGTCTTCTTCTGGCCCAAGGACTTCACGTTCGTCTGCCCCACGGAGATTGCCGCATTCGGCAAGCTCGACAAGGAATTCAAGGCGCGCGATGCCCAGGTGCTGGGCGTCAGCATCGACAGCGAGTTCGTGCATCTGGCCTGGCGCAGCACCAGGGACGAGTTGAAGAACCTGCCTTTCCCGATGTTGTCGGACCTGAAGCGTGAGTTGACGACGCGCCTCGGTATTCTCGATCCGGAAGCAGGCGTTGCGCAGCGGGCTACGTACATCGTGGATCCACAAGGCGTGATCCGTTTCGTCTACGTCACCGACCTCAACGTCGGCCGCAATCCTGAGGAAGTTCTCCGCGTGTTGGACGCGCTGCAGACTGACGAGCTCTGCCCGTGCAACTGGAAGAAGGGCGAAGACACTCTGAAGGCGGCTTGAGGAGTTTGGTCATGATTACCTTGGATGCTCTACGCGATGCGCTGCCCGACTACGCACGCGATCTGAAGCTTAATCTCGGCTCGGTGTTGAGCACGAGCGGTGCTCCGGGCTTGTCTGAGAAGCAGATCTGGGCGGTGGCTGTCGCTGCAGCGATAGCTTCTCGGAACACGGAGTTCACCCGTGACATAGAGGCGCTGGCGTCGACTCACATCGACCCCAGCTACCTCAACGGTGCTCGCGCTGCCGCTGCCATCATGGGGATGAACAACGTCTATTACCGCTTCCTCCACCTCGTTGAGGATCCGGAATACGCGCAGCTGCCGGCTCGACTGCGAATGAATGTCATCGGCAACCCAGGCATTGAGAAAGCCGATTTCGAGCTGCTGTCGCTCGCCGTTTCTGCTATCAATGGATGTGGCACGTGTGTGGCTTCACACGAGCGTCAATTACGGAAGCACGAATTCACGCGAGAAGCCGTGCAGAGTGCAGTTCGCATCGCCGCTACGGTGCATGCTGTCGCGCGAGTGCTGGAAAGCGCTAAGCTGGAGGCCGGCGGCGCAGCGGCACAAGCTGCCTGACCGCGATAGCAACACGGAGACGAAGAATGCCTGTGGGAACCGCTCGCGCCCCACGCCTGTCGGCGGGAGTTGTCGTCGTAAGGCGCGCTCCCGCGGGTTGGTTGTTTCTGATGTTGCGCGCGTATCGCAACTGGGACTTTCCCAAGGGCGTGGTCGATGTGGGTGAGGAGCCTTTGGCTGCCGCACGCCGCGAGGTCAGGGAGGAGACGCTGATTGATGACCTGCATCTCGGCTGGGGCGAGGAATATCGCGAGACGCCTCCCTATAGTAACAACAAAGTTGCGCGTTACTACGTCGGCGAGACGCGCACGGAGCGAGTTTCCTTGCCGGTAAATCCGGAGCTCGGGCGGCCTGAGCACAACGAAGCACGATGGGTCGACGTTTCGACGGCACTCTCGCTGTCATCGCCGCGAGTGGCGCCGATTGTGCGCTGGGCGGCCGACAAGATCGGCATCGCTGTCCCGCCATGAGGCGGCTGTTCGTGGGGATGCTGGCGGCAGCTCTTGCCGTCAGGGCATCGGCATCCGCGCTTACCGTTGTCGACGACACGGGCAAGAGTGTTTCCCTCGCAGGTCCGGCCCAAAGGATCGTCAGCCTGGCGCCTAGTGCGACCGAAATGCTGTTCGCCGCGGGCGCAGGCGATCGCGTGATAGCGACTGTCGAGTATTCCGATGAGCCGGCAGCGGCGAAACGGGTACCCCGTATCGGTGACGTTACGGCGGTCGACATCGAGCGCGTGGTCGCCTTACACCCGGATGTGGTGGTTGTATGGCCCGGGGGCGGGAACCCGGTGCAAATCGAGAAACTGGCCCAACTGGGGTTCCCGATCTATCGACAACAGGTCAACCGACTCGCTGACCTCCCCGTCGCCCTGCATCGTCTAGGCGCACTCGCCGCCACTCAGGCGGTCGCCGACCGGGCGGCACAGGCTCTCGACAGCGAGCTCGGGCGTATCGCGAAAGAGTACGGTGGGGGGAATCACCCCACTGTGTTGCTCGAGGTGTGGAATCGGCCCATCTATACGGTGGGTGGAACGCATCTCATCAGCGATGCGCTGACTCTGTGTGGTGCTCGAAATATCTTCGGCGATTTGCAAGAGCTTGGGCCCGTTGTCAGTACCGAAGCGATCATTGCGCGTAATCCGGACATCATTGTCGCGGCGGCTCCGCCTGGCGAGGCAGCGGGCTGGCTAGCCGAATGGAAGCGGTTTGGGAGCCTGAAGGCGGTGCGCACTGGCCGGCTGGTTGCCTTCGAAGACCAACGATTGGTTCATCTGGGCCCAAGCGTCGTGTCCGCGACCGAAGCGCTGTGTAAGGCTATCGCGAACAAACCTTAGTCGCGGAAGTTGTTGAACTGCAAGGGCATGTCCAGCTTGGAGGCGCGCAGGAGCTGAATCGCCGACTGCAGATCATCGCGGCTTTTACCTGTGACCCGGACCTTGTCGCCCTGCATGCTGCCTTGGACCTTGAGCTTCGAGTCCTTGATGATCCGGAGGATTTTCTTGCCCACTTCCTGATCGATGCCCTGTTTGAGAACGACGTCCTGTACCGCGGAGGCTAGGTTGGTCACCGGATCTTTCACCTCCAGGCAACTAAGGTCGATGCCACGCTTGGACAGACGCAGCTTGAGAATCTCCAACATCTGTTTGAGCTGAAATTCCACCTGCGCGCGCAGTTTGACCGTGAGCTCCTCCAGCTCGAAGACAGCTCCGGTGTCCTTGAAATCGAAGCGCTGCCCGAGCTCGCGGTTGGCCTGATCGACGGCGTTGGCGACTTCGTGGGTATTGAGCTCTGAAACGGTATCGAACGAGGGCATGCTGATCACCCAGGGGAACGCGGGAGGGCCATTGTGCCCTATTCAGCTGCGATTCACGCGGGGTGATGCTTGGTGAACGAGTTGTGTGTGGGAGACAGTCTGCCGTAGGTCCAACCGAGCACTACGCCATAGACCAGTTGCTGTACGAGCACAACAACAGGCGCAAACAGCGAAAGCTGGAACCCGAAATAGCCAGCGCCGATCGCAGGCATGAAGAACAGCATCACCACCAGCCAGGTGATGACGCCATACAGTGTGCCGCCCTTGGTCGGTGTGTCAGCACCGAGCCGTGGCTCGATGTAGGCGAACAGCCCGCCCAGCACTACTGAGCCGACGACAAAGTGCAGGAGCCAGCCCAACGCGTAATCCGTTGGCGCGCCTAGAACACTCATGAGGATGTGGGTGAGCTCCAGCTGCGGCTCGAACCCAGTGGCGCCGATCAGCAACATGACCGCTGAAAACACCGCGGTGGCCACTCCTCCGGCCACCATACCTTTCACGACGTCACTCATTATTCATTTACCACTCTCACTTTGAACGTCACCCTTTGAGTGGAGTTCCGCCGCATCGTCGGTTCTAACGCCTCACCGCACGGCACAGGTTGACAGTGCGCCATGCCCGCCCGCTGTGAGTTATTTATTTTTCGAAAGCTCGGTCTCGAGCTTTTTGCGGTTCTTGCGTGTCAGCTCGACGAAACGCGGCGTCAGGCCGACGTCCTCGTAAATCGGATCGCCCTGATCGTCGTTGGAGATGACTTTCTTGCCGGCGATATAGGGCATCGAGGTTTCGATTTCCTGCAAGGCACTGCCGAGCAGATCCGTGATGAGCTGTTCGGGAGTGCGGCCCGGGAACATCTCGGCCAGTGCAGCCAGTCGCGCGGCCTCATCGATGGGCAGACGGACGGCGTATTCGGAGGCGGTGCGCGGCTGGGCCGCGGTCTCGCGCCAGCTTTCGAGCAGGTCTTTGAAGCTCATTTTTGGGATATGAAAGATGCGCAGCTGCAGGGGTGACCATTTTAGCGAACCTCGGCCGCAGTTGACGGCTATGCGCCGGAAAATTGCTGCAGGCAATTTGCGCCAATTAACGAGCCTTGACGGCCAAGCCGGGGCCCGGCGATACTGAGATTCAAATGTCGCAGCAGGTCAACAGCTTCAGCTTCTGGTGGTGGCGCACCTCATTTACGGAGTGGGTGACCCGCTAGCTTTTGCGCGACTAAAGAATTTAGACGACAGCAAAAAACCCATCTCCGGAAAGTCCCCGGGATGGGTTTTTTGTTATCTGCACGGTTTTTGGTCAGGTTTTGGGAGAATGCGTTGAAACCGCCATTCGACATCGCGGGCGATCTGGACACGCCGGTATCGGCGTTCATGAAGCTGGCCGCGTTTGCTCCACGCTTTCTGCTGGAAAGCGTCGAGGGCGGCGAGCGGCTGGCGCGGTATTCGTTCATCGGCTTCGGTGACGGCCTGGAAGTCCGGCTCGATCGCGATGGCTTCACCGTGGGTGGCGAGCGCCGTCCATTACCGGGGAGCAGCACGGAGTTGCTGGCCGGATTGCGCGATGCACTGCGTCGCGCGCCGCAGCCGGAACCCGATATCGCCGGCGTGCCGCTCGCTGGCGGCCTCGTCGGCTATTCGTCTTACGATGTGGTGCGCTTTTTCGAGAGGATCTCGGCTCGCACCGGACTGGAAGACGGAGTCCCTGCTCTGCACTACGTGGCGCCGCGCTCGCTGTTGGTGTTCGATCACCTCACTCGCGGTATCGCTCTCGTACACGCTGGCTCGGACGCGGAGCGGCGCTCTCTACGCAATGAAGTAGTGCGAGCGCTACGCGGAGGGTTGCCGAACGGGAAGCACGCTGCGAAGTACTCCCAACCGACAGCCGCCTATAGTCGAGCCGGCTACATGGATGGCGTCCGCCGGACTCAGGAATATATTGCGGCCGGGGACGTTTACCAGCTCGTTCTCTCCACCCGCTTCTCGGGACGACACGAGATGGATCCATTCCAGGCTTATCGGGCGCTGCGACTGATCAATCCGTCGCCCTACATGTATTACTGTGCCCTGGGGGACGTCACAGTGGTGGGCTCCTCTCCCGAGGCGTTGGTGAAGTTGAAAAACGGACGCGCGCAGTTGCGTCCGATTGCCGGAACCCGGCCCCGCTCCGACGATCCGGCCATTGACGCCGCTCGCGAGCTCGAGTTGAAGGCCGATCCGAAAGAGAACGCCGAGCACATCATGCTGGTCGATCTGGCGCGCAACGACCTTGGTCGAGTCGCTCGTGCCGGTACCGTGCATGTCGATCCCTACCGTGCGATAGAGCGATACAGCCATGTCATGCACATCGTAAGTGGTGTGCACGGTGAGCTGGCACCCGGTAACGACGCATTCGATCTCTTCGCGGCCGCGTTTCCGGCGGGGACGCTCGTCGGTGCTCCGAAGGTGCGCGCGATGCAGATCATTGATGAGTTGGAGCCCGTGAGCCGCGGCCTCTATGGCGGTACCGTAGGTTATTTCGGCGCCCGCGGCGACATGGATCACGCGATCACTATTCGCACTCTGGTTTTCCGAGGCGACGAATACAGTTATCAGGCGGGCGCCGGCATCGTGGCCGACAGTGTTCCGGAAACCGAGCACGAAGAAGTGCTGGCGAAAAGCGCCGCCATGGTACGCGCGCTGGAGCTTGCTGGGGGTACCGGTTTATGACGCCACGGCTGTTGTTGATCGATAACTACGATTCGTTTACCTACAACCTGGTGCAGGCGTTCCTGGTATTGGGCGCGGACGTGCATGTTTACCGTAACGATGCGATGACGGTGGCGGAGGCGCTCGCCTTCGCGCCATCGCATCTGTGCATCTCGCCGGGTCCGGGGACTCCGTACGACGCCGGGGTGTCAATGGATATGATCCGTGCCTTCGCCGGCAAGCTTCCCGTGTTGGGTGTCTGCCTCGGACACCAGTCGATCGTGGAGGTGTTTGGCGGCAAAGTCGTGCGGGCCGGCCGTCTGATGCACGGCAAGACATCGATCATCCAACACGATGGGCGCTCTTTGTTCGCCGGGTTGCCGCAGCCGTGCGAGGTGGGTCGCTATCACTCTCTCATCGCGGCGGCGGAAACTTTGCCGTCCGAGCTGGAAGTGACAGCGCGCACGGCTGAGGACGAAATCATGGGAGTGCGTCACCGCACGCTCATGGTCGAGGGTGTCCAGTTCCATCCGGAAAGTATTCTGACGCCCGATGGCCTCGCATTGATGAAGAACTTTCTTGGATTCACCGGCGGCCAAAGAGGTCGTGGCTCTCCGGTCGGAGCGAGCGATGCCGTCTCCGCGTGAGCTTCTCGAGCGACTGCTGGAGCGAGGCGACCTTTCGCAGCCGGAAGCGGAAGAGCTGCTCGCGCATTTGACCCGCCCCGAGGGCTCACCTGCAATGGCGGGCGCGGTTCTGGCGGCGTTGCGTTCGAAAGGTGTCGTCGCGGACGAGCTGCGCGGCTTCGCCTCCGCGATGCGTCGGTTGGCGCGCAGGCCGCCCGTGCCCGCGGGGCTACGTGGTGTCGACATTGTCGGTACCGGTGGTGACGCTTCAGGAAGCCTCAACATCTCCACGGGCACGGCCTTGTTGACGGCCGCATGCGGTTTGCCGGTGTTGAAACACGGCAATCGCTCTATCTCGAGCCGAGCCGGCAGCGCGGATGTTCTGGAGGTGCTCGGGCTCAAAGTGCCGCTCGATGAGAAGGGGGTCGCCGATTGTCTGGCCAGCACGAATTTCACCTTTCTGTTCGCGCCTCACTATCACCCTGCGATGCAGGCGGTGGGACCGGTGCGCGCCGCCCTTGGGGTCCGAACGATATTCAACATACTCGGTCCTCTCACCAACCCGGCCGAGCCGCCGTTCCATGTGATCGGGGCGTTTAGTCTCGAGGTGGCGAAGCTCATGGCCCAAACCCTTGCGGGGATGCCAATCGAGCGCACGTTTGTGGTTCACGGCGCTGAAGGCTGGGATGAGCCGACCCCCATCGGGCCTTTTACGGTATTCGATGTTCGGCCCGGGCATGTTGCAGTGGAGACGCGGTCCGCGGAGGACTACGGTTTTGGTATCTGCACCGCTGCACAGCTGGCAGGTGGTGACGCGCGGCATAACGCGAGCGCCCTCAGAGCGGTGTTGGAAGGACGCGACCACGGGCCGCATCGACACTGCTTGTTGATCGGTGCATCTTTGGCACTGGAAGTGGCGGGTAGGGTGGGAACACCGCGCGAGGGTGTTGAGATGGCCGCGCAAGCTATTGAAAGCGGCGCGGGGCGTCGGGTGCTCGAGGCGATCGCACGCGTTGGTGGCGTAATGGTGGCGGAGAAGGCGTAATGAGCGGTGATTTTCTGGCGCAAATGGCTGAAAGCAGCCGGCAGCGGGCTGAGGCCGCGCGCCGGGCCTGCTCTGAAGCCGACCTGCTGGCGCGCGCGCTGGCGACACCAACACCGCCACGGCTGCGCTACGACGCGGGTGGTTTTGATCTGATTGCTGAACTGAAGCTGCGTTCACCTGCGGTTGGACAGTTGAAGGCGGGCGACGAAGACGTCGGTGCGCGCGTCACCGCGTACGCACGAGCCGGGGCCGCCGCCGTCTCGGTGTTGACCGAGCCAAGCCGTTTCGATGGCTCTCTGAGCCATCTGGAGCTCGCTACCCGCACGTTGGCAGCGCAGCGTGTGCCAGCCATGCGTAAGGATTTTCTGGTCGATCCGTATCAGGTGATCGAAGCACGCGCTGCTGGAGCTGGCGGCGTGCTTGTTATCCTGCGGATGCTGCCGCGCGAGAGGTTGGATGCGCTCATGGAGCAGGCGCGCCGCCTAGGGCTGTTCGTGCTGCTGGAAGCGTTCGACGAAAACGACATCGAGTTGATGCACGACATCGTTGATTGCCATGTAGGACAAGGCGCTGAGGTACTGGCCGGCGTCAACTGCCGCAACTTGGCGACTTTGCAGATTGTGCCGCAGCGACTCGACGAACTGGCGCACCTACTGCCAACGCGCGTGCCGCGTGTCGCCGAGAGCGGTGTGCTCTGCGCGGACGATGCTCGCCGCGTGTCCGCGGCGGGCTACGAGGTTGCGCTGGTCGGTAGCGCGCTGATGCAGGGAGGAGATCCCAGTGCATTGGCGGTAGCGATGTTGGCTGCAGGACGCGCCGTGCATCGGTCGCGCGAGCGCGCTGACGAAATCGAACGGCCTGCAGGGCAGGCGTCTGACGGCGAAGTCGGTTAGCGCTATGTGGATCAAAATCTGCGGCCTAACCACCCCCGATGCCATCGAAGCAGCGATCGATGCCGACGTTGATGCCGTCGGCTTTGTCTTCGCGAAATCGGTGCGCCAGGTGACGCCTGAGGTTGCCTCCAGACTCGCTGCCGCGGCGCGCGGTCGCGTGCGCTGCGTGGCTGTTACACGTCATCCAACGCAAAGCGACATCGATGAAATCCTGAAAGGCTTTAATCCTGATATCCTACAGACCGACGCCGCCGATCTGCGGCTCTTGAAGCTGCCGGCGCAGCTCGAATGCCTGCCGGTAGTGCGCGACGACGCCACCCACCATGAATTGTCCGGAAGGCTCCTTTTCGAGGGAGTCTCGAGTGGCACCGGCGTCCCGTGCGACTGGACCGCGGCAAGCCGCGTCGCACGCCAGACCGAGCTCGTGCTCGCAGGCGGCCTGACGCCCGACAACGTCGCGGCCGCAGTCGCTGCGGTGCGCCCGTTCGGTGTCGACGTATCGAGCGGTGTCGAAGCGCGCCCGGGTGTCAAAAGCCCGGCCCGCATAGCCAACTTTGTGAAAGCGGTGCGTGCCAGTGGGCACGCATAAGGATTCCGTATGACAGTATCTCATCTAGGTCTCGACGGCCCGCGTCTGCTGGCCGATGCCATTGCCGGTAAGTTTCCGGACGCCCAGGGTCGCTTCGGACCCTTCGGTGGCCGGTATGTGCCGGAAACGCTCATTCCCGCGCTGGAGCGCCTGGAAGAGGGTGTGCGCCGCCACCTGCATTCCGATGACTTCCAGAAGGCTTTCAAACATGAGCTGCGCACCTGGATCGGCCGGCCAACGCCGCTCACCTTCGCCTCGAGGCTCTCGCAACTATGGGGAGCCAACATCTGGCTGAAGCGTGAGGATCTGGCGCACACCGGCGCACACAAGATCAACAACGCGATCGGACAAGCTTTGCTGGCAAAGAAGATCGGCGCGAAGCGTATCGTCGCCGAGACCGGAGCCGGACAACATGGTGTTGCCAGCGCCGCCGCGTGCGCGCGTCTGGGGCTGCCCTGCACTGTCTACATGGGTGCCGTCGATATGGAGCGTCAGGCACCGAACGTAGGGCGTATGCGCCTGTTGGGCGCGGAGTGTGTTCCGGTCACGACCGGGGACCGCACGCTCAGGGCTGCGATTGATGAGGCGCTTCGTGCGTGGGTATCCGACCCGATCGATACTTACTATCTGATCGGCTCCGCGGTCGGTCCGCACCCGTATCCTTATCTCGTACGCGAGTTACAGGCCGTGATCGGTCACGAGGCTCGAGAGCAGCTGCTCGAGGAGACCGGCTCGTTGCCGAATGCCGTCATTGCCTGCGTCGGTGGGGGGTCCAATTCCATCGGCGCCTTCCACGCGTTCGTCCCTGACGATGGTGTCGAAATCATCGGCATCGAGGCGGGCGGCCGCAGTCCGCGCCTGGGAGACAATGCTGCGACCTTGTCTTTCGGCAGTCCTGGTGTGCTGCACGGCAGTTTCTCGATGTTGCTTCAAGATGAGGATGGTCAGATTCAGGAGACGCACTCGGTCTCGGCTGGATTGGACTACCCCGGCGTCGGGCCCGAACACTCGTTACTGCTCGCGACCGGGCGGGTACGTTATCTGACTTCCTCGGATGCAGAGGCGCTGAACGCTTTGAAAGCGTGTTGTGAGTACGAGGGCATCCTACCTGCGATCGAGAGCGCGCATGCCCTCTTCGGCGCACGCCGTTGGGCGGCAAGCAATAAAGGTCGCACTGTAGTGGTCTGCCTCTCGGGACGAGGCGACAAGGACATGCCGACTCTGCAGACGACCCTCCTCGCCCAGGAGAACGGCAAATGAGCGCGCGTGACTCCATCAGCGCCGCAATTCGAGCGGCCTCGGCCAAAGGTGAGCCCGCTCTGGTGGCATTCCTGACCGCGGGATATCCGAGTCGCGAAAAGTTTCGCGAGCATCTGCAGGCGGTAGCCGCTGGCGCCGACGTGGTTGAGATAGGCGTTCCTTTTACGGATCCGATGGCCGACGGGGTCACCATCCAACGCTCGAGTCTGGCGGCGTTGGCCCAGGGTGTGAGCTTGCGTTGGATTTTCGCGGAACTCGAGGCAATGCCGCGTTTGCAGACGCCGCTGCTGTTGATGAGCTACCTGAATCCCCTGCTGGCATTTGGGCTACAACGTTTGGGAGAGGCAGCGGCGCGCGCGGGTGTGGCGGGATTCATCGTGCCCGATTTGCCCCTCGATGAAAGCCAGGAGTTGCACGCCGCCCTCGACCCGCATCAGATCGCCCTCGTGCAGATGGTGACTCCGGTGACCAAACCTGAGCGCATGCGCCAGTTGTGCACCGGAAGCCAGGGCTTCATTTACGCGGTCACCATGACGGGTACGACGGGCAAGAACGTGGCTGTCCCTGCCGAGGTCACCCGGTATCTGGATGAAGTTCGCGAGTTAGCGCGGGTACCGGTATGCGCCGGCTTTGGCATCCGCAGCCGCGAGCAGGTCGAATTGCTGCGCGGCCATGTGGACGGCGTAGTGATCGGCTCGGCGTTGGTGGAAGTCCTCGAGCGTGGCGAGGATCCGACGCAGTGGTTGCGCAAGCTTCGGACAGCGAGATAATCCTCGGTGTAGGGCGACATCTCGACCGCGACCTCAACCATTGTGACGCGATGAAAACCATTTCCGTTGCGCGACGCTTCTGCGGACCGGCGAACTCTTCCAACGGTGGGTACTTCGCGGGACGGGTTGCGGCGCTTGCCTCGGACACGCTCACCGTACGGCTCCTTAGCCCGCCGCCCCTCGATACCGAGCTGGATGTAATCGAGCGCCAGGATGGCGCGATCGAAGTGCTTCACGGGGATACCAGGATTGGTGAAGCGCGGCACTCGGATTTGAAGCTGGAGTTGCCTGATGCGCCGAGTTATTTGGAGGCCGTGGAGGCCTCGCGGCGCTACACCGGATTCCAAGCTCATCGGTTTCCGACATGCTTTGTCTGTGGTGTGCAGCGCGTGCGGGGAGATGGCATGCGGGTGTTTGCCGGCTCGATCCCCGAGCGTCAGATCGTGGCAGCCCCCTGGGTACCGGACACATCGCTCGAGGGCGTCGACGGGAAGGTGCGACCCGAGTTCATGTCGGCGGCATTGGATTGTCCCGGCTACTACGCGATCACTGGCGACGATCGCATGATGCTACTGGCGGAGCTGACGGTGCATCTGGATCGTCTGGTGCATGTCGACGAGTCCTGCACCGTCATCGGCTGGCGGATGGGCAGCAACGGACGCAAACACGAAGCTGGCACTGCGATCTTCGACGAGGACGGCGAGCTTTGCGGGCGAGCGCGGGCGCTCTGGATCGAGCCCCGCGGCTGAAGAGCCGCCTCAGGTGCGGCATGCGACTTGCGACACCCTTGTTTTCAGGGACAGTGCTGCAAAGGTGCAACAGCATGAGATCTGCGAACCGGATCAATCGAGCCGAGCTCATTCATCGGGCCGAACAATGGCCGGTACCGATGGTCGTTCTGGTAGCCGCGTGCGTCGTCATGACCGTGGCCGCGGTGTGGACTTAGCTTTCGGGTGACGGTGCGACCGCGGGCTGTCGGGGTCCCCCGGCCATTCGCGCGCTGCGCCAGCCGCCGTATTTGTAATAAAGAACGGCGAGGAGCGCCGCCAGCGCGGACGAAATCGGAAAACTCCACCATATTGCATCGGCCTGGTATCTGCCGATGAATGCCTCCGCGAGCGGAAAGCGCACCAGGAGCAGTGTGAGCGCCAGGACGAACAGCGGCGCCATGACGGCGCCTGTTGCGCGCACCACACCGAACAGAATCATGGTCACCCCGAAGAAAAGGAATGACCACGTCACCACACGATTGAGGTGCGAGGCGATCTGAAGTGAGGCAGATCCCGAGGGCAGGAATACCTGGAATGCGTGGGTGTCCAAAAGCTCAATGACCGCCACCATCGTTCCGGTGATGACCACGCTGAACAGAACGCCTACGCGGGCGACGGCGTTCACGCGATCCCACTTTTGCGCACCCACGTTTTGGGCCGCCATGGCCGAGACCGCCATACCGACGGCGAAGGCCGGCATCTGGATGTAATTCCAGACCTGCATGGCGGCGCCGAAGGCGGCCGTGGTGTCCACCCCGAAGTTGTTCACCAGAGTGATCATCAGGACCCCGCTGAGTGACATCACCAACATCTGGGCGCACATGGGGATGCCCTTCTTCACCAGGGTGCCGGCAATTGTCCAATCGATGCGCAGGTGCCGGATCTCCTCCTTGTGCAACACCAGCATGTGGCGGCGGCGATATAGGTAGGTCAGCAACGCGGCGAGACTGACGGCCTGGGCCACGAATGTGGCGAGCGCGGAGCCAGCAATGCCAAGGGCGGGAATAGGGCCCAGTCCAAAAATGAAAAGCGGGTTCAGCGCGATGTCGATGGCTACCGACAGCAACATGAAATAGAACGGCGTTTGGGAATCGCCTGCTCCGCGCAGCACCGATCCCACGAAAGCGTACATATAGAGGAAGGGCAAGGCGAGGAAGATCACTCGCATGTAGGCAACCGCCATCGCCATGGAGGCGTGCGGCGTGCTCATGGCCGCCAGCAGCGGCTCGCATAAGATGAGGCCGGCAATCGCCACGACGATCGAGATGGCGCAGAAGAAAGTGGCGCTGGTGCCCACGACGCGCTTGGCTTCGGCCATATCCTTCGCGCCGATGCACTGCCCTATCAGAATGGTGGCCGCCATGGCGATGCCAAAGGCCGCACTGATGAGCAGGAACATAACGGTGTTCGCGTTCGAGGTCGCAGTCAGCGCGACCTCGCCGAGGTAGCGTCCCACCCAGACCGAGTTCACCGAGCCGTTGAGGGACTGCAGGATGTTGGCGAACAGAATCGGCAGCGCGAAACGGAACATTCCGCCGCTGATCGAGCCTTCGGTGAGGGTACGGGGGGCATTCATGAGGAGGGCGGATTATGGCGCATACGGCCGCCCCGTGGCTTCAGGCTACCGTTCGAAACCGCAACTCACCGCGTCAGGAACGGCGGCGCCACGCGAGCCCGAGCCAGCCGATGCCCATCAGGAGCAAAGCCCAACCGGGCCACCCTTCACCGCCGGCCAGGCCCACCCAAATGAGGCCGCCGAACAGGATGGCTGTGCCGACCGAGATGGCATCGCGGCGGCGCGAGTTGCGGCGGATTTCCTCTTTCAGTGCTTCGAGCTCGGCCAACGTCACTTCCACCCGCAGCTGGCCGCCGCGTGCCCGCTGCACAGCGCCTTTCAGCAAGGTGGGCAGGATACGCGCCACCTCGAGGAGCTCCGGTGCCTGGCGGCGCAGGTCTTTCAAGACCTGCCGCAGGCTCAGGCGCTCGCTCATCCATTGCCGCAGGATGGGGCTCGCCGTCTGCCAGATGTCGAGCTCGGGATACAGGTCGCGCCCCAGCCCTTCCACGTTCAACAGCGTTTTCTGCAGGAGGATCAGCTGCGGCTGCACCTCCATGTTGAAGCGCCGGGAGATCTCGAACAGACGGACCAGGATGTTGCCGAAGGAAACGTCCTTGAGCGGGCGATTGAAGATCGGCTCGAGCACGGTGCGGACGGCGGACTCCATTTCGTCGATCCGCGTCCCTGGAGGCACCCATCCGGACTCGACGTGCAGCACGGCGACCCGCCGGTAATCGCGATCGAACACGGCGAGAAAGTTTTCTGCCAGGTAATGCTGGTCGCTGGGGTCCAGAGTCCCCATGATGCCGAAATCGACCGCCGCATAACGCGGATTACGCGGCTCCGTCAGCATCACGAAGATGTTGCCGGGATGCATGTCCGCATGAAAGAAGTTGTGTCGGAAGACCTGCGTGAAGAAGATGCGCACGCCGTTCTCGGCAAGTCTGGCGATGTCGGTGTCCGCCGCGCGCAGCCGTTCCATGTCGGAGATCGGCACGCCGTGGATACGCTCCATGACCATGACGTCCAGCCGACAGTAGTCCCAATAAATGTCCGGCACGTATAACAGGTCGGAATCCGCGAAGTTGCGCTTCAGTTGTGCGGCGTTGGCCGCCTCGCGCATCAGGTCGAGCTCGTCGAGAATGGTCTTCTCGTACTCTGTGACCACATCAAGAGGGCGCAGTCGGCGTGCCGGCGTCCAGTAGCGATGCGCGAGCCCGGCGAGCGCATACAACACCTCGAGATCGCGTTCGATCAGCTCCCGCATTCCCGGCCGCAGTACCTTGACTACGACCTCCTTACCATCCAACAAACGCGCGACGTGTACCTGCGCAATGGATGCGGCCGCCAGCGGTGTCTCGTCAAATTCAGCGAAGACTTCGGTTACGCGGCGGCCGTACGCGCGCTCTATGGTGTCGCGGGCCACGGAGCCGGGAAACGGTGGCACGCGATCCTGCAGTTTGGCGAGCTCTTCCGCGATGTCCTGGGGGAGCAGATCGCGCCGGGTCGATACGGCTTGTCCGAACTTCACGAAGATCGGGCCGAGCTCCTCGAGTGCCAGTCGCAAGCGCTCGCCACGGCTGGCGCGGCGGCGGCGCTCGAACCAGATGCCGGGCGAGAAAAAGAAAAGAAAGCGCAGCGGCCGATAAAGATGAGTCGCGCGGACGAAGTCGTCCAGGCCATGTTTGAGAAGGACGCGCTGGATCTGGAGGAGCCGCGCCAGGACGCGCAGCTTCACCGAGTCTTCACCAGGGCGATCCGTGCTTCCAGCCGGTCGAGGTCTTCGCGCAGTTGGTCGACCCCGCGCAGGAATTGCTCTCCCTCATTCCGAGGTACGAGGTGTCGTCGCTCATGGCCGAGATATTCCGCCAGATTTTCCGCCGCTGTGGCAGCCGCGTGACGCGTCCAGCCGAATGCCGCACGGGCGAAACGTCCGACATGGTGAGCGGGCACATCGCCGGTCAGGTCAGACAGTACCTCTTCCAGATCAGGCCGCAATAGCAGAGCCAGCTCGCGGAATTTCTGCGCGAGCTCGGCATCGCCACGGATCTCGACGTCGCCGCGCTGAAGCACTGCCTCCGGTGTGTTGCCGCTGAGGGCGAGAAGCCCGAAGGGGCCCCCGACGATCTCTGCGTCTGCGCCGGCATCTCCCCGAGCAATGCGCAACGTGCTGCCGGTGGACTCCACCAGCACGCGGGTGATTTCGCGCACTTCGACCGCCACCGTCCGCCCCGACAGCTCCGCGCACAGCTGCTGCGCACGCGGCGAGCGTGGCAGGCCGCGGTTGAGCACGTTTTCTATGGTGGCGGTCAGCATCGGTCGGCTCCGGTGGGCGGCGCCGATCCTATACCGCGACTGACCGGGGGGCCAGCCCCCTCGCCGCGTTCGCAGCTTACGAGCGCGTCGTGTCAGCAGCCCGTGCGAGCGCCGTGGCGGAAACCGGCGTGTCGTTGGAATGCATCTCGTTCAAACAGCTCTCGACATTGGCGAGATAGTCGGTGAGGACTTCCCTGGACTTCGCGGTGAGTGTTACGAAATCGCGCCGCCCGTCACGCGCATCGGGAGTCCGGTCCACGTACCCTCCCGAGGCGAGCTCGCCGATCCGTCGCAGCGAGGTCGTGGCCGATACGCCGGGAATGGAGATCGTCAGCGCGGAAACCGACAGCTTCTGGTTGCTCTGCTCGGCGCGTAGCAATTCGAGCAACAACTCCCAGGCCACCTCGTCGAGCTTGTGGTTGTTGTATCGGGCGCGCACCCGGCGCAGTTGCTCGATGGTGTCGAGTACCGAAACCTTCGTTCTTTGTCCGGACGGTATCGGCAGCCCTGCCGCTGCCGGAAGCGACTCGCGGGTCGGAGTATTGCGCGCGGCCGGTTCTGCCAGTTTGCGTAGTTCGCCTGTCAATTCTTCGACCTGGCGAATGAGTTGCACCACATCAGGAGCGCTGGCTTCGAAAGCGCGTCGATCCTGACGGGCGCGCTCGAGCGCGCGGCCGACGGTTGCAATGATTTCAGCTGGCCCGATGGGCTTGACGAGAAAGTCATGCGCGCCGCTGCGGAGCGCGCCGACCGCGGATTCCAGCGACGGGTGTGCTGTCAGAAGCAGCACGCGCGGTGTGGGTCTGTTGAGAGTGAGTGCGCCGAGCGCATCGGCAAACTCCAGGCCGCTCATGTGTGGCATGCACAGATCGCTTACAACTACAGCGATTTCCTTGCGCGCCGCGACCGCTGCCAGCGCCTCTTGCGGGTCACCACTGGTGAAGCATTTGATGCCCGCGCCCGTCAGCACCCCCTCCAGGAACGTGAGGGTGGTGAGGTCGTCATCCAGTAACAGCACTTCCTCGGTCATGGGCGTGCATTGTAACCGCGCGTCGAATGGGTACACCCGCTTTCGCTATGCGACAGTCGTCACCGCTGCGGCCGGCTGCGACCTTAGTATTTGTAACCGCGATGGAGGGCGACAATACCACCCGAAAGATTGTGATAACGACAGCCTTCCAGCCCGGCGGCCTGCATCATGGCCAGCAGCTTCTCCTGGTTGGGATGCATGCGAATGGACTCAGCCAGATAGCGGTAGCTTTGCGCATCCCCGGCCACGATTTTTCCCAACAGCGGCAGCACTTTGAAGGAGTAGGTGTCGTACAGGGGCTTCAGTCCCGGTGCCACCGGTTGCGAGAACTCGAGCACCAGCAACTGTCCGCCAGGTTTGAGGGCGCGGCGCATGGAGGCGAGCGCCGCCGGCTTATCGGTGACATTGCGCAGGCCAAATCCTATGGTGATGCAGTCAAACGAGCTCTCCGGGAAAGGCAGCTTCTCGGCGTTCGCCTGGACATAACATATGTTGCCTACGAGGCCCCTGTCGGTAAGCCGGTCACGGCCGCGACCGAGCATGGCGGCATTGATATCCGTCAGGACGACCAGCCCGCGGTCACCCACCTGTTTCGCAAGTCCTGCGGCGAGGTCACCGGTGCCCCCGGCCACATCCAGAGCGCGTTGCCCATGGCGGAGGTTCGTCAGTGACAGGGTGAAATGCTTCCAGAGCCGATGCGCCCCCGCCGACATCAGGTCGTTCATGAGGTCGTAGTTGCCGGCGACGGAGTCGAATACCCCGCGCACGCGCCGGGCCTTTTCGCCCCAGGCCACCTTCTCGAAGCCGAAGTCCGTCGAAGCTTTCTCTGTCATGGGTCGTTTCTATTGCAATTTTCGGGCGGTGCTGCGCAGAATCGGCCCGAGTACGGGGGTCTTGCAACTGTAAAGGGCCGAGCGCTGAAACGCTCGGCCCTTTTTATTTCGCTATAGCTTTAGCTATGGGCCGCCGCGGACTTACGCGCCAGGTACTTGTCCCAATTGGCTTTTTGGTCGCGACCGAGCTCGTACAGGTGCTTCCACGTGTAGAGACCGGTGTCGTGGCCGTCGTCGAACACGAGCTTGACGGCGTATTGCCCCACGGGCTCGACCGCTCGGATCCCGACGTTCTCCTTACCCAGCACCAGCACCTCTTGTCCCGGGCCATGCCCCTTGACCTCCGCGGAAGGCGAGTGGACCCGCAGGTACTCGAAGGGCAATTGGAAACGGTTGCCGTCCTCGAAGCTCACTTCGAGCAGGCGCGAGGCTTTGCGCAATTTGATTTCGGTGGGAACTGGGTCGGCCATGGCGACAGTATATTCCCACGCGCCGCCTCGAGTTAGGAGGCTGGCGCTCTTTTGTATCGACGTGTAGCGGCTTGTGTCAGGTTGTCATCATGCCGACGCGGCGGGCGACGAGCACCGCCTGCGTGCGGTTGACCACACCTAACACCTTGAAGATGGCCGTAACGTGCGCCTTCACCGTTTTCTCGGACAGGCCGAGCTCCGTGGCGATCTGCTTATTGGTCTTGCCCTGACAGACGCGGGACAGGACCTCGAGCTGGCGCAGCGTCAGGAGCCCGACATCCGGCATGGGTTGCGGCGGATCCATGGCGGCAGTGCCGGCCGTGCCGTTTGATAGGCCCGAGCTTGCCTGCAGGTTGGCTGGCACGCTGACATTGCCTGCCAGCACCTGTTGCAGCACTTCGAGCAACACGCGCGTCGGAGCGGATTTGGGCACGAAGCCCATGGCGCCTGAATTGATGGCCTGACGCACGTTTTCCGGCTCTTCGAGCGCGGACAGCACCACGACCGGCAACGAGGGAAAACGCTCGTGAAGCCGGCCGATCAAGCCGAATCCACTCATTCCCGGAAGGGCCAGGTCGAGTAGCACAAGGTCGAGTTCGGAGTTGGCCGCGGCCATGGCCATTCCCTGCTCGGCGTCCCGCGCGGACGAGACTTCGGTGTCGTGTCCGAGCGATTCCAGTGCTGCTGCGACCCCTTCCTGCACGAGAGGGTGGTCGTCAATGACGAGTACTTTGAGGGGCATTGGTCTGCAGGAGTATCCACACAGTCTGCGTTAACGGGCAATCCCTGCGCTAGCTGGACCTTGGTCCCACCAAGGATGGCGCAGCAGCTTGACGGCGTTGTCGGTGGAACGCCACCAGGGAATAAGCCAGTTTGAATGTACTTCGTAGCTGTTGGGACGCTCGTACTCCATGTTTACTTATTTGATAAGCGAGTTTACGCCTGTTGCTGTCTTTAGCGCAGCAATGTCGCCATTTATAGGCGCGCCCCCGCCACGGTGCTAGGCTCCCTCCATGCCGCCAGAGCTGACAGAACATCAGGGAGCGCCCGTCGATCCGTCCGCCGCCGAGCGGGAGGCGGTCCGCGATCTGCTCGTGGAGAGCGAGAAGGTACGCACGCAATACCGCAACATGCCCATTGCGATGGTGGGCGGTTCCGTGATTGCCACACTCATGGGGGCGGCGCTCGCGCGAGGTGTCGAGCCCTGGAAGGTGTTGGTCTGGATGGCGTGTGTGTACGCCTCGACCGTAGTGCGGTTTTTCCAGTGGCGGGCGTTCGAAAGCAGCGATCCGGCTCCCGAGGCCATCGGCCCCTGGCGTACCTACGCGATCATCAGCTCGCTGTGCGCGGGCATTATCTGGGGTGTCGGCGCTGTCGTCATGTACGTCCCGGGCGGTCTGGCGTACCAGTTCTTTCTGACCATGGGTCTGGTCGGAATGGGATCGGGTTGCGTATACGCTTCGGGCTCGGTGATGCCGTCCTTCTTCGCCTTCATGTATCCGGCGATCCTTCCGGCGGCCCTCATTTTCATGCGCGAAGACGACTTGCTGCATGTCACGACGAGCGCGCTGATGATTCTTTACGTTGTGCTCATGACCTTGTTCGCCTTGCGCGTGTACGGCTCCATTGACGAGTTCATCAGTCTGCGTTTCCAAAATTCCGGGTTGATCGAGGAGTTACGGCGCCGCAAGGAGGCTGCCGAGCAGGCCAACATCGCCAAGTCGCGATTTCTGGCCGCTGCCAGCCACGATCTACGCCAGCCGCTGCATGCGCTGGGGTTGTTCGTGCAGGCGTTGGAAGAGTCGCCGCTGGCGAACCGGGAGCGGCAGGTTATCGGCAACATCCGCCACTCCGTGGACGCCATGGAGGAGCTTTTCAACGCACTACTGGACATCTCCCGTCTCGACGCCGGTGTAGTGCAACCGTCCGTCTCCACCATTCCTCTGGCAACGGTGTTCGATCGGGTGCGTTTTGAATACGCTCCCATCGCGCGCCAGAAACGGGTGTCGCTCAGTGTCATGAAGACATCCGTCCATGTGGTGAGCGATCCGTCGCTGCTTGGCCGGATCTTGCGCAACCTGCTGGCGAATGCCGTCCGCTACACGGACCGCGGCGGAGTCGTGATGGGTTGCCGCCGTCGGGGCAAGACGGTTCGCATCGAAGTGTGGGATACGGGCCGAGGCATTCCACCCGAGCGGCATACCGAGATATTCCGCGAGTTCTACCAACTGGAAAACCCGGAGCGGGACCGGCGCAAAGGCCTTGGCCTGGGGCTGGCGATCGTGGAGCGCTTATCGCGACTGCTCGATCATCCGGTCGAGCTGCGCTCAACGGTTGGCAAGGGCTCCATGTTCGCGATCACTGTGCCGCTCGGAGCCCAGGAGGACTGCGTACCCATCGAGAGCAGCCCAGACACCGCTGGTGTGTTCGATCTTTCCGGCGCGCTGGTGCTGGTCATCGACGACGAGGGCGCCGTGCAGGAGGGAATGGCCGCCCTGTTGCGCAAATGGCAATGCGAAGTGCTCACTGCCGGCTCCGGTAAGGAGATGCTCCAGCAGCTGGTAACGGTGCAGAGGCTGCCGGACCTCATCATTTCGGACTATCGCCTGCGCGCCGGGGAAAACGGCATCGAAGTGGTGGAAATGCTCCGCAACGAGTTCAACGTCGATATTCCAGCTCTGCTGGTGACAGGCGATACCGCACCGGACCGTCTGCGCGACGCCGAGGCCAGCGGTTTGCCCATTCTTCATAAGCCTTTGAATCCGGCACGATTACGGACGCTGATCGCCAATCTGCTGCGCGAGCATGTGCACGCCGCCTAGGCCGGGATCTATACTCGTAGTCCTCCGCACTGAATGAGGGCCGCGGGGATTAATGGAACCGACTAATACGACGCATCCCGACTATTACCATCGAGTTGTGGATTGCCAGTGGGCCTGTCCGGCCCACACCGATGTTCCCGAATACATCCGCCTGATCGCTCAAGGCCGCTTCACCGACGCTTACATGGTGAACCGGGACTCGAACGTCTTTCCGGGCATTCTCGGCCGGGTTTGCGACCGGCCGTGCGAGCCGGCCTGCCGGCGCACCCGGGTCGAGGAAAAACCGGTGGCTATCTGCCGCCTGAAGCGGGTTGCAGCCGATCATCGCGACGACATCACCAGCTACCTGCCGAAGATTCCGCAGCTCAAGAACGGCAGGCGGATCGCTCTGATCGGCGCCGGGTGTGCCTCGCTGACCGTGGCGAACGACCTGATGCCGCTGGGCTACGAGGTCACCATTTTCGAGCAGTCGGCCGAGCCCGGCGGGCTCATGCGCACCAACATTCCCGCGTTCCGGCTCCCGCATGAGGTGCTGAACGAGGAGATTGGCCAGATTACGGGCATGGGGGTGGATTTAAAACTCAACCATCCCATCAAGAGCTTGCGCGAGCTGCTCGATAAGGGTGGATTCGATGCCGTGTTCGTTGGCTCCGGTGCGCCTAAGGGCAAGGAGCTGAAGCTGCCGGGTCGTGAGACCGCCGCGGCCAATGTGCACATCGGCATCGCGTGGCTCGAGTCCGTCGCATTCGGCCATGTCGACAAGATCGGCGAGCGCGTCCTCATCATCGGGGTGGGCAATACCGCGATGGACTGCTGTCGTACCAGCCTGCGCCTCGGTGCGCGCACTGTGAAGGTCATGGCGCGCAAGCCGCGCGGTTTCTTCAAAGCATCCGCATGGGAGCTGGAGGATGCCGAGGAGGAGAGCGTCGAGATCGTCATCAACTACTCGCCGAAGGCCTTCGTCGTGTCCGGCGGCAAGTTGGCCGGAATGATGTTCGACAAGATGGAATATGACCTCGACGCGCAAGGCCGGATCACCGGCGAGCGCATCGTTGGAGAGGAGCTCATACCGGCCGACGATGTGATTCTGGCGATCGGCCAGGAGAATGCCTTCCCATGGATCGAGCGCGATCTGGGTATCGAGTTCGACAAGTGGGACGTTCCGGTCGTCGACAAGACCACCTTCCAATCGACCCGCGCCGGAGTATTTTTCGGCGGCGACGCCGCCTTCGGCCCCAAGAACATCATCTGGGCGGTGGAGCACGGCCACCAGGCCGCCATCTCCATTCACCGCCACTGCCAGGGTGAGCCGGTGAGCGATCGGCTGGCCCCCGGGGTCAATTTGCAGAGCCGCAAGATGGGCATGCACGAATGGTCGTATTCGAACGACTACGCGCCGACCGAGCGGCGACTCATGCCGCACGTCTCGCTCAAGGAGCGCTTCAAAAAACTCAACATCGAGGTGGAGTTGGGCTTCACCGCGGAGCAGGCGGCGCAGGAAGTGCAGCGCTGCCTCAACTGCGACGTGCAGACGGTGTTCAGTGCGAAGCTGTGTATTGAGTGCGATGCCTGTATCGATATCTGTCCGGTCGATTGTCTGACCATCACCAGCAACGGTGATGAGGCCGATCTGCGCACGCGCCTGAAGGCGCCCGCGAAGAATCTCGCCGAGCCGCTCATGGTTTCGGCAGCGCTGCCACAAACCGGGCGCGTCATGGTGAAGGACGAGGACCTGTGTGTTCACTGCGGGCTGTGCGCCGAGCGCTGTCCCACGGCTGCATGGGACATGCAGAAGTCCTATGTGCACTGGCCACACGCCGAGGATGAAGCTCGCGTGTTACTGGCCAAGGAGCCGAAAATCGCATGAGCACTAAAGCGGTGAGCACCGAGCGCATTAACGACTTCGCGATCAAAATTGCCACCGTCAACGGCACCGGCTCCGCGAGCGCCAACACGCTGTTGATGAAATCCATCTTCCGCAGCGGCATTCCGGTGATGGGCAAGAACTACTTCCCATCCAACATTCAGGGGCTGCCCACCTGGTACGAGATCCGCGTCACCAGGGACGGGTACGTGGCGCGTTCTGGCCGCATCGACATCATGGTTGCCATGAATGCCGAAACGTACGCGAAGGATGTGCGAGAGGTCGCTCCGGGCGGTTATCTCATTTACGACTCGACGTGGCCGCGCCCCGCGCTGTTGAAGCGTGAGGACATCACTGTGCTGGGCGTTCCGCTCGCGCGTTTGTGCAATGAAAGCTTCAACGGAGTGCGCACCCGCATTCTGATGAAGAACATCTGCTATGCCGGGGTGTTGGCGGCGCTGCTCGATCTGGATCTGGAAGTGATCCGCAAGTTGCTGGCCGAGACCTACGCGAAAAAACCGCAGCTGGTCGACAGCAACATGAAGGCGATTCAGCTCGGTTACGATTACGCCAAGGCGAATTTCAGCTGCCCGCTGCCGCTGCGCGTACAGAAGCTCGATCAGACCGCGGGCCATATTCTCATCGATGGCAACACCGCCGCCGCGCTCGGCTGTGTGTTCGCCGGCGCTACCGTCGCGGCGTGGTACCCCATCACGCCATCGACCTCGTTGATGGATGCCTACAAGGGATTCTGCGATCGGACACGCATCGATCCGGCGACCGGTCGTAAGAACTTCGCGTTCATCCAGGCAGAGGACGAGCTGGCCGCCATCGGTATGGTCATTGGCGCCAATTGGAACGGCGCGCGTGCTTTTACCGCGACCTCAGGCCCGGGCATCTCGCTCATGAACGAGTTTCTCGGCCTGGCCTATTACGCCGAAGTACCGGCTGTGATTTTTGACATTCAACGCGTGGGGCCTTCCACGGGCATGCCGACGCGCACGCAACAGTGCGACGTGATGGAGTGCGCCTACGCATCGCACGGCGACACTCGCCATATCTGCCTCTATCCGGCCAATCCGGAGGAATGCTTCTACATGGCGGCGCAGGCGTTCGATCTTGCCGAGCGACTGCAAACACCGGTGTTCGTGCTTTCCGATCTCGATATCGGTATGAACGACTGGATGTGCCGCGATCTGAAGTGGGACGATACCTACCGGCCGGATCGCGGCAAGGTTCTGGACAAGCAAGCCATCGAGAAGCTCGAGAAGTTTTATCGCTTCCTCGACAAGGACGGCGATGGCATCACCTATCGCACCTTGCCGGGCGTGCACCCGAAGGGCGCCTACTTCGCGCGCGGTTCCGGACATTCACAGTACGGTACTTACACCGAGGATTCGACCGAGTACCAGATCGTGTTGGACCGGTTGATGAAAAAGTGGGATACGGCGAAGAAGCTGGTGCCGCGGGCGATGATCGATGCCAGTGCCGGGAGCGACATCGGCATCGTCTCGATCGGCAGCTGCGAGGGTGCCATACACGAAGCGATGGATATTCTGAAAACGCACGATGTGGGTGTCGACTACATGCGTGTGCGTGCGTTCCCGTTCGGCGAGGATGTGGAGCGGTTCCTCGCCTCACATAAGCTCGTGTTCGTCGTCGAGCAAAATCGTGACGCGCAGTTTCGCTCGTTGCTGACGCTCGAGTCGTCCGTGGAGAAGTCGAAGTTGAGATCGCTGTTGCATTACAGCGGCATGCCGATCTCCTCTTCGTTCATTGTCGAGGGTGTGCTCGGAGAGATCCGGCCGCGCGATCTGGCGCCCGTCAAGGACGCGAGGGTTTCGGCATGACTTTCATTGCAAAACCCAAGGTCGCGCATCCCTCTTTGCCGAAGAATGCGCTGGGCCTGACGCGTCGGGAGTATGAAGGCGCCCTGTCGACGCTGTGCGCCGGATGCGGGCACGATTCGATCACTGCCGCGATCACCGAAGCTTGCTGGGAGCTGTCGCTCGAGCCGCAGAATGTCGTGAAGCTCTCCGGCATCGGCTGCTCATCGAAGACCACGGCATACTTCGTGAGCGGCGGCCATGGATTCAACTCGGTACACGGCCGCATGCCCTCGATCGCCATGGGCGCGAACGCGGCGAACCGCAATCTTCACTACATCGGCGTATCCGGCGACGGCGACACCTTGTCGATCGGCCTCGGCCAGTTCTGCCACGCGATCCGCCGCAACCTCAATATGCTGTACATCATCGAGAACAACGGTGTGTACGGTCTTACCAAGGGGCAATTCTCCGCTTCCGCCGACATCGGCACCAAGGCGAAGAAAGGCGAGACCAACTTCCAACCTCCCATCGATCCGGTGCTGTTGGCCATGACTTTGGGCGCCACGTTCGTGGCGCGCAGCTTCTCCGGCGACAAGCGCCAGCTGGTGCCCCTCATCCAGGCGGGCTTGCGGCACAAGGGGTTTGCGCTGATCGACGTGCTCTCGCCCTGCGTGACGTTCAACGACCACGAGGGCTCCACCAAGAGCTACGCCTACACACGGGAACACTACGAGCCTGCCGTCCACGCGGACTTCGTCCCGCTCGAGCGCGAAATCGTTGCCGACTACAAGGAAGGGGAAACGCTGCCTGTGGTCATGCACGACGGCAGTCGTATCGTGCTGCGCAAGCTGGAGGCGGGCTATGACCCGACCCATCGCATCGTGGCCGCCACCCAGATTCAGGAGCGCATGAAGGCCGGCGAGTACCTCACCGGGTTGCTCTACGTCGAGGAGTCCGAAAGCGAATTCCACGACATCAATGCGACGCCCGATCAGCCACTCAACAGCTTGTCATACGAATCGCTGTCACCCGGCTCCAAGGGACTGGAGAAGATTCTCGCGCGCTATCGGTAGGCGGCTGCGATCCCCACGGCCGGTGACGGCCTAGGCAGCAATCAACTAGGGGGCATAGCTGGTAGGTCGGCAACCGCTGACCTCCAACAGGTTGGGTTGTGCGGGAGCACCGGTCCGCGCACCCGATCATGGCACGCGCGCGCAGCAAAAAACCTCGGATATCAGGGAACCGGAGGCGATATCGATGGTCGAATCGCTAACATCGCACCTAACTCGTTGACTGCTTGTGTACCGGCGACATACTGAGGTATCGTCAGCGTCGGTTCGTGACCTTTCCCTTTCCCTCAGCCGCCTGCCGCCCGCATGGTTTGCGAGCCGGCTTCCGATGCAGCGAAAAGCCGAATCGTTCTCGACCAGGTGGCAGCATGCGCGCCGAAGGCTTCTTTCGCTTGTCTTCGGTAGGCATTCCTGCTGGTAGTGTTTCGGATATGACCTGCGTGTGACACGAGACGTCCGCGGCGGGCATATCTGTGTCAGGAGTTTGTCTGTATGAAGATCTATGTCGGAAACCTTCCGTTTTCGGCCACTGATAGTGAAGTTCGTGAGCTGTTCGGCCAGCACGGCACGGTCGAGTCGGTGAGCCTGATCACCGATCGCGAGACCGGCCGGCCCCGTGGCTTCGGCTTCGTTGAGATGTCACGCGCCGATGCTGCGCGCGCGATCCAGAATCTCAATGGAAAAGACCTCGGCGGACGTCCCCTGCGCGTGAACGAGGCGCAGGAGCGTACCGGTGGCGGTGGCGGCGGCGGAAATCGCGGCGGTGGCGGCGGGGCCCCGAAGCGCTGGTAAGTTGATTCGCTAGAATCGGGCCGGTGGGTTCTGCAGGGGGTGTAGAGCCTACCGGCCTTTTTCATACGCGTAGCGAATGGCGAGTTGCACCTGACTCTGTGACGCCATGAGCGGGCCGTTACCAAACTCCGTGCGGTTGTATGACGTGCTCACGACGTGCAGCCATTCGAGCGTGAAGCGCCAGTGGCCCTCGGGTTGAAAGCTGTAAGCTGCTGTGAAGGCATGGCCCTTCTGCCAGCCATCGCCGTCGTCGCCGGCGCCTTCCACCTCGAACTGGTCGTAACGCGTGCTCAGGGTGTGAGTGCCGAACCGCTTCGATAGCAGGAAGAAGCGAGCCTTGAACGGCCAACGCTCGGCGTCTCCCCCCGGTGAAATGTACGTCTGGCCGTTGAGCCATTGGAAAATCGCCGTCCAGCCGGTGCTGTTTTCGAAGCGCGCGCCCGCGCTGTCAAAAGTCGTATTCCAGGCGACGGTGTGGCTCACCGTATCCAGGGCGCTCGGGTCGGCATTGTTGTCATAGTGAAGAAAGCGCACCACGACGCGATCAAGGTAGCGTGCTTCCAGGCCGCCGTAGGTGCCCGCCTTACCGTCCATTTCCCGGAACGGCTCGGCCGCATGCACTGGGGGGACTCCCGGCTTTCCAACACGCCCCCATAACACACTTTGCCGGTCCGTCAGCGTGAAGCCTCCGTCCGCCAGCGCTGCCCCGGCATTGTCATTCCAACCAAACACTGCAGCTGTGAGGCCGAAGTCGAAGTCGTGACCGGTACGCGTGCCGAGCCACTCCAGTTGCGCCTCGGCGCCAATGGTCCGCACTTCCTCCGCTAACCAGCTGTCGATGGCCGAATAGGAGACGGTGTAGGGCGATTCCCAGCCGCCGGAACGATTCTCGAGCGAGATGGGGGAGTAAAACGCGCCCGCCTTCATTCGTAACCTGAAGCCTGCGCGCGGGTAGGGACGCAATTGCAGATAGCCTTCGGTGAGCCCGACGGGAACCTTGTCGTGATCGCCCCACGAGGAGGCATCGAGATGCACGGACCACACCTCGCCGAAGGTTTGTGACACGGCGAAGCGGGCCCGCCCGATGCGGGCTCCCGATTGGTCTGCACCGAAGCGCGTGGCTCCCAGGCCGCCGTCGATGAGCGGCGGCGGGCCGTTGACCGCGACCAACCGTGCGTCGAGATCCAATTCCCAGTCCGCGGCCGCAGCCATGGGTGGGGCGGTGCTTGCGACCGCCACCAGCGCGATCGCGGGCAGGAGGCGGCTCAATAGCTGTCCCATGAGTGAGGTCTTCCCTCGAGCGGAGCAGGCTTGAGGGGCTTCTTCAGATGAAGTGTCAGGGCGCCGCCGGAATGGTCGGCCACCTCCACCTCGGCCTCCAGGGCCGTGGCCTCCTCGCGGAGGCGGGGGTGCCAGATGGAGACGTGATAAATGCCGGGCGGAACGTCCGCGGACCAGGCGCCGCTCGGGTCTGTACGGCCGAAGAACGGTGCGTTAGTGACCACGATGTACGCGAGCATCTCATCGTGGATGTTGCATCCCAACGTGACCAGGCCCGGGTGGTCGAAGACCGTGGGGGGATAGGGTTTGCCGCGATACAGCGGCAACTGGAAGCGTTTGGCCGGGGAGAACGAATAAATCTGATGGCTCACCGAGTCGCTGTTCGGGAAGGACACCGAGGAGTTGACCGGAATCACCAGAATATCGGGCGAGAAGGCCCGATCGACCTGATCCATGATCGCCTGTACCGGTGCCGCCGGATGGTTGACGGCCTCGGCAATCTGCGCGGTGACGACCGCGCCCACTAAGGGACGGCCGTTCGGCAGAAGCAGGGTGACGCCCAGATTTGCCCCAAAAGAGCGCGCGGCAAGTCCCAGAAGGCTCAGGGCCAGCACGAATCCTCGGATAGAGCGCGTCCAATCGTGATTTCGACGTGCGTAAGGTCTCATTCTTGCGTTTGATTTCTCGCGGTAGACACGTTGTGACGCCTACGATGCCTGAATGCATTCGAGCGTCTTTCATGGGTAGTTTCCGCAAACGGCTTCTCGTGCTGATCATTGGGCTGGTGATCGTCACCCAGACTGTGACGCTCGCCGCAGTGCTCGCTAGCACCGCACACAACGTGGAATCTCGTGCTGCGGAGCAGCTACGTTCCGGTGGCTCCTTTGTGCAGCAGCTGATCCGTTTCCGGGCCGGCCAGCTCGCCAACGGGGTCGGGGTGTTGGCCGCGGATTTCGGATTCCGCGAGGCCGTCGCCAGCGGTGACGTGCCGACCATCCTTTCCGCGGCAAGGAACAATGCCCAACGCATCGGCGCAGATATCGTTCTGCTGCTGGACACTCAAGGAGCCCTGGTCGCCTCTACCGCGCCGGATGTGGTGAACGGCCACCCCCAATTGGCCACCCTGCTGCGCGATACCCATGGACCCCATGACCAACCCGGTTTCATGGTGTTCGGTCAACGTCCTTACCAGTTGTTTCTGGCGCCCGTGCGCACTCCCGAAACCATCGCCTGGGTGGCGATGGGCTTCGTGGTGGACGATACGCTCGCGCAACATATCCGCGACCTGGCCGGCGCGCAGGTCGTATTGGTTTCCCACGGCCGCGACGGGACGGTGCAGGTGGCTTCGACCGTTCCACACGCGCAGCAGCAGGTTAGCTCAACAACCTTGCCGGCGGCGGACTCGAGCGACCCGCACGTCGTGAAGCTCGCCGGAACGGACTACTTGGGATTCTCGCAGCGGGTCGATGCTCACGGCGATCCCCTCGATGTCATCCTTTTGAAGCCGATGCGCGAAGTGTTGGCACCCTACCATGACGTGCGCGACGCGCTGCTGGTCATCGACGGCATTGCGCTGGTCCTGGCTGCGTTGGTCGGCAGTCTCCTCGGCAGGAGTGCCTCGCGTCCGATCGGCGAGTTGGTTCTGGCAGCCCGTCGTATTCAACAGGGTCAGTACGGCACGTCGGTGCAGGTCTCCGGCGGAGACGAATTCCGCAGTCTTGCGGCTACCTTCAACGCGATGCAACGCAACATCGCCGAGCGCGAAGCGGCAATCACCCATAACGTGTATCACGATTCGCTCACCGGCCTGCCGAATCGCGCCCTCGCCGAACGCCGGCTCGCCGAGCTCGTGAGTGCCGCGGCCGAACGCACCGCGTGCTTTGCACTCATTCTGGTCGCGGTACGCAACGTCCACGATATCAACGCCTCTCTCGGCCATCACGTGGGCGATGAGGTGTTACGCGAAGCCGGACGGCGGCTTCGTCAAAATGCGCACACGGCCGACATGGTGGCGCGGCTCGGCGAAACACAGTTTCTGATAGTGGCCCATGACTGCCGGAGCGAGCGCGCTTCGCTGTACGCCGACCAGTTGACCGGTGTGGTCCGCACGGGAATCAATCTGTCCGGTGTGACCCTCGATCTGCACGTCGCTTGTGGTGTTTGTGTGTATCCCGATCATGGCGATACCGCAGCGACCCTGCTGCGCCGGGCGCAGATCGCACTCGAGGACTCCACGGAGGCGCGTACACGCGCCGTAGTCTATCGGCCCGGAAGTGACGAAGCGCATCGCCGGCGCCTCACCTTGATTACCGATCTGCGCGGCGCCCTCGATCGCGATGGGCTCTCGCTCGTGTATCAGCCGAAGGTGACCATGGCGACGCGCTCGGTGAAGAGCCTGGAAGCGCTGGTTCGCTGGACACACCCGCAGCTCGGGCCGATCTCCCCGGCGGAGTTCGTGCCCCTGGCGGAGGCTACTGGCGGGTCGCGCCGTTTGACGAGCTGGGTGTTGAAGGCGGCGATTGGTCAGATGGGGCAGTGGCGCGAGGCCGGTCTGGAGGTGGATGTGGCGGTGAATCTCTCGGCGCCGGACATCCTCGATGCGGACCTCGCCGACGAGATCCTGTATCTGTTGCGCAGCCGCCGCGTTCCGACAACATCTTTGTTGCTGGAAATCACCGAGAGCGCGGTGATGCGCGATCCGCATCTGGCCGCCCGCAACATGCAATTGCTGAAGGTCGCGGGCCTGCGCTTCGCGATCGACGATTTCGGTACCGGCCATTCGTCGCTGTCGCAGCTGAACATGCTGCCGGTGGATGAGCTGAAGATCGACCGTTCGTTCATCAGCCATGCGCGCCTGGGGAGCGATGCTGCGACCATTGTCACTTCCACCATCGAGCTGGGGCACCGGATGGGGCTGGCCGTGGTCGCCGAGGGTGTCGAGGAGCCCGAGGCCTGGAACCTGTTGCGGCAGCTGGGTTGCGACTTCGCGCAAGGCTACCTGATCAGCCGGCCGCTCGCCCCCAAGGACGTGCCCGCCTTCGTGGTGCAGGCAAACCAACTTCTGCCCGCCTCCGATTCCACCGTTCTGCAGATTCGCGCCCTGGACCAGCTCGCCACGCGGTTTACAGGTTAGGCGAGTCTTTCGCCGCTGAGGGGCTTCCGCTAGACTGCGCGCCCACTTATACCGGTCATCGGAGTCGATTTTATGGGTAAAGGCGATCCTCGCACCCGCCGCGGCAAGATCTACCAGGGCTCTTTCGGCAAGACCCGTCCGAAGGATCCGGCGAAGAAGAAGCGCGCCACGAAGAAGAAGTAGCTGCCCTAGCGCCAGGTGGCGGTGGCTGACGGTGTCGTCTTCGCCGCCTGCAGAGCCCCGATGAGTTGCAGCGCAGTCCGATCTGTCGGGGGTAACTCGACATCGGATACACCCAACGGGGTGGTCCGCTCCCCCCAACGCACCAGATGCGCGCAGTAGCTCAAGCCCCCGCCGAACCCGGGCATTAACAGCAGCGCACCGGGGCGCACCCGCTGTTCCTCGAGCGCCTCACACAAAGCGATCGGAACCGTCGCCGCCGACATATTGCCGTAACGCTGTACGTTGACGTAGACCCGCTCTATCGGAAGGTGTGCCTTTCTGGCGACCGCCTCGATGATTCGCAAATTGGCCTGATGAGGCACTACGAGATCGATCTGCGTCGAGGCGAGTCCAACACGCGCCAGTGCGCTCTCGGAGGCCAATGCCATTCCCTGCACGGCGCGTTTGAAGATTTCCTGTCCCTCGAACTGCCAGTGCGTCACGCCATACAACACGCCGCGATTCGCGTAGGTGCCGCCCATTCCCTGTACGCGTAATGTCTCGCGGGCATCCGCGTAACATCCGAGCTTTTCGGCAATCAAACCCTCGGCGTGCTCAGTGGCCTGCAGCACGACCGCGGCAGCTCCGTCACCAAACAACACGGCGACGTTGCGGTCCGACCAATCCATGAAAGGCGATATGACCTCCGCGCCGATGACCAGCGCGTTACGCACCACGCCCGTGCGAATCATCGCCGAAGCGGTGGACCACCCGTAGAGGAAACTCGTGCATGCGGTGTTGATGTCCATCGCTGCCGCTGCCGTGGCGCCCAGTCGTATCTGCACAGCCGAGGCAGTGTTCGGTACCTGATCGGTGTGGCTGCAAGTGCCAAGGACGATCAATTCGAGGTCATTTGCCGCCAAGCCCGCTGCAGCTAGCGCTCGCGCTGAGGCGACGTATGCCAATTCTTCCAGTGGGACGTGTGAGATGCGGCGCTCGCTAATACCGGTCCGGCTAAGAATCCATTCGTCGCTGGTATTGAGAATCCCCATCAGATCGTTATTGCTCAGTATCGCGGGAGGTAGACATTTCCCCCAACCCGCGACCGCTGCGTGAGTCAAGCGCACGCTCCTGCTGGAAAAATTGGAAAACCAGAGAATAACAGGATTGGGTATGTTAATTGCGCCCCTTACCCGATGAGGCGCGTTTCGGCAGGTGCGGAACGGCGCTTGCGACGGTGTCCAAGGTGGGGCCCGTGTGGGATGTCGGCCCCCTGTCACAGTCCCGTTACAGTGAGGTGATCTATATGAATCGCAGTGTCCTGTTGTTGTGCGTGGGTGCGCTCGCGCTCATTTCGGCCTGCTCCAAACAGGAGTCCACGTCGCCGGCCGGCTCAGCCGCCTCGCCCCCTGCGGACACCTCGAGCAGCCCGCCGTCCTCGACCGACCAGTCCACTTCGCCGGGCACGACCACTACCATGCCGCCTTCGGATAGCTCTAACCCGAACGGCTCCATGAGCTCGACTCCGCCGCCGCCGGCACCGCCGCCGGAGAACAACCCGCCGAAGTAAGCGTCGCGAGCGCAACCGCGGGCGTCTAAACCAAAACGCCCGCTACGAGCCCGGTTTTCTGCGTCATCCCCTTTAAGCGGCGCAGGAATACCGGGTTCGTTCTCTTGTACAATCAGCCCTCCCTCGATCAAACCAGTCATAAGTAATATCGTGTCCAAATCTCCCGGTTCCTTCTCCCGCTGGCGTCCGCATCCCTGGCACGGCCTCGAGCCTGGTCCTGAGGCCCCCCGTGTGGTCAATTCCTTCATCGAGATCACGCCCTACGACCTGATGAAATACGAGGTCGACAAAGCGACCGGCTATCTGCGTGTCGATCGGCCGCAGCGCACCTCGTCGCATCCGCCGGCACTGTATGGGTTCATTCCGCAGACATACTGCGGCGACCGCGTCTGCCGTCTCGCTCCTGGTTGCGACCACGGCGACGGTGACCCCCTCGATATCTGTGTGATCAGCGAGCGCCCGATCAATCACCAGGAAGTGCTGCTGCGCGCTGTCGTGGTCGGTGGCTTGAAGATCATCGATCGCGGCGAGGCAGATGACAAAATCGTTGCAGTCCTCGAAGGCGACTATGTCTGGGGCGGGGCCCGCGAGATCGGCGATCTGCCGGCCGCGCTGCTCGAGCGCCTGGAACACTACTTCTCGACGTACAAACTCGTCCCCGGCGAGCCGGCGCATATTTCCATCGTCGGACGTTATGGTTATGCCGATGCCGCGGCGGTGATCCGCGCATCCATCGACGACTACGCCGAGATGTTCAGCCACCTGAGTTGATGAGTCGCGTGCGCTGCGCAGTTTGAGCGCCAGCGCACGCTTCTTGCTAGGGTGCCTCCCTATTCCCCGTCGCTTTCAAACGCAGCATCTGCTGCCTACGCCTGCATTCGGAGTGCTCAAGTTATGACTAAGTACGTCCTGCCCGACCTGCCCTACGACTACGGCGCACTGGAGCCGCATATCTCGGGCAAAATCATGCAACTCCATCACGACAAGCACCACAAGGGCTACGTCGACGGCGCTAACGCCGCTATCGAGGCTTTGGAAGAAGCGCGTTCCAAGAACGACTTCAGCCGGATCGCTGCCGTCGAGGAGGCTCTCGCGTTCAATCTGTCGGGCCACGTTCTGCACAGCTTGTTCTGGCAGAACCTGTCGCCGAGCGGTGGCGGCACGCCCAGCGGCAAGCTCGCTACCCAGATCGACCGCGACTTTGGTGGCTTCAACGTGTTCAAGGCGCAGCTCACCAAGGCTGCCGCCACGTGCATGGGCTCCGGCTGGGGCGCGTTGATGTGGGATTCGCTGTCGGGCCGCCTGCTGACAGTGCAACTGCACGATCATCAATCCCACACAGTGCAAGGCGCCGTGCCGCTGCTGGTGATCGATGCTTGGGAACACGCCTGGTATCTCCAGTACCTCAACGAAAAGGTGAAGTTCTTCGACGCCATCTGGAACGTCCTGAACTGGAAGGATGTGGGACAGCGTTTCGAGCATGCGCTAAACACTAACCTGGTGTTGGACAAGGTTGCGGAGCGCGCGGCCTAAAACTGTCGCCTCCGGAGACCCGCTTCCGCAGTCGGGCGCAGGCCCGACGCGGGAGCGGGTGCCGCCGCAGGTCGCTGCGCCTGCCTATCCTCCTATTGCCGATTACGCGCTGATTGGCGATTGCCATTCAGCGGCGCTCGTTTCCAGCGGCGGCTCCATCGACTGGTGTTGCTTGCCGCGGTTCGATTCCGACAGTTGCTTCGGGCGGCTGCTCGATTGGAACAAGGGTGGCTACTTCGCTATCACTCCCGCCGGGCCCTACAGGGTGCGGCGCGAATATCGCGGCGACAGCCTCATCCTCGTGACCACCTTCACCACGCGCACCGGCACCGCGCGGATCACCGATTTCTTCTCCATGCGAACGGGTGGGCGTCTGCGGCCACGACGCGAGCTCGTGCGTGTCATTCACGGCGTGCGGGGTCACGTCACGTTCGATGTTGCCGTGGTCCCGAGGTTCGATTTCGGCGAAGTCAAACCTTGGATTTTTCAGTCTGGCGCGGGTGCCCACTCGGTCGTAGGCAGCAACGCCGGGTTGCGCCTCTTCGGCGACATTCCGTTACGACTGGCCGACGACCATGATCTGCGAGCACGCATCGAGGTGCGCAGGGGAGTCCGGTTTCATATTGGACTGACGTTCTTCCGGCCCGACGAGACCCAGAAGGGACGCAGCGCGGCCCAGGACCTCAAACATCTCAGAGCCCATTACATCGAGACCAGGCGATGGTGGGACACCTGGGCGTCGAAGATCCGCTCTCGGAATGGATCCGGCGCCAGCATCCTGCGGTCTGCCATTGTGCTGAAAGCGTTGTGTTATGCACCAACCGGCGCCATCGTCGCCGCTGTTACGACCTCGCTGCCGGAGACTGTTGGGGGTGAGCGTAACTGGGATTATCGCTTCTGCTGGCTGCGTGACTCGATCTTTACCGTGCGCGCTCTGAGCACTCTGGGCTTGGAATCCGAAGCGGATGGGATGCGCCGGTTCATTCAGCGCAGCGCCGCTGGTAACGCGGATGAGCTGCAGGTCCTCTATGGTGTCGATGGCAAACGGCGGCTCCCGGAGATCAGGCTCGACGGCCTGGAGGGTTGGCGTGGTTCGCAGCCCGTGCGCATCGGTAACGCCGCCTCGCAACAGTTCCAACTGGACATGTACGGTCTGGTGATCGAGCTGTCATGGCGCTGGAGCGAGCAAGGGGTGGGGCCGGAAAGCGATTACTGGGACTTTCTGGTGCAGATCATTGAGATGGCCATTCAGAAGAGTCGCCTCCCCGATCGGGGTATCTGGGAGGTTCGCTCCAAGCCACGGCACTTCGTGCATTCCAAGGTCATGTGCTGGGCGGCCGTGGACGGCGGCATTGCGCTCGCCGAGAAATACAACCTGGCGGCGCCTCTGGAACGCTGGCGAACCGAGCGGGATGAGCTCCGTCTCAACATCGAGACTCACGGCGTGGATCGTAAACGCGACATCTTCGTCGAAAGCTATGGCGGCAATGAGCTGGATGCGGCGTTGCTGTTGTTGCCAGGCGTTGATTTCGTGGCTTTCGACGACCCGCGGATGGTGCGCACGACCGACGCCATTCTCCAGGAGCTCACGGTTGACGGCCTGACGCTGCGTTACAAAACCGAGGACGGGCTCGAGGGTCGCGAAGGGGTGTTTCTCGCCTGCACCTTCTGGCTGGTCGAATGTCTGGCCCGGCAAGGCCGGCGTCGCGAAGCGCTCCGGGCTTTCAAACAAGCAACGCGGGCGGCAAATGACCTCGGGTTGTTTGCCGAGCAGTATTCTCCGACCGGCAAGGAGATGCTCGGTAATTTCCCGCAGGGGCTGACACACCTGGCGCACATTTCCGCGGCGCTGGCGCTAGAGCCCCGCCGCGCGCGCCCGCATACCCCCGCGGCTCGACGTAATCCTGTCACGCGGGCGCGTAGTCGAAAGAATCGAAATAGAGCCGTTCGGCGTTGAGGCCGTGAAGCGGGAAGGTGGTGCGTATGGCTTCGATCATCGCTGGCGGGCCCGCGGCGTAGACTTCGTATCCTGACAGGTCCGGATGATCGGCCAGTACCGCGTTGTGTACCCAGCCGAGGCGGCGGTGGTGACCGGCCTCTGCGTCGCTCGACTCTGACAACACCGCTGTGAAGTGAAAATGGGGATGGCGTTTCGCCCACTCGAGGACCAGGCCCTCTTCGTAAAGGTCGGCGGGACGTCGCGCTCCCCAGTAGAGGTGGATGGCGCGTTCCGCGGTGCCCGCTTCCAGGACATGGCGCAGGATCGACTTGAGTGGGGCGAATCCGGTGCCCCCGGCGATCATGAGCAGGGGGCCGGTCCCGGCGCGGTAAGTGAATTGGCCTACCGGGCCCTCGATGCGCAGCAGCGCACCCGCGCGGAGCGAATCAAAAAGCTGCGCCGTAAAACCGCCGCCCGGCACGCGTCGCACATGTAACTCAATGAGCTCGCTGTCGTGTGGAGGACTGGCAATGGAGAAGCTGCGGCGGCGGCCTCCCTCCAGGAGCACGTCAAGATATTGGCCTGGTTGGAAGTGGAGCCTCTCGACCACCGGCAGCCGCAGCCACACCTGCATGACGTCGGCGGCGAGCGGGGTCATGCGTGCAATCCTGCAAGGCAGCGTCTTGATCTCAACGTCGGCAACCGTCGCGATGAGCCGTGCCTCTACCACGAGGTCTGTGAGCGCCCTTGCCTGGCAGAGAAGAATGGCGCCGGCTGCTTCCTCCATGGCTGTGATGCCGAGCGGGCGGCCGTTGGGGTAGTGGATCTCGCCTCTTTGTAATTTCGCGCGGCAAGAGGCGCAGTGCCCGGACTTGCAGCTGTGGGGAAGGTTGAGGCCGGCGTCGAGGGCGGCTTCGAGCACCGGCTGCCCGGCGCGCACCGGAACCGTCCTCCCATGAGGCTCGATCCGGACGTGGCGATTCTCAGAGGTCAAAGCAGCACTACCCTCATGAGCCCTCTTAAATATTAGACTAGTAGACTAGGGGCGATAGAGTGCCACGCCAAGGACCGAACTGTGTTCACCAACCCATCCAGCGAGCAGATTGCTCAGCTTTTGAGTTCGGCACGCATTGTCGCGGTTGTCGGGCTTTCCGCGGACCCGACGCGGCCGAGCCACGGTGTCGCGCGCGCCCTGCAGCGCTTTGGCTATCGGATTATTCCGGTTACGCCCAGCGCCGAAGTCATTCTGGGCGAGCATGCGGTGCCGGATCTTGCCCATCTGTCCGATGCGCTAGCTCCTGGCGAGCATGTGGATATTGTGGATGTATTCCGCCGCCCGGAGCACGTTGCGGGAATTGTCGATGAATGCATCCGACTGCGGTTGCCTGCCCTATGGCTCCAGGAGGGTGTCATTGACGAGGCGGCCGCGGAACGTGCGCGCACTGCGGGCATCTTTACCGTGATGGATCGCTGCTTGTTTCGTGACCGGGCCGCGCTGCGTGGCAACCTTAGCTGACCTTAGATAGTGGGTTTCGGTTATTCTTCTGACCATGCGCATCGATTTCACCAAGATGCATGGTGTCGGTAACGACTTTGTCGTGTTCGATGCGCCCGCCGGGCAACCCATGCTGAGCGCCGATCAGTTTCGGCGACTGGCGGATCGCCATACAGGGATCGGTTACGATCAGGCGCTCGTCCTCGAGCCTCCACGCCGCGCCGATACAGCGGTTTTCTATCGCATATTCAACTCCGATGGCGATGAGGTCGAACAGTGCGGTAACGGCGCCCGTTGCATCGCCGCCTTGCTCCATCGCCGTGGTCGCGCCGGGGCTGGCGCTGTCACGATGGATAGTCCCGCCGGGCTCATCCATGCGCGCATCCTCCGCGGGCAGATGGTGTCGGTCGACATGGGCGTGCCGAACTTCGATCCGCGCGCGCTGCCATTCGACGCGCCGGCTCAGATTGACCCATATGCTCTCGCGGTCCCCGGCGAGGTCGTCAGTATCGGTGCGGTGTCCATGGGAAATCCGCACGCGGTACTCGAAGTCGACTCCGTTGAACGTTCGCCGGTGCAGACGTTGGGACCGGCTATCGAGGGCCACCATCGATTCCCGAAGCGGGTGAATGCCGGGTTCATGGAAGTTCTCGACTCGAGCCATATTCGGCTGCGAGTGTATGAGCGAGGCGCGGGCGAGACGTTGGCGTGCGGGACGGGCGCGTGCGCGGCCGTGGCGGTAGGACGGTTGCGTGGACGTCTGGGCAACGAGGTGAGTGTGAGCGTGCGCGGCGGCGAGTTGCGCGTAAACTGGGGCGGTCCTGGAGAACATATCTGGTTGACGGGTCCTGCCGAAGTATCTTTCGAAGGTCACGTCGAGGTTTAGAAAACTATGACGACACGAGAAGCCCGCGGCCTGTCGGCCACCGAAACCGAAGAGGAATCGATAGCGGCTTATCTGCAACACCATCCTGAGTTCTTTGAGCGTCACCAGGCGCTACTGGCGCGCTTGCGGCTGCCACACGTCAGGGGCGGGTCTACTATTTCCCTCGTGGAGCGACAGATCGAAGTGCTTCGTGAAAAACACGCAGCCCTCGAAGGGAAGCTGGCGGAGCTCGTGACGGTGGCGCGCGGTAATGACACGATCGCCGAGAAGCTTCATCGTTTCACACGCCGTCTCCTCGGCGCTCGCTCGCAGGGAGAGGTTGTGACGGCGGTCGAGGCGAGCCTGCGCGAGGACTTCGATGCATTCCACGCGGTGCTGGTGTTGATTGGTGAGCCCTCGGATGTCGCCTCGCAACGCTTTGTTCGGACGCTGCGCGCGGATGATCCGAATCTGAAGTCCTTCGAGACGCTCTTCTCGAGCGGCAAACCGCGTTGTGGCCAGGCGCGCGATTCGCAGCGCGAATTCCTCTTCGGCTCGGATGCGAACGACATCGGCTCGATCGCTCTCGTGCCGCTGGGCGACAAAGGTATCGTGGGATTGCTGGCGATCGGTAGTACGGACCGCGACCGCTTTCACCCTGGCATGAGCACGGAATTCCTCGCCCGCATGGGAGAGCTGATTGCCGACTCCTTGAGTCTCAAGCGGTAGGAGCCCGTCGGGATCCGATGACCCCAGCGGCGCTCGAGTGGGTGGCCAGGTTCCGGCGTTACATGAGCACGGAGCGGCGCCTCTCCGCCCACACCGATTCCAACTACGCGCGCGATCTCGCCGCTTTGGTGAAATATTGCGATCGGACGGGACTCGAGGAGTGGAGCGCGCTCGACCACCAGCACATCCGGAAATTCGCGGCTGACGCCCACAAGCATGGGCTTTCGCCGCGCAGTGTGCAGAGACGGCTGTCAGCGGTGCGGAGTTTTTACGAGTTTCTGATTCGGGCGAACCACCCACCGCGGGAGGCTGGCGATCGGCCCGTCGAGCTCAGTGGGGTGACCCACAACCCGGGATACGACGTCCGGGCGCCGAAAGCGGCGAAGCGCCTTCCCGAGACACTCGACCCGGACCAGATGGCGCGCCTCCTGGAAATAGCTCCCGGGGACTGCTTCGTGACTCGCGACCACGCCATCATGGAGCTTCTTTATTCCTCCGGGCTGCGGCTGGCGGAACTTGTCGGGCTGAACCTCCTCGACCTGGATCTTCCGGACCGCATGGTTGACGTCCTCCGGGGTAAGGGGGAGAAGGGCCGTCGCGTTCCGGTCGGAAGCGTCGCCATCCGGGTGCTCGAGAGGTGGCTCCAGGAGCGTACCGCGGTGGCCAAGCCGGGAGAAACCGCCTTATTCGTCGGGCGGGGCGGTCGGCGCTTGGGGCGGCGCGCGGTCCAGGCGCGGGTGGCCTATTGGGCCCGCCGCCAGGGCTTGAGCATGCACGTATACCCCCACCTGTTCCGCCACTCTTTTGCGACCCATCTGCTGGAGTCGAGCCGTGAGCTGCGCGGGGTACAGGAGCTGCTGGGGCACGCCGACATCTCGACCACCCAGGTTTACACCCACCTTGACTTCCAGCACCTGGCCCGCATCTACGAATCCTCTCATCCCCGGGCACGTCGCAAGGGGTAGTTCTAAGGGGGCTCAGGCGTGAGCGACAAGTTCGAGTTCAATCCGCACGGCACCACCATCCTGGGTGTCCGGCGCGACGGCGCCGTCGCTGTCGGAGGCGATGGGCAGGTGACGTTGGGCAATACAGTCATGAAGGGTAATGCCCGCAAGGTGCGTCGGCTGTACAACGACAAAGTGATCGCTGGTTTCGCCGGCGGTACCGCGGATGCCTTCACGTTGTTCGAGCGCTTCGAGGGGAAGCTGGAGAAATACGGCAACCTCACACGGGCGGCCATTGAGCTGGCGAAGGACTGGCGCTCGGACCGGTATCTGCGCCGCCTGGAGGCGCTGCTGCTGGTCGCCGACCCGGACAAGATCTTTGTCATCTCCGGCAACGGCGATGTGATCGAGCCCGACCATGATGTTGCTGCCATTGGCTCCGGCGGCCAGTTCGCCCTGGCCGCTGCGCGCGCGCTGGTCGAGGGCTCGAGCCTCGGCGCCCGCGAGATCGTGGAGCGCTCGCTCAACATTGCCGCCGACATCTGTATCTACACCAATCGTAACCTCATCATCGAGGAACTGCGGCAGGCCAAAGCCTGACTCGCTAACTCAACATGTCATCATCCCTAACACCCCGCGAGATCGTTCAGGAGCTCGACAAGCACATTGTCGGGCAGGATGCCGCCAAGCGCGCCGTGGCCATTGCGCTGCGCAACCGCTGGCGCCGCATGCAGGTCGATGAGCCGCTGCGCCAGGAGATCACGCCCAAGAACATTCTCATGATCGGCCCGACCGGTGTCGGCAAGACCGAGATCGCGCGCCGGCTCGCCAAGCTGGCGAACGCGCCGTTCGTGAAAGTCGAGGCGACGAAGTTCACCGAGGTCGGCTATGTCGGCCGCGACGTCGACTCGATCGTGAAGGAGTTGGCTGACGTGGCCGTAAAGATGATGCGCGAGCAGGAAGTGGAGAAAGTGCGGCAGCGCGCGCTGGATGCCGCTGAGGAGCGTGTGCTCGATGCGCTCCTGCCGAAGCCCCGCATGATGGGCTTCTCCACCGACGAGCCGTCGCCGCCGCGCGATGCCGAAACCCGGCAGAAATTCCGCAAAATGCTGCGCGAGAAGGAGCTCGATGATCGCGAGATCGAGATCGAGCTGCGCTCGTTGCCCATGGGTGTGGAGATCATGGCGCCTCCGGGGATGGAGGAGATGCAACAGCAGTTGCAATCGATGTTCGCCAACCTCGGCGGCAATCGTACCCGCACACGCAAGGTGCGAGTGAAGGAGGCGCTGAAGCTCCTGACCGACGAGGAGGCCGGCAAGCTCATCAACGAAGACGAGCTCAAAATCCGCGCCCTTTCGAATGCTGAGCAGAACGGCATCGTGTTCATCGACGAGATCGACAAGGTGACCCGGCGCCAGGAGACCATGGGCGCCGACGTATCCCGCGAAGGCGTGCAACGCGATCTGCTGCCGTTGATCGAAGGTTCCACGGTCGCGACCAAGTACGGCACCATCAAGACCGATCACGTGCTGTTCATTGCTTCGGGCGCCTTCAGCCTCTCCAAGCCCTCCGATCTCATTCCGGAGCTGCAGGGCCGGCTGCCCATCCGCGTTGAGTTGGATTCGCTCAAGGTCGAAGATTTTGTGCGCATCCTGACCGAGCCCGATGCTTCACTTACTGCGCAATACAAAGCCCTTCTGGCTACCGAAGGTGTCCCGGTCGAATTCAAGCCGGACGGCGTCCGGCGCATCGCCGAGATCGCCGCACACGTGAACGAGCGCACCGAGAACATCGGCGCTCGCCGGCTGCACACCGTGATGGAGCGGCTGTTGGAAGCGGTGTCCTACGGCGCCTCGGAGCAAAATGGCCAGACGCTGGTGGTCGATGCGCAGTACGTGGACCAGAACCTGGGCAACCTCGTGAAGGACGAGGATTTGAGCCGGTATATTCTGTAACGGGATCAGGGGCTCGATAAACTGTTCCGCAACGTCCTTCGGTTAAACTGCCCCGCATGGATCCCGCACGGCCCAATTTTTTTTCCGGACCCTACATCGAGCGACGCGCTGAGACACGCGAGGACGGTGGGTGGCTGGAGGCTGCGCTGTCGGACCCGACGACCCGGTATATGCTGGGCAGAGGCACCACTCACCTGGTGCAGAGCGGACCAGACCCGAAGATCGAGTTCCTGACGGGCGAACACCCCATCGTCCGGGGGACAGATCCCCGCCAGCTCGTTTTGCTCGGGTGGTTTCGCGGCATCCGTTGCGTGCTGATTGAGGTCGAGCCCGAGCGTTCCGTGAGTGTGCCACCCGGTGCAACTTTCGAAGAGTTGCGCCCCCTTTCACCCGCGATGCGAGGTGACGAAGCCGGATTGCTCGCCTGGGCCCGCGCACTGTCGATATGGCGCTCCCGGAACCGCTTCTGCGGCGTGTGTGGCAAGGCGACCGTCCCTGAACGCGCAGGGCACGTCATCCGCTGCACGAACGAGGCGTGCCGTCACGAGTTCTTCCCGCGCCTCGATCCCGCGATCATTGTGCTCGTCAGCGACGGCGAGCGTGCACTGTTGGGTCGACAGGCGAGCTGGCCGCCGAATCGATATTCGACTATCGCCGGTTTCGTGGAGCCCGGTGAAAGCCTCGAGGATGCCGTCGCTCGCGAGGTCATGGAGGAAACGGCCGTCCAGGTGACTAGTGCTCGATACGACTCGTCACAACCGTGGCCTTTCCCCTCATCACTGATGATTGGATTTCATGCTACCGCCGAGCCCGGTAGCCCCGTGCGGGTGAATGGCGAGCTGGAAGCCGCGGCCTGGTTCACCCGGCAGCAGATTGAGTCCGGAGCCGCCCTGATGCCACCGTCCCACTCCATTTCCTACCGGTTGATCTCCACCTGGATGAAGGGTGAAGGCTAGTGTGTCTGCTGGTATTAGCCTGGCAGGCGCATCCGCGCTATCGCCTCGTCGTCGCGGCCAACCGGGACGAGTTCCACGAGCGGCCCGCCGCGCCGCTGGGGAAGTGGCCTGCGCCGAACGACATCCTGGCGGGACGGGATCTGCGGGCCCAGGGCACCTGGCTGGGCCTGAATCGCGAGCGGCACTTCGGCGTCATCACGAATTTCCGTGAGTTGCAGCGTCCCCGACCCGATGCGCCTTCGCGTGGGGGGCTGATCCCTGACTACCTGCGGAGCACCTCCGGCGCCGGGGAGTTTCTGCGCCGGCTCGAGCCCCAGGCCGCAAACTACTCGGGGTTCAACCTGCTGCTGACCGACGGGGATGAGCTCTGGTATGCCTCCAACCGCGCTGAGGGTTTTGCTCGAGCGCTACCGCCTGGAGTGTATGGCCTTTCCAACGAATTCCTCGACACCCCGTGGCCGAAGCTGCGCCGGGTGAGGCGGCGATTCGACACCTGGCTGGCCGATCCCACCAATGCCAGCGCCGCCGGACTGTTCGACCTCCTCGAGGATCGCACTACCGCGACCGCGGCTGAGGAGTTGCCTCAGACCGGCATTGCGCCGGAGTGGGAACGGGTGCTCTCGGCGCCCTTCGTTCTGCACCCCGATTATGGAACCCGGGCCTCCACGGTGTTGCTCCTGGAGGCTTCCGGGGCAGGTTACCTGGCCGAGCGACGCTTCGATCCCCGGGGCGTCAGCCAAGGACAATCGGAGTTCGAGCTGGTTTGCGGCCAGTGGCCCTGAGTCGTCAACGGCGGACGCGGCGGGGCGTTGAACAATTGACTGTTTTGTCCTCTAGAATCACGGGTTTCCATCCAATCACCTTATAGATGGCGCGTCGCAGACTCCTCACCTGGGCCCGGTGGAATGGCCGGGCCTGGCTGGCCGCGATGTGTCTCGCCCGTTTGCCGCTGGCGAACGCCAACATCGATGTCGACATCCGCGGGGTCGACGAGCAGTTACGCACGAACGTCCTCGCCTATCTCAGCTTCGATCGCTACAAGAAGCGCACCGACCTCACCACCGATACCGTCGAACGCTTGCACAACCGGGTGCAGCGCGAGGTGGAGTCCGCCTTGAGGCCTTTCGGGTACTACGAGCCTCGGGTGGAGTCTGAAGTGCAGGATCTGGGCCATGGTGACTGGCGCGTTACCATCGACATCGACCCGGGTACCCCTGTTCTCATCGACAAGGTCGACGTGCGCGTGAATGGCCCCGGGGCGACCGATCCTTTGTTCGAGCGCATCACTGACAAACCCGCGCTGCACTCAGGCGACCGGTTGAGTCATGCCGCCTACGAGGCAGTCAAGAGCGATCTGCAGCGGACCGCCGCCACGTACGGTTATCTCGAGGCGAAACTCACTCGCAACGAGCTCGTGGTGGATCCAAAGAGCCACACAGCCAACGTGACACTCGAGATGCAGACCGGTGAGCGCTATCGCTTTGGTCCGACCACGATCGAACAGACCTCGGTGAGGGACTCGCTCGTGCGGCGCTACCTGCGCTACCACGAAGGCGAGTACTTCGATCTGACACAGATCCTGCGCACACAGTTCGCCCTCGACGATGCGCAGTACTTCACCAACCTCGAGGTCCTGCCGCAGGATGCAGATCGTCAGACACACACCGTGCCGGTCGATATTCATGCTGGCAAGAGCCGCCGCAACCGATACTCCGTGGGAGCCGGTTATGCCACCGATACCGGCGCGCGCGGCACGCTCACCTGGGAGAACCGCAGGCTCAACAGGCGGGGCCATCGTTTCAGCGTGACGGTCGAAGCCTCGCAGGTGGAGCGTTATCTGCTCCAGGCACGCTACATCATTCCGATCGGCGATCCGGCGGTGGAGAATCTGACATTTCAGAGCACCGTCGAGCAGTTGCAGCTCGCTGACATAACGACCCACACGCAGTCCATCGGCCCTGCCGTCACCAATTTGACCGGCAGCTGGCAGTACGTCTGGTTCGCCAATGTCATGCGCACCACCGATGTGAACCAGTTCGGCGCGGGGCGGACAGAGAGGATGCTCGTGCCAGGAATCGACTTCGCTTCGGTTCCGAAAGGCTATCTCGGCGAGCCCATTTTCCAACACCCGTTCTTCGCCGAAATCCGTGGCTCGGATGCCAGGATTGGCTCGAGCGTCAATTTCCTGCAATTGCGCATCCAGGCCGAGCACGTCTTTCGTCTGGCGGATAAGTGGCACCTGTTACTGCGCGATGAGGTCGGCATGACCGCGGTATCGCATTTCGACCGGTTGCCGGCCGTCATGCGGTTCTTCGCCGGCGGCGACAACAGCGTGCGCGGCTTTGCTTTCGATGAGCTTTCGCCCACCGATACCGTAAAGCAGGGAACGGTGAAGGACGGCGGCAAAAATCTCGTTACCGGTACCGTTGAGGTCATCCGGGACCTGCCACGTAACTTTGGCGTGGCGACGTTTTTCGATTACGGCAACGCTTTCAATCACTTTGGCGATCGCCTCGAATATGCGGCGGGCGTCGGTTTTCGATTGCGCCTTCCCGTCGTAACATTGGGCGTCGACGTGGCGGAGCCTTTGTCGCGCAACGCCGGTCCGCGCCTGCACATCAATTTTTCGCCGAAGCTGTAGTCTCGCGATGCGACGCCTGCTGCTCATTACCGCCGCGCTCCTGGTCTTCCTTGCGATCGCAGTGCCGTCGATCGCGGTCTACTACGTGGTTTTCACGGAAAGCGGCTTCAAGTTCATTGTCAGCCGCATCCCTCACCGGTTCGGCACAACGACACTCGAGATCGTCAATCCCACCGGCAGCGTGGCGTCGGGGATTCACGTCGACAAGGTAGAAGTCGATCACCGTCTGGCGAACGTGCGAGTTGAAAACATCGGTGGTCGGGTCAAGCTGCTGCCGCTGCTCTGGCAGACCATCCAGACACGGAACGCCTACATCGGCAGCGTTACCGTTACGGTGAAGCGACGCACGAAAGCGGCGACGCATGGAGAGGGACTGTTCGTCCCTAGTTGGATGGTCATCAACGCGGATAACGCTCGCATTGGTGTAGCCACGGTGGCGGTGTACAACGGTTTCCACCTGCAGGCGACGGACATCGACGGATCGGCTGTCATCCGTCATCGCACGCTGCGCTTCTACCAGATTCAGGGGCAGATCGATGACTGGCACATCGCGGGAATCGGCTTGTTGCGAGCGAGCGATCCGTTTGGCTTCGACGTCGATACCCGGATTAACTGGAGCCCCGAGGGGCAGCCCGCGTGGGCAGGCAACGTCACAGCCAAAGGCAATCTGGCGTCCCTCGGGCTGACGGTTCACACCACGGCGCCGTTCCGGGCTGACTTCACTGGTCGAGCGCTCGACCTGACCAGCCATTGGCACTGGCTGGGCAACGCGGTGGCGCATGACCTCGACATACGCGCCTGGGGTGGGAGCGGAGTGCTGGGGCTGATTACGGGCCACTTCGCTCTGCACGGCGACACCAACGGCTTTGGGGGTAGTGGCCGGGCCGATCCCACCGGGCTGCATGTTGGATTGTTCGAGACCGAGTTCGATGGCTTCTATCACAACCACGTGTTGACCGCGCGGCACATGAGTGCCCGCCACATTGCCAGCGGCGCGCAGGCCACGGGCTTGGGGACCATCGAGGTATTCAAGGGTGGGCCGCGCCTGGACCTGCAAGGCAGCTGGCGCGACTTCCGCTGGCCGTTGGTGGGTAAGGACAAGGACGTTCCATTCCACAGTCCATCAGGGGCATACACGCTCAAAGGTGTGATGCCATATGACGTGCACCTCGATGGCGTGGGGCGCGTACGCGATTTTCCGCTGATGCCGGCGGTGATCGACGGGTCACTGGGCAAGGATCATTTCACCTATAGCCGCGCCGAGGTCGATCTCTTCCGGGGGCACGCGAGCGTCAACGGCACGGTGACGTGGGCGCCCGCGAGCACCTGGACGGTCGCGGGACGTTATGCGGGCATTGATCCAAGTTATTTCCGGCCCGACCTGCCGGGCAAGTTGGATTTCAATCTGGCGGTGGCCGGCAAGAGTTTCGAGCCGACCGGCGAAACCACGCTCGACTTCAGTGACCTCGGTGGGAAGCTGCGTGGCGCGGCTGCCAGCGGTGGCGGCAAGTTGTTTCATTCCGGCGCCACCTGGGCGTTCGAGGATGTCCGCCTCGGCTTGGGTCGCACCAACCTTGCACTCGACGGCCGCATCAACGAGACGCTCGATCTGCACTTCAATGTGACCGCGGAGGATCTTAGTTTGCTCAATCCGGACAGCCGTGGCCAGATCAAGGCTTCCGGCACCCTGCGGGGCTCTCCGGAGGATCCTGTGATCGCCGCGACCGCGCACGGCAGCGGCATTCATCATGAGGGCATTGGACTCGAGCGGGTCGATGCCGACATTGATTTTGATTCTCACCCCGAGCACGAGTCTAAGATCGACGCGCGCTTGCACAACCTGACGATCCAGAACCGCACCTTCGAGAGTCTTACGTTCACTCTCGCCGGCAAGCCTGCGAACTACACGTTGGGCCTCGATGCCAAGGCGCTCGGCCTCGCGCTCGTCGCACGGGCGGCAGGGCCGTTTTCGCAAGGTGTGTTCACCGGCCAGCTCCACTCACTGTCTATCAACGGTAGCGAGTCGCTCCACCTGCAGCTCGAGCGGCCGGCGGGTTTGCAGCTTTCCAAGGCCGCCGCGCGCGTGGACTGGCTATGCCTCAAGGGGACGCCTGTTAGTGTGTGCGCCGATGCTAACTGGACGCCGGGACAGTGGTCCACGACGCTTACCGCAAACAAACTCCCGATCGGCACACTGACGGCCGGCATCACTCCCTCTGTGGACTATCAAGGGACGATCGACGTCAACGCGCGTGTTTTCCAGCAAGGTGACGATCCTGTCCAGGGCACGGCACGCCTGGAGCTCACCGATGCGCACCTTTCGCACAAGCTTCTCAGTCACCGGGTGGAGCACACCTCGCTCGGTTCGGGCACGATCAGCATCATGGCCACGCATTCCTCCATCGACGCGGAGGTGAAGTTGGAAGATGGCGAGATCGGCACGATCAAAGGTAACTTCGAGGCGCGTCGCGGCGCCCCGCAGTGGCAGAGCATGCCGGTGCGCGGCGAGCTGCATGCTCATACCGGGGAGCTCAACCTCATTTCCTTATACATGCCGGATATCGATCGGGCCGCGGGCGATCTCACGGCAGACGTGCGGATCGACGGGACCTTCGGTACACCGCTGCTCGACGGCTCGGTCAAGATCGCCGACGGTGAGGTGGACCTGTATCAGGTCAATCTGGGGCTGCGGCAACTGGCGCTGGAAGCGCGCCTCACCGACAACGGCCTCAAGTTCAACGGCTCGGCGCGCGTCGGCTCCGGAACTGCAACTGCGGACGGCCACCTCGAGTGGCACGATTCGTTGCCTCACGGGAAATTCAGTTTGAAAGGGGCGAGCCTGCGGGTCGTGGATGTCCCGGAGGCGCGAATCGATGCATCACCCGACCTCGAGTTCGGAGTGGATGGACGCAAGATCGAAGTCACCGGCACCGTCAAAGTACCCGAAGCCAAAATCGAGCCCACGGACCTCACCGGCGCCGTTCGAGCCTCTTCTGATGAAGTGATTGTGGGAAGTCCTGCCGAGGATCCTGCCAAGCGTTTCGAGGTAGTCACGAACGTCACGCTCGGCTTGGGCGACCACGTGAGTATTCAGACGCACGGCCTGTCGGGGCGACTCACCGGGAATATCAACGTACGCAGTGGATACGACGCCATTACGCGGGCCACCGGGGAGCTCTCGATCGAGGAGGGTAAATATGTAGCCTATGCGCATAATATGGATATCCGTCGCGGCCGCCTCATCTTTACAGGCGGGCCGGTCGACAACCCTGGAATCGATATTCAGGCGATCCGTAAATTTCCCGATGTCACAGCGGGTGTGAATGTCCGCGGCACGCTGTTGCAGCCGCGGCTGTCGTTCTTTTCGGAGCCGTCTCTGGCGCAGGCGGAAATCGTTTCGTTGCTGCTCTCCGGCTCGCTATCGGCAACGCCCACCCGGCCGAACGGAGCCGCCAGCAACGCTGCATTGGTCCAAGGCGGAGCCATGCTGGCGCAGGAGCTCGGCCAGCATGTCGGTATCCAGAACGTTGGCGTCGAATCCGATCTCCTTACCAACGACACCTCGCTCGTGCTCGGCCGATATCTCTCGCCGCGGCTCTACGTGAGCTACGGCATCAGCCTCACCGAGCAGCTCAACACGCTCAAACTTCGCTATAGCCTCGGCGATCATTGGGTCGTGCGCACCGAAGTGGGCCAGGCGCGTGGCGCGGATCTCATTTACAGCATTGAGAAATAGACGGCCTTGACTGGTGTGCATGATTATGCATAATGCACGCAAGTTTATGCGTTCTGTCACTGTCTGTCACTGTGCTAGGCGATACCCAACAAATCGAGCGTCAAGGCGCCATCGTTCGCATCCTGCGGGAAGGCCTCGTGCGCCGGCAGGAGGATCTCGTGCGCCTGCTGAAGAAAGAGGGGCACGACGTGACCCAGTCTTCGGTGAGTCGCGATTTGCGTGATCTCGGGGTCTCGAAGGCGGGTGGCCGTTACGTGCTGCCTTCGGACGAGCTCACGCGAGCCAACGGGGACTTCGGTACTCTGACGCAGTTCGTGCGCGGCCTGAAACGCGCCGGTCCCTCCATTACTGTGCTGCGTACGACGATCGGCGCGGCTCAGAGCGTCGCCGTCGCGATCGACAAGGCCGAGTGGCCCGAAGTGGCCGGAACGATCTCCGGCGACGACACCATTTTCATTGCAACCGCCAACGCACGCGCGCAGGAC